>Ga0137306_101307_pt1 | contig 26068 bp, 23 predicted proteins | sample Inofroosms_March_FD_97187 | JGI IMG/M metagenome (GOLD analysis project Ga0137306, IMG submission 97187) | Mouse cecal microbial communities from Vienna, Austria - N-Acetylneuraminic and N-Acetylglucosamine D2O microcosms_March | ecosystem: Host-associated > Mammals > Digestive system > Large...
CAGCAGAATATCTTGCATTTGAAAAGGATATGCATGTATTGGTAATCCTTACTGATATCACGAACTACGCAGACGCGCTCCGTGAGATCTCCGCAGCGAAGAAGGAGGTACCTGGACGCCGCGGATATCCGGGATATATGTACACGGACCTTGCAACGATGTATGAGAGAGCCGGACGTCAGAGAGGAAAGAACGGAAGTATCACGATGATCCCGATCCTGACCATGCCGGAGGATGACAAGACTCATCCGATTCCGGACCTTACCGGATACATCACCGAGGGACAGGTAATCTTAAGCCGTGAGCTGTACCGTAAAGGCTTACAGCCGCCGATCGACGTACTGCCGTCACTTTCCCGTCTGAAAGATAAGGGTATCGGCGAGGGCAAGACAAGAGCAGACCATGCGAATACCATGAACCAGCTGTTTGCGGCATATTCCCGTGGAAAAGACGCGAAAGAGCTTATGACCATCCTCGGTGAGGCAGCTCTGACAGAGATCGACCTTAAGTATGCAGAGTTTGCAGAGGCCTTTGAGAAAGAATATGTATCCCAGGGATACACCAATGACCGTTCGATTGAAGAGACACTCTCCATCGGCTGGAAGCTTTTATCCATGCTGCCGAGAGCAGAGCTTAAACGTATCGACGACAAGTTCTTAGATGAGTACTATGGAAAGCAGTAAGCCATGCACAGATGCATAAAAGTAATCGTGCAAGCTTGCTTGCAGAAGATTGCTTTTGTGCAGCTGTATAGGCCGTCAGCCCGCAGCGAGATGGAGCGAAGCGAAATCGAGCTGGCATGGCGCCAGGAAGAGGAAAGCAAAGAGCAAGCCTGCTTGCAGAAGATTGCTTTTGTGCAGCCATAGTGTAAACAAGAAGGAGGTTAAGGGATGGCATCTAAACAGATAACTCCTACCCGTATGGAGCTGACTAAGACGAAGAGAAAGCTCGTTACCGCCAGAAGAGGACATAAGCTTCTTAAGGATAAGCGTGATGAGCTGATGCGTCAGTTCCTGGAGCTGGTCAAGGAGAACATGGCGCTTCGCCAGAAAGTAGAAGCCGGAATCCTCTCTGCGAACAAGAACTTTGTCATAGCGAAAGCCGGAATGGATGAGGCTACGCTGAATACGGCATTGATGGCGCCGAAACAGGAGGTTAATCTTGAAGTCGGGCAGAAGAATGTCATGAGTGTTAATATTCCGGTGTTTCAAACATCGACAAGAACTGCTGATGTGAATGATATCTATTCCTATGGATTTGCATTTACATCCAGCGACCTTGACGGTGCGGTAAAATCATTGGCAGATATCCTGCCGGATATGTTAAGACTTGCGGAGACGGAAAAAGCGTGCCAGCTTATGGCGGCGGAGATCGAGAAGACGAGACGCCGTGTTAATGCGCTGGAGCATGTGACGATTCCGGATGCTCAGGCAACAATCAAATATATTACGATGAAGCTGGATGAAAATGAGAGAAGCTCTCAGATTCGTCTGATGAAAGTAAAAGATATGATGCTTGAGGAAGCACATCACTACAGTGAGAGAGAATAATTAAAATATGCACCGGATCTGCCGTGAAAACAGGTAAGTCCGGTGCATTTTATATCGACGCATAAGATTATAGACAGGTAAGAATACGAAGATAAGCCTATAGATGCTTTAATGCCTCCACAAGATCCGGGAAGTTCATCCCGTGGGAGGCCTTGACCAGCACATTGTCCCCCTTATGGATGATATCTTTCATGGCGGACAGGAAGTCCTCCTTCGTTTCAAACCAGAGAGCCTTCGTTCCGGCAGAATCCGTCAATTCTGAGCTATAGGAGTCTGAACTGCCAGAGACCAGACTGCCGGTGCCAGGGCTGTCAAAGCCGGAAGCTCCCTCTGCGATTGCTCTGCCCAGTCTTCCGATACCGCAGACAAGGTCGATGCCCTGTTTTGCAGCATAGACACCGGTGTCAAAGTGAAGCTGCTCTTCGTCGCTTCCCAGTTCGCCCATCGTACCAAGCACTGCGACCTTGCGGCCGATGGCCATAGTCAGTACGTCGATAGCGGCATTTGTAGAGATCGGGTTAGCGTTGTAGCAGTCATCCAGGATGACGAGTTTGTCGGTAGAGATAATGTGGTTCCGCCCAGGTATGGAAGGAAGATTTTCTATCCCGCGCTTGATCTCCTCCGGAGTAAGACCAAGGGAATAGCCGACTGCCGCTCCGGCCAGGGCATTAGAGACCATATGGATGCCCGGAAGGGGAACCAGACAGCGGATATCCTCGCCGGAAGGAAGATGGAGCGTGCACGCCGTACCCTTAAGCCCCGCAGACGCGAGGTCAGAGGCATAAAACTCACAGTCCCTGCTGATTCCGAAAAACACAGGGTCAACACCTTTAACCGGACCCATCCTAGAGAGCAGGTCGTCGTCACCGTTTAAGATGATCGTCCCGCCGCTTTTCATATCCTGGATCATCTGGGATTTCTCCTGGAAGATACCCTCCCTTGTCTTAAAAAATTCAAGATGCGCCACGCCGATGTTGGTGATCACACAGATATCAGGGCTTGCAACAGAAGAAAGCCGCCGCATCTCACCGAAATGATTGACGCCCATCTCCAGAATCGCGATCTCGTGGGAGTCGTTCATCTCGAAGATCGTAATCGGAAGTCCCCACTCATTGTTAAAATTACCGAGGGTTTTGTGGACATTATACTTCTGTGCCAGGACAGAGGCGATCATCTCCTTGGTGCTGGTCTTGCCCGCGCTTCCGGTGATCCCCACTACCTTCACATCAAAGGAATCCCGGTAAAGCTTGGCGATATCAAGAAGCGCCTGGCCGGTAGATTCCACAAGGATATACGGATAGTCAGTCTCCCCTAAGTCCTCGTGGGAGACGACGCACAGCGCTCCCTTTTCGATAGTGTCAGGGATAAACTTATGGGCATTGACCTTTTCCCCGTCTATGGCTACAAAAAGAAAGTTCTTTTCCACCTTCCGGCTGTCAATGACGACACCTTCGGCCTCCATGGGAAGCTTTAAGGGGTCGCCGTGATAAGTGCCGCGGCAGGCTGTTGTAATATTTTCCAGAGTAAGATTTTTCATCTTTATTCTCCTTTTAGTCTGGTTTATTAATCTGGTCCAGTAAAGATTTCTTTACGTCATAAAGCTTCTGCGAAAGATCCACATGTACTTTGTGGGGGTAGAAAAGACGCTTTGTCTCATCCCATAAGGTATCCTTTTCCTCTTTGCAGTACGCGGCAATCTCCGGGACAGAAGGAGACTGATAGATACATTCGCCCTTGCGGAAGACGGGCAGCATGATCTCTCTCATGGTGTAGGAGCCGCCGGGCAGCTTCGTCTTCTTCCAGGTATCGATCGGGTCGAAGAGAAGAAGGTCTTTGGAAGTATCATATTCCTCGCCTGCAAAGCAGATCAGATCGGCTTTTATCTTGCCTGTCTCTTTATCATAGATACGATAGATTGTCTTGTTGCCTGGATTCGTAATCTTTTCTGTATTCTCGGAGATCTTTATCTTCGGGACAAATGTACCGTTGGCGTCCATAATGGCGGCAAGCTTATAGACCCCGCCAAAGGATGGGCAGTCCTTGGAAGTGATCAGGTTCGTGCCGACTCCCCAGGAATTGATCGCAGCCCCCTGCACCTTCAGGTCGTGCAGGAGATATTCGTCCAGGTCGTTGGAGGCGCAGATGGAAGCGTCAGAGAACCCGGCCTCATCAAGCATCTTCCTCGCCTCCTTGGAAAGATATGCCAGGTCGCCGCTGTCGAGACGGATACCGTATTTTTTAAGAGGGGTTCCCGCATCCTTGAACTCCCGGAATACACGGATCGCGTTGGGGACGCCGGATTTCAGCGTGTCATAGGTATCAACAAGGAGTGTGCAGTTATCCGGATACAGCTTCGCATAGGTCAAAAAAGCAGTATATTCGTCCTCGAAGCTCATGATCCAGCTATGGGCATGGGTACCCATAACGGGTACGTCAAACAGCTCGCCGGCCAGCACATTGGAAGTACCTACGCATCCGCCGATCATAGCGGCTCTTGCGCCGTAAAGTCCCGCATCCGGCCCCTGGGCACGCCTTAAGCCGAATTCCATGATCCCGTCTCCGGCTGCGGCAAAGACGATCCGGGAAGTCTTCGTGGCGATAAGGGACTGATGGTTGATAATATTTAAAATAGCGGTCTCTACAAGCTGTGCCTCCATGATCGGGGCGATCACCTTAAGAAGCGGCTCCTTTGGGAATACGACAGTCCCCTCCGGGATAGCATAGATATCCCCGCTGAAATGGAAACCGCTTAGGTACTGAAGAAAATCTTCGCTGAAGATCTTCAGGCTCCGCAGATAATCCACGTCTTCATAGGTAAAGTTCAGATTTTTAATGTAATCAATTACCTGAGCAAGTCCTGCACATACGGAATAACCGTTGCTGCAGGGGTTCTGGCGGAAAAATACGTCGAATACGACGACCTCGTTCTGCCCCTGTTCATAATAACCCTGCATCATGGTCAATTCGTACAGATCTGTCAGCAAGGTCAGCTCCTGTCGGTTCATTTTCAATATCTCCTTTATCTGGTTTTCATCTATTATATCATCTGCGCGGTAAATAATAAATAGTAAGTCCTGCATGGACAGTTACAAATCATTCACATGCGCGCATTTACACAAGCTTCTGATTTTTATTGATCGTTTCTTGTATGACGCCCTGGAAATAAGGCGCAAAGCGCTTCTTTGTCTCTTTGTCAAGCTCCTTTGGATAGACGGGCTTCCCATATTCCAGAATGATATGTGTCTTTTTGATGCGCGGAAACTGGTTCTCAAATATGGAAGCGGTATTGTTCATGCTGATGGGCACGATGGCACAGCCGCTCTTTTCCGCGATCTTGAAAGAACCTGTGTGGAAGGGAAGGAGACTCAGCTCCTCGCCGTCGTTGCGTGTTCCCTCCGGGAATATGCAGATGGAGATGCCGTTTTTTACATAATCGATTGCCTGAAGGATCGTCTTAAGCCCTTCCTTCATATCGTCCCGGTTCAGAAACAGGCAGTAGAGCCGTTTCATCCAGGTACGCAGCACGGGATATCGTAGCATCTCTTTTTTTGCCACATAACCAGTCAGCCGCCTGCAGCGGGAGTAGGTGAGCAGAATATCGAAATAGCTTCTGTGGTTCGCGATAAACAGTACCGGCTCGTCGGGGACATTCTCCTCGCCGATAACCGTGACTTCAACTCCGGTGATGGACAGAAGAACTTTAAACGCCCACTGCACGATGCGAAGGCAATGGTAATCTGCTTTTTCCTTGTCAAATCTTCCCACGATCCACTCAACCCCCAGGACGGGGATCCCAAAGAGCAGGAACGAAAAAAGAAACAGTACAACGCCTATAAATCTTAACATTAGCAGTAACCTCTCATTAATCTTAATATCTTGTATCATCTAACATCGTTACCGTTCACTCCGTGACCAGCAGCATGCAAAAACTATTTTAAATTGCCTCCGGCAATGGGATTTTTGCAGTAAATGCACAAATCTGTGAACAGCAGCCTAATATCTTCCATATAAAACGGACAGCTCCTTTAATTCCGCTGCAAGGGAATCCGTAAGGGCAGAAGCCTTATACCGCCAGTTCCAGTTGCCCGAAGCGACTCCCGGAGTGTTCATACGCGCTTCGCTCCCAAGGGCAAGTGCGTCCTGCAGCGGGAAGATGGCGTATGCCGCGATGCTTGCCAGGCAGAGCCGGACCATACTGCGGCTGATATCCCTGCCGGGCTCCGTGTTGGTATAAAGCTGAACCTTCTTCTTACATGCCGCCTCCAGAGTACGGTACCAGCCGCAGGTCGTATCGTTGTCATGAGTGCCGGTATAGCATACGCACCGGGGGGATGTAAACTGGTGGGGGAGATAATCGCTCTCATCAGTATCAAAAGCAAACTGCAGGATCTTCATCCCGGGGAAATGAAATGCTTCCCTGAGGGCAGTGACCTCTTCCGTGATGACACCCAGATCCTCGGCGATGATCGGAAGATTTTCCCCGAGAGTCTCCTCGATGGCTTCAAATAACTGCCTGCCGGGAGCCTTGATCCACTCGCCGTTGACCGCAGTCTCCTCCCCGTATGGAATGGCCCAGTAGCTTTCAAATCCGCGGAAATGGTCGATCCGCAGGATATCCAGATTGCTAAGCTGGCTTTTGATCCTGGCGATCCACCACCCGAAGCCATCCGCCTCATGGACCGGCCAGTTATAGAGAGGATTGCCCCAGAGCTGCCCGGTGGCGGAGAAATAATCCGGCGGCACACCGGCGACCGTGAGCGGATATCCTTTCGTATCCAGTTTAAAAAGCTTCTGGTTCGCCCAGACATCAGCGCTGTCCATAGATACAAAGATCGGGATATCGCCGATGATCTGTATGCCGTGCTTATTGGCGTATGCTTTCAGGGCACTCCACTCGGTAAAAAACAGATACTGCAGGAACTTGTAGTAACCAATATCCTCGGCAAGGGTCTCCTTAAGCTCCGCTTTCAGTTCATCCGCAGGAAGGCGGTACTTGTCTTCCCATTCAAGCCAGCTTTTCCCCTCATGGATATCCTTGCACGCCATAAAGAGGGAATAGTCGTCAAGCCATTTGCCGTGCTCCTGGCAGAACGTGCGGAAATCCTCCTTAAGCTCCTTGCTTACCGTATCCCTGGTGAGAAAACGGTCATAGGCAAGGCGGAAGATCAACTGCTTCCACGGGATGATCACGCCGTAATCAATATGCTCTTCGTCAGTGACCGGGCAGTTGGCAAGCTCAAAGCTTTCCAAGAGCCCAAGTTCCTTTAAGTGGTCAGGGCTGATCAGTAACGGCTGCCCGGCAAAGGCGGAAAAGCTCTGGTAAGGTGAGTCGCCGAAGCCGGTATGTGTCAGGGGAAGAATCTGCCAAAGGTGCTGCCCCGCATTTTCGAGAAAATCGATAAATTCATAAGCCTCTTTTCCCAGGTCGCCGATTCCGTAAGGGGAAGGAAGCGAAGTCGGATGGAGGAGGATGCCGGACATTCTGTTTAAATCGTTCATATGATATCGTCTCCTTATCTTGTCATATAATGTTGCTAGTACAACGAATAATAAGTAACCAGCCATATCACTTGTCTGATTTTCCAGCTACTGCGTTAAATTTTCTAGCCGCAGCCACCGCTGCGCCGTCGAAAATCTGCCTTGTATCTGAAAAATCATCCTGCGTGATATAGCCAGATACTTATTATTCGTTGTACTAGTATACCACATTTGCGGGCATCGGGGAATAAGCAATAAATTTTCAGTTTGCAGAATAAAAAGGAATTTTTCACGGAAAGGCTGTGTATGATATTAATGAGAATGTGTCTGTGGAGTGTAGATGAAAAAAACAGCTCTTTACATACTTCTGACAGGGTGCATGCTCTTTCTGTGCGCATGCTCCGTGCAAAAAGAGGATAAGGAAAAGCTCCGGGATATCGACTTTACGGTGGTGGATTCGTATGATGCCCCTGAGGAGCTTCAGAAGAAGATTAATGAAAAAAAGGAAAAGACATTCGAGATCAGTTATGCGGATAACGGTTATCTGTATATAGCGCGGGGATACGGCAGCCAGGATACCAGCGGCTACAGCGTGGAGGTGAAGGAGTGCTTCGAGGCAAAGGACGGCATCTATCTGAAGACTAATCTGCTCGGCCCGCCGAAAACCGAGGAGATCATAGAAGGTAAGACGTACCCGTATGTGATCGTGAAGATGGAGTACAGCGACAAAAATGTAGTATTTGATTAGAGGAGGAATCAGGAATGGAATATGAGAAAAAGGAATTTCTTGTCTATCGTCAGGGCAGGACGATCACAGACCAGTTTTATATTGACGACGATTACAATGTGCCGGACACCAAGCATGACGTAAAGCGGGTGATTCTGGGCGAGGGAAGCCTTCTGATCGACGATATCAAGCGGGTAGAGAATTATGTGCGGGTATCCGGTAAGATGAATTTTAAGGTACTCTACGCCACGGATGAGGGAGAGATGCGCCTTGCATTTTTAGAGGGGCGGATTCCCTTCGAGGAAATGGTCTATGCAGAGGATGAGCCGGAGGAAAATCTGTTTATCAAGACCATGGACTGTGACGTAAATGTAACCATGATCCACTCAAGGAAGTTAAACATCAAAGCGCTGGTAGAATTCTCCCTCTGCTCGGAAGGGCGGCAGGAGGAGCATCTGACGCTGGATGCTTCGGGGGACGGCGGATTATATAAAAAATACGAAAAGAAGGATATCCTAAAGCTTTTTACCGTGAAAAAGGATACCTACCGCATTAAAGAGGAGATTACCATCGGCGGGACAAAGGAGACGGTGGGCGTGCTTTTGTGGACGGCGGTCTCTCCGAGAAAGCTGGATACGCGGATTGTACAGGATGAGCTTATCCTGCAGGGAGAGCTGCTTTTGTTCTGCTTTTATGAATCGCTGGAAGGAAAGACGGACTGGTTCGAGCAGACCATTCCTTACGAGGGAAGGATGGAGATTAACGGCGCCCAGGAAGGGATGTTCCATCAGGTCTATCCGGCAGTTACCGACGTGTCTATCGACGTGCGCATGGACGAAGACGGCGAGATGCGGCTTCTTGGCATCGAGGCAACACTGGAGGCGCGTATCATCGTGTATGAAGAGGAGACCATTGAGCTTTTAGAGGATGTATATTCCCTGGATAAGGTCTGCCGTCCAAAGATCACAGACAAGGCGCTGGAGCGTTCGCTGATGCAGAACCACTCCAAATGCAAGATCGCAGAGCGGCTCCTTCTCCCGGAGATCAAAGACGATATTCTGCAGATCTGCCACAGCAATGCAAGGATTCAGCTTGAGCATACCGAGGTAGTCCCGGAGGGGATCAGGATCGAAGGCGTGCTCCATGTATTTTTCCTGTATGTCAAGGCAGACGATGATATTCCGTTCGATGTATGGCAGGGCATGGTTCCTTTTTCCTATCTGCTGGAGAGCAACGAGACGACCGCGGATATGGTGTTCGACCTGGTAAGCGCGGTAGAGCAGCTTAGTATCGGACTGCTTGGGAACGGCGAGATTGAGGTGAAGGCCGTGCTTGCGTTCAACTGCTTCGTGAAACAGCCCGTCCCCGTCGCCGATATTGAGGAGATCGATGAGGAGCCCATCAATCTGGAGGAGTTGGAAAAACGCCCCGGCATCATCGGATATATCGTAAAAGAGGGCGATGAATTGTGGAATCTGGCAAAACATTACAGCACTACAGTCGACGGAATTATGGAAATTAATGAAAAGTCAAATTCCGACATAAAACCAGGTGAAAAATTGTTGATTTTTAAGGAAAATATGAGTATACTATAAACTCATTGTATACAAGATACAAAATGCATTTACCAGGAGAAAAAAGATGGACAGAATAGAACTTAAGGCTCTCGGAAAGATAAATCTGGGGCTTGATGTACTTGGAAGAAGGGAGAACGGGTATCACGATGTGCGGATGGTGATGCAGACCGTATACCTGTACGACCAGATCACCATTAAAAAAAGAAGAAAGCCCGGTATCGGTGTTGAGACGAATCTCTATTATCTTCCAGTGAATGAGAATAATCTGGCATACCGGGCGGCAAAGCTTTTGAAGGATGAATTTCATCTTGAAGAGGGGATAAGCATCCTGCTTAATAAGCACATTCCTGTGGCAGCAGGCATGGCAGGAGGAAGCTCTGACGCGGCGGCAGTGCTTTTCGGCATGAACAGGATGTTCGGGCTGGGGCTTGCGATGGAGGAGCTGATGGAACGAGGCGTGTCGCTCGGAGCGGATGTTCCCTACTGCATTATGCGGGGAACCGTCCTGGCGGAGGGCATCGGTGAGATCCTTACGCCCCTTCCCCCAATGCCGAAATGCTATGTGCTGCTGGCGAAGCCCCCGGTAGCAGTATCGACAAAGCTCGTATATGAAAAGCTCGATTCCCGGGAAATCGAAGACCATCCGGACATTGACGGGATCATCGGAGGGTTAAGGGAGCAGAGCCTTTCAACGGTTGCCTCATGCATGGGAAATGTGCTTGAGCGTGTTACGGCTGAAGAGTATCCGGTGATCGCCCAGATCAAGCATGCCATGAAGGCAGCAGGCGCCCTGAACGCGATGATGAGCGGAAGCGGGCCTACGGTTTTCGGGATATTTGAAGATAAGAACCGGGCGAAGGCAGCAGCTCAGAGGATAAAAGAATCACAATTAGCAAAGCAGGTGTACGTGGTAAACGTCCACAATGCAGGGAGGAAATGACCGTGGAACCAAACTTTAATGTCACAATGAACGAATATCTGCCGCTCCGTGATGTGGTGTTCAACACACTGCGTCAGGCGATTTTACGGGGAGAGCTAAAGCCAGGCGAGCGGCTGATGGAGATTCAGCTTGCCAACAAGCTGGGAGTCAGCCGTACCCCGATTCGCGAGGCGATAAGAAAGCTGGAACTGGAAGGCCTGGTCCTCATGATTCCCAGAAAAGGCGCGGAGGTGGCAGATATTACAGAAAAGAGCCTCAAGGATGTCCTGGAAGTAAGAAGGGCGCTGGAGGAGCTGTCGGTGAAGCTTACCTGTGACCGGATCACAAAAGAGGAGATCAAAGAGCTTTCCCAGGCTGCCGAGAACTTTAAGCGGACGCTGAAAAGCAGGGATATTACAGAGATTGCCGAAGCAGACGTGCGTTTCCACGATGTGATCTATACGGCCACGAAGAACCAGAAGCTCATCCAGCTCCTCAACAACCTCCACGAGCAGATGTACCGTTACCGGATCGAGTACCTGAAAAATGAGGAGGTATACCCGAAGCTTCTCAAGGAGCACAAGGAGATCATCGACCGGATCAGCCGCAGGGAGAAGGAAGAGGCGGCAAAGATCGTGTGCAAGCATATTGACAATCAGGTAAATGCAGTTATGGATACGATACGCACAAAACAAAATTAGACTGAATAGACTTTCCAGAAACTGGCAAGACTCCTTATATGAGGATAAGGAGGTACATACCGGTGAAAGAAGAAACGATCTGGAATGACGCTACACAGGAAAATTTCCTTGAAGATATCGAGGAAGATCAAAATAGAGACAAAAAAGACAGGATAAAAAAGATAATCTGTGTTATACTGGGAATCTGTATCGGAGCTTTCCTGACAGGAGCGTACGTCTCTCAGCGGGCGATGGAGGTGGATGCGCGGATTTCCGAGATACAGGGCAATCTGTCAAAAGAAGTCTTCCGATTCCACGTGCTGGCGGACAGCGACAGCGACGAGGCGCAGAGAGTGAAGCTCAAGGTCAGGGATGAGGTGCTTGAGTATATGAAGCAGACCATGTCGGGCAATGAAGATCTGGTGTCGGCAAGCCAGACGAAGAGATGGGCTAAGGAGCATCTGCGGGAGATTGAAGATGTGGCGGAGCGTGTGATCCGGGAAGAGGGATATTCCTACCGGGCGAAGGCGGAAGTGTCTGTCTGCTATTTTCCGGACAAGCGGTACGGGGACATTACATTCCCGCAGGGGTATTACGAAGCGCTCCGTATAAAATTAGGGAAAGCGAAGGGACATAACTGGTGGTGCGTGCTGTACCCGAATCTCTGCTTTACTTCTGCTACCTGCGCGGTGGTGGACGAGGAAGGCAAGGAGGAGCTTAGGGAAGTGCTGACTGATGAAGAGTACGAGATGGTGACAGCCACATCAGATTTTAAGATTAAGAGTTTTTTCTTTGGAGATGGAACAGATGACGAGAGCAAATGAGTATACGATAGAGAGCAGGGTGCGTTTCAGCGAGATCGACCATTCGAAGAGGATGACACTCCCGGCGATCATTAACTATTTTCAGGACTGCAGTATCTTTCATTCGGAAAGTATCGGGCACGGGCTGGAATATCTTGGCAGAATAAACCGTGCGTGGGTGCTGTCCGCATGGCAGATCGTGATCGGGAGTTATCCCGGGTTGGGAGAAAAGATCAGCGTCAGCACCTGGGCATCGGGATTCAAGGGAATCTGCGGCGACAGAAATTTCTGCATGAAGGACAGGCAGGGCAAGATAACGGCTTATGCCAATTCCCTGTGGGTCTATATGGATACCGGCAGAGGACGCCCTGCGAAGCCGGATGCCAAGGAGGTAGAGGCTTACGGCGTGTCTGAACCTCTTGTCATGGAGACGGCGTCAAGAAAGATCGCCCTGCCAAAGCAGATGACAGAGGCGGCTCCATTTCCGGTGCGCAGATATCACATCGACACCAACGAGCATGTCAACAACTGCCAGTACATACAGATGGCGCAGGAGATATATGGTGGAGAAGAACCGGTAAGACAGGTGCGGGCAGAGTATAAAAAATCTGCGGTGTATAAAGATATTATCGTGCCGAGAGCCGGCAGGGAGGCAGACCGGGGAGTTGTGGAGCTGTGCAATACACAGGGACAGGCATTTGCAGTTGTAGAATTCAGGTAACAGTTCAAGTTCATAGCAGAGGAGAAAATGATGAAGCTACAGGAAGAATTGGGAAAAAAAAGAACGTTGATGGTTGTGAAAAAAGTGGATTTCGGGGTATATCTGGGTACAGATGAGGAGCGGGTGCTGCTGCCGAAAAAGCAGGTCCCAAAGGGAGTGGAGATCGGCGATCCGGTAGAAGTATTCCTTTATAAGGATTCGGATGACCGGCTGATCGCTACGACCCAGACGCCGAGGATCACGTTGGGAGAGCTTGCGGTGCTTAATGTCGCTGATACAGGAAGGATCGGGGCGTTCCTCGACTGGGGGCTGCCGAAGGATCTTTTGCTTCCCTTTAAAGAGCAGACCGCGAAGGTCGCCAAAGGAGATGAGGTGCTTGTGGCGCTCTATGCGGACAAGACAGGAAGACTGTGCGCCACCATGAAGGTATATTCAAGGCTGAAGACAGATTCGGATTATCAGAAGGACGACGAAGTGCAGGGCACGGTCTATGAGATCAGTGATAATTTCGGCGTGTTTGTCGCAGTGGATAACAGGTATTCGGGACTGATCCCCAAACGGGAGGATTTTGGCAGCCTGAAAGTAGGTGATCAGGTGACGGCGCGGGTCACAAAGGTGCGCGAAGACGGGAAATTAGACCTGAGCGTGCGGAAAAAAGCATTTTTGCAGATGGATGAGGATGCACAGATGTTGTTCAAAAAGATGAAAATGTCCGGCGGGAAGCTGCCCTTTACTGACAAATCCGATGCAGAACTCATTAAAAAGGAGCTTGGCCTTAGTAAAAATGCATTCAAACGCGCGGTGGGAAGGCTTTTGAAGGAGCAGAAAATACGAATTGGTGAAAAAGGTATTGAAATTCTGGAAAAATAAGTTATACTTGATGGCGTAAGCAGAAAAGAGAGTTTTGAAAGGAGAGCGTAATATGAAGGTACAGAATATTACAGATGTAGAGAAGTTTTTCCGTGTAGTAGACAGTTGTAAAGGAAAGGTAGAGCTTGTGACAGGAGAAGGGGACAGACTGAATCTGAAGTCTAAGTTATCCCAGTATGTATCTCTTGCGAATATTTTCTCCAACGGAGAGATCCCGGAGCTTGAGATCGTGGCACATGAGAAAGAGGATATTGATAAGCTGGTTGCTTTTATGATCAACGGCTAACCGGCAGAGAAGAATAAAGGTGTGAATATGGCTGCGGCAGATTGGAGAGGAATCCTGTCTGCCGCAGTTTTTTGACGGTTATTGTTCATGGGTCAGGAATGCGCACTGGCTGCGCATTCCGTAAGAACATGATACAGGAGTGAGGGGCGGCTTTTGCGCAGCAAAACTTGGAATGCCGCCACGAATCGTTGCTATGAACGGCTCCTGGGCCGTGAATAGTAACTTTTGACGTGGTTTGATGGACGGGAAAAGAATAAATGATGTTGTAGCGGGAAAAATTATATGATAAGACAGAAACGTAAAAAAATTACGAACATATACGGCCTGACAGTAAAAAAGAGGTGATATTGTGCTGAAACGAATGGTAATAAGCAATTTTAAATGCTTTAAAAATAAAACGGTTTTTGACTTTCGGAAAACAAATTATAAAATATTGGAACAGAATACTCATGGGAAAATATTGAAAGGCGCATTGTTTGTGGGGGATAATGCTTCCGGAAAGACGACGGCGGTTCAGCCGATCAAGCTGTTGCTGGATCTATTGCTTAAAGATCAGGATATTGAGCTGGTATTGTATAGCTGTTTGTTTTCAGCTTCAAAGCTCACACATTTGAAATATGAGTTTGAAATTGACGGCCATGATATCCATTATTCATTTTCTTTTGAAGGCAATAGTTTTGCCGAAGAAAAATTGGAGGTTGATAAAAAGGTTATTTTAGAACGGCTGAAAAGTGATGCAAAGCTGTATCTGGAACAGGAATCTGCTCTCCACGAGGCAGATGATTCTATATTATTTTTAAAAAGAGTGTATTTCAATACCAAATTTGCTGGAAATAAAATTTTGATAAGGTGGTTTGAGTTCTTAAAGAGATCCATATATATTGACGCATATTTGAGAAAAACACGCACATATGGAGGAGAAAGCTTAAATGTAAAAAATTATATTGAAAAATATGGAGTAGATAAGCTGAATATGTTTTTCCAAAAGTATAAATTTGATTATTCTATCTAATATGAACGAAAGGCAGAAGGGGGGAGAGTTCGTTTTGAAGCGGAAGATGAGGAGATGATATTTTTTAGGCGGCTCGGTATGGATGTACCGGTTCCTCTCTTTATGGAATCTGTGGGCAATAAGACACTGATCAACATCCTGCCGGCGGTGCTCTCTGCGGTGGAAAATGGAGGTATGCTGGTTATCGATGAGTTTAGCAGCGGATTTCACAATAAGCTTGAGGAATTGCTGGTTAAATATATTATGAAAAACGGAGAGACAACGCAGTTGTTTTTTGTTTCACACTCAACGAACCTTCTGTCAAATTCTATTCTGAGACCGGATCAGATCTATTCGGTAGAGATGGCAGGAGATGAAGGCAGCTATCTTTACCGTTTTTCGGAAGAACAGCCCAGAGTTGCCCAGAACCTTGAAAAGATGTATTTGAGCGGGGTATTTGGAGGAGTGCCGGAATATGGATTTGGTGAGGGATAAGAGAGTTGGGAAAGTTGTAAATAATGCCGCAATTTATTATTTGTTTGACCGTGATCCAGAATCTAATACTGACGACAGGCTAATCGCCGGTCTGATCGATAAATTAAAAAACTCCCGTGAAAATAAGGATAATATGCGGGGAGGGATGTTGATTTTGAGTTATCCTGCAATAGAAGCCTATGAGATATCCAATTTTGTTGACAGAACCTTTGAGTTAAGGGCACGGCTGGGAAGCGAAATGAAGGATTACATCAATAAAAATGCTAAGGTAATCTCCATGAATAAAATCAGTAGAGACAGTATCATTCATGCAGGTGCAGAAATGCAGGCATATCTTGGATCGCGCTGGACTTAGATGATTTTTCCAGTACAAACGGAGCTGTTTTTATCAATGAAGAGCAAAGTCTAAAGGAGAGTTGTACATACAGGGTGCTTTCAATGCTTTCCTGTATATTGCTGGATCTTGGCCTGCTGAAAGATAGTAATAGATAAAATAAATAAGTGGCATTATTTATAGAGATGTTCAATTTGACAAATACTGCCTTTCAAACCTATACTTTACATATAAAAGTTATACAGGAGGATAAGGATGAAAAGAAGACTATCAGTACTTCTCGTTGCCGTAATGCTATTAACAATGATATGCACAGCATGCGGCGGCAGCGGGACAAAGGATGCCGGGGAGGCAAAGGAAGAGACGGAGACAGCAGAAGGTGGTTCAGATGATTCAGGGGAGGCTGGCGGAGAAGAATATCACATCGCTGTCGTAACGCCTACCCTGTCAGTGAGCGAGGATGAATTCCGCGCAGGAGAGCAGCTTATGGAAGAGTATCCGGACGTGGTGCAGCACCTTGTATTGCCGGAGAAGTTTGACACAGAGATTGAAGGGTGCATCAGCACGATCGTATCTGCGGCAGACGACCCGCTGATGAGGGCCGTGATCGTAAGCTCCGGACAGTCCGGCCTGATTCCGGCATTCCAGCAGCTTAAGGAGAAAAATCCTGACATCATCACTATCGCGTCAACGATTTATGACGAGCCGGACATGATGTCGGAGAACATCGACGTCAACCTTGATATGGATGCTATCCGCAGAGGCGAGACCATCCCGACGAAGGCAAAGGAGATGGGAGCGAAGACATTTATCCACTATTCCTTCCCGACCCATCTGGCGAAGCCGACCATCACGGCAAGAAGGGATAAGATGAAAGAGACTTGCGAAAAGATTGGCCTGGAGTTTGTGGAAGTGATCACACCGGACCCGCAGACCGGAAACGGGCCGGAGGCGATGCAGCAGTTCCTTCAGGAGGATATCCCGAGACAGATTGAAAAATACGGCAAGGAGACGAACATCTTCGGGACAAACTGCCCGATGTATGATGTGATCATCGCAAAGGCGCTGGAGCTTAAATTCACGGTAGCAGAGCAGTGCTGCCCGACGCCGACGCAGGCGTATCCCACCGTATTAGGACTGGAGATCGCAGAGGAGGACGCAACCAACTTTGATAAGATCAATCAGATGATCGCAGAGAAGGTTGACGCTCAGGAGATGAAGGGAAGGCTGTCAGGATGGCCGATTCCGGTAACGATCTTCCTGCCGAAGTTCGGTGTTGAGGTTGCAAGACAGATGATTGCGGATCCGGATTTTAATCCGAACAATGCAGAGAATCTTGGAAAGCTGGCACAGGACAAGTTCGGCCTGGAGGTTGATTTCCAGCAGTATCTGGATTATGAGAACTACTATATGTTTATTATGGAGTCGATCTATTATTAAGCGTAAAATGTCAGGGGCGGAAGGAGATGAGTTCTTCTGCCCCTTTTTGTAATAAGTGAAAACGGATGCCCGGATGCGGTATGGCGAAGGAGAAGGATTATGGGAGAGTACGTGTTAGAGGTCAGGAATCTGGAAAAATATTATGGGCAGAACAAGGTTCTTGACAAGGTAAGCCTGTCGGTCAGAAAGGGAGAGATCTGCGGGCTCATCGGAGCTAACGGTTCCGGCAAGAGCACCCTGATGAATATACTGTTTGGAAACAGCATTATCGCCGGGACGGGCGGCTACAGCGGCGATGTGGTGTTTGAGGGGGAAAAGGTGCAGATCAGTACGACGACAGAGGCCATCGGGCGGGGGATCGGGATGATTTACCAGGAGTTTATGCTGATTCCTGAGATGACCGTGGCGGAAAATATAAAGCTTACCCGGGAGAATACGAAGCGTATCTTCGGGCGGGCGCTGGGATCTGAGCTTTCCTATGTGGACCGGAAGAAGGACAGCGAGGATGCAGCGGCTGTGTTAGAGCAGCTTGGCTTTCAGATAGACAATTCCTACCTGGTTAAGAATATCTCGGTAAATGCAAAACAGTTTGTTGAGATAGCCAGGGAAGTGAATAAGCAGGATTTAAAGCTCTTGCTTCTGGATGAGCCCACGGCGGTGCTCAACGATGAAGATGCAGGAAAGCTGATGAAGGTATTAAAGGAGCTTGCGAAAAAGGGGACCTCCATTATCTTCTGCTCCCACAGGCTGCATGAGATCTGCGAGGTATGCGACCATGTGACCGTGCTTAGGGGCGGGAAAGCAGTTTCGGATTACGGAAGAGAAGAGCTTGATATGCGTGCGCTTGCCAGGGATATGATCGGATATGACGTGACGGCGGTAAAAAAGGAGCGCCGGAACCAGGAGAAGAAGGCGGTTCTTTCCTTCCGGGATTTTTCCGTGTATATGCCGGGAGAGTTTCTTGACAGGCTTAACCTTGAGGTGTATGAAGGAGAGATTCTGGGGCTTACCAGCCTGTCGGGGCATGGGAAGCTGGCGGCGGGGTACGGCGTGATGGGACAGTTCCCCGTGATGGGCGAATTTTTGTACGGCGGCGCTTCGATGGATGTAAAGAATGTCAGGAAGACAATAGAGCATGGAATCTTCTTACTTCCCGACGACAGGAAGAATATGGGGCTTCTGCTGGAGCATTCAGTCCGGGACAACATCATCTTCTCCGGGTTTTACGGAAGAAATCTGTTCCAGAAAAAGGCAGGCGGCATTTTTTCTGTCAAAGACAAAAAGGAGATTGATCGGTATGTAAAGCAGCAGATTGAAAAGCTGGACATTAAGTGCGGGAACCCGGACCAGAAGGTAAAGGAATTAAGCGGCGGGAACCAGCAGAAGGTCTGCATTGCCAGAGCGGTCTTAGTGGCCCCCAAAGTGCTGTTTGTCATGGAACCCACCAGGGGCGTTGATATCGGCGCAAAGGAGAAGATACTGGACATGCTCGTACAGATCAACAGGGAACAGGGGGCGACCATCGTGGTAGCGTCAAGCGAGCTGGAGGAATTGAAGCGTATCAGCGACAGGATCGCGGTGTTCTGTGAGGGAAGGCTTTCCCAGATCTTGACGCCGGATGCGTCCGATGAGGAATTTGCCTTTGCATTTACGGGAGAGGAGGGAGAAGATGGACAGTAAGATAAAGCTTCCCCAGATCATTATTACGGCGTTTATGGCGGGGCTGTTTGTCCTTGCTGCATTGCTTGGGATGGACATCCCGGAGCTTATAAGCGGCTCCTTTACCAAATTCGTGATGAACGGCGTACTGGTGCTTGCCATGATCCCCATGATCAACGCGGGAGTAGGGATGAACTTCGGCCTTCCGGTGGGAATTGTCGCGGGGCTTCTCGGCATGTGCATGGCGATTCAGCTCCGCATGACGGGAATCGCGGGATTTTTGGGAGCGGTGGCGCTGTCGGTGGTTCCGGCGGTGATCCTGGGGCTGATCTACGCAAAGATATTGAACATGGTGAAGGGCAAGGAGGATATCGCGGCGATCTTCATCGGTTATTCCTTTATCCCCATCATGAATTTTGTGTGGACGGTGGCTCCCTTTACCAACCGGGAGATGCTCTATCCAGTGGGCGCGGAAGGCCTGCGTCCCAAGATCAGCCTTGAGAATTACTTTGGCAGCGTACTGAATGAGCTGTTTGTCCTTAAGCTCGGGAAAATATCTGTCCCGCTGGGGCTTCTGCTGGCTTATGCCGCCGTATGCCTGCTGGTATACGGATTTTTTAAGACGAAGAGCGGGAGTGTGATGCTGGCGGTAGGGGAGAATGAAAAGTTCTGTCAGCTTTCCGGCATCCGGATCGACCGGGTGCGGACAACGGCCATCGTCCTGTCTACGGTGATCGGCGCGGCGGGAATCTGCGTGTACGCCCAGACCTACGGGTTCGTGGAGCTTTACAATGCGCCGCTGTCCCACAGTTTTCCGGCGGTTTCGGCGATCCTGATCGGCGGATGTATCGGAAGACAGGCGAAGATCTCCCATGCGGTTCTGGGGACGTATCTGTACCAGACGATCTATCTTCTGTCGGCGCCTATTGCAAATGCGATCCTGATTCCGCAGATGTCGGAGATCGTGCGGATGATCATTACAAATGGGATTATCCTGTACGCGTTTTTAAAGCAGGAAAGGAGGAGACGGCAATGATGAAAAAGGTTCGTAAGGATGAACTGATCGTACCGGTTACGTTCATTGTATTCAGTATTCTTTGCTTTTTTCTGTCAGGGATCAGCTTTATGTTTCTTGCGGAGCAGGTGGCGCTGCGGTTTATCCGGAATATCATACTGGTGCTCGCGCTCATTTTCCCTATCATGGCAGGGATGGGCCTGAATTTTGCGGTGGTTATCGGGACGACGATCACACAGGCCAGCTTTATCATCGTACTGAACTTTAATCTTACCGGAGGCAGGGGGGCGGCGCTTGTGCTGGCGGTTTCTCTCGTGGCAGCGGCAGGTGTCGGCTGTGTGATCGGGCGTCTTCTTAACAAGGTCAGGGGCCGGGAGATGGTGACGTCTATCGTGGTGGGCTTCCTTGCCAATTACATCTACCAGCTTATCTTTGTGGCGGGATTTGGCACGGTGATCCATGTGTTCAATAAAAAGCTTGTGCTCTCTACGGGAATAGGCGTGAAGAATATGGTGGATCTAAAGACATTCAAAGAGGTATTCGACAACCTCGGCGTGTTTCGTATCGGGGAGGCGAAGATCTCCATGCTGCTGCTGGCAATGATCATCGTGTGCGGATTTTTTGTATTTTACCTGATGCGTACGCCTCTGGGACAGAAGATCAGGGCAGTGGGGATGAGCGAGGAGAAGTCGGCAAACATCGGCATAGACACAGACCGGATAAGGGTTATCGTGATCGTGCTGTCTACGGTGCTGGCGGCGCTTGGCCAGTTTGTGTATCTTCAGAATATCGGCTCCCTGAACGTCTATACGGAGCATCTGGATACGGAGAAGTTCGCCTGCGCAGCGCTTCTTGCAGGCGGTGCCAGCATCCGTAAGGCAGGAGTGAAAAATGCGTTTATTGGGGGAGTGCTCCTTCATACGCTGTTCGTGCTGTCCCCCCTTGCCGGGCGCAATGCCTTTGCCAATGCGTCCCTTGGCGAGTATTTCCGAAGCTTTGTGGCGTACGGGATCATCGCGTTTGCGCTGGTGGTGAACCTGAGGCTGGAACGAAAAGGAGAGTAGCGGGAGTCTTTTGTGTACTGCTTGTACAAGTTTGTACATTTACTGCACAGGCCGTGAGAAAATGATACAAAAGAGAGCAAAAATCCCATTGCCCAAGGCAATTTTAAATGGATTTTTGCATGTTGCTGGTTCGGAGTGAACAGTAACGCTTTTGACTTTGGCGTTATCTTGTACTATAATGATAAAATATTCGTACGCTGTTATTAACACGTCGTTGTATTAATTCTTGAGTAATACAATGCTGTACTGAAAGGAGCAGGGACATGCAGTATAGAAAGGATAAGCATGGCGAGCCGGTATCTATCCTTGGATACGGCTGCATGCGTTTTACGAAAAAGGGAAACCGTTTTGACGTAGAAAAAGCGGAGCGGGAGCTTATGGAAGCGGTTAACAGCGGCGTGAATTACTTTGACACCGCATATATCTATCCAGGCAGCGAGGTTCTTCTGGGGGAGATTCTTGAGCGGAACCGCTGCCGGGATAAAGTGAAGCTTGCGACGAAGCTGCCCCAGTACCTGATCAAGTCAGAGGCGGCACTAGACCGGTATTTTAGCGAGCAGCTTTCCCGTCTGAGGACGGACTATATTGATTACTATCTGATGCATATGCTGACGGATATCGCTGCATGGGAGAAATTAACGCGGCTTGGCATTAAAGAATGGATCGAGAAGAAAAAGGCGGAGGGAAAGATACGGAATCTGGGATTTTCTTTCCACGGGAATACAGAGATGTTTCTTAAGATTCTGGATGCTTATGATTGGGATTTCTGCCAGATCCAGTATAATTATATGGATGAGCATACCCAGGCCGGAAGGCGGGGACTTAAGGCGGCGGCAGAGAAAGGGATTCCGGTTATCATCATGGAACCGCTTAGGGGTGGAAAGCTGGTAGACCTTCTTCCGCAGGCGGCAAAGAGGAAAATTGCGTGTGACGCAAAGGGCCGCACACCGGCGGAGCTGGCGCTTGGCTGGCTTTGGGACCAGCCGGAGGTGACTTGTGTGCTCTCCGGGATGAATTCCCTTGAGATGGTGCGGGAGAATGTAAGAGCGGCCGCAAAGGCGCAGGCGGGGGAATTTGCCGAAGAAGATTTTGCATTGATCGCGTCTGTCCGGGAGGAGATACAGAAGACCATGAAGGTTGGCTGCACCGGGTGCGGATACTGCATGCCGTGTCCGAAGGGCATCGATATCCCGGCGGCTTTCCGGTGCTACAACCGGATGTACGCCGAAGAAAAAGGCTCCGGGCGGCATGAATATCTGCAGGTCACGGCGTTCCAGAAGGAGATGAGCCTGCCAGAGACCTGTGTAAAGTGCGCAAAGTGTGAGAGCCGCTGCCCGCAGCATATCGCGGTCAGAAAGGAGCTTAAAAAGGCGGAAAAAGCTTTGCTGCCCTGGTATTATAAGATCGGGGTGAAGGCGATTAGATTATTTAAGTTCTGGTAGCGGATCATATTTTTACGGCTGCGCGGCAAGAGCAGAGAGAGGAAACGGAGTTTTAGCATGAGTTTTGCACATTTACATGTCCATACGGAGTACAGTCTCCTGGACGGTTCCAATAAAATTAAAGAATGTGTCGCAAGGGTAAAGGAGCTGGGGATGGACAGCGTGGCCATAACCGACCACGGAGTCATGTTCGGGGTGATTGATTTTTACCGGGCGGCGAAAGCGGCGGGAATCAGGCCCATCCTTGGGTGCGAGGTGTATGTGGCTCCCGGCTCGAGATTTGACAAGGAAGCAGTGGGGAGCGGTGACGACAGGTACTATCACCTGGTACTTCTGGCCGAGAACGACCTGGGCTATCACAACCTGATGAAGATCGTATCCAGAGGATTTACGGAAGGGTACTACTATAAGCCGCGGGTTGACCTTTCTTTACTGCGGCAGTATCATGAGGGACTTATCGCGCTGAGCGCCTGCCTTGCGGGAGAGGTTCAGCGGGACATCCTCAGAGGAATGTACGAGGAAGCAAAGGAGGCGGCGCTCCGTTACCAGGAGATCTTCGGGAAGGGGAATTTCTTTTTAGAGCTTCAGGACCATGGGCTTTCCCAGCAGCGTCAGGCTAATCAGGCGCTGCTTAGGATGTCCGGCGAGACAGGGATCGGGCTGGTGGCTACTAATGATATCCATTATACCTATGCGGAGGATGAGAAGCCTCACGATATGCTTTTATGCATCCAGACCGGAAAGAAGCTGTCTGATGAGAAACGGATGCGCTATGAGGGCGGACAGTATTATATCAAGTCCGAGCAGGAGATGCGTAAGCTTTTTCCATACGCGCCGGAGGCTCTTGAGAATACGCAGAAGATCGCAGAGCGCTGCAATGTAGAGATTGAGTTCGGCGTCACCAAGCTCCCGAAGTACGATGTGCCGGAGGGATACACTTCCTGGGAATATCTGAACAAGCTGTGTGACGAAGGCTTAAGGGAGCGGTATCCTAATCCCGGCAAGGCATTGACAGACAGACTTGAGTACGAGCTTTCCGTCATCAAGTCTATGGGCTATGTAGATTATTTCCTTATCGTGTGGGACTTTATCAAATACGCCAAGGACCACCAGATTATGGTGGGGCCGGGACGCGGCTCTGCGGCAGGAAGCATCGTGTCCTACTGCCTTGGCATCACGACGATAGACCCTATCAAGTACCAGCTCCTGTTCGAGCGTTTCCTGAATCCTGAGCGTGTATCCATGCCCGATATCGACGTGGATTTCTGCTTTGAGAGACGCCAGGAGGTCATCGACTATGTAGTAAAAAAATACGGCGCAGACCGGGTAGTCCAGATCGTCACCTTCGGTACGATGGCGGCAAGGGGCGTGATCCGGGATGTAGGGCGCGTGATGGATCTGCCCTATGCGTTCGTAGATTCTATCTCGAAGATGATCCCCAAGGAGTTAAATATCACCCTTGAGCGGGCGCTTAAGGAAAGCCCGGATCTTAAGAAGGCATACGGCGAAGATCCCCAGGTAAAGGAGCTTGTGGATGCCTCCATGCGTCTTGAGGGCCTTCCCAGGCACACCTCCATGCATGCTGCCGGGGTGGTCATCAGCCAGAAGGAGATCGATGAATATGTTCCCTTGTCTCTCGGCTCCGACGGATCGGTGACGACACAGTTCACCATGACGACACTGGAGGAACTGGGGCTGTTAAAAATGGATTTTTTGGGGCTGCGCACGCTGACGGTCATCCAGGACGCGGTAAAGCTTGCCAGTGAAAGCAGCGGGACGCAGATCGATATCAACGGGATTGATTATAATGACGAGGCCGTACTAACCGCCGTCGGGACAGGGAAGAACGACGGGGTATTCCAGCTTGAGAGCGGCGGCATGAAGAACTTTATGAAGGAGTTAAAGCCAAGGAGCCTTGAGGATATCATCGCGGGAATCTCCTTGTACCGTCCGGGGCCGATGGATTTTATACCACAGTATATCAGGGGAAAGAGCTATCCGGAGACGATCACTTATGACTGCCCGCAGCTTGAGCCGATCCTGTCGCCGACCTACGGCTGTATCGTCTATCAGGAGCAGGTTATGCAGATCGTGCGCGATCTGGCGGGGTATACGCTGGGACGAAGCGACCTTCTCCGGCGTGCCATGTCCAAAAAAAAGGGCGATGTCATGCAGAAGGAGCGCCAGAGTTTTGTCTACGGCAACCCGGAGGAGAACGTGCCCGGGTGCATCGCCAACGGGATCGATGAGCGGACCGCCAACAAGATCTACGACGAGATGATCGACTTTGCAAAGTATGCGTTCAACAAATCCCATGCGGCAGCGTATGCGGTGGTAGCCTATCAGACGGCGTGGCTGAAATATTACTATCCGGTGGAATTCATGGCCGCGCTCATGACCTCCGTGATCGACAATCCGGGAAAGGTGGCCGAGTATATCTATACCTGCCGCCAGATGGGCATCGATATCCTGCCGCCGGACATCAACAAAGGCGTCGGGACATTTTCGGTAGACGGAGGAAATATCCGGTATGCACTGTCTGCCATCAAAAGTATCGGAAGGCCGGTCATTGAAGTGATCTTAAAGGAGAGGGAGGATAACGGCGCATTCAAAAACCTGAAAGATTTCATCGAGCGGATGTCAGCAAAGGAGCTGAATAAGAAGACTATCGAGAACTTTATCAAATCCGGCACTTTCGACAGCCTGCCCGGGACGAGAAAGCAGCTCATGGTGGTATATGTCCAGCTCGTGGAGCAGGTGAACCGGGAGCGGAAATATTCCATGACCGGGCAGATGTCGCTCTTTGATATGGTGAGTGACGAGCAGAAGGCAGAGTTTGAAATCCCCCTTCCCGATGTGGGAGAGTACGAGAAGGAGACGAAGCTTGCCTTTGAAAAAGAAGTGCTGGGCGTGTACTTAAGCGGCCATCCCATGGAGGAGTACGAGGAGAAGTGGAAAAAGAATATCACACGGACGACACTGGATTTCCAGATCGACGATGCCAGCGGGCGCACGAAGGTACGCGACGGCGCGAAGGAGACTGTCGGCGGGATGATCGCCAATAAGACGGTAAAATATACAAGAAAGAACCAGACGATGGCTTTTATCACTATAGAAGATCTTATGGGAACCGTGGAGGTTATCGTCTTCCCGAGGGATTACGAGAAGAACCGCCAGTATCTGGAGGAAGAGGATAAGGTGTTTGTCAGGGGGCGGGTATCCGAGGAGGACGAAGCGCCGAGCCGCCTGATCTGCGAGGAGGTCATTCCCTTTGACCGGACGAAGAAGGAGCTGTGGCTTCAGTTTGACAGCAAGGAGGATTTTAAGAGCCGGGAGAGGGAGCTTTATGAAATTATCGGCGCGTCTGAGGGAAACGACAGCGTCGTGGTATACTGCAGGGCAGAGCGGGCGATAAAGCGCCTCGGCATCAATCGGAACGTCCGCGCGGATTCTGGGCTATTGAGCAGGTTGACGAATTATCTTGGTGAATCTTGTGTAAAACTGATAGAAAAGGCCATTGAAAATTAGTGATATTTCATGTACAATGATGCCGAGTTAAGTTATATTTTATTGAGATAGATGAATGGAGGGATTAACATGGGAGAAAAAGCAATTCGTACGATCGGTGTTCTGACAAGCGGCGGGGATGCGCCTGGGATGAACGCAGCGATCCGTGCGGTCGTGAGAACAGCATTGGGAAAAGGCCTTAGGGTAAGAGGTATCCGCAGAGGCTATCAGGGGCTTCTCAACGAGGAGATCATCGACCTGTCTGCCAGAGATGTGTCTGACACGATCCAGCGGGGCGGAACGATTCTTCAGACAGCGCGCTGCCATTCCATGCGCACGGAAGAGGGCCAGCAGAAGGCGGCGGCGATCTGTAAAAAGTACGGCATCGACGGAATGGTAGTCATCGGAGGAGACGGTTCATTCGCAGGCGCGCAGAGACTGGCGTATTACGGGATCAACACCATCGGCATTCCGGGGACTATCGACCTTGACATCGCATGTACAGAGTAT
>Ga0137306_101311_pt1 | contig 26015 bp, 20 predicted proteins | sample Inofroosms_March_FD_97187 | JGI IMG/M metagenome (GOLD analysis project Ga0137306, IMG submission 97187) | Mouse cecal microbial communities from Vienna, Austria - N-Acetylneuraminic and N-Acetylglucosamine D2O microcosms_March | ecosystem: Host-associated > Mammals > Digestive system > Large...
GGTGCCCAGAGTAGAGGGGAAAGATCTGATTTTCTGCTATCTGGACGGGCTTGACGACCTGGAGTCCGGCTATTTCGGAATCCGGGAGCCGAAGAAGTCCTGCAAGGTGGCGGAGGAGAAAGATGCGCTGTTCATTATGCCGGGCGTGGCTTTTGACAAGACACATCACAGAGTAGGCTACGGCGGAGGTTTTTATGACAGATACCTGGAGAAGCCCAATACTCACTATAAAGTGGCGCTGGCATTTGATTTCCAGGTGCTTGAGGCGGTGCCTTACGAGCCCCATGACATTCTGATTGATCTGCTGGTGACGGAGAGTACCAGTTATTAATATTTTTACAGCAGCGGAACTAAAAACAGCGGAAGCCCGTACTACAAAATAGTAAGCGGATAAAGAACATCCGCTAACTATTTTGTATGCATCGCACGTAAGGGTCTAAAGAACAGACCCAAAGTGCTCATAGCGAAGCCCCCGAAAGGATTTACGGACGTGTCAACGGCCGGAAATTCTTTCAGGTTAAGGGGGGCTTGGGAGGGCTGTAGCGGAACTAAAAAACAGCGGAAGCCCGTACAAGCCCTCCGAAAGGATTTGCGGACGTGTCAACGGCCGGAAATTCTTTCAGGTCAAGGGGGCTTGGGAGGGCTGTAGCGGAACTAAAAAACAGCGGAAGCCCGTACAAGCCCCCGAAAGGATTTACGGACGTGTCAACGGCCGGAAATTCTTTCAGGTCAAGGGGGCTTGGGAGGGCTGTAGCGGAACTAATTTGGAGGCCGGATATGATTTTAGAGGAAATGGGCCGCAGAGCCAAAGAAGCCGCCCGGCAGTTAAGCGGGGCGGGTGTGACGGAAAAGAATAAAGGACTGGAGGCCGTGGCCCGGGCGCTGATTCGGGAATCTGATTATCTGCTTGAGGAAAATGAAACCGACATGGCGGCGGGCCGGGAAAACGGCATGAGTCAGGGACTGTTAGACCGCCTGCAGTTAACGAAGGAGCGGATTGAGGGGATGGCCGAGGGCCTGAGACAGATAGCGGCTCTTGAAGACCCGGTGGGCGAGGTGCTTTCCATGAAAAAGCGTCCGAACGGCCTGCTGATCGGAAAAAAGCGGGTGCCTCTGGGCGTGGTGGGCATCATCTATGAGTCCCGCCCCAACGTGACGGCGGACGCCTTCGGCCTCTGCTTTAAAACCGGGAATGCGGTGATTTTAAAAGGCGGCAGCGATGCCATTCACTCCAATATGGCCGTTACAAAAGTGATCCGTGACGCCCTCTCTCAATCCGGCCTGAATCCGGACAGCGTGCAGCTTCTGGAAACCACCGACCGGGAAACCACAAACCGGCTGATGAAGCTGAATCAGTATATTGACGTGCTGATTCCCAGAGGAGGCGCCGGACTGATTCAGGCGGTGGTAAACAACAGCACGATTCCGGTGATCGAAACCGGAACCGGCAACTGTCATATCTATGTGGACGAATCCGCCGACCTTTTTATGGCCGCGGATATCATTATGAATGCCAAAACCCAGCGGGTAGGCGTGTGCAACGCCTGCGAGTCTCTGCTGATTCATAAAAATGCGGCGGACCCTCTGATGGAGATTCTCGGAGAAAAGCTCTGTCAGGCCCATGTGGAGATCCGGGGCGACGAAGCGGTGTGTCAGGCCATTTCCTTTGCCCGTCCGGCCACGGAGGAAGACTGGGGGAAGGAATACCTGGACTATATGATATCTATCAAAACCGTTTCCTCTCTGGATGAGGCCATCGGTCATATCAACCGGTACAACACGGGCCATTCCGAAGCGATTGTCACGGAAAACTATGAGAACGCCCAGCGGTTTCTTGATGAGGTGGATGCGGCGGCCGTCTATGTGAATGCATCCACCCGGTTCACTGACGGCTTTGAATTTGGTTTCGGCGCGGAAATCGGCATCAGCACCCAGAAACTTCATGCCAGGGGGCCCATGGGGCTGGAGGCGCTGACCACCACGAAATATATTATCTACGGAAACGGGCAGGTGCGGCCGTAATACGGTGTAAAGATCATCCGGCAGAGTTTACCGGACAGGAGTGAGACGGCGCACGGAACGGAAAAGAGGAAGGTGTTGGGCAAAAGAAGAGAGAAGACAGACTACCTGTCCTATATACGAAACGGACAGGAGCTGTCCTTTAAGCAGAAGTGTCTTCTGGCGGCGTCTTTAAGCACACCTGCGATCATGGCACAGATTACCTCTGTGATGATGCAGTATATTGACGCTTCCATGGTGGGGCGGATGGGGGCCGGCGCCTCGGCGGCTATCGGGCTGGTATCTACCACTACCTGGCTGTTCGGCGGCGTGTGCGGGTCCGCCGCGGCGGGATTTTCCATTCAGGCAGCCCAGTATATCGGAGGAAAGCAGTTTGAAAAGGCAAGAGAAGTGCTTTGCCAGTCCCTGGCGGCAGTTCTCTTGTTTTCCTTGTCCCTGGCGGCGGTGGGCGCCGCCGTCAGCTTTTTCCTTCCGGTCTGGCTGGGCGGCACGGAAGAAATCTGCCGGGACGCTTCCCTGTATTTTTTGATCTATGCCGCCGGCCTGCCTGCGTCGGCTTTGGGCCGGCTTTCCGGCAGCATGCTTCAGTGCAGCGGCAATATGAAGCTGCCCGGCATTTTAAATTCTCTGATGTGTCTGCTGGACGTGATATTCAATGCATTTCTGATTTTTGACGGTTTCCGTTTTTCCATAGGCGGGCTGACAGTCACGGTTCCGGGCGCCGGACTGGGCGTGGCGGGTGCTGCTCTTGGCACGCTGCTGGCCCATGCCGTGATCGCCGTTGTGATGCTCTGGTTTCTCTGTTTTCGTTCGCCCATTCTGCGGCTTAAACGGGGAGACCGGTTTTCCATGAAAAAGGACTGTATCGGGCGGGCGGTGCGGATTTCCGGGCCCATTGCATTTCAGCAATGTGTGGTCAGCGGCGCGCTGATTATGGCCACCCGGATCGTGGCTCCGCTGGGCATCGTTTCCATTGCGGCCAATTCCTTTGCCGTGACGGCGGAAAGCCTCTGTTATATGCCCGGTTACGGCATTGCGGATGCGGCGACGACGCTGACCGGTCAGAGTATCGGTGCAAAGCGGCCCGGACTTGCGGTTTCTTTTGGAAGAATTACGGTGGGGATGGGAATGGTGATGATGATCATCACCGGTTCGCTGCTGTATTTCGGCGCGCCTTTTATGATGGGGATTCTGACGCCGGATGCCCAGGTGCAGGCGCTGGGCATACGGATTCTGCGGATTGAGGCATTTGCGGAGCCGCTGTACGGCGCTTCCATCGTAGTGACCGGTGTGCTGCGGGGCGCTGGGGATACGCTGGTGCCCAGCATTATGAATTTTGTCAGTCTCTGGGCGGTGCGTCTGCCCCTTTCATACGTATTGGCAGGGCGCTATGGCCTGGTGGGGGTGTGGATTGCCATGTGTACGGAGCTGTGTTTTCGGGGCGTGATTTTTCTCTGGCGCATGAGCAGGAAAAAATGGGTCCGTGCGTCTGTGATTTGACAAAGGAACAAATTGCAAATATAATAGTCAGTAGAACAGGAGCGAAGGGTGCGTATGGTAAAATATTTCAGATCAGAGGATGGAAAAATCAGAGAGGAGACGGAGCCAAAGACAGGCGGCTGGATTGCGTTGACGAATCCCACTGCGGCCGAGATTCTGGAGGTTTCGGCCCGCTATGAGATTGATATCGACGATCTGAAAGCCCCTTTGGATGAGGAGGAGCGGTCCCGTATCGAGGTGGAGGATACTTACACGCTGATCCTGGTGGATATTCCCATCATTGAAGAACGGAACGAGAAAGACTGGTACGGGACGATTCCCATGGGCATTATCATGAGAGAAGATATCATGATTACCGTCTGTCTGATGGAGACGCCGATTCTCACCGCATTTATGGAGGGACGAGTCAGAAATTTCAACACATACTGGAAAACCCGTTTTATCTTACAGATTCTGTATAAAAATGCCTCCTGGTATTTACACTATCTTCGAATCATTGATAAAAAAAGCGAGGAAGTGGAAACCAGGCTGAATAAATCTTCGAAAAACGAAGAACTGATCGAAGTGCTGGAGCTGGAAAAGAGTTTGGTTTATTTTACCACATCCTTGCGCTCCAACGAGGTGGTGCTGGAGAAGCTTCTCCGGTCCGAGAAGATCAAAAAATATCCGGAGGACGAGGAACTTTTGGAGGACGTTATTATCGAGAATAAGCAGGCCATTGAGATGGCCAATATTTACAGCGGTATTTTAAGCGGCACGAGAGACGCCTTTGCCTCGATTATCTCCAATAATCAGAATACGATGATGAAGTTTCTGGCTTCCGTCACCATTGTTATGTCCATTCCCACCATCGTTGCCAGCTTTTACGGCATGAACGTGAATCTGTCCGGGATGCCTTTTGCGGGCAGTCCCTATGGCTTTGGGGGCGTGGTGCTGTTTTCTTTTGTCGTGTCGCTGATCGTCGTCTGGATTCTGTTCCGGGCAAATATGTTCTGAATGTTCCATAGCAGTGAATGTTGGCAGCAGTGCGGTGCCAAAGGAATCTGGCAGTGTCAAGTGACGTATGAAAAACAGCAACGGACCGTACGGGCGTACCGGAAGGAGTTACAGACACTTTAGCGGCCGGAAGCTTTCCCGGTTCAAAGGGGCCCGGGAGGGGCGTTGCGGAATGATATGTATGAGGTAGATGCAATGAACTGGATCTCGAAACTGGAGAAGAAATTTGGCAGATATGCCATACCGAATCTGATGCGTTATATTATCGCTCTGTATGCCGCGGGGTTTGTTCTGATGGCATCCGGCAGCGGCGTTTACGAAAACTGGCTGTCCCTGAACGCCCAGGCGATTCTTCACGGACAGATCTGGAGAATTTTTACTTTTATTCTGCAGCCGCCATCAGGAAATATGCTGATGCTTCTGATCTCCCTGCTGTTCTATTATATGATCGGCAGCAATCTGGAGACCCGGTGGGGAACCTTTATGTTTAACCTGTATTTCCTTATAGGGGTTCTGCTGCACGTGGCAGCGGCGCTTTTGGTCTATCTGCTGTTCGGCGTCAATATTTCCATGGGGACCGCCTATCTGAATCTGTCTCTGTTTTTCGCATTTGCGGCGGAATATCCGGATATGCAGGTGCTTTTGTTCTGGATTATTCCGGTTAAGGTGAAATGGATCGCCATGATTGAGGGGGCTTACTTCGGGATTGTGATCGTGGTGGGCCTTCTGTCGCCCGTTATGCCGGTCCGGATGATTCTGACCCTGGCGGGCTTTGGCATTCCGGCTTCTCTGGTGTCCGCGATCTCGGCGCTGGTGTCCATGGGTAATTTTCTGCTGTTCTTTTTCAGTATGAGAAATATGCGCCATCTGTCGCCGAAGCAGGTGAAACGGAAGATTGTTTACCAGTCCAGAGTAAAGCGGGCGATGCCAAAACCGGGCGCTGCCAGACACAAGTGTGCGATCTGCGGCAAAACTGAGGCAGACGGAGAGGATCTGGAATTCAGATTTTGTTCAAAATGCGACGGCATGTATGAATACTGTCAGGAGCATTTATATACCCATAAACATGTGACGAAAGGATCTTGATCATGAGAAAGACAAAAATTATCTGCACGCTGGGACCGAATTCCGACGACCGGGAAGTGATGAAATCACTGATTTTAGGCGGCATGAACATTGCCAGATTTAATTTTTCCCACGGTACTTATGAGGAACAGAAAGCCCGTCTGGATATGCTGAAAGAGCTCAGGGAGGAGCTGGGCATTCCGGTGGCCGCTTTGCTGGATACAAAGGGGCCGGAGATCCGGACCGGACTGTTAAAGGATAATCAGAGCATTACCCTCCGGGAAGGCGATATTTATGTCTTGACCACGGAAGATATCATAGGGGACCAGAACAGAGGCCATATCAATTATCCCGGGCTGCCGGGCGACGTGGAGATCGGGTCTACGATTCTTATCGACGACGGCCTGCTGGAGCTGAAAGTAACCGGGGTGACGGACACCGACATTACCTGCCAGGTGTTAAACGGCGGGGAGCTGGGCATGCGCAAGGGCGTCAACGTGCCCAATGTAAAGGTTGGTCTGCCGCCCATTACGGAGAAGGACAGAGAAGATATTTTATTCGGCATCAAGCAGGGCTTTGACTTTATCGCCGCTTCCTTCGTGAGAAATTCCGACGCCATTATGGAGATCAAGCATATCTTATGGGAAAATCATTCGGATATTCAGGTGATCGCCAAGATTGAGAGCCGGGAAGGAGTGGAGAATCTGGATTCCATTCTGAAAGCTTCCGACGGCATCATGGTGGCCAGAGGCGACCTGGGCGTGGAGATTCCCGCCGAGGAAGTGCCTTATATTCAGAAAACCATGATTAAAAAATGCAACGATGCCTTTAAGCCCGTAATCACCGCCACTCAGATGCTGGATTCCATGATCCGCAATCCCCGGCCCACCAGAGCCGAGGTGACGGATGTGGCCAATGCCATTTACGACGGCACGGACGCCGTAATGCTGTCGGGCGAAACCGCCATGGGGAAATATCCCGTGGAGGCATTGAAGATGATGCACAAGATCGCTCTGGAGGCGGAGGCTCATCTGGATTACGACAGTCTTCTGAATGAAAAGAGAAGCTACCGGAAGCGGGGAATTTCCAGTGCGGTAAGCTATGCGGCGGTGGCCACGGCGTACCATATGAACGCAAAGGCCATTCTGATTCCCACCATGTCAGGCTATACGGCCCGGCTGGTTTCCAAGTTCCGGCCTCAGACCAGGGTAATTTCCACCTCTCCCTATGCGGGTGTCCTGCGGAAAATGCAGTTGATGTGGGGCATTGTTTCCGTGAAAAGCAGCTTTGAGTCTGTCTCCGACGACGTGATGTACAATGCGGTGGAAGTTGCCAGAGACACGGGAATCGTGAAATCCGGCGATATGGTGGTGATTACCGCAGGCATCGGCACCGTGGATACGGAGCCGGGGGCACGGATCGAGACCAATGTCATGCGGGTGATTAATGTGTGATGTCCGGCCGGTCTTTTCACAGAGGATTGTCCGGAAGGATGGCGGCTTTCGTTCGGAAGCGTCATAGATGTGATCAGGAAAAATAGTTTTCATAATCGGCGGGCCGGGCAGAGAGCTCCGGCGCCGTCCGGGAAAATTTGGTTTTGGCTGTCTTCATACCGGGAGACAGCCTTTATACGGTAGGAAAGAAGCAGTCCGGTTTTCCGGCCATAAATCAGGAGTATGGAATAACATGTCAAAATCGCTGTATATCGCAGAGAAGCCCAGCGTGGCCCAGGAATTTGCCAGAGCGCTGAAAGAGAATTTTACCCGCATGGACGGCTATATGGAGTCGGGACAGTCGGTGGTTACATGGTGCGTGGGTCATCTGATTACCATGAGCTATCCGGAAGCCTATGACCCGGCTTTAAAAAGATGGAGTCTCGGCACGCTGCCTTTTCTGCCGGAGAAATTCCGCTATGAGGTGATCGACAGCGTGAAAAAGCAGTATGGAATCGTCAGCGCTCTGCTGAAACGAAAGGATGTGGATGTGATCTATGTCTGCACCGACTCCGGCCGGGAAGGGGAGTACATATACCGTCTGGTGGAGCAGATGGCCGGGGTGTCCGGCAAGGACCGGCGCCGGGTATGGATCGATTCCCAGACAGAAGAAGAAATTCTGCGGGGCATCCGGGAGGCAAAGGATCTGTCAGAATATGACCATCTGTCAGATTCTGCTTATCTGCGGGCAAAAGAAGATTACCTGATGGGCATTAATTTTTCTCGGCTGCTGACGCTGAAATACGGAGATACCGTCTCCCGGTTTATGGGGCAGGACAGAAGCGTGCTGGCGGTGGGCCGGGTGATGACCTGCGTTCTGGGCATGGCGGTCTGCCGGGAACGGGAGATCAGAGCTTTTGTGAAAACGCCGTTTTATAAAGTGAACGGGGTGATTGCGGCAGGGAAAAGAGCGGCGGAAAGCAAAGAGGGACAGAGCGGAAATCCGTCGGAGAAAAAACCGGGCAGCGGTCAGGAAGAACGGCGGGGGATGCCGCCGGATAATCAGCCGAAAGAGCGGCCGGGCGAGGAGCAGGAAAGTCGGGAAGAAACACTGTCGGTGGTTTTCGACAGTGAGTGGAAAGCGGTCAAAGGCAGCCGCTATGAGAACAGCTCTCTTTTGTATAAGGACAACGGCTTTCTGAAAAGGGAGGCGGCCGAGGAGCTGGTACGGTCGCTAAGCCGGCCGGAGCCGGTTATGGCAACCCTTTTATCTATGGAGAAGAAGAAGGAGAAAAAGAATCCGCCGCTTTTGTTTAATCTTGCGGAGCTGCAGAATGAGTGTTCCCGTCTCTTTAAGCTCAGCCCGGATGAAACGCTGCGGATCGTTCAGGAGCTGTACGAGAAAAAGCTGGTGACGTATCCGAGAACCGACGCCAGGGTGCTGTCTACGGCAGTGTCCAAAGAAGTCGGAAAAAATATCCGTGGCCTGATGCAGATTCCCGGTGTAAAGTGGGCCGCAGAGGAAATCATCCGGCAGAACCGCCATCAGGGACTGGCGAAAACCCGTTATGTCAACGACAAGCAGATCACAGACCACTATGCCATTATCCCGACCGGCGAGGGGATCAATGTGCTGGGCAGGCTGCCGGAGCTGTCGGTGAAGGTGTATGAGCGGATCGTCCGCCGGTTTTTAAGCATCTTTTTTCCCGCCGCGGTGTACGAGAAAATTTCTCTGGAACTGTCGATTAAGGAGGAACATTTTTTTGCCGGTGTAAAAGTGCTGGCGGAGGCGGGATATCTGAAAATAGCCGGGGCCGCAAAAAAGCAGGAGCAGGAGGACTGCAAAAGTCCCGAACTGTTCGAGGCGCTGAAAAAGCTGAAAAAAGGAATGAAGCTGCCGGTGGAAAAGCTGGAGGTAAAGGAGGGGGAGACTTCTCCGCCGAAACGATATACTTCCGGTTCCATGATTCTGGCCATGGAAAATGCGGGTCAGTTGATCGAGGACGAGGAGCTGCGTGCCCAGATCAAAGGCAGCGGCATCGGCACCTCTGCCACCAGAGCGGAAATCCTGAAAAAGCTGGTGAATATCAAATATCTGGATCTGAATAAAAAGACCCAGGCCATCACTCCTACTCTGTTCGGAGAGCTGGTGTACGAGGTGGTAAAAGCATCCGTCAGCCAGTTGCTGAATCCGGAGCTTACGGCAAGCTGGGAAAAGGGGCTGACCTACGTAGCCAACGGGGAGATTACGCCGAAAGAATATATGGATAAGCTGGAAAGCTTTATCAGAAAGAGAACAAGCAAGGTGACGGGAGCGGATTACCGCCAGTATCTTCTGCATAATTTCGCCGTGGTCCGGCAGTATTATAAGCCGGAGAAGAAGAAAGGGAAAGAATCGGAAAAGCAGACGGATCAGCAAAACGGCGGACAGGCGAAACCGCAGTCCCGGGCAAAATCCGGAAAACAACCGGGAAAAACTTTTTAAAAAGCAGCCGGAAGCACAGGCGCAAAGCCAGAGGAAAATCCGAAATTTCAGAAAACTTTTCAAATCTGATTCATGAATCCCTTTAAAGAGGGAGATACTAAAGGCCAGAAATGTGAAAATCATATCAGTGTATTCTCAAAGGGCTCAAAGCCGCGGAAAAAGACGAGGGGAGCCTGCGGGAGTACATAGATAGATTGGAGGCCATGATGTATCAGGAAGAAAACAGGAAAGTAGTTTTAATCGGCACGGGTATGGTGGGTATGAGCTATGCCTATGCGCTGCTGAATCAGAATGTGTGCGACGAGCTGGTGCTGGTGGATATTGATCGGAAACGGGCCATGGGAGAGGCCATGGATCTGAGCCACGGCCTGGCTTTCTCCGGGTCCAATATGAAAATCCATGCGGGAGATTATCAGGACTGTGCCAATGCGGATATCGTCTGTATCTGTGCCGGCGTCGCCCAGAAGCCGGGGGAGTCCAGAACAGACCTGCTTTTGCGCAACGCCCAGGTATTCCGCTCCATCGTAAATCCGGTGACGGAATCCGGCTTTAACGGTCTGTTTCTCGTATCCACCAATCCGGTGGACATTATGACCCGGATTACCTGCACCCTATCGGGCTTTAATCCCCGGCGGGTGATCGGAACCGGAACGACACTGGACACGGCCCGTCTTCGGTATCTTTTGGGGCGGCATTTCGCCGTGGATCCCAGGAATATGCATGCCTATGTGATGGGAGAGCACGGCGATTCGGAATTCGTCCCCTGGAGTCTGGCCATGCTGGCCTCCTGCCGGGTGCTGGAGCTGTGCGGGCAGCAGGAGACAAAGGGGGCGGAAGGGACAGGGGACGGCGGGCCGCTGCCCTGCCGGCCGGAAGATCTGTTTGCCATCGAAGACGAGGTGCGAAACGCCGCCTATCAGATTATTGAGGCGAAAAACGCTACCTATTACGGCATCGGCATGGCCATGACCCGGATTACACGGGCCATTTTCGGCAATGAGAACAGCGTGCTCACGGTATCTGCCATGCTGCGGGGAGAATACGGACAGAACCGGGTTTTCACCGGGGTTCCTGCCATCATCGGTTCAAACGGCATCGCAAAGGTGCTGGAGCTGCCCCTTGACGGGGAGGAACAGAAAAAACTGGATGAGTCCTGTGAGAAGCTGAAACGTTATTATGATGAATTGAAACTGGAATAGAGCGTTTATATGCTTTTTCAAACCGGTTCCCGTGCCGCATTTTCCGCGGCGGATATGGTGTGTGCCATATCCGCCGCGGGGGATGTCAATCAGACAGCCCCGCTGAAAAAGGGATATGCGGCATCGGACGGAAAAGTTTCGCCGGGCAGTCCTGTTTTTTCTGTCAACTCTTGTGTTTTACAGATACATGATTGACAAAGCTTCTTTTTCATAATAAGATTAACCTGTATTTTATTTATTTTACGCATCGGAGGTCCCTGCATGAAGCGGAGCAAAAAATCACTGTGGAATATGGCAAGTGTTTTGGTTCTTTTGGTAGTTGTAATTGTCATGTTTTACTGGTATTCTGCAGAAAATAATAAGCGCATTGAGGCGCAGAACAGAACCTATGCAGGGGATTCCGCCCTGCAGACATCCAACCGGGTTAATGACGAATTCCGGAATGCGTTAAGCAGAATCAGTACATATGCGTATTTTACCGGGGAAGGACTCACGGAACCGGTGGTCACGTCACGGATGCTGGCGGGAATGACAACGAATTCTCTGTTTGACGAATTCCGCTTTGCATATGCGGACGGTACATATGTGACCTCAAGGGGAAACATCACCGATGTTTCTGACAGGGAGTATTACATTGAAGGGATGAAAGGGGAACAGGGCATATTTGTAACCCGGAATTCCATTATCACGGGGCAGCCGTCGGTCAGCTTCTATGCGCCTGTTTATTACAGGGGAGAGATTATCGGCGTACTGCTGGGCATGTATTCGGCCAACGAATATCTGCAGCATATTCTTTCCACCACTTATTTCGGTGAGCATGCCGATGTTTATCTGTGTATGCAGGACGGAACGGTGATCGCAAGCTCTGACGGAGAAAGCTATGAGGGAGATCTGTTAGAGGATTTTCTGGAGATCGGAGCCTTTGACGAGGCCATGCTGGCGGAGGCCAAGGACATTTTCGAAAATGGCGGAAGCCAGACCTTTATCTGCAAAAAAAACGGCAGGACGGATAACATCTGCGTGATTTACAATGAGGAAAGCGATTTTGTTCTTGTCCAGTCATTCCCTCAGAGCATCACTCAGAATATGATTAAAAATGCGAACCGGGCGGGAATTATTCTGGAAATAATGCTGATCGGTCTGTTTGCCGTATATATCGTTATGCTGATTGTTCAGGAGCGGCGGGAAAAGAAAAATCTGGCGCATCAGAACCGGGAGATGGGCTATGTAATCGGCGGAATCAGTACGCTGTTTTCCCGTTTTGTCATGATCGATCTGGAAAAGGATACCTATGAGTATCTGGTGGGAACCAGCCCGGAACGCTCGGAATTTGCCCGGAGCGGAACGTATAAGGATTTTATCGGGTATCTGTCCTCTTTCTTATTAAAAGAAGAAGAAAAAGAGGAATTTACACAGCAGTTGGACAGCGCCGCCGTGATTTCCCAGCTTGGCGAAGACAGTATGGATGTGCGCTATGAATATCAGGTGACGAGAAACGGCCGTCCAGAATGGGAGCATATGAATGTAATCTGTCTGGAGCGAAAAAATAACCGGGCCAGCAAAATTTTATTTATCCGGCAGAATATTACGGAGCTGAAAGAAAAAGAGCTGCGGATTCAGGCGGAGATCTCTCTGGCCAACCGGAAGGAACGGCAGTACCGGATTGCCATTACCTCGAATTCCATCTGCACTTATGAATTTAATCTGACGGAAGACAGAGTGGAGCAGGATATTATCCTGACCATGCCGGACGGAGAGAGCAGATCGCTGCTGGAAGCGACAGAGCTGGAGGCGCCCTGCAAAGCTTCCGACTGGTTTGAACGATGCAAAAAATATATTGCGGAAGAATCCCTGGACGACTACGAAAGTGTGCTGGATGTACGGTATCTGAAAGAATGCTTCCGGCGGGGCGAAGCGGAAGTACATGCGGAATACTGGAGCGTGGATTATGAAGGCAACAGGATGTGTGTGCGCCAGTCCTTTATTATGACTCTGGAGAATAATGAGGGAGACGTGAATGAGGGCGATATTCTGGTTATGGTTGTGACCAGGGATATCACGGAGCAGGTGCGGCAGCAGAAGGAGCAGACGCTGGCCCTTCAGGAAGCGCTGATGCAGGCTCAGCATGCCAACAACGCCAAGACCACCTTCCTGTCCAATATGTCTCATGACATCCGTACGCCCATGAATGCGATTATCGGTTTTACCACCATTGCGGTCAGCCATATCGACCGGAAAGAGCAGGTAAGGGACTGTCTGCAGAAAGTGCTGGCTTCCAGCAATCATCTGCTGAGTCTGATTAATGATATTCTGGATATGAGCCGGATTGAGAGCGGAAAGGTACAGATCAAGGAGCAGGAGTGCAATATTTCCGAACTGATGCACAATCTGGTGAATATTATTCAGCCTCAGGTAAAGGCCAAACAGCTTGAGCTGTTCATTGATACGTTTGACGTGACCAACGAGGATGTGATCGCCGATTCCCTGAAACTGAATCAGGTGTTTGTAAACCTGATGAGCAATGCGGTGAAATATACGCCGGCAGGAGGCGTAATCAGTTTCCGGATTACGCAGAAAACCACCTTCCGCAGAGGCTACGGCGACTATATCTTTGTCATTAAAGACAACGGCATTGGTATGGAGGCGGAGTTTGTCAAGCATATTTTCGAGCCCTTTGAGCGGGAGGCCAGCGCCACCCAGAGCGGTATTCAGGGCACGGGACTTGGCATGGCCATTACCAAAAATATCGTTGACATGATGGGCGGAACTATCACCGTTCAAAGTGAAAAAGGAAAGGGTTCCGAATTTACCGTGGAGCTGAGCCTGAAGCTGCAGGATCTGGAAAAGAACGGCGTGCAGATTGACGAGCTTACGGGGCTGCGTGCGCTGGTGGTGGACGACGACTTTGACACCTGCGACGGCGTGAGCAAGATGCTGATGCAGATCGGCATGCGTTCCGAATGGACCACATCCGGAAGGGAAGCCGTCTACCGGGCGAAAAAGGCCCATGACGAAGGGGATTCCTATCATACCTATATCATTGACTGGCAGATGCCGGAGACCAGCGGAATCGAGACGGCCAAACGGATTCGCAGCTCGGTGGGAAATGAGGCGCCGATTATTATTCTGACCGCCTATGACTGGTCCGATATTGAGGAAGAAGCGAAGTCGTCGGGCATTACGGCGTTCTGTGCAAAGCCTTTGTTTATGTCTGACTTAAAGTCCGCCCTGCTGGCCGCCAATCATCTGATAGAGAAAGAAGATGAGATCGAGGAATGGCGGCAGGCCGATTTCGGCGGCAAGCGCATCCTGGTGGTGGAGGACAATGAGCTGAACCGGGAAATCGCGGAGGAAATTCTGAACGAGACCGGTTTTATCGTGGAGACTGCGCCTGACGGAACCGATGCAGTAGACCGGATGAAACAGGTGGAAGAACACTATTATGATGCGATTCTGATGGACGTTCAGATGCCGATTATGAACGGCTACGAGGCTACCAGGGAGATCCGTCTGCTGCCGAGAACAGACGTGAAGGATCTGCCGATTATTGCCATGACGGCCAATGCGATGGATGAGGATAAGGAGGCCGCACTGAAAAGCGGCATGAACGACCATATCGCAAAGCCTATCAATGTGGATGTATTTATCGCTATCCTCGGGAAATATTTAAGATAAGAGGAAGCGTCAGGTAATTTTATAAAACAGCAACGGACCGTACATGTCCCGGGAGGATTTACAGACACTTTAGTGGCTGGAAATTCTCCCGGGACAAGGGGGCATGGAAGGGCAGTTGCGGAACTCTCATACAACAGCAACGGACCGTACAAGCCCTGGGAGGATTTACAGACACTTTAGTGGCTGGAAATTCTCCCGGTACAAGGGGGCATGGAAGGGCAGTTGCGGAACTCTCATACAACAGCAACGGACCGTACAAGCCCTGGGAGGATTTACAGACACTTTAGTGGCTGGAAATTCTCCCGGTACAAGGGGGCATGGAAGGGCAGTTGCGGAACTCTCATACAACAGCAACGGACCGTACAAGCCCTGGGAGGATTTACAGACACTTTAGTGGCTGGAAATTCTCCCGGTACAAGGGGGCATGGAAGGGCAGTTGCGGAACTCTCATAGGAGGCATCAGGATGAAAATGATTGATTTACAGAAGGAGCTGGCCGGAAATTCATATCCGGGCAGAGGAATTGTCATCGGAAAATCGGCGGACGGACAGAAGGCGGTGGCTGCGTATTTTATTATGGGACGCAGCGAGAACAGCCGGAACCGGATTTTTGTGGAAGATGGGGAGGGCATCCGCACCCAGGCTTTTGACCCTTCGAAGCTGACAGACCCCAGCCTGATTATCTATGCGCCGGTGCGGGTGCTGGGCAATAAAACCATTGTCACCAACGGCGACCAGACCGATACCATCTATGAGGGGATGGACCGGCAGTTGACCTTTGAGCAGTCTTTAAGATCCAGAGAATTTGAGCCGGACGGCCCCAATTACACGCCCCGCATTTCCGGTATTCTCCACACGGAAAAGGGCGGGTTTAACTATGCCATGTCCATTTTAAAAAGCAATAACGGAAATCCTTCCTCCTGTAACCGCTTTACTTTTGCCTATGAGAATCCTGCGGCCGGAGAAGGTCATTTTATCCATACGTACATGCAGGACGGCGATCCGCTGCCCAGCTTTGAGGGAGAGCCGAAACTGGTGGAGATTCCCGACGAGATCGACGCTTTTACCCAGATGCTCTGGAACAGTCTGAATCAGGAAAACAAAGTGTCTCTGTTTGTGCGCTATATCAATATCGCGGACGGCACTTTTGTGTCCCGGATTGTAAATAAGAATCGGTAAGGGAGGCGGAGTCCGGTTACGGACTGATTTTTCAGATGTTGACAAAAGTCCATACGGGCACATGGTACGGCGGGCTGTGAAAGAGCCGGACCGTGTGCCGATGTGGAACCGTGACGAAGGAATGGTGAATCACTATGAAAGAATTAGAATTAAAATACGGCTGCAACCCCAATCAGAAGCCTTCAAAAATCTATATGGAAGATGACAGAGAGCTGCCCGCGGAGGTGTTAAACGGCCGTCCCGGCTATATTAATTTTCTTGACGCTCTGAACGGATGGCAATTGGTAAAAGAGATCAGAGAGGCTACGGGACTGCCTGCGGCCACTTCCTTTAAGCATGTATCCCCGGCCGGAGCGGCGGCGGGACTGCCTCTTACGGAGACGCTGGCGAAGATCTACTGGGTGGAGGATCTGGGAGAGCTGTCACCGCTGGCCTGTGCCTACGCCAGAGCCAGAGGGGCGGACCGGATGTCCTCGTTTGGCGATTTTGTGGCGCTGTCCGACGTCTGCGACGCAGATACGGCCAATCTGATCAAACGGGAGGTATCCGACGGCGTGATCGCTCCCGGCTATACCGACGAGGCGCTGGAGATTTTAAAGACGAAGAAAAAGGGAAATTACAATGTGATTCGGATCGACCCTTCTTATCGGCCGGCGCCCCAGGAGAAAAAACAGGTGTACGGCGTAACCTTTGAGCAGGGGCGCAATGAATTGAAGATCGACAAAGCTCTTTTGTCCAATATCGTAACGAAAAACAGAGAGATTCCTGATCAGGCCATGATTGATCTGATGATTTCTCTGATCGTATTGAAATATACCCAGTCCAATTCCGTCTGCTATGTGAAGGACGGTCAGGCGATCGGCATCGGTGCAGGCCAGCAGTCCAGGGTTCACTGTACCCGGCTGGCAGGCTCCAAAGCGGACAACTGGTATCTGCGCCAGTCTCCCCAGGTGCTGGGACTGAAATTTCTGGATACGGTGGGCCGTCCCGAGCGGGATAACGCCATTGACGTCTATATGAGTGACGATGCGGGGGATGTACTGGCGGACGGCATCTGGCAGACGATTTTTGCCGAGAAGCCGCCGGTATTTACAAGAGAGGAAAAGCGGGCCTGGCTGGATCGGCTGACCGGTGTGGCGCTGGGTTCCGACGCCTTTTTCCCGTTTGGGGACAATATCGACCGGGCGCACCGCAGCGGCGTTCGGTATATCGCCCAGCCCGGCGGTTCCATCCGGGACGACGTGGTGATCGAAGCCTGCGACCGGTACGGAATGGCCATGGCCTTTACGGGGATCAGACTGTTCCATCACTGAATCTTCCGTGAGGTGTTTTCCGGAAGAAACGGCTTTTGAACCGTTCTTCCGGAAGAACGGTGATTGACAGCGTTAGGCTTTGCCGATATAATGATATCTATAAGGAATAAAAAGGAATCTGGCTCAAATGGAGGGTGACGGCGAGCGGGAGGACGGAATATGAGACTGAAAAAGACACAAGACTTTCTTTCGTCAAAAGGGTTTCGGTACCAGTATACGGAAGAAGATGAGAGCGGCAGCATTGATTTCGAGTACAGAGGGATTTTTTATCATATCTGGGAATTTCCTCCGGAAGAACGGGGCGCAGAGAGCAATGTGCGCAGCGGCGGCTGGCATGAGGAATTCTACGGCGATTATGAGGATGAGATCATAGGCATCATGAAAGAATGGAAATAACTGGTATTTTTGGCGAATCCTCCGGCAGCATAGAACAGACGGGACTATGATGACCGGAGGGTTTCGCTGTGAAGGAAACGGTACGGCGGGGCAGTTGCAAAACCGAATCAGAAAAGAGGGAACGATATGGATATATATGTCATCCGTCACGGCGAGACGGACTGGAATGCGCAGCGGAAGCTGCAGGGACAGGAAGATATTCCGCTGAATGAGAAAGGACGCCGGCTGGCGGCCGTGACGGCGGAGGCGATGAAAGACATACCTTTTGCGGCGGCATATTCCAGTCCGCTGATCAGAGCCATGGAAACGGCGAGAACGATTCTGGGAGACCGGGATATTTCCATTGTGCAGGATGTCAGGCTGATGGAGATCGGTTTCGGCATCTTTGAGGGAGAGGAAATGAAGCGGGACAATCCCAGACTGCAGGGCAACGGCTTTATGAATTTTTTCACTGCCCCGGATCAGTACATAGCCCCCGAAGGAGGAGAGACTTTTCAGCAGGTATGTGACCGCACCACGCAGTTTCTGAAAGAGCTGGCGGCCCGCGAAGACCTGGAGGGAAAAAACGTGCTGGTGGCCAGTCACGGTGCGGCGATCAAGGGGATGCTGAGCATTCTTTATCCAAGTGAAATCAAAGATTTCTGGCATGGCGGCGTCCATAAGAACTGCGCCGTTTCTCTGATCAGGGTATGCGGCGGACAGATGACGCTGATAGAAGACGGGAAAATTTATTATGAAAATGAATGAAAAAGTGATAAGGCTTTAAAATATACGTAGACAAAGAAAAGGAAAGAAAGGTGGGTTTCGCCGGATGAAAGAAAAAATTGTAAAGCGCTTTCAGGAAATTTTCGGAGCGGGAGGGGAAATCAGAAGCTACTTTGCACCCGGCAGGGTGAATCTGATCGGAGAGCATACGGATTATAACGGCGGTCATGTATTTCCCTGTGCCCTGACCATCGGTACTTATGCCGCAGTGCGCAGAAGGGAAGACAGAAAACTGCGTTTTTATTCCATGAATTTTGAGGCGGCCGGGGTGTATGAATCCGACCTGGACAGCTTAAAGCCTGCCAGAGAAGCCGGCTGGACCAACTATCCCAAGGGTGTGATGTGGGCTTTCGGACAGAAAGGCTTTCAGATTCCCTGCGGCCTGGATCTGATGCTGTGCGGCAATATCCCCAATGGCTCCGGTCTGTCATCCTCGGCTTCCGTGGAAGTGCTGACCGGATATATTCTGAAAAGCCTGTTTGGATTTGACGTGACGCTCCAGGACATTGCGCTGATCAGCCAGTATGCGGAAAATCAGTATAACGGCGTAAACTGCGGCATTATGGATCAGTTTGCCATTGCCATGGGAAAGAAAGACCATGCAATCTTTCTGGATACCAGCGATTTGTCCTATGAGTATGCGCCGATCCGTCTGAAAGAGGCGAAGATTGTAATTTCCTGCAGCAATAAAAAGAGAGGGCTGGGGGATTCCAAGTATAATGAGCGCCGTTCGGAATGTGAGGAAGCGCTGGCACAGCTGCAGACGGTGACGGATATCCGGTCCCTGGGCGAGCTGGACGAAGCGCAGTTTGAGCAGTACAGGAGTGCCATTAAACGGGAGGTGTGCGGACGGCGGGCGAAACATGCCGTATGGGAGAACCAGCGCACCCTGCAGGCAGTAGAGGCGCTGAAAGCAAATGATGTGGAGCGGTTCGGCCGTCTGATGAACGAATCTCACATTTCCCTGCGGGACGACTATGAAGTGACTGGCATCGAGCTGGATACACTGGTGGAGGAAGCCTGGAAAACCGAGGGTGTGATCGGCTCCCGTATGACAGGAGCGGGATTTGGCGGCTGTACCGTCAGCATCGTAAAAGATGAGGCCGTGGATGCCTTTATCCGGCAGGTGGGCGGCGCTTACCGGGAGAAAATCGGATATAAGGCCGACTTTTACGTGGTGGATATCGGAGACGGACCGTCGGAAATCTGACAGGAGGCAGAGCCTTTGAGCGGCGGATCTGCGGGACGGAGATTAAAGCTGCAAGTGAAGTGATGATTGAAAAAACCGAAGCGGAATCATATATAAAAAGGGGTTGATTATTATGATAGATCAGGCGATCAGGCAGTTGGTGGATTATGGACTGCGCACCGGGCTGGTGGGAAAGGACGATGAAATTTACACCGTCAACCGTCTGCTGGAGCTGCTGGAAATAGAAGAATATGAGGACCAGCCGGCGCCGTCGGCAAAGCTGGAGGATATTTTAAAGGCGCTGCTGGACTATGCCGTGGAAACTGGCGTTATGAAAGAGGACGGCATCGTATACCGGGATCTGTTTGATACGAAGATCATGAGTATGCTGGTGCCCAGGCCGAGCGAGGTAATTGCCGCATTCGAGGCCAGGTATCAGAACAGCCCGGAAGAGGCTACAGAGTATTTCTATAAGTTAAGTCAGGATACGGATTATATCAGAAGATACCGTATTAAGAAGGACCAGAAGTGGGTCGCGCCGACGAAGTATGGCGACCTGGATATTACCATCAACCTGTCCAAGCCGGAGAAGGACCCGAAGGCGATTGCGGCAGCCAAGACGGCGAAACAGAGCGGCTATCCGAAATGCCTGCTCTGCATGGAGAACGAAGGATACGCGGGACGTGTTAACCATCCGGCAAGGCAGAATCACAGGATCATTCCCGTAGTGATCAATGGCAGCCGCTGGGGATTCCAGTATTCTCCTTATGTATATTACAATGAGCACTGTATCGTGTTCAATTCACAGCATATCCCGATGAAGATTGAGCACGATACCTTCTGTAAGCTGTTTGATTTCGTGAAACAGTTCCCTCATTACTTCGTCGGATCCAATGCAGACCTGCCGATCGTTGGAGGTTCTATCTTAAGCCATGACCATTTTCAGGGAGGCCACTATGAGTTCGCCATGGCACGGGCCGGGGTCGAGAGAAGCTTTACCGTGAAGGGATTTGAAGACGTGGAGGCAGGTATCGTGAACTGGCCTATGTCTGTGATCCGTATCTGCGCCGCAGATTCTGACAGGCTGATTGCACTGGCAGATGTGATCCTGAATGCATGGCGGGTTTATACGGATGAATCCGTATTTATTTATGCTGAGACGGACGGTGAGCCGCATAACACGATTACCCCGATTGCCAGAAAAAGAGGAGATAAGTTCGAACTGGATCTGGTGCTGCGCAACAATATCACGACCCAGGAGCATCCGCTTGGTGTCTATCATCCTCACGCGAAGCTGCATCATATCAAGAAGGAAAATATCGGTTTGATTGAAGTTATGGGACTGGCGGTTCTTCCTGCCAGACTGAAGGATGAGATGGAGAAGCTTGCGGAGGCGATTCTTTCCGGTGCGGATATCCGTAAGGATGAACTGCTTGAGAAACATGCCGACTGGGTAGACGAGTTCCGGCCGAAGTATCCTGAGATTACCAGGGATACGGTCATGGATATTCTTCATAAGGAGATCGGAGATGTGTTCATGCAGGTACTGGAAGACGCAGGTGTCTATAAGAGGGATGAAGAAGGCCAGGCGGCTTTCGGCAGATTTGTCGCGTCATTAAATAAGTAACTGTCAGTGCAGGATGCAGTAAATTCAGAGAGAAAAGAAATGAGGCGGGATCGTAAGATTCCGCCTTTAGACATACGGCATCAGTGCCGTCATGAAGAACAGTGTTGGCTGGTTGATGTAAAATAAATTATGGGGATTGACCTGCCAACCTGTTAGAAGTGCAATATTATGGATGGGATCCGATTATGCGATGCATTAGAACAGCTCATTGATACCCAGCATGTTCTGCATAAAAATGTCGCAGGTTTTCTGCTGCAGTGGATTTAATTGCTGATACATAGACATATGATCCCGGTATTTTTTCAGATGAAACATGTCGTTAGCCAATAGTAAATCTGCATTAAGACGCTCTTCGGCGAGATACAATACATAGTCTGCAGAGACATGAAAGAAACGTGACAGATCACTTACAAGCAAAGCATCAGGAACGGCTATTTCGCATTCGATCTTGCTCAGTGTAGATTGGTTGAGGCTTAAATTCTTTGCCAGTGCCTGTTGTGATAATTTTTTTTCTAATCGTAGATCTTTAATCCGTGTTCTCATTTTCCTTACCCTCTTATTATTGTAGGTTAATTTTGCGTAAGAAATATTCCGATTCGCAATATAGGTATTCTATAGGGAATAATATGTATGTAAAAATCACATAAAATAGTAAATGCAGACAAATATATGCAATGTGGAGTATCAAAATCCGACTTCGGGCGCAACTCCCGACTCGAAAATATAGGGAAAACAGCAGAAGTATGCTATACTGGAAATGTTATATAAAGTGGCCTGCGATACAATATTCACAGAGCAAGAGAAAGGTACGGAATATATGACAGAATCGTATGTGTGTATTGATCTGGAGACTACCGGACTGGATCCTAAAAGGAACAAGATTATTGAAATCGGCGTTGTAAGGGTGTTAAATAATAAGATCGTTGAGGAATGGGAGAGCTTTGTGAATCCGAACGAGCTGCTGGAAGAACGCATCACTGAACTGACGGGGATCCGGGACGGGCAGCTGGTGCAGGCGCCCGAGATCGGGGAGGTGCTTCCGAAGCTGCTTGCCGTGACAGAGTCCGAAGTGCTCCTGGGACACAGAGTGCTGTTCGACTATTCTTTCCTGAAGAAGGCAGCAGTTGACCGCAGGGTTTCTTATGAAAGGAATGGAATAGATACGTTGAAGATTGCACGCAAGTACCTGGGCAGTCTGGAGAGCCGGAGTCTGGAATATCTGTGCCGGTATTACGGGATCAGACACCAGGCGCACAGAGCGCTGGGAGATGCGAAGGCTACGGTGGAACTGTATCGGAAGCTGGCGGAAGAATTTTATGATAAGGAAGCGGAGGAGGGAAAGAAGAGCCTGTTTACTCCCAGACCGTTAATTTACCATGTAAAAAGGGACACACCGATCACTGTGCCCCAGAAAGAACAGTTATATAAACTGGTTGATAAGCATAAACTGATAATAGATTACGATATTGAGAGGCTTACACGCAGCGAAGCTAGTCGGCAGATTGCTCGGCTTCTTGCAGAATACGGACGATAGATTTCTGCATGGCTGAATTAAGGACCTCTGCAATCGGGTAGAGACTGCCGATCTTCTCAGGGGTATGCTGCTCCTTGTAAATCCGGCAGAGCAGACGGTAGGTGCCGCTGATATCGGTGCCGGTAGATACAGCGAACTCCAACATATGACAAGCCTCCTCTATACATCCCGCGTCGTAAAGCTCCTGTGCCCATTGCTGCAGCGTACGCACGAGAAGTGTATAATTCTGGTCGTACTGCGTCAGAATGTCGATATTGGGGGCGCCGTAGCGCAGTTTCAGTTCCGTATTGCTGATGCCGGTGAAATTGACCACCGGCAGATCCTTCAAGGTCATGATAATCTGTTTATAATCATCAACCTTGGGAACATCTTCCAAGAGGGACATGGGGAACTGCTCTATGGGAATATGGATATAATCCAGATCATCCAAAGACTTTCGGCGAGTGCTGTTGGCCTCCTTCTCCCGCGTCCAGAAGTCTTGATTTATGGCAGCCTGGGTCTTTTTATTCCTGCGCACATTGACTGCGATGGCGATGGAAAGTGCGACAACACTTGCAAAAAACACTAAATTCATATATAATATCCTTTCAGTAAAACTAATATTATGCGGTAACTGTCGGAGGACGGACCGTATGGGGAGGCGTACTCCATGTTTAATAGGAAAACAAAGAAGATCATATCTTCCGTTATTATTATCATTGTTGTCCTGGCAATGGTACTTCCGCTTTTATTAACGGCGCTGTAAGCTTGCGGCAGCAAGTATAGGGGTATAATCCGGTTATCGTATCTGTTACGCATAACTGTATTCTAACATATTATTTCCGTCAGGGCAATTTAGGCTAAGACAGAATTAGACTAAGTTACGGAGAAAGGCAAGGTTATTTTATGAAAAAACGGTCTGTCACATTTCCGATAATGGCAGTGCTGGTAATGGCAGTTACCATGCCGGTACATGCTAAGGGGGACAAAATTGAATCAGGCATTTATGCAAATGATATGGATCTGTCCGGTATGACGATGGAGGAGGCAAGACAGACAATAGAGTCTTATGTGGAATCCTACAAAGACGCCCAGATTAGAATGCATGTCGCAAACGAGGGAGCTATTGTTGCCACGGCATCCGAGTTAGGATTGAAATGGGGCAATGAAGAGATTCTTGAGGAGGCGGCAAACTTCGGCCGGGACGGCGATATTTTGCGATGCTATAAAGAACTGAAGGATTTAGAATTCAATAATAAAGTATATAATATAGGTTTTGATTTTGATAAGAATAAGATCAAATCGTTGATCGAGGAGAATGCGGAGCAGTATAACCAGGAGGCTGTGAACGCATCCTTGGTCAAGACAGAGACCGGTTTCCAGGTTACGGAAGGCCAGTCAGGGATGGTGGTGGATACGGCGGCGTCCGCGGATGCAGTTTATGACTATCTGGCAGGTGAATGGGACGGCACAGAATGCGATGTCGATCTGGTTATCTCAGTGGATGAACCGGCGGGTACGGCCGAGGATCTGGCGAAGGTCAAGGATGTGCTGGGAACCTTTACGACCAGTTTTTCGACCTCCGGCGGTTCCCGCAGTGCGAATGTATCCAATGGATGCAGTCTGATTAACGGAACCACGCTGTATCCGGGAGAGGAATTCTCAACATATGAGGCAGTGGCTCCCTTTTCACAGGCGAACGGATATTATATGGCAGGCTCTTATCTGAACGGGCAGGTAGTGGACAGTCTGGGCGGCGGTATCTGTCAGGTGTCTACCACTCTATATAATGCTGTTTTGCTGTCAGAGCTGGAGGTGACAGAGCGGTACAACCATTCTATGATTGTCACTTATGTGGATCCTTCTGCGGATGCTGCGATTGCGGAATCTTCAGGTAAGGATTTCAAATTTGTAAACAATACGGAATACCCCGTCTATATAGAGGGAAGTACCACACCGGATAAACAGATCACATTTACGATATATGGTGTGGAGACGAGAGACAGTAACCGGGAAATAAGTTATGAGAGTGTCGTACTTGAGCGGATTAATCCTGATACTGAGGTGATCCACGCGGATGCGTCCCGCCCGGTAGGGTATTGTTCTGTACAGTCTGCCCATATCGGTTATAAGGCGCAGCTGTGGAAGGTAGTGCGTGAGAATGGCGTGGAAGTCAGCCGGGAGCAGGTTAACAGCAGTTCCTATATGAAGGCGCCCAGAAGCGCGACGGTAGGCATAGCCACGGAGGATGAAGGGGCGTATAATGCCATTATGGCGGCTATCGCGACTAACAGTATCGATGAAGTTAAAGCAGTGGCAGGCGCCTATCAGGCGGCCGCAGATGCCGCGGCAGCGCAGGCGGCAGCAGAGGCACAGGCGGCAGCGGGAGAACAGCCGGGAGCAGAAGCGCCTGCAGCGCCGGTTCCGGAGGCGCCGCAGCCAGAGCCGCAGCCGCAGCCGGAGGAAGCACCGCCTGCACCGTGATTCCAAATCACCTGTTGTGCAGCGGGTGCAGGTTCTTCCAGATAATTGGAACAGGATATGTTGGGGTGCGGCCAGAAATCAGCAGACACGACGGTGCAAGTATGAGATTAGGTAAAATATCGGAGAACGTATTGAAGCGTTCCGTTTTAAAAAAGATACAGACACATAGGAAAGAAGTGATAAGTGGCGCAGGCATAGGGGAAGACTGCGCCATTTTGGTGTCCCGGGAAGGATATGAGACTGTGCTTTCCACTACACCTGTCACGGCTCCGGCAGAGAAGATCAGTACTTACGCTATAGCTATGGCGCTTAATAATATTGCCGCGGCAGGGGCGGAGCCGGTTGGCGTTATGCTGTCGGTGCTGTTGCCGGAGGAGACGGAGGAAAGCGATCTGCAGCATATAATGGAGCAGGCACAGGTAGTCTGCAGCGAGTGCGGAGCAGAAATCCTTGGAGGACACACAGAGGTTACGCCCGTTGTGCCGGTACCGGTTATGACGGTGAGCGGTGTGGGCAGGCGGGAGGCCGCACGAGCCGGTTCCCTTCGGGGAATTAAGGCAAATCAGGATATAGTGGTCAGTAAGTGGATCGGTCTGGAAGGTACGTCGCGGCTTGCGGTTAAGTACAGAGAGAAGCTGTGTACAAGATATCCGGCCCGTATGATCGACGAGGCGGCAGCTTACGACAAGTATCTGTCGGTGATACCGGAGGCCGCCACCGCCGTGAAGTCCGGCGTTTGCGGGATGCATGATGTTTCCAGAGGGGGAATCTTCGGAGCCCTGTGGGAACTGGCACAGAGAGCAGGCGTTGGACTGGAAATCGACTTAAAGAAAATACCTGTGAAACAGGAGACCATAGAGATCTGTGAGTTTTTTGAGCTGAATCCCTATGAACTGTTATCAGGAGGATGTCTGATCATGGTGACGGAAAGCGGCCAGATTCTCGAAGACGCACTGAAGCGGGAAGGGATTCCGGCGGCAGTCATTGGAAGGACTACGAACGGCAACGGCCGTTTGATTTATAATGAAGATGAGAAGCGTTATCTGGACCGGCCGAAGATGGATCAGATGTATTCAGTATATTTGAGAATGGAGGAGAACAAGAATCATGAGAGAAGAATTATTGGCGATCGTGGAAAGGAACAGCCGTATTGATTTAAAAGAACTGGCGGTTATATT
>Ga0137306_101312_pt1 | contig 26011 bp, 21 predicted proteins | sample Inofroosms_March_FD_97187 | JGI IMG/M metagenome (GOLD analysis project Ga0137306, IMG submission 97187) | Mouse cecal microbial communities from Vienna, Austria - N-Acetylneuraminic and N-Acetylglucosamine D2O microcosms_March | ecosystem: Host-associated > Mammals > Digestive system > Large...
CGGCAGCTTGATTCTATGAAATCATTATCAAATCCGTCTTTTATATAAGGCTACCCCGGCTGCTCCCAAAATGCCGATTTTATCTACTCCAAGATTCGAAACCTGAAGCTGAAAACGCCAGCCTTGTCCGGTCATTGCCCGTACATTTCTTTGCAGCCTGTCAAAAAACCAGGGATCCGAAACCACACCGCCCACAAAAGTGAAAAGTTGAGGATCCAGCAGATGCGCGATGTTTACCACGGATGCAGATAATAAATACAAAACCCGATCCACGGCTTCCTCCGCACGCCTTCCTCCATTCCTTGCTTTATCAAAAACCACCGCCGCCGGCATTCCGGTTACTCGTTCAATGCCTCGTCCGGAAGCCTGACTTTCTAAATCGCGGAAAGAGCTGTCAGAAGCCGGACCGGCAAGAAGATCATAACCAATCTCTCCGGCATTATTTCCTTTTCCCCTGACTAGTTTTCCATTCACTACCACAGCCGCGGCTATTCCCGTTCCCACATTGTAGCAGACAAAATCCTGAAACTGAATTCCCGCTCCGAACAGCAATTCTCCACAAGCCGCTGCTTTCACATCATTATCAATATAAACTGGCAGGCCAAACTGATTTTTTAATCTGCCACACAAATCAAAACCAGGAGTCACCTTCATAATCGTCGTTGATAATAACCTCTGATTTCGAAAGTCCACATGCCCCCGGGAACCCACTCCGATTGCCGTTACTTCTACTTCCAGCGCATTCCGCTCTAAAAGTTCTTGAATTTTTTCCGATAATTCTTCTGTCCATTCTTCAATATCACAATATCTTTGCGGATACCGGAGAGAATCCCATATCTTCCCTTTATTTGTTACCAGACCTATACCGACTTTGGTTCCACCAATATCAATCCCCAAAACCGTCTTTTGCTTCATGAAGTCACTCCTCTCAGCAATCCAACTCACATAGTGCAATGGCAGCCGCTCCTAACAAACCACTGTCATAGCCTAAAGCCGTAACCTGTATCTTGGGGAAATATCCCCGTAAACTCTTGGCCTCTGTTTTCACTGTCTCCATCAAAGATTCTTTAAATAATTCAAAAGACATGGCTACGCCCCCTCCGATAATCACTCGTTCCGGATTCAGAAGCATAATGCAAGTAGCAATCACCTGTCCCAAATATCTGCCTTCCATCTCGAAAGCCTTCTGAGCGATCAGATCTCCTTCCTTTGCCAACAAAGCAATTCCCACTCCATCCGGCGTCTCTCCTTCAATCTTTTTGTCACCGCCTAACTTTAGATAGGTTTGAACTAAACCACGACCAGAAGCCACATTTTCCAAAGCATTTCTTTTTCCCTTATTCTTATTTCCCCTGCTTGTCGGAAGTTCTTCATCCACCCAGCAATTTCCGATCTCACCAGCAAAGCCTCTCCCTCCCCGGTATAATCTACCATTCAAAAATAAAGCTCCGCCAATACTGTTACTGACAGTAAGATATACAAAATGATCCGTTTTTTTACATAATCCAAATTGTCGTTCTGCCACTGCACTAGCGTTACAATCATTTTCGATAAATACCGGACAACCAAAACGCTCACGAATCATTCTTCCCACAGGGAGCTCATAAATATCCATAAAACAAGAAGAAATCCAAACGCCAGTCATCGGATCCGTCAAACCAGTAATCGTAATTCCGATCGAGTGAACAATTTCCCAGGGATTCGCCGCCATCATTTCCTGCATGGACACACAAATCTCTTCAATCACACTTTCTGCTGATATATGTTTCCAATCATATCTGCGTTTACAAATTATGGTTCCATTTTCCCGAACAAGACCTACTGCATATTTGGCTCCTCCGATATCAACTGCCATTACCACCTTTTTTTCCATAATTATTCTCCCTAACGCATATTACCTAATTTTATAAAAACATCCAAAAATTATCATTTTCTCTAATTCTCTAATATCTCGAACAAAAACTGTTCCCATTTATCCGCTATATTCTGTTTAAACTGCTTAAACATTTAAAGGTTTATGTTTTCTTCTTGTATTATCCATTATATACATGATCAAAATTGTTGTCTATTGCTAGATTTAAACATATTTATTTTTATTTTTTATTTATATCAAATAAATTTATCTTCTTATTTTTCTCTAATTTTTGTGCATTTTTATCATATTTTTAAAGAATCATTAAAATATTGCACAAAAATAGTGCTTATATTTCGTTACTCCTGCTGTAATATATGTATTCTCTGTGTAATCAAAAAAAGTGTAAAATCTTTTCTAAAATATCCAAAGATTTTACACCTTAATTCTTATTTTTATGTAATTATGCTACCGAGGCCCCTCTGTCCCTTTCACTGCCCACCGATAGCTTTCCATTGCTGCTATCAGATTCATCGACGCTTCGCCATAATCTGCTAGATTCTGCAGATACTCCGCCTCTCCTTCTAAATACTCCGTCTGGCTCAGCATACCTGCTTGCTTTTTCAGTTGTAGCGACTCATAACTCATACAAGCACTGTCATGAGCATCCACTGCCGCTAGATATTGCACTTTTGCTGTTTGCAGTTCTTGATAAATAGCCAAAAATTCTGCCTCCGCATTCCCCACAGCCTCCACTTCCTGTGCTGCTTTTCGATGAATCTCCGAGGTCGTACCTGCCCGAGAATGGCGGACATTCTGCACAGAACTGTTGTTATTGACTGCTTTTTGCTTATCCGACTCATAGTCCACCGCATCCACTGCTATCAGATCCGGTTCTGGAAGCGTACCAATCGTTACCGTTCCATCATCCGGCAGCCCCAGCATAGACAAAAGCTGAAAACGCAACTGAGACGATTGTTGTTGATAGGCAGACAAAAGATTGCGCTGACTGATGAGACGGTCCGCCGCCTCTGATACTTGTGCCGCGGTCGCCGCCCCGGCAGAATGCTTCTTTTTCATGGCTTCATAGGAAGCCTCCGCTGCTTGAACGCGTTTTTCACTGGCAGTCACATTCAGTGCCATCTGATTGTAAGAATTCATCACACTTTGCGCTGCCATTGTGTAGGAATCGGTATTCTCCTCTACAGAAAGCTTCTTTGTTTGCCGGTTCATTGCCTCCAACTGCTTCGACAGCCGAGTAACTTGAGCCCCCAAGATGGCAGCATTCGATCGATAGGTGGCTTCCTCCTCCGTATCTTCATATTTTTCTGCCAAAAATTTCATATAAGCCTGTTCATCCTGCATCTGTTCCATCAGATCCTGGTAGTTTTTCTTATTGCTTTCGTAGCTGTCATTGGCTTGTTTTAGCTCCAGATTCCCTTCCAGCAAAAGTTGCCGCAAGTTATCATACTCTATCCTTTTCTTGTCTTCGGCTAAAGATGGAAATATCATCATCCCCACGATCCACACGGTCAGAAATCCGATTGCTATCTGGCTAGTTCTTCTCTTGTTATCCTGTCTTGTCCTTAGAAACGGAAATCGCTTTCCTCTCATTGCAATCCTCCTTTTTGGGGTCATTGTACACTTGTAAAATGATCGTTTTCACAATTCAAATTGTTGTGATATCCACAACCACATTTTTACAAATCCCCGTCTCTAAGATGCTGAAGCCAAGCCATCCACCGCCCACTGATAATCTACCATCGCCGTCAGCAACGCCAGCTTTCTGGTACGTACATCGACCTCCGCTGTCAGATAGGCAGACTGCTGATTTTGATAGTCATTGCGGGTGATGGTCCCCGCTGCTAACTTCCGTTCTGCCGAATCCATAGAAGTTTTCTCCAGCTCAAAAGCCTGAAGCGCCTGTTCATAATTTGCCCGGGCCAATAACAGACTCGTATGGCTGTCCTTGACATTGGTGGCAATCGCCTCTCGCTGATTCTTCTGTTTTTGTTCCTGAGTACTTCTTACCTTTTCCGTACGGGCATTCTTAAGTCGCCGCTCAGTCAGTTTTAAATTATAATTATTTGCCAACGCTTTCTCGATGTCTGCCTCCACGTCAATTCCTTCAACCTGCGCTAGTTCCAGCTCGGGAAGATCTCCGATCTCCACCTCGCTGCCATAACTCCAGCCCAACATCAATATCAGACTCTCCTTCGTCTTTTCCAGATTACTCTCCGCTGAGAGAAGTGCTGCCTCCGCCGAACTCACCGCTTCCTTTGCACTCAGTATCTTGGCCTGCGTCGACATCCCTGCCGCTAACCGGTTCTGTTCCGACTGATAACTGTTCTCCGCTTGATTCTTTTTTTGCTGCAGACTGTCCAGGCTGTAATACTGATTCCAATACTGGATCATCATTTTTTGCGCCTGCCAAACCAGATTGGCTTCTGTTTGATCATATCCCAGTTTGATGGTCTCACTATCCTCTGTGCTCTCATCTCCTCGCTCCATCAACTGCTCCGCCTGTAGACGACTGTTCAGTGCCGCTGCCATCTGACTGCCATAATTGCTGTCATCCGCATCTGGATACTGAATATTGTTGTAAATATTATCCGCCGTATCATAATAATCCTGAGCCACATCATCCTTATTCTTATCCCGCTCATCTTGATAGGCAATATAGTTTTGTAACACCGTATTGTTATATTCATGAACCAGATCTGCGATCTCTGCATATTCCAGTCGGTTATCCCGCAATGAAGCCCATTTTTCTGCCGAATAAGCAAACTCCGGACTCTGCTGCGCCTGTGCTGGAAACGGCAACAAGGTCATCCCTGCCGCCATTGCCAAAATACTGGCAATCTTTCTCCTTTGCCTCTTTTTGCTTCCATCTGTCATCCTGTATCTCCATCCTTTCTGATTCCGAATCTGGAAACAAGCATTTCGCTTCTTCCCAACCGTATGAATCATACTAATACACTTAAACTATTATATCTATACTAATACATGGACAGAATTCCTGCAAGTACCAATTTGCTTAAGATTCCTTAAATATTCCTGTTAAATATCCAGCACTGTTCTCTTCTTTCTCCCGTTTATCAACGCATAATAAACCGGAAGGATAAACAGCGCGACCAACACGCCTGCCGTCAAACCACCAATGTTCACCACGGCAAGTCCTTGCGTCGTTGACCCGCTGCTGCCAATCGCTAACGCCATGGGAATCATGGAAAGGATCGTCGTCAAACTTGTCATCAAGATCGGTCGCAGACGCGTGGCTCCCGCCTCGATCAATGCCTTCTGCAGCGGCATCTCCATTCGGTATTGGTTCACCGTATCCACATACAAAATTCCGTTGTTAACCACCGTTCCCACCAGAATCAAAAAGCCTAAAATCGAAGTCATGCTGATCGTTACCCCAGTCACCTTCAACAGTCCAAAGGATCCCACCAGACTGAAGGGAATGGTCGTCATAACCATAAAAGAAAATTTGGGCGACTCAAACTGGGCCGACATCACCACAAACACCAAAAATACGGCAATGGCAATGGCCTCATACAGCCCAGAAAATTCTTCCTGCATCATCCGATTGCGGGAATTTACCCCTCTGGTGATCGTTCCAGTCAGATTGGGATTCACGACTTCATTATCTAGCGCCGACTGAACATTTCCACGAATATAATCGGCAGTGATTGTCACCTGATATGCCTTATCCGATTTCCGGATCGAAGCTGGGCTATCCCGAAAATAGATCTCTGCCACATCTACCAGCGCCACAGAACCACCCGCTTGCTTCTTTAGGATCATTTGCTCTATCTGTGGAACCGTTCGATATTCCTCCTCCGGATATTCTGCCCGTACCTGAAGTTCCTGGCCATCGACATCTAACGAGGCAATCTCCTGGCCCTCCAGATACTGTTTGACCATAGAACCAATCTGCGAGACGGACAACCCCTCGGCGGCAGCCGTCACCGGATCCACCCGGATTGCCACTACCGGCGCTGTGTTTTCAATACTGGAATGAACATTCATCACATCATCCCGCTTCGTCAGTTCTTCTACAATCCGGTTACTAACCTCCTGCAATTCCTCATATTGCGTTCCCTGCAAAATTGCTTCATATCCCCGTCCTTTTCCCATAAAACTCATAGACCTGGATGCTGACACCTCAATGGTACAATTATCGATATCTACCATCTCCTCTTCCCACTGACTCACAATCTCATCGGTGCTCATTTTCCGGTCATCCTTTAGATATGCTGTGATAGAGCCGCTATCATTGTTGAAGCGAAGCATATAGGATTCCACATCTTCATGATTCGCAACTATCGATTCTGCTCGCTCTAGCATATCATTGGCCAGCTCACTGAGAAGTCCCGGCCGAGTCTCAATGCTAACCGAAATGGTCCCCGTATCATCCGCAGTCATTAACTCAGTCTCCATGCCTCTGGCCAACACCACCGTAGCAACAATGAGAATGATGGAAAGCCCCATGACAATCACCTTGTGCGCCAACAAAAAAGGCATGATTTTGCGGTAAAGCTCCTGCAAATATCGTACCGGTTTGGACATTGGCGCCTGATACCGCTCTCTTGGTTTATAAAGCATATAGGTCAACGGAACCACTGACATGGCTGACAACAAAGAAGCACACATACAGTATACAATCGTATAGCCCATGGAGCCAAACATCTGCCCACTCATCCCATTTAGAAATACCAATGGAATAAATACCACACACGTAGTAACTGTCGAACCAATGATTGACTGAATCACAATATTCGTTCCTTCCAGCGCTGCCTTCGCATAGCCTAGCACTCCCTTGTCAACTGCCTTATCCATGGCACGAAAACAGCTCTCCAACACAACGATGGAATTATCCACCATCATGCCGACTCCTAACACCAGCCCGCTCATGGTAATAACATTTAAAGAAAATCCCATCTGTGTCATCACAATCAGAGACATTAGAATCGAAGTCGGAATCGAACTTCCTACTATCAGAGAAGCCTTAAAATCTCCAAAGAACACAAAGATAATAACCATGGAAATCAGTACAGCCAGAACCATGGTCACCGCCACATCCTGTAAAGATTCCAAAATAGAATCTGCTTCATCTCTGACGACTCGGATATCCAAATCCCCATCGCTGTTTTTTAAGGCCGTAATCGCCGCTTTCACCTCCTTAGAAAGCGCCATAGCCGTGCTGCTCTGCTGCTTAGTGATAGAAAGAGAGATCGTTTCCTGTCCGTCGTACCGAGACACGCCCCCTTTTTGTTCTTCTTTATAATATACATGGGCAATATCTTCCAGATAAACCATTTTGTTACCAGAAGTAAGGATTGGCACTCGCAACAACTCTTCTAAGGTATTATTTTCAGCCATAGTGGAAACAGAAAGTTCCAGATTACCAGCTACTGCATCCCCAGACGGATAGGAGAGATTGGCGCCATTCATAGCTGAAGTGATATCATTCATTGTCACATGGTACTGTTCCATCATATCCGACATCAACTCAACCCGTATGTATTCGGAAGAACCGCCCATCGTATTTACTTCCGCCACCGTGGTTAGCCTCTCAAACTCCGGCACCACCACCTGATCTACATAATCGTAGAGATTTTCCTGAGAACTGTGGGAAATCGAAAGCATAAGATTGGCATTGGCATTGTTGTTCATTCGCATGACTGACGGCTCCACATCTTCCGGCAATCCACGCATCCGATCCAAGCCCTGCTTTAAATTCTCATAAGCTTCATCCATATCGGTATCATAATCATATTCCAGCATGACGGTAGTTCTTCCTTCACTGGTATTGGAGGTCATGCTTTTCACTCCTTCTAAAGTACTGACCTGATCCTCAATCGGTCTGGTCACCAGCTCATCCATATCTTCTGGACTAGTTCCAGAGTAATTCGCCATCACAATCATCATTGGTTGATCCGTATCTGGCATCTGCTCCAAATCTGCACGAAACACAGACGAAATACCAAATACGATCAGGCACAGAAGCGCCATAAACACAGTGACTGGACGCTTTAATACAAATCTTGTGATCCCCATTCGTTCTGCCTCCTCTGCTTATGCCCCTGCCGGGCCTCTTCCTTCTGCTTTGTCATCGGTCCCTTTGGGTTCCTTGCTTTCTGCTTCTTTTGGTCTTTGGTTTCCCGTTTCCTCTGGTACCACTTCCTCTGTTTCTCCTCGCAGACGAATCTTCGCCCCTTCGTACAGATTGGAACTCCAAGTGCTGACCACCAACTCCTTCCCTGTAAGACCAGACAGAATCTCGGCATAATCCGAATCATATAGCCCCACCTCGACCGGAGCCATTTTGGCAGTTCCGTCCTCATACAAATATACATATCCATCTCCGCCACTGTAATACAAGGCATCTACTGGCACCAGCATGGCATTTTCGGCACGCTCGGTCACCAGACTCAGTTTTACTGTACTGCCAATGGCAATCTCCTCCGTATTCTGTAGCTGGGCTTTCACCTTAAACAAGCCACTAGTTTCATCTACCATACTGCTGATTTCACTGACATTTCCCTGATAGATTTCGCCGTTCTTTGCCACTGCTACCTCGTCTCCCTCTCGAATGTTTTTCATCATCCGCTGAGTTACATAAAAAGTAATCCGACTTTCCCCTTCTCCGGCAATGACACATAGTTGTCCCGATTGATTCACTCGATCATACACCTCTACATCACAGCTCTCAATCCGGCCGCCAATCGGCGCTGTAATAGTACTGTATTCCACCTGTCTATCATAGGCCATTTTGGCAGATTCATACTGAAGTTGAGCAGATTTTACTGAATTGCTATATTGTTCGTATTCCTGTTCGGACAGATCTCCTCCCTGATACAGCACTTGCATACGGCTGAGATTGTTTTGTGCCTGTGTCAGATTCACTCGCGCCGATTCCATCGAATTACGCGCCGAATCCACCTGTTCGGTGTCAATCTCACACAAAACCTGCCCAGCTGTTACGATATCCCCAGCCTTTACATGGACTGCCGTCACATCTCCGGACGCCTTCGCATAGACATAGACGACATCCGCTGCTTCCACGGTTCCAGTCAGCCCCGTCGTCAGACTGAGATCTCCCGTGACTGGCTCCGCTGCCTTCACAACAGTCACAGAAGCTTCCTGAGCCATACCTCCCGGGCCACCAACTCCCCGCGCTCCGCTTCCTATATCCTTCTTTTTTCCTCCCAACAGAAAGTATCCGCCTGCCACAGCAACCACCGCCACCATGCAGACGCCTGCAATAATTTTTTTCTTTGTCATGTTCTTTCAATCCTCCTTGGATTCCTTGCCTGAATCAAGGATATGGGAATTTTGTGAGAAATTTGTGAACGAACTGTGAGAAAATCAGCAGAATTTGTGAAGACTGGTATTCCAAATTTTAAGAATATGATATACTTACTACATTGAAAAGAACCAGGAGGAACCCATCATGCCCAACCTATTAATCACAGACGACGACCACCATCTAAGAAAACTGGTACGAACCTACGGGGAACAAGAAGGCTTTTGCTGCGAGGAAGCCGAGACCGGAAAACAAACGCTTGCTGCTATCGAAAAGACCTCCTTTGATATCATCGTCCTTGATGTAATGATGCCTGATACAGACGGTTTTGAGATACTAACAGAGATTCGTCGCACTAGTCAAGTCCCCGTCATCATGCTAACCGCCCGGGACGAGGAATATGATAAGCTGAAAGGCTTTGAGCTGGGGGCAGACGACTATATTTCCAAACCTTTTAGCCCCAAGGAACTGATGGCAAGAATCAGAGCCGTCCTGCGACGCGCCGGAAACACGCAAACCGACACGCTTCACTTTGGCGGACTTTCCATTTCCCAAGCGTTCCGTACGGTCACTATCGACGACCAAAAATTGAATTTGCCTCCGAAAGAATTTAGTCTTCTTCTGAAACTGGCGCAGAATGAACGGGTAGTCTTAAGTCGGGAAAAGTTGCTTCAGACCGTCTGGGGTTATCATTACTATGGCGATGTCCGCACAGTTGACACCCATATCAAATCATTGCGCGAACATTTAGGCGTATATCGAAAATTAATTCATACGGTCTGGGGGGTAGGATATAAACTTGAATACACAGAAGAAATTTAGAATATCTGCTCTAAAAAGCCGAATGGTATTTCGTCTTTGGTCGATCATGATGTTGCTAGTGCTATTCGGTATCGGCTTTATGTGGATAGCGCAGATCTATTTATTTGAGCAGAATTATGTCAAAACTGCACTGACAGAAACCGAGAAACGGCTGGAACCTATCATGAAAGATTTAAGTACCCAGGATCTCGCTGACGATGAACATCTTCTTCCCGTTATGAGCCATATCGCAGGCGGAGAATTGATTTTGATGGATCCGCAAGGACAGTTGATTCTGATGTATTCTAGCGGACATCGAATCAATGTTCAACAACAACAGGAAGAACGGATTGTCCTGGATATTATCACTAGACGGAAAGAATTCCAGGAGCTTTTAGCTGGCAAACCTTACCAGCTCGTAGACCGGCACCGGGATCGGATTTTCGGATTTGAGCTGGGATTTCCGGTTACCTATGGCGGAAAACCATGTGTTGTGATTCTTCACAATGTAGTAAAACTAAAAACCATCCTGGACTTAAATCGTCGCCAGCTGATTCTGATGAGTATTTTACTGACAGCCACGGCCTCCGTACTCGCTCTTTTGTTGTCCCGCCATTTTACTCAGCCCATTTTTCAGATCCAAGATGCCGTAGAGCGGCTGACGCACAATGATTTTCTGGCCCGCCCAGAATTAAAGCGGAATGATGAATTGGGCCAACTCTCGAATTCGGTGGAAAAACTGGCCAAAAAACTTCAACAGGTTGACCTTTTGCGCAAAGAAGTTATCGCCAATGTCTCTCATGAGCTCCGTTCCCCACTCGCCGTTATCGGCGGCTATGCCGAAATGGTGCGGGACATCACCTGGAACCATGATATCCAACGTAACGAAGACTTAAATCTTATCATCAGCGAAACCCGACGAATGAGTGAAATGGTCACGGACATTCTCGACTATTCGCAGTTACAGGCCGGCTATATCCAGCTGAAAAAAGACTGGTATCATTTATATGATATCCTGGAATCAGAGGTTTCTTTTTGCCGACCAGCTGCCGACCAACATCGGATTTCCTTAAATCTGGTGTGTGAAGATAAAGACATCTGGCTATACGTCGATGCACTCAAGATCAGTCAGGTCATCCGTAATCTACTTTACAATGCTATCAACCATACGGATGAAGGCGAGACCATCACCGTCACCATGCAGCATACCTCCGATCCTATTTGGATCGCTGTCATCAATCCCGGCGCTCCCATCCCCGAAGAAGAACGACAACAAATCTGGGAACGATATCAGCGCAGCCAGCATCAAAGCGGACGCCGTCTTGGTACGGGGATCGGACTTTCCATCGTCAGCACTATCTTAGATGCTCATGAAATGATCTACGGTGTGGATTGTCAAAGCGGAATGACTAGCTTCTGGTTTTCCTATTCTGGACCTTTTCACGCATAACCTCTCACATTTTCCCGGACTCTTCTATATTATCTACAGAAAAGTCCGGATTCTCAAAGCTTTTTTCCAGAATCAAAGCCTCTGCCAGCGTATTTTTCCACCCAAATTTTTTGATATCCACCTGCCATCCTTTCGCAGTCCAAACCACTTCCACTCCCTCCTGTTCCAGCAAAAGCTTCTGCCTATCAAAGGTTTCAAAGCTAGCCGCACCACTTAAGATACCTTTGCTGTTGACTACCCGGTGAGCCGCCGCCTTCCCCGATTCTCCAGCTAACCCATGCTTTAACGCATATCCTACCTGCCGAGAGTTTCCCGGTTTCTTGCAGAGCAGGGCAATTTGTCCATAGGTTGCCACTTTTCCTTCTGGTATCCTGCCACAAACGATCCCGATTCTCTCATAGATATCCATGTTCTCTTTTTTCACGCTTTTGTATCTCCTGGCAATTTTTATGACATTGTACCTTTTTTGATGAAGCTTTTCAATTGTTTTCTTTCCCCTATTTGTCTGAATCAAAAAACGGAAACCTCTCCTGCATTCTTTCTTTTGCCTGGAACCGCCTCTCAAAAAGCACTGCTATCCTCTCGACCTCTCCTTCTGTCATCAAAACTAAAAGATACTCCCCTTCCTGAGCCAAAACTCCTGCCACTTCCAGCAACTCCCCATTCGATTGCACTTGTTCTCCCACTACTTCCATACTGCCAAACAAAGCTTCCGCCAGATCCTGACTCAGCACACAGACATCTTCCCGTCCAACCAGTCCACAACTTCCCGCCAGCAGATCCGCTGAAAAGACTTGCTCCATACTGCCATATACCCGCAAAATCTTGGCCTGTTCTTTTCTCCTTGTACTGACTGCCACAATTTCCGTTCTTACTCCCTCCTGCCACCCGGCCATAGCCAAAATCCCCTCGCCTTCCTTCTCCTGCTGTCTCTCCCACTGCTTCAACCATTCCGTATCCACCCCATATCCCCGGCAATCTACTTCCAAACGACAGGGTATCACAAGCCAGTACAGCCGCATTGCCGTTACCAATAAAAACATCGTATTCACAAAAAGAAACCCGTATACAATCTTTTTCATCACGATCTTTTTCCTCACTCATTCACAGGACGCACCCGCATCCCTTCCCCAATCACCTGATTGCTGCGCACAATGATTTCATCCGAATTTTGCAAAGCTCCCTCCACTGCCGCCTCCATATTCCCCAATTCCAATACCCGAACCTCCACCCGTTCTGCCACAAATTCTTCTCCCAAGATCGCCCTCTTTGGCCTTACCACCAAGCAATGATACCCTTTCATGTCTTTGCGTAATCCCTGCAAAGGAATCACCTGTCGGAATATCTCCGACTGCTTTCGGCATTCATAACTGGTCACCATCCCCAAAGGAAACTCTTCCCCCATAAGCCTAGCCCGAAATATCCCCTTCTCTTCTCCAAGGAGATTCATCTCCTCAATTTTGACCTCTCGTTTCTCACTGCTTCCCGGAAACGCCAGCTGCAATCGATCTCCCACTGCCATCTTCTGTTCTTCCTTCTCAAATTCCCCTTCAAAACAAAAATCTCCTGATGCCACGGTCAAACATTCCTCTCCCGTCGTCGTCTTTCCCGCTAAAAGTTCAACTTTCACCACCGTACCATCCCGATCTGCCAGAACTTTTCCCTCTGCTGCCAAAAGCTTTTCTAACTTTTCCAGCTCTTGTTCCTTTATCCGAATATCCAACAAAAGTCCTTCTTCTGTCAGTTTTGATAACCGATTTTTCTGTTCCCTTGTCAGCCGACCATACTCATCTTTTCGCTGAGCAACCTCCAGATCCCATTGTGCCCGTTCCACTCGTTTTTCCCATTCTTCCAGCTTTTTTTCCTCCTCCTTTTGCCTCTCCTTTAACTGTCTCAATTCTTCTTCATACGCCTCTAAAAGCGCCAGTTGAGAACTGGTGGAACCCGACCGGATTCGTTCATTCCTGTCATCTATCAGATCCAATTGCACTTCCACATCGCTGATACGATCCTCCCATTCTTCCTCCAATTCTTCCTTATCCTCTCTGGCGCGCGCCAGCTCTTGCTCCTTTTTAGCAATCTCCTTTTCTTCCGCATTCTGAGATGCCAGCTCTGCAAGCTCCATCTCCAGATCCGCCACCATCCGTTGCGCTTTTCTCAACTCCGAATTCCGCGTATTTTTTGCCGAACTCAATTCCTGTCTGGTATTTTCCTCCTCCTGGTTCTGCTGTTCCCAAAGTTCTTCCTTCGCCATCGTTCGTTTTCGCTCATAATCCTGCTGCAACTGTTCTTGCTTTGCCGCTGCCTCCTGCTGTTGTTTTTGCCATTCCTGCTGTCCCTTTGCCCACTCTTGTTTCGCCATCGCAAGCTCCCAAGATGCCAGTTCACTCTCTGTGACCGAATCATATTCTTCCCTGGAGATCTCCTCCTTTTCCAGCTCCAGACGCAACTTTTCCAGCTCTTGCTCCAACTTTTCTTTCTGTTCTCTCATCGATTCCTTCCCGTAACAAAATAGTTCTTCCCCTTTTTTTACTTGCTTCCCCGGTTCTGCCACCACAGACCACACCCGAAGTCCCGGAATCACCGGACTAAAGAACACCTCTTGCTCCCGCACGGTTCCCGTTCCTGTCACCAATGTCTCCACCGTCTTTTCCTTTGCTCGTCCGGTTATCACCTTTGGCACAGTAACACTGTCATAAATGCGAGAAACTATGGTGCAAAAAAGCATTAATATAAAAAAGCCAGCCAGCATCCGCCGATAGTTCCAAACTCTTTCCGGCCTCGCCCTCCCCATCTCGTTCCTCCTTATTCCTTCACGCCAAACGCCACCACTCCCTGCTCCAACTCACTCTCCCCATTCAGATATAAAAGCACCGGCGGCATCATCACCACCATACCGGCGACAAACGCCACTGCCGCTTTATCCTGCACAATATCTGGTAAATATAATGATAATGGCCACCGTCTCATATCCTTTAAGTAAGCAATCGGCTGTTCCAAAGCATTCCAGGCATCAATGAATCCCAGCACCAACGCTGTCACAATTCCCGGATATCCGGTAGGAATCCCTACCAAAAAGAAAGCCTTTAATTCGCCTGCTCCATCCAGATATGCCGCCTCCAAAAACGCTTTAGGAACTGCCTCAAAGGATCTTGTCATTATAAACACCGGAAATGTTGACCAGATTCCCGGCAAAATCAACGCCAGATGAGAATCCAGAAGCCCCAACCGATACAGTACCAAATAATTAGAAACCTGCATTACTTGAAACGGCAGCACCATCAGCAAAATATAAAGACCGAACAGCCATCGCCTTCCGGGAAATGAAAAGCGGGCAAAAGCCCAGGCCGCCGGCGCTCCCACCAGCAGCTGTCCAAGCAGCAACGGAAAAGTCTGTATGCATGAATTCCAGAACATCACAAAAAAACCTGGCGAACGAAATAAAAGCTCAATAAATGCCTCCAGAGATAGATAGGAAGGAAGCAGTGTCACGCGAACCGGAGCCTTGCCAATTCCTAAAGGTGACAAATAACGCCATAAAAGCTCGTCTTCTGGCATCAAAGAAGCTGTCAACATCAACAATAACGGAAGCCAAACCAAAAGACTAACCAAAACCAAAATCACGGTCTCTCGTTTTCTCGCTTTTCTTCCCATCGCTTTCCTTTCTTGCTCCTCTCCTATTTTTTCTCACAGTCATTCCCGTCTGCCAATCCGCCCCATGTACATTGGGAAACCGCCCACAGCTATCGCTGCCAGTACCAGAAAAACAGCAGTTGTGCTCATTTTCTGGATATCCAATGTCAAAAACCAGTGGCTGAACAGATGCGGAATCATATAAATAGATAGATCCGGATAACTGCCAGCCAAAAGATACGCCTCGCGATACACTCGGAAACAATTCACCACCGAAAGCACGAATACCAACCCCATCGTTCCTCGCAAACACGGCAGAGTGATATAACAAAGCTGCGTCAATTCTCCTGCCCCATCCACCTGTGCTGCATCATACAGACTTTCCGGAATTGCGCTAAGTCCTGCCAGCCATAACATCATGTTATAGCCAGAATTTTTCCAAAGATAGGTAATCACCAGGATAGGAAACGCTGTTGTTTTATGCACCCAGTCAATCTCCCATACCTCTCCAGTCATCTGAGTCAATATCTGATTCAAAAAACCATCCGGACAAAACAGGATTCGCCACACCAAAACCATGGCCGCCGCCGGAATCGCCATTGGCAACACCAGGCTGGATTTAAAAATATGCTGTCCGGCTCTTGACCGATAAACCAGCAAAGCCAGCACCAGAGAACCAGCCACCAACATGGGAATAGCCACCGCCAAAAAATGTAATGTATTTCTTGTTGCCATTCGAAAAGCTTCGTTTCCCCACACCATTTTGTAATTTTCCATGCCCACAAAAGATCGGCCCATGGCATCTAGAAAAGAACGATGCCAGACATCGACAAACGGCAACAGCTGAAACACCAATACGCCACACAGACTGGGTGCTAAAAACAATCCTATCAACATTCGTTTTCTGTTTTGCGCCATTTTCTTTTCTTTACTCCTGTTCCGCCTGATACAAAGTAATCCGACTGTGAATCGCATGAACCGCCTGATCAACAGTCTCTTTTCCATTCAGATAATTCTCAGCGCCATCTACTATCATCCTCATCACGATCTCGTCGATCTGAACCGGTGTCTCAACCTTCCGCAACTGTTCATAAATCTTCTCACGCTCCTGCCGATTCGGCCAATTTGCCGAAATATGGTAGTCTCCATATCCAATACCGATCGAATAATTATCATTATCCCGCTCACAGATGATCTGCTGCGCGGCCAGATTCACTGGAAATCCATCTAAAAATTCCTCTTGCTGCACTTCCGTAGAAAACAGGCTGGCTACAAATTCTTTTGCCAGTTCCGGATGCTTCGTCGCCTGATTAACGCCTGCCAGTACTCTTGGAAAATAGAGCTGTTTTACCGTAGTCACCAAAGACTCTGGATGCTTTTTTTGCACTGCCAGCAATACCATCGCATCATGCAATCCTCTCAATTCTTCGATTCCACACCCAGATAAATTCTGATCAAAATGAATATTACTTCCCAGAATTCCTGTCTGAACCACATGATTGCTGATGCCAAAACGTTCCATCTCCTCTTCCGTAAACATGCTCTTTGCGCCATTTCTTTCACCAAGAAGTTTGACCGTCTCTAAATATTTTTTTCCTGTTGTCTCTGTCAAATCCGTCTCTCCGTTACCAAATAGCTCCGGATACTGTAGATTTGCCACCTCACGAAGCAAATTCTCATAATTAGCAACTGCCAAAAGTGGTATCGGCTCCTGGTAATCCGCCATCTCATCCAACCCCGCCAGCGCCTGCAATGCCGATTCCTCACCGATTGCCAGCGGCATCGCAATCCGTGCAGGCATCTGATAGATCGCACCGTCCTCTTCGGTGAAATTTTTCAGCACCTGCTCCATCATAGGATTCTCCCTTTGCAGACGGATAAAGATATCTCGCATGTCCAGCAAAATGCCTTTCTCCTGATAAGATTTTACCGGCAAATCATCTAAAATCAACACGTCCGCGCCCGTCCCACCAAGAAGCTCTGTATTCAAAGCCCGAATCATATCTTCTGAAACATTTCCATTTGCATCCGCACTCGTCAAAACCTCCACCAATACTTCAGGATGTGCCTGTTGGAATAAGGCTGCTGTCTGACGAACTGTCGAATTGTCCCTCAGACCATATACCGTCAATTTCACCGGTGGCGCAACTGGCATTTTTGCGTCATAGACATAATGATAAAGCAAGAATCCTTTACCACCATTTTTTGAGAATGCACCGTAATAATCCTCGTCGTCTCCTGCCAGAAATTCTCGCAAAAACACATTTCGCATCCCCAATGTGCTTAAACTGCCATCAATCACCAACTCCCACAGACTCCCACCGGCATTGACATGTGCCAATCCATGTTCATCTGCAGAATAGATTCCTCCTTTACCGTCGCCAAACAGCACCATTCCCTCATCCCCATTCTCACTGCCAGCCTCATAAGCGCTGGGGATCGTCTCGATCGCAAGCCCGTCCGCCAGACGATAGCGTATCACTCCTTTCTCCGTTGTGGTGACAAATTCTTCTGCTGTCAGATACCCTGTACTAAACTCTGACATTCCTCCCCACGACTTTTCCATGGCAAACATCCGTTTACCATCCGGACGATACCAAACAGCATCGCCAAAGCCATGAATAAGAATGTTTCCATCCACACCTACCTCTACCTTCGGTGGAATGATCCCATAATCTTTTTTCGGATCAGGGGTAAAAACCTCCGGTATCCGTTCTACGATGTTGCCACTTACCCCACTGCCATCTGAACCAATTTGATACAGATGATAAATATAATCGCCTTCTGCTGACATGGCACTAAAATAATAGTTTCCATCCAGTCCATAGAACACATTTCGAATCGTAACGGCAAGATCCTGCGGCTTCACCCGCTCCCACCAGCCTTCATCCTGTTGCCAGCCCTCATCTTTCCACAAAAAGCGTTTTGCGTCTTTTAATTCTCCTGTCTCTCTCCTTGCTGCGGTATATAATTCCAGAATGCCTTCTTGTCCCCGGAAGAAGGCAACCAGCGAATCTTCCTCCGTTCCCTCTGGAATACTCATCTCATGCTCTACATAACGCCCCAAAGCCGTCTTTGACTCATCCTCCTTGTCTGTCAAATGCTCCTCTCTGATTCCATCGTCTGTAGATATGTCCATTTCATTGCTTTTTTCGTCCTTCACACAACCTGCCAGGGCGCCTACCATCAGCAGTATTGCCATGCCGATGGATACCAAATACCTGATTTTGCTTTCTCTCATCGTTATCCTCCTCTTCTCTCTGTTTTTTCTTTTATCCTATCACTTGATTCTCTAAAAGAACTGGAAAATCAGTAAAAATCGTCAAATAAATTCTTGTATTAAAATTTTGGTAAGCAAACTTTTGTAATTGTTCAGACGGTTGTGTCGTCTTAAAAGATACGCCTTGAAAAAGAAAGTAAATTGCTAATAAACGATAATAAAAATCTTTCGTTTACCGCGTCTTAAAAATAAAATTTCCAAGATTTTTAGAGAATTTTGTGTTACACTAAATCAAAAAAGTTTTGTGGTGGAGGTACGCATGCGAATCCTAATGATTGAAGATGACAAAGAACTTTGTGAAAATATTTCTCTTATGCTTAAAGCATCTGGTTATGAAACAGACACCTGCTACACCGGATCGGATGGCCTTTTTCTGGCACAAAACACTCCCTATGATGCCATTATTCTGGATCGAATGCTGCCAGAAATGGATGGTATGAGTGTTTTGGCGACCTTGCGCCGTCAGAATATCCGAACTCCTGTCATCCTGGCTACTGCTCTAGACAGACTTCATGACCGAATCGATGGGTTGGATGCCGGTGCCGATGATTATCTGGTGAAACCCTTTGCGGTAGAAGAGCTGATGGCTCGGATCCGAGCCGTAACCAGACGTTCCCATTCTCTGCTGCCTTCCCGTCGGCCATCTCTGGCCGGTCTGTCTTTCGATCCCGAACAGCGACTATTAACATACGGTACAGATTCTCTCACACTTTCTAAGCGAGAATCTTCCCTGATAGAATTTTTTCTACGCAACCCTCAACGAACTCTGCCCCGCAGTCAGATTCTTTCCTATGTATGGGGCGCCTGTTCTGAGGTGGAAGAAGGTAATCTCGACAACTACATCCATTTTCTCCGCCGCCGTCTGAAAACCATTGGTGCGCCTGTTCATCTTACCACTGTCCATGGAATTGGCTACCGTTTAGAAGTCACGGAAAAATTATGAGGAACTTACCATGAAACATCTTCAATTGCGTCTTACCTGGCTTTATACCTTCACTGCCGGTCTGATTCTGACTCTTGCTATGACAAGTTTTCTTATGCTCCGTATCCACGAAACAAAACAAGAACAGTTAGAACGGTTTTATTCCACATGGAATATGCTATCCCTCCGGCTGCAGTCAGACACGATTCTTTCCCAAAGTTTTCTTGCTCAGTTGGAGGTGGAACAGCAATCGATCATCCACATTGAAGAAAATGGCATCCCTTTTCTTTATCAAGGTTCTCAAGATATTGCTACTAGCCGTCAGACTCTGATTAAACGTACAAAAAATCAAGCAGAAAAACAGGGGATTGTCTGTTTTTCTGCTCCTGTTTCTTCCTCCTCCCTCACCAGCGATCTGTTTACCATAGAGGGAGACTTTCAAGAACAATATTACGCTATGGTTTTGGTTCTCGCTCACAAAAGCGGCGCGCGCAGCTTGTGTTTTCTTATGTACCTTCCTCCAGTCTGGCAATCTCTGAAAGAAACTCTGTTTCTCCTTTGTGGACTAGAAGCTGTTGGTATCCTGGGATTGCTCCTGGTAAGTTGGCATTTTGTAGGTTGGTCTCTCCAACCAATTGCCAATAATCATCGAAAACAAGCAGAATTTATTGCCGCCGCTTCCCATGAGCTGCGTTCCCCCTTAGCGGTCCTGCGTTCCGCAATTCCGGCTATTTTTGCCGCGCCAGAAAGGAAAGAAGCCCTTCTTCATACCATGGACTTAGAATGTTCACGCATGTCCCGGCTGATCGACGACATGCTTCTTTTAGCCTCTGCTGATGCTAAAACCTGGAATATTTATCCACAAAAAACAGACGTGGATACTCTGCTCATCGAAACCTATGAAGCATTTCTCCCTGTCTGTCATGAAAAACAAATCACTTTGTATCTGGATCTGCCAGAAGAATCTATTCCCTGCATCTGGATAGATCCCGAACGTATCCGCCAAATCCTTTCTATTTTGTTAGATAACGCGCTTTTCTATACCCCTGCCCAAAAAGCAATCCATATCTGTGTCTCCCTGGCCAACCATTCCAGATATCTAGTGATACAAGTGAAAGATCAAGGCTGCGGTATCCCCAGAGAAAATCAGCCTTACATCTTTGATCGTTTCTATCGTGCTGATAAGGCCCGCAGTGGCAAAGAGCACTTCGGCCTGGGACTCAGTATTGCCAAAGAATTAGCGATTCTTCATGGAGGAACCATCACGGTTGCCGACAATCCCGGCGGCGGAAGCTGTTTCTCAGTCACTCTTCCCGCTCGATTTTCTTTTCCCTGAGTCTTCTCAAAAGACAAAATGACCTTTATAAAAAACAGTCAAAAACAACAGCACTTATATAAGGATTCCCCTGCCCGCGCAAAGGTACAGCACGCCGTTGCAGGCGGCGCTAAGCACCGAAAGGTGCCAAGTACCTTGGAGCGGGAAGGGGGCTTTCCTAACATCACTATTTTCAGACAGCGACTCGCTGCCCGATCAGCCCTCTTCTGTCTGTATTCATTCAAGTAAATGCTGATAAAACTGCTGTTGTTTCTGTCTGTTCTTCCTTTAACAGCATAGCATATTTTATCCGACTCTGCAAGAATATTTCACTGTCTCATTTCCATTGAATAACCAGCAAGACTATCGTATAATATCTTCCATCATACTTCCATAAACAAAGGAGATATTTCCATGAAACCAGCTCTCATTATCGGTTCCACCTGCGTGGATATTATCATTCACATCGACCATCTGCCCAAGACAGAAGAAAACCTGCATCCTACTTCCCAAACGATGGCATTAGGCGGCTGCGCCTACAATGTTGCCCATATGATGCGCCTTTTCCATGCGCCTCACACCTTCATCACCCCCATTGGTACCGGAATCTATGGCGATTATGTAATTCATCAACTTACTGCTTTACAGATTCCGCTTTCTGTCCGTGTCCCGAATCAGGAAAATGGCTGCTGTTACTGTCTGGTGGAATCCGGTGGAGAACGCACCTTTCTGTCCGTCCACGGCGCAGAATACACATTTCAAAAATCCTGGATGGATTCTTATCCGGCTGAGGACTATCAATTTGTTTATATCTGTGGCCTCGAAATTGAGGAATCTACAGGAATGCAGCTGATTGAATACCTAGAGGAACACCCATGCCTGAAAGTCTGCTATGCTCCAGGCCCCCGGGGAGCGATTCTATCTTCTGAAAAAGCCCAACGAATGTTATCTCTTCATCCCCTTCTCCATATTAATGAACAAGAGGCTCTGGCATTAAGCGGCTGTTCTGCTTTTCAAAATGCTGCCGAGGTTCTTTATGCTCAGACCCGAAATACGGTCATCATCACGCTCGGAGCACAGGGAACTTATTGCAAAGAACAAGATGGAAAAACCTTTTTCATCCCTTCGGTTCCCGCCAAACATGTCGTCGATACGATCGGGGCCGGCGATGCCCATATCGGAACCATACTTGCTCTGTTGACGAAAGGTTATTCTCTCCGGAAAGCCATTTCCTGCGCCAATCTTGTATCGGCTGCTGTGGTGGAAACCTCAGGCGCCACGATTTCCGCCGAACAGCTTCCCGCTGCCTTATCTCAATATCTTAAGGCATAAAGCATAAAGTATAAAGCTTCCTCCCCCAAGGCCAATGTTATTTAATTCATTTTCTCAGAAGATACGCCATGGAACAAGGAGCGGGAAGCAGCGGGGAATGGTCTGCAATTCTAAAAATATTCAGCCCTGGAGGAAGGGGCCGGAGGGCGGTCTGTCGGACAGGAACTTTTGACTTTTGCAGGGATTTAGAAAACCTTAAGCTTTTGGGTATTTTCGTTTTGTTTTTAGCAAAATTCAAAAACTTTAGGTTTTCTTAATCCCGAAACGGGAAAAAATTCCTGTCCGACAGACCGCTCTCCGGCTCCTTCCTCCAGGGCGTACCCTCTGCCAACACACTTTCTTTATTTTATACTACACTCTTCAATCCTAACGTTTTCTCGATCACCAGCATCACCCCCAGGGTAATGACCATCAATAATGTCGCCAGGGCCGCAATGGTCGGATCAAAATGGTACTCTACATAGGCCATCATCTCAATCGGCAACATAGATACCCCAGCCTGGGTCAGAAATGCCGAAAGAGACACGTTATTAAAGGAGTTGATCACTGCCATAATGCAGGCGGATACAATTCCTGACTTGATATTCGGAAGCAAAATATGAAAAAAAGTATAAATATTGCCTGCCCCCAAAATCCTTGCCGCCTCTTCCATGGAAAAATCAAAATTTGCTAAACTAGAAGTCACAACCCGCATCACATAAGGAATGGACAAGATCGTATGTCCGATCAGCAAGCTGGGCATCGCCGGCAACTTAAACCGATTCACCACATATCGGAGCATGACAAAGCCTAACACAATCACCGGAATCAATACGGGTGATAAAAACAAACTCTTGATCAGCTCCTTTCCCCTGAAACGATAACGATTCAAGGCATACGCCGCCGGCAGCCCCAGAAGCAGCGCCAAAAAAGTACCCGCAAAAGCGATAATAATACTATTTTTCGCCGCACTTCCAAAACTCTTTACCTGTAGGATCTGATGATACCAACGCAGGGTAAATCCCTCTCCTGGAAACTTCAGATATGTGGTATCGCTAAAGGAAGCCGCCATAATTACCAAAAGCGGACCTATCAAAAACACGTATACCAACAATGTCACAAAAAACAAAGATTTGCTCTTTCTCATGGATAACTCCTTTATACGAGACTCCTATTGAACCGAGAACAATTCATTCCATTTAGAAATCCAGTCTGCCTTATTGGCATTGATCACAGACCAGTCAGGGATCAGCAGGTTATCGATCATTTCTTTCCCATAAGTAAAATTGGCAGCCTGTTCCGGAGTCAACTCAACATCTGTTCTTACCGGAGCATCCACTCCATCTAAAGCCTCAGCCAGCTGTACTTCCTGAGAAATATAGAAATCAACAAATGCCTGCGCCAATTCCTTGTTCTGGCATCCCTTAATGATATTTACTGCATTAAAACCGCTGTACACGCCCTCTGCCGGATCCACCCATACATAGTCATCAGAAGCAGACTGAGCCGCCGTATAGGAATAGTCCAACAATACAGCAACCGAAATCTCGCCCTGATTTAACATGGTGATGGTGTCGTTGGCACTGGTATATGTCTTCATAATATTGGGCTTTAACTCCTCAAATTTTGCTAGGATTGCTTCATCATCCGTTCCTGGAGTCAGTCCGGCCATCTTTGCCACAGAATAATACATCAGCGGACCCGAAGTAGTAGTAATATCCGGAATTGCGATGGAATCTGCCAACTCCGGATTCCACAAATCCGCCCAAGAAGTGATCTCAATTGGACAGGTAGACTTGTCATATACAATGCCCAGGCGGTTAAAGCTGTAGGCTGGACCATAGCCCTCACCAAAAGGAGCCTTCGCGTTGTCATAAATAGCATCTAAATTGGTCAAGCTGGCCGTATCGATGGTATCGATCAATCCGGCATCAATCAGATCCGCGATAAAAGCATCTCCAATCACCACAATATCATAATTCTCCGGAGATTCCTTGATCTTGGTCACACGCTCTGCGTTCTTTCCCGTATCCACGATCAGCTCGCAGCCTGTAGCTTCCATAAAAGGATCGTAAATATTCTTCTGAACCAACTCTGCATTAAAGGAAAATGTGGAAATCCTCAGTTGTTGCCCCTCAAAAGAAGGCATCTCTGTGCCTGCCGCCTCGGAAGCATCCGTTTCCCCCTCTGCCTTGGTCTCTGCTTCACTCGTCTCTGTTGCCGGAGCTGTCGTGGCAGCAGTCGTCTCTGTTTTGTCGGAACCGCCGCAAGCTGTCAGGGAAAACACCATGGCAGCCGCCAATCCAACACATAACCATTTCTTTTTCATAATCTTTTTTTCTCCTTTTTCTTTTCTATAAGAAAGTTCCCTCGTAAAAGACAATTCTCATTCCATCTGCCAAATACGCCGGAACACTTCCTTTCCCGGACTTACAACCATTCAAGCAGCCGGAACTGTCATCCAAACTTGGCTACAACAAAATGATCTTACCCGGAGTCAGCGACAGTGTCACGGAATCGCCAATCCGATAGACACTCTCCTGATCCGTACTTACCTCAAACTCGCCAATCGCTGTGCGCACATTATACTGATTGCGTTTGCCCAGAAATGTGCTTACCATAACTTCACCCGCTAAAGGGTTCACCGCTTCTGTCCCCTCTGGCACAATCAGGATATCTTCCGGTCGAATACATGCACGAATAGAAGACTCGCTTCTCCCTCCTTCTGCCTGAATCGAACTCCCATCTGACAATACATAAATGCCATCACTGTTGCCTGGTTTTAAATCCATAAAATTCTCAAATCCAACAAAACGGGCAATAAATTCTGTTTTCGGATGGTTGTAGATCACAGAAGGACTGTCCATCTGTTCAATCACCCCATGGTTCATAATCGCCACTTTGTCCGAAATCGCAAAACACTCCTCCTGATCATGCGTCACGTAGATCGCCGTAAAGCCGAACTTCTGCTGAAGACGGCGAATCTCCACCCGCATCTTGACTCGCAATTTGGCATCCAGATTACTCAAGGGCTCGTCCAATAAAAGTAGATCTGGCTTGATCACCAAAGCCCTGGCCAGCGCCACTCGTTGCCTCTGGCCACCAGACATTTCCTTGGGAAACCGATTCTCAAAACCTCCCAGATCCACGGTCTCTAGCATTTCCATAACTTCTTTTTTGATCTGCTCTGCCGGCAACTTACGCATCTTAAGTCCAAAAGCCACATTATCAAATACCGTCATATGGGGGAATAGTGCATAGCTTTGGAATACAAACCCAAAATTCCGCTTGTTAAGAGGCACCTGCGTATAATCCTTCTCGCCAAACATAAACTTCCCCGACATCGGGGTGGAAAATCCCGCAATCAATCGCAGCGTCGTCGTCTTCCCGCAGCCACTCGATCCCAGCAGCGATACCAATTCCCCTTTCTCCACCTGAAAGTCCAGATCTTTCAAAATCACATTCTTATCATATCCGGCAGTAATGCCCTGCAACTCCAAAAGCGCCATATCCTTTTCCTCCCTTAGATCGTCGGATTCAGTTTCCGGCTGACCTTGTTAATCACCGTAGATACTGCAATTGTCACCACAATCATAATTACCGCCACCACAGACGCCTGCGTCCAATCTCCCAGAGACATGGCCTGCTGATAAATCATCGTTGCCAATACGCGGGTATCTGTCCCTCCCAAAAGCTGTGGCGTCGTATAGGCAGTCAGACATCCGGTAAACACCAACACGCTTCCCGTCACTAAACCGGGAATACTGAGAGGCAAAACTACATGACGAAAAATCCCCATCCGGGACGCCCCTAGACTTCCCGCCGCCAGATTCAAATCCTCAGAAATATTATCCATCACCCCAATCAATGATAAAATCATCAGAGGCAAAAACAGCTGAATAAAACCAACTACCATAGAAAATTCATTATACAAAAGACTGATTGGTTTTGCTACAATTCCCAGTTCTACCAACAGCTCATTGACAATTCCTTTCTTTCCTAACAGAACCATCCAGCTGAAAGAACGGATAACCGGACTGGTAAACATGGGGAATACCGCCAGCGCCATCAAAACTCCTTTGTTTTTTGAATATTTGGAAATATAATAAGCTGTGGGAAAGCCTAATATGGCACA
>Ga0137306_101314_pt1 | contig 25999 bp, 32 predicted proteins | sample Inofroosms_March_FD_97187 | JGI IMG/M metagenome (GOLD analysis project Ga0137306, IMG submission 97187) | Mouse cecal microbial communities from Vienna, Austria - N-Acetylneuraminic and N-Acetylglucosamine D2O microcosms_March | ecosystem: Host-associated > Mammals > Digestive system > Large...
CTTCCGCATAGATTTCCATGGTTGTGGCAATGTCTTTGTGTCCCATGATTTCCTGAATTACTTTCAGGTTTGTTTCATTCTCACAGTACCGGGTACAAAATGTATGCCGGAGGTTATGGCAGCTAAACGGGGGAAGCAGTATCGCTTCACGTCCCTCCCCTTCAGCCAGCTCCATTTCTTCCTCATTATACGCCAGCGAAATCCTCCGGATTGTGCGGTTAATCGTCTGTGGGTTATGGGGGCTGCCAAAACGGTTCAGGAAAATAAAATCCGTATAGCCGTCTATAGTTGCCTTACAGGTAAGCCCTGCTTCCTTCTGGTATGATTTTTCATCCAGCAACGCCTGCCTTACTTCCGCAAGCATAGGGATGATCCTGGTCCCTGCCTGGGTCTTGGGCGTTGTCACGCCAAAATAGCATTTCCCTTCATCCCTCTGGTAATATACCATGTTATGGTTGATGTCAATATAGCCTTCCTCCATATGCACATCTTCCCAACGGAGCCCCACCACTTCTGATACACGGCAGCCTGTTCCCAGAAAAAACGTGAACAGAGGTTTCCAATGCCTGTATTTCGGGACTTCTCCGGTATATCGGATAAATGCCTCCTGCTGTGGGATGGTAAGGGCGCGTCTTTTGGGCGTATCCATATTATGCGCCCTCTTACATTCGCCCATCACACCATCGGACGGGTTGATTTTGATATAGAGGTCGTCAATCGCAAGGTTAAATAACTGGTGGATGACCGTATGGATGGAATCTAAGGTATTGATTTTCATGCGTTTTGTATCCAGCAGGCCGTTATAGAAACGGCGGACATCTGATTTGCGGATGTCCCTCAGCTTTCTCCGCCCGAACTCTTCCATTACAAAATGTTCGTACATATAGACATAATTCCCCTTTGTTGTCTGCTTGAGAGAATTTTTATCCTTCTTCCACATTTCATATACATCATTCAGAGTAATATGATCCTCGCCAATGCGGATGCCCTCACGCAAATCATGGCGGATTTTCTCTTCCTTTTTCCGCAGCTCATTCAGATCGCTGTCATAAATAGAATGGCGCTTTCCATCAGCGGAGGTATATCGGTACATATACCTGCCGTCATTTTTGCGGTAGGATTCGCCATCCCTTAAAACTCTCCCTTTTGGGTCTTTTCTTCTTGTTGGCATATCAGTCTCCTTTCCTTAAAACAGGAGAAGGAAGCCTTACAATGCAATCATAACATAATTCCGGCTTCCTTTCCATTGTAATCTTAAATTTCCTGAAATCAAATCACACAATGCTGTGCCAGGTATTCCTCAAATTGCTGGCGCTTAATAAGCCGCTTCCTGCCAATGAACAGGACACAATGGCAGTCCTTCCGATTTGTTATTTCACGCAGCTTATTGATGCCAATCCCCGAATACGCTGCCGCCTCTTCCAGCGTCAGGTTTGCTTTATGCCAGATTGGCACCTCCTGCTTTTTCTCAGCTTTCGGGTTAACCTCCGAATCTTTTCTGTCTTTTGGCTTCCCTGATTCCTTTGATAATTCATCCCCGGCTTTCTGCCCTGTGTCCTTTTTTGCCCAAATGGTATCATTCCAATTCATTATATTTCCCACTTTAAAGCTCCTTTCCTTTTTTATCCTTCAATCAAACAATATATTCACAAAATTTACAGACAAACGCCTATCCAAAAACTTACCAAGCGTGACAGATGACGTATGACAGATTAATTTAGTTTCAAATAATTTGCCACAAACTGGACAATTTTGTGATAAAATCCAAATTGAAAGTAACTGTCATCTGTCATTCGTCATCCAAAATAAGTCGGATTCCCTTTAAAAGACGATTTTTACTCGTCCTGCCGTGAGTTACCCCATAATTCTCCACAAGAAAAACCGAAAATCTTTTAGTGCTGACTTGGCCCATCTCATTATCTGTTGTAAAATCTTTATATGCATCGTATAAATCCGCCACCGTTACCTGATACCCTGCCCCCAATTCACAACAGGCATCCACAAAACTCTGCACGCTCCTTACATCTCCTGAACAGCCAACGTTTTCCACAAAATTTTCAGCAGGCATGTCAATACTGAACTGAAAATTATTTTGCACTAACCGACACAGTCCTTTCATGGCCTCCTGCAAAAAATATGTACGGTTTTCATCCAAAATTCTATCCAAATCATAACACTGCTCTTCCAAAGGGATTGACTCCATCAGTTCGAAAACTTTAATACGGTTTAATAACGAAACTGTGTCCTCGTTGCTCTGGAGCCTTATTTTGTTATTACTGCAAAACAGGAACTTCGTCTGGCATTGGAAATAAAACTGCTGTTCAAATTTGCGGTTGCCCTGCAGCAAGTCATTCCCAACCACCTTTTTAAGCAGGCTGATATCTTTGGCATTTAGTGCGCTTGCATCCATTTCTGAATCAATGCAAAGGCGCTTCCCCTGTAATTCTGCGAGATTAAAACTTCCTGACAACTCCTTGATTCCTAACGCAACACATACTTCAGAGCCCAAAATCCGGCGTATCAGGTTAGAAAGCGTAGATTTTCCGGAATTGCTTGGCCCTACAATCATCACCAATATCTTCTTCTGGTATCCGCTAAACAGATACCCCACAATCTCCCACAGATATCTTTCCCATAAACTGTCATACCTGCAGAACCGCTGTATAAACCCCCTTGCCTCCGGGCTCGGCTTATACCATGTGCCCCACCTTAAAGGAAATGCAATTTTGGAGAATTGGTAATCTTCCTGCCTCGCTTCCCGCATAACCCCTTTTCTAACATCAAAAGCCCCATCCTCAAATAAAACAATGTCCACATTTGTCTGACAGCACTCCTGCCGCCTCATAATCTGCGGCTGTGCCTGTAGCTGGTGAACCAGCTCCTTGTAATCGGAAGAACGGAAAGCGTAGTTAATATCATATTCGCGAAATACCCTTACAAAAAACCTCCTGGCAAACGAATACGAAAACAACCGGAAATGATCCTGCTCATAAACATAAAGCGCCATATTTTCAATATAAATATAGGTAAACGTTTCACACAGCCAATCTGCCAATCCCCTTAAGATCTGGGGATTGACATGCTCTTTGGAATAGTTGTCTAGCGCCTGTTTTAAGGATTGGCATGTTTTTTTGCCGACTATTTGCTTCTTACGCCCAACGATGAAATCCATCTTATTTTCGTGCCTGTGCGCCTTGTGGCAGCTTTCTTCGTCCAGCAAAAGCCCGTCAAATAATGGCTTCCTTTTCCGATGGATGAAGTTTCCGGGGAGCAGCCCACCTTTATCTGCTCCCTCTTTGACTTTCTGATAAGTTTCATCGTTGCCTGTAAAAATTTCATTTGAAAATCTCACAGTACCCCCCTTTAGACCATATCCTTCAGTAGCCAGAACAACTTTAATCCCGCATCCTCTTCCTGGTCTTCCGGGAAATATTTTTGGAAAATTCCCTGCCCCAGCCGCTTGGGAAAGTTAACAATCAGCAGGCTGTCCCGAATTTCTTGGCCAGATGTTTTTCCGTCCATCACAAACAGAAGTGCAAACTCCTGTTCATTGAACAAAATTTCTTCTCCATCCTCCCAAGTAATCTGTAGTTGTTTTTTTCCTTCCTCCTTTTTAATCGCAAGATCAGCAATTTTACCAAGAGAATTTTCCCCATAACGCCGGTCTAACTCCTCGCTACCAATGCTACTCGCGTACAGGAGCTTTTTCTCCTCTGGCAATTCTGCGACTAAAACGCATTCAACAGAATCCCTTTCTTTCGTTTCCTTACACCATAACTTCCTTTCTTTTGTATTGAATGATAAAACTAATTTCTTCTTTGCCATTTTTCAGTACCTCCTTTTTTTCTTCATTATAACCCATAAAATTTGCAAATAAAAAGGACGTTGGTTTCATCCAACGTCCCTTGACATTCTTCTTCATTTATACAAATCCTCACAATGCCTTACTATATATTCCCATGATTCTTCCTCGCCCTCAATCCCAAACCACTCTATCCAATAGGTAAAAAAGTCTCTCTTTTTCCCAAGGGAAATCTCATTTTTTACAACAGCATCATATAATCTTGTATGCCAAGCATATGTATATTGGGGTAGGTTCCCCTCCTTTATCAGTTTTGCAGCAGCTTCTTCCCTTAATCTTTCTGCTTCTTCCCAAAACCCACATGTAAGCTTATCAGCGACTTTTCCTCCCAGGCCTTCTATGCAAAAATATGCGCCCGCAGCTTCTTTCAATGCCAGGCCCTGATAGCATAGCTGGTTCAAAGATTTATATTTTACATAGAAAATATAGTCAAACCAACCTGTTAATATATTAAAACAGTATACTACATAACCTTTATGTGCATTTTTTCCATAGCGCTCCATCAACACCCTCATAATTTCAAAATTCCCTGATTCTATCCTCTGTCCCAATGCCCGATCAGAGCCCTTGCCCTTTTTGTGGGGCTTATCCCCATTCAGGGACTTATAGACAGTGCGGACTGCCTTAGAAATATCGTCCCTTAATTCTAAAATTTCTTCTTCCCCATTTATAATAGGAGGCAAAGATTCCTGTAGTTCATCAATCTCCTCAGCAAATAATTTCTCTTCCTTGTTTTTCTGCAGCCTGTTCAAAATTCTTGACATATCTTTTCGAAAAGCCTCTATAATGGTTTTTCCCTCATAATCGCCATTTTTCCCAATCAGCAATCCAAGAGAAAAGACAAAATCATATGTCTTAAAAACGTCTAATGTAAGCCCCTGTATTTTCTTTTCATCTATATCCGGCAAAACGTAAAGAAAAAACGGCAGCAGACTTTCCCACACTTCTTCCTTTATGCCGCCCCTTGCCAAATCTATATTCCTATTTACCTTTTCGAAATCCATATCTTCAAATAGATTATGCTTCCATTTCGAAAAATCGTCCTCATCGACCATATCAAAATAATTCTTTCCCGTTCCATGGCTATTTTTATTTTCAACAAACTGCAAAACTTTAGAAAGATCTGCAAAAATGCATACATCTTCCCAAAAAGCATCCAGCATATTATCTAACAATTTAGGCTTATTTTCACACATATCGGGCAATAGGGGGTTATTGATAGCCTTTTCAAAAAAATTCCGTATGTGTTCCATATCCCGACTTTTATTATCTGGCATTGCTTCCTCCCTTGACTTCCAGCCTCACTCCATTACTTTCAAAATAACTGCACGATACAAAGCATGGAGGATACAGCCCACAATATCTATCACTTTGATAAGTGAAATGACTTAATCATAAGGTTTATCGCTTCTTTTACTAACGCCTGCTCCTGCGGAGAAAGCTGCTGCAGCCGTGAATAAACAGAAAGGGCGTCTTCCGTACTGCAGCCTTCATAACCCAGCAAAATGAAGTCTGTAGAAACTGCCAGGACTGTACATAGCTTGATGATTGTGGAAACTGACATTCCAGTAATGCCACGCTCTGCATCAGACAAAAATTGCGTGGAAACGTCAATCCGTTCCGCCAGCTGCTCTTGTGTATAACCAGAAGCATCCCTGGCCTGCCGGCACCGTTCCCCAATCTGTATATTCAATTCTTTTGGCTTGCGCTTAATCTTTGTTTTCCCTATATTATCCATAGAAATACCACCTTCACAATTATTCTAAATAATGGTTGCGCACCCATCCAACATGTGTTATCATTATTTCTATAAAGTGTATTACACTTATAAAAATACCAGGAAAAAAACACGGTTTGTGCAAATTGTGGAGAAGATATTTCTTCCTAAATTCGTTTCTGCCCAATATACGGAATTAAAGTAGATATAGAAGAAAAATATAAAAATATTTTAAATATAAGCCCGGAAAATAAAGAAGCTATAACTGGCACATAAGAATAGACCGTGAAAAAATTTGTTTTTGACCATATAGAATATATTTTGTTCTGGATATTGTCTGGGAAACGCTAAGATCGGCAGCAAGAACCAAGGTTACAGCTATGCTTACACAGGAAGGAGGAAGAAAAGATTAACAGGAAGAAATAGTGAATTGTTGAAGTGCAAAACGCTACGTCAATTCATATCCTGTCCCGTTACATAGCATACGCTGTTCCGTTAAACAATCTAAAATATAGCGATATATCAGGAGGAAAAGTTATGGGTAAATCTAAAGTACGTATGCCAGAAGAATTAAAAGCAAAATGCCATGCTGCCATACATTCAGCATCTGTGGCAGCCGGAGCGGCTGGTGCAGCCCCTATACCGATGGCTGATGCAGTGCCTATTGGAGCCGCACAAATTACCATGGTTGTTGCATTGGGGAAAATCTTTGGTCTGTCTTTATCCAGGGCAGCAGCAAAGTCTATTGTAGGTGTTGGTATAACACATCAAGCAGGACGAACAATTTTTACAAATGTTTTAAAAGCTATTCCAGGAGCAAATGCTACAATTGGCAGTGTCGTAGGTGCAAGTACAGCCGTTGCAATGACTGAAACATTGGGTTGGCTTGTGGCAGATGATTTTTTTCGGATGGCTAACGGGCAGGAACCCGAAGATATCGTAGATGCGGCGGCAGATTTAAAAAACAGCGGACTGTTTGATGGATTAAGAATGCCGAAATAAAAGGGAGGATAATGGCGTGGGATATAGCACAAAACATCTTGACGAAAATGGATATGCCGCTTGTGTCGATTGCAGAAGAAAATTTTTTATAAAAAACCTAGCAGAATGTGTTTTTTGTGAACGATGGGTATGTAAAAGTTGCGCTACATATAGGCGCCAAGGCACACCGTTTGGTTATGTGTGTAAGCGATGTAAAAGCAAAATGTAGGTATAGGAATTATAAAGCCAATGAAGAAAGGAGTTGTTATGGGGATTTATAAACCGGGACGCCCAAAAAAATACAACCCAGCTACAGGGGAAGGGCAAAAACCGCCAGCTAAGCCAGGCGAATACCGAATTAGGGACGAGGATGGAAATATCCTTTACGTTGGGGAAGCATGTAACTTGGAACGCCGGATGAAACAACATATAAAATCAGGGAAAATTAAGCTTGATTAAGGAGAGGGCTGATATGGCATATACATTTGAATACAAAGTGGCTGACGGACGCTCAACAAGCCGTACACGTCGCGAACATGAAAGAAAGAAGATCAAACAGCACAATCCTGTATTAAACAAATCGAAAGGCGGGGAAGGAAGGCTTGCGAAAAAATAACATCAATGGCTTAATGAAAAAAGCCATGAGAAATTACACAATCATTATCATCAAAAAAAGAATTGCATAATTCTAAAGGAGATGGTCATATGTTTGATAAAATTATTTGTGAAGTGATGCTAAAAGAATTAAGCACAGGAGAGTTGGAACTGCTTGACAAGGAAATTGCATTACCGAATATCCCATTTCCAGTATGTCCGGAATTTTTTGTCTGGGATACAGTCTGTGAAATTAATGGATGGAAACTGCAACAAAATATGATGACCCGTCATGCACGTATTGTAGATAACAAAAATATACGGAAAGCATGGGGCACAATAAATGGTATGATTCGCGCGATGGACAGGATGGCAGAATCCTTACAGAAAAGTGAGCATATAGCAATAGAAAAGTTAAAGAAACTGAAAGAATTGTGGGATTGTGGCATTATAACACAATCGGAGTATGAAACGAAAAAAAGAAATTTACTTCAAAAAATATAAGGATATTTGATTTCGTCCATAAGCTTATTTTCCTTATAATGTGATTTTATTTAGACAATTAAAATGTTTATTGGCAATGCCATTGCTTGACCTCTTATAAAGCCCAAAGGATATCTTGGAATAATCATCTAAGTTATCCTTTGGGCTTTTTCTACCAGCCTCCATATGCCTTGGCATATAGGAAGGCAATGCGGAACCCTGAATTTGTGATAGGTTATCTTATGGCTTTCTTCACTTATCTGCCAGCGCCCCAAGTACCTCCGCCATTTCCTCCCATGTGTCGCATTTCAGATACTCCCGCTCCAGGTATAAATCCCAAAGGGTTTCCATCAAATCCTGCTCTTTCAGGCAGGCATCTATAATTGTCATCTCCATATGCTCCACATACTGGAAATATTCATAAAAACGTTCATAAAACCGGATTTTGCTGCAGGCTTCATAAATCTCAGCGGAAGAAGAGGCAAGCATCTTATACCGGAATAACTCACGCTCCTTTTCCACCTTATTCCTGAGGTTTTTTTCCTTTTCACCGAATACTCCACGCTTCATTACCATCACCTCCTATACCACAATGGAAATTTCGCCTGTAAGGCGGCTGTAACGGTACACATGGTAGGAAAGTATCTCTTCCGGGGCAAGCTGCGTGTCATTGATGTCCTTCACTATCACTGCCAGTTCCTCTGCTTTCTCCCCATACTTCCCATCTGGCAGCAGGACAACTTCATGAATGGAAGACGGCAGTATCCAGAAGTCCTGCTTAAAGAACCCGGAAACCCTTCCCATCACATCCTGCCTGCACATCTGGACTGCACCATTTATCCGGGATTTATTCCCCAACACGTATATGGAGCAGCCATTTGGCAGGCCTTCCTTAATCTCCTTCTCTGTATCCAAGAATGGCGCCAGCAGCTCATCCATGCCCTCAAATGCCATATCGTCTGCATCCTCCATATTTTCCATGGCTGTCTGGTAAAGCACCCCCTCATCCACTCCCCAGTACAGCATATGCTTATCCCAGATTGGAATGGTAGCCTGCCTGCCTGGGAAAGCCTCCGGCATGTCGGCATAATACTCTAACGAAAGATCCAGGAAGTCCCTGTACGGGGATTTTTCCAGGTACTCTTGGTTCCTTTCCGTATTGATTAGCCGCGCACGGATATGTGTCTTTATAGAATCCCAACCTGCAAATTCTGACACGTCTATGTCGCTGTCCGGAATCCTGCCTTTGCAGTCGCTCAGAATTTTAGAAACTGCCTGTGCTATATTTTCTTTCCTGGCTGCACCATGTGTATCCTTTCCATAATATTCATCTATCCTGACAATCTTGGATGCGTTTACCCCCTGCCTGCCAATGAGGATGCTGCGCCCCGCTGGCCTGGCGCATTCCCCTGGACTGCTGCTTTCCACACGGTAGCCGCTTCCCAGCTTTTTCTGCAGGTCTTCCATAACCTTAGCTTTAAATTCTTTATAATCCATGACCAAACCTCCTCTTCTTTTTCCATCTTTATAAGTTTACTTTCTCATTACGCGGCTTTTGATTTTGTTTTTGCAAGCGCCGCCATAATTTTCCCATACAAATCCTCTGATATTGCAGAAGGGTTTTCTATTTTGTACCTTTCCTGCACGGCTTCCATGCCAACGCCTGTCCGCTGCAGTTCTTTTTCTAGGGACTGCAGCTGTGTCTTGGATAATTCACTGCCATTGGATGCGGGGGCTTTGCCCTGCAGTTTGTTCCCTCTTCTGGCGGCCGCATTTTTCTTTGGCTTTTCTGTCTTTGCTCCCATTTCATATACCACCTGCCCCTGATTGGAATCATTGGTGATTACAAGGCTGGCAATCTCCCTATCCCCGTTGTACGCAATGGAGCGCACCGAAAAATGGTCGCTGCAGTACAGCTTATCCCCATTTCTTTTAATCGCCACATCTGCTGCCGGAACCCATATAAATGGTGCCGTATACAATTCTCTGCCGATTCCCCAGTTAAAGCATGCCCTCTTGAAGGAATCCGAAGCCTGCGACTTTTCCTTTTCCGCATATCCCATTGTACCTACATCCTGTTTGGCAACCCATTCCCCAGTTTCCTTATCATAGACCTCCACCGTGCAGTAAAGGTTCCCGTCTATGCACTGGTGGCTTCTTTTCCATCCGAACAGGCCAAACGTTTCATCAAGGATGCGCTGGTCTACCCTTGCATCCTTATAAAGCAGCAGGCTAACCCCGTTCTCTTTCACAATGGACACCCTACACTCAATTTCATCTGCTCTCAAAAGCCGGATTGCATGATTTCCCATAGAACCATCCCTTTCTTTTCCATCCGCATTTCATGGGGCAGAAAAAATTTCTTTCCCTTTCTGCCCCACATGTAAACACCCTATGCCGCCTTAATCTGGAATCTACGTGAAGATGTCACCTTTGCGTAATTCTGGTAGATTTCCGGCTGCTCCTGCTTAATCCGCTTCGTGTCAAGCCTTGTAGTATCCACATTACTCCAAGATACCCTATAATGCCCGTTTGACGCCAGCTCGCTATCCTTCATGAAAAGCTTGATTTCCTGTTCAATCTGTTTCTGCTCTGACTGCAGCTCCTCAATAGACGCAAGAATCTCTTCCCTGCGCTCCAGCCTGGCATCAAAGCCCACCAGCTCAACCGCGCTTGCTTTTTTTGCGGTATGGAAATACTGTTCCAGGACGGAATCGCATATTGGGGAGCCGTCCGGGTCAGGAATCCGATTTGCCGAAACATGGCAATCCCAAAATTCCCCTTCCACCTCAATTAACTGCTGTATCAAGGCATCGTCCCATGTCAGCTTATGGTATACAAACTCGCGCCCCAAAATAACTGCCGCTATATACCAGGTGCGCTTTCCTGTAACCGCCATGTAATGGTAACACTGCATGGCGTAATGGGGCGGGATTTTGCCATCTGCCCATTTATCAGAATTATAGGCACTGGCCGTTTTACATTCCAGCCCTGCGTCCTCCCCAACCACCAGGCGGTCAACGTCCGCAATCATATACGGATGTTCCTTGCTGCGGTACATATAATTGGAACGCCGTACCTTTAACCCGGTAGCCTCCATAAAACGCCCCGCTACATACTGCTCCAAATCATTCCCAATCCGGATAGCTTCATTGTCCTTTTCTTCCACCCCGTCCGTGGTCTTATCCCAGAACACCTTCATGGGGCTGCTGTATGGGTTTAGGCCACAGATTGCCCCTGCATCCGAGCCGCCAATCCCTGTTTTGCGGAGCTTCAGCCATTCTTCACGCGCCCTTCCTGCCGTTGCTATTTTCTCGTACATAGTTTCCTCCATTCTTGTGCGCTTTCCCGCACCCCAGGTAAAAAATAATGGGGATAGCAAAAGGCCATAACCGGCTTTCCTATCCCCAGCTTCAAAATATGGTATCAGGCAGCGCACACCAGCTGGTACGCCCTGTCAATTAGCGGATTTCCTTCCATTGTCTTTAAGAACAGGTTTTCCTTATACGTCGCCGTTTCCCGGAGCGGCTTCGCATGGGTCGCAAAATCAGACACCGCATTGACAAAACGGTATCCGTTCTTCCCCACGCCCGCAAGATCCGGGGCAAGGTAGTATCGGTTCTTTAAGTCCATACGCAGCTTTTTCACATTCCGTTCTGTGGTTTCGGTAGCGTCTGCAGCAATCGGAAGCAACAGCTTAATGTACTCTCCCACCGCCGCATCGCTAACTTTTTTCCGCTCCAATTTCTTCGAGGCTTTGGAAAGCTCATTCATATAATTCTCTGCCATGAACAGCGTCATCCGTGCATCTTCCATTTTTGCCCCGATATCGCCTGTATGGTTTGCGCACCAAATCCGGCTTGCATTATCCAGGGCAAAATTAAGCGTGTTCTGGCAGACCACGCGGACGGGGGTCATTGCCACCTTGATTGAGCCTGATCCGTCGTGGGAATTGCTGAACACCAGGTATGGCATGACCTTATCTTCCACTAAACGGTATTGTTTGGGAAGCCTTGCCAGAATCCAGACCTTCCTCCCCTCTTTCAGCGACCCCGCTGTTTCATACTGAATGCCTTTTCCGAGAAGCTCGTCCGTAAACGCAAACGCGTCCCGGTTCTGCACAATCTGGTAACGCCCGGATACCACGCCTAAGACTTTGTGATCCGAACTGCGGATATTGGCATAATAATCATTTACCACAGTGCCATTTCCCGTATAAATTTTTTCCTGCATGACGTCCCAGTTCAACCCTGCCAGTTCCAGCGCTTCTTCTGATGTGGGCGCATCCCCCACTTTTGTCCCCAAGCCATGCCAGGGGGCTTTGCGGACATAAAACATACTTTCCGCTTCTGCTGCCATGATATGTCACTCCTTCCTTTTTTCATTTGCATATTCAACAGCAATACTGATAATCCCCGCCACCGCCACAAGCGCAGTGGCGACTTCCTTTGCCATCCGGCAGTTCCTTTCCCATCTGGCGTTATCCTGTACCGCCATGTCACTGCCAAAGGCTTGCATTTCAAAATCCATAAGGCCCTCCTTCCCTTACCAGCCAAGGACAACAGCTACCGACAGCAGCCCTTCCAGCACAATCTTGATAATAGAAATAATTTGTTCCAGACACATAGATTCTTCCTCCTTCCTTTGTAAGTACGGTTTATCCTGAAAAAATTTTGTTTGACGGCATTTGCCAGCTTATCCTAGGAATCACTGAATTTCCCAGACTCTATGGCATTGCCACAAAGAAATAATATATTTCTTTTTTACCGAAACAACCGGATAAGGCATAAGATAAACTGCCAAAACACGAAAGGGGGCTATTTAAAATGTTAGAAGAATACCCGGATATCCTAACCCCGCAGGAAGCAATGGAAATTTTGGGGATTGGAAAAAATTTATTTTACAAGCTACTGAACGATGGGGTGATTCCAGCGAAGCGTATTGGTAAGAAGATTTGGAGAATTTCAAAGAAGGACTTGATAGATTACATATGGAAACCCTAAAGGAGCTCTTTATGCCAGGCTCTGCCCCAGCGAAGCGAGGGTATGCGGCAACTTAAGGAAATATTAAAAGGCCGCCTCACTAAAAAAATTGATCCTTATATCCCCACCTTTTCAAAAATTCCTTTTTTCAGGTTAAAATTTCATATATTTAATTTCTAATTAAAAAATCCGCAGGACAGCTTTCATGCTATCCTGCGGATTTCTACATTTCTGTTTACCAACAATTTATAACTCTCGTAAGGCTTCCTCCCATGCCACTTTTCAAATTTGGTGTCAAACTGGTGTCAGATTCCTGCCCCCAAAGGCTAGAATCCTTTATTTTACTGGTTTTCTTTACCCAAAGTTTTCATCGTCGGGAATAGTTCCGCGTTAAATTCAGCCTTATCCATATTACTTCATATCCTTTCATTTGCTGGCTTTCCCATAATTCATAACTCTTCATATCACATCAGGAAAACCACAAATTTGTTGTCAAATTGCTGTCATCGCAGGGTTTTTGTTGTCAGCATTTTTACGCTGAAACCCTTCTTAAAAGATGTTCAATTTTGACAGTCTATCAAAAGACTCCTGCTTCTTGTGATCCGTAGCCTCAGCATATATGTCCATCGTAGTTTCAATGTTCCGATGTCCCATGATTGCCTGAATCACTTTCAAGTTTGTTTCGTTCTCGCATAACCTGGTACAGAAGGTATGCCTTAAATGATGACAGGAAAAATCCGGCAGTATAACCGGCTGGCGCCGTTCCTTCTTTGCATTCACAGTTTCCTCTGCATTGTAATTGCCGGTGATTCGCTTAATTGTTCGATTAACGGACTGCGGATTCGGAACAGATCCAAACCGCGTAACAAAGACAAATCCCTTCATTCCATCAATCTCAGTTTCATTGAACCCCGTTTCTGCCTGCTCTTCTCTTTCCATCTGGAAAGCATCATACACAGTATCAAGCATAGGAATCGTTCGGATTCCGGCTTCCGTTTTCGGTTTGGAAATTCTCTGAACCGATGTCCTTGACTTTCCAACCGGATAATAAACAATGCTGTGGTTCACACTGACAATCCGCTTTTCAAAGTCAAGGTCTTCCCAACGAAGCCCCAGCGCCTCTCCGATGCGGCATCCCGTTCCAAGCAGTACGGCAAATAACGGCCACCAATGATAGTATACAGGATGATTGGCGATGTAATCCATAAAAGCCCTCTGCTGTTCAAGCGTCAGTGCATGTCGAATTCCCCTTGTCTTGCCTTTGCTAACTTCCTTCATAACTCCATCAGACGGATTGTTGCGGATGATTTCATCCCTTACCGCCAATTGAAACGTCGGATGCAGCAGCGTGTGAATGGAATCCAAGGTACTTATCGACAAATCGCCCTCATCAAGCAGATAGAGGTAAAACTGAAGTACATCTGAAAACTTAATGTCTGCAATTTTCTTTTTGCCAAATGTCTCTCTGACAAAGCGATCATACATATAAATATAGTTGCTTCTCGTGGTCGCTCTTAAATCATGTTTTGTAGACATGTAGCGGTCAAAGGTCGTATTCAGTGTGGCCTTTCCTGCAACATACAAATCCAGACCATCCAGCTGATCCTTCATTAACTGCTTTTCTTTTTCCCTCAGCGTCGTTAAATCCTGAGCGTATATAAACTTCCTCCGGCCTTGTGGGTCTGTGTAGGTATACATATAACGCTTGTCCGACGCTCTCTGTACCTCTCCTTTCCTGAGCGCTCTGCCACGCTCGTCTTTTCGTGCTTTCGCCATGCTTTGTTCCTCCTTCAAAAAAATGAAAGAAGGGACTTGAAGCACTTACTTCGATTTGGACAAATACTCTTCCAAACTTCGCAGGGCAACTTCTGTCATTGTCATCTTGTGTTCAGCAGCATATTCTGTCAATTCCCTGTGGGTATCTTCCGACAACCGGATAGTAATGGATTTTCGCTTTGCGTTATCCTCTTTCGGTCTACCCATTTTCATATCATAGCTACCTCCACATATTTGATATTATACTTATTGTAAGACAGAAAGTCAAGCCCTGAATGCCTGTCCCATCTATATTTCATAAACTTTTCACCTGTTTCAAATCTCAATATTCACGAAAGGTCTCCAAAAATTTCTCGAAAATCTCACAGTTGACCAATGCTATGCCATCAATTTTATAAACTGCCTTTGCTTCTTTGGCTAACTCCTGAAATTTTGTTAATCCAAGACTGTATTTTTCAGCTCCCTCTTTGTATCGCACAAACTTTTTAGCATATTTTTTTGCAGTCTCAGCGTCCTGGCTTTTATGTCCCATTTGTTTCCTCCTTCATATAAATCAATAATAATCAGCTCTGTTTCAAAACTTGAACCGTCTACCTCTTATGTATTATCGTTTCCATAATTGAATAAACACTCATCACTCTGCCTGCAGCGAACAGGTCCATAGAAATTTCATCTCCCTGCCTTCTTTCTGACCGGGCCGCGAATTACGGAAGTCTCATTATCCCCGGATGGATCTTCGCGTTATGCAGGTGCCGCCCACATATCAGTGCTCATGGTTCTGCTGGCCAGGCAGACGGATAGCCGCTCCCCAGACCGGGATTGTAGAGTTCAAAGCTATGTAATTGTCAAGGTGCCGTGGCATGGGGATGCCTTCATTTATAAAAAGCCGTCTTATTTCGCACATCTCGAATCTCCATGAAAAAAAATTAAGCGGCTCCGAAAAAATCCAGAGCCGCTTTCTCCTAAATATCAAATTTTGAAATATTGAGGGCGATATGTATCAGTATGTACTGCTTCAAATCCTCGTCCAGCTTACCGTCTATCCGGCTGTGTTTATTGATAAGTGGGTCATATAACTCAAAAATCTTCTCCAAAGCTTCATGGCTGCCCAAAATAGCATCCTCTAAAATCCTGCGAAATTCTTCCGGTTTCATTTTTCGTCACCTTCCTTTGCCAATTCTATGCGCAGTTTCTTCAAAGCCTGATATCTCTGATCATATACATGCTGCGCAGAGCAGTTAAGTTCTTTTGCTATCTCTTCCGGCTTTTTCTCTTCTACAAATAACTTTGCAAGAATCTGCTGCCGCTTTATCGGAAGTTTTGCAAAAGCGTTGGCAAGCCGCTCCTCCTCAAAATCAAAGTCAGTCTTTGAAGCAATCTGCCGTAAGTCACCCTCATATACCGGCTGACTGCTCTCCGGCAGTTCATCAAATGAAACCGTCTCAAGCTTTGTCTCGTTCTTTCGCAGATACTTGAGTTTCGCCCGGTAAATAACGATATCCAACCATTTTGTAAACCGTGCCCTTAATACATCTTCATTTTCCTGCTGATGGTTCATCATTGTGCCTCCTTTTTGTTGAGGCACGCCACCATAGCAGGGGATCAGGCATACCATGATGGCATGCCTGAATTGTGTTTTATGTTCTCTCGCCTAAAATCTATAAGGCTTTCAATGAAATCCGATTTGTGATTTTTAGGCAAGCAAAAAACGACCATACCGCACTTTCGTGTGGCATAGCCGTTCATTAAGCATGAATAATCAACCGAATGTTACTTTCGGTTCTATTCGCAAATATGAGTCACATCCTGTTTCCCTGTAAGACTCAAATGTCTGTATTCAATTACTGGCTGAATTTCTCAAGTGAATCGAGATAAGCCATTAACCCCTCACAGGCTTGAATCCGCCTTGCGACCGGATATTTCTCAATGCGTTCTGCGATTTCACGCAGATATACTACTTCCGGATTTGAGTAGGATTCCTTGAGCAGCTGATCCACCGTTACAGACAGTGCGTTTGCTATCCTCACTACCATATCCAGACTGGGAATGCCGCGGGCATTCTCTATCTGACCAATATGGCTGTTGCTGCAACTGCATTTACCTGCCAATTCTTCCTGACTGAATCCAAGTATCAAACGATACTTCCTGACATTTTTCCCTAAAGTTATGTAGTCCACTGTTCCATCTTCTCCTTACATCATTATTTTACAGCAGCCTATACTGGAATTGAAGAATGTACCATTCCAATACACGCACTATAAGTGGAATTTACAAAATTTTTGTGGACTTTTTTTATAAATAAAGCGTATGGACCCGCCATAGCTTTAGCAGGTCCACTTTTATCGTTACTGAAACAAATCAAGATTGTCAAGCATTTGTGCAATATCATCTTCCATTGTTTCCGGGATTTCGTCTTGTGAAGCCTCTGCCTGGATTTCAATCAACTGCATCTTAGCAATCCGTTCTTCTACTATCTTCCGTATGATTTGTTCCATCTTATCCTGATTATAACCGGTAGCAACTTTTACTTCTATTTTACAATGCGCTTTTTGCAATTCCGGATGGGACATCAGATAGTCATTAAGCACATCTACCATAACAGCACTTTTCTTGTTACCCAGGCTTTCCAAAAATTCTCCTACCCGAATCTGCTCTTCTGAATCCGATCCGAATTGAAGGGTGAAGCGATATCGTCCATCTTTTTTCATGACACATCCCTCCGCCCATTATTCCGTGGGACGAAGGGAAAGCTGTTTTCTTGCCAGCATCTCATATCCAAGGGCATTCGCATTAGGAGATTCCACAAAATTAGCCTTTGCCACCAAACGGGATGCCTCAAAAAACGGACGGAGCAGGATACTTCCCCCTCCGATAAACACGGCAGGATTTGCACGCAGATCTACCTGAAGTTCACGCAGACGGTTCAGAATATCATTCGCATGTTGTTTTGCCGCCTCATAAATTGCCGTTTTTACATCATCCGGAAGAATGACGCTGTCTTCTCCCTGTAATACGGCTGTGATATGTTCATCACTGATTAGCATATCGTGCAAGGCTCCAACTTTACGAATGATTTCATTATTCATTGTAATAATGCCCGTTTCAAGTGAACGACAGAACTGCAAATCCGGCTTGCCGTTCTGAAGAAGCAGCACATCCGTTGTATAACCGCCCACATCAATAATAAAAATGCGGAGCGTATGCACTACCAGGCTGCTCTGAGGCACTACAGCCGCATAAGCCTGCGGGAATACCATGACGCGGTCAATCATCACCGTGTATGGCTTGTCCTTATACGCAAATTTAATAATTCCACGCTTGAAATACTGAGCAAATTTGTCTTTCAATATGCCATAGTGTTCCGGTGGAAGCCCCACTGCCAACTGTATCTGCTCCAGCGGGGAATAGCGGCCAGACCGTTCCATTTCTTTGGCTATGGCAAATAGGGACAGGATAAAGTAACGGTCATCACGGGTTTTATCTCTCATATAGCTTAACCTCTGGCCGCTCAAAGTCCAATATTTACCCTCATGTTCCAATATTTCTTCCGTCATGGGCGGTTTGACCGTATGCTCGGAAAGGCCGGATACAAACGTGTCATGAGGTGTTTTGATGGCATAATTGCCATGATCAATAGATATCAACATAATGAAACCTCCTGAATTTCAAAAATTTTTCTATACTATCATTACACAGTTCCGCATACGCATTTACAACCGAAATACGCATTTTCCCAAGAATAAGCGCAAAAAAGGACGAAGCCGAAGCCTCGCCCTCTTTGTACTACTGTGACTGCATCCCGGCAAAACAAGCCAAAACATAATCGTCAAGTCCTTTATAGCGGGGATCCCACAAATAGGTTCCAAAAGTAAATCCCATATCGCCCAGAAGCTGCAATAAGCTGTTATACCCATTCTGCACATGATGATTTGTGGCAAAATCCATATCAAAGGCTGTTTTAATCTCAACTAACCCTTCACTCCGCAAATCCTCAAGCGTCATCTGAAGCTGTGTCAGAGAGTTTACGCCGGGTACTGCCAATACCGTCAGACCGGTCAGCGCGTGGATCACATCCGCTTTCATCGGGCCTTCCGTTAACAATATGGTAGACCGTACTTTTCCTGCAAGGTGCGTCCATCCCTCTGCCCGGCATCCGTCTTCCATTTCCGCACTGGAAACCCATCGGAATTTTCGTCTGCTTACATTATCCCTACGTATCTGCAGTCCCTGAATCCTTCCAAACCGGTCTCTGACCGGAATCAGAATACCACGCTTTTCATGAATAAAAGTCCATGCTCCGTTCTTATCCCTGTAAAATCCCGGAACGCCAGCAAGGCTTAATCCTTCTGACTGCAACTGTTTTGCGATAGCCGACATGCCTACAACCGGCGTTGTTTTATAACCCAAACGCTCAATGTCCGGTTCTTTCAGCCCTCGGCTCAAAAGGTTCTCCTTGTGATCTGCCGCCAAAGACAGTTTAGAGAGCAGCGCCGCATAAGCACGATTCCGTGATTCAATATCCGCAAGCGGACATTCCTCTTTCTGTTCGGAAACAACTTTCTTCTTTTGATGCGTAATAAGTTCAGGCGGACCAAGTCTTTCCACCAGCTCTTTTCTGACCTTATCCCGCGGAACTCCCGTATAAAGTGCATACAAATCAAAAATACCGCCGGATATTCCACATCTCGGACAGCGAAACACTTCTTTTTTCAGGTTGATATTCAAATGCTTTTTCCTTGGATTTTCATCGCAACACGGACATTGTATGTAATACGAGCTTCTGCCAGACGGCATAGGCAATCCAAGCAGTGAGACGATATCCCACATGTGAAATATCTCCATCTCCATACAGCCTCCTTTCCGGGGATGGCGAAGCACCATCCCCATATTTGTGATATTACATTACGCAGTAGCCTGCTGCGCTGCATATTCGCAGATAAACTTTGCCGCCTGGGTCAGTTCCTCATCACCTTTGAATTTTGTGGCAACCCATGTGATCGCTCCGGGATCCAAAGACAATACTTCTCCCAGTGTTTTACCGCTGAATTTCGTAATCGGGCAGGGTTTCGCCATGGCCTGCTGCAGTTTTTCCTCCTGTGTCAGTTCTTTAGGAGCTACAGGCATTGCTGTATACTCCTCTTCCTGCTGAGGCGTCTGTACCTGTTCCGGTATGGGGGACTGTGGTGCTTTATTCTCTGCATCATTTTCTGTCATACCCAGTTCATTGGGGGCATTCTCCTCAAAGTCCTCTCCTGCCATAGAAAACTGCAGACCGAAACCGGCGTTGCGGAGCGCTATCCCGACGGCCGCCGTCTGTGCCCATTCTCTTGGGGAGACGGAAGGCATGTCTGCAAGATAGCCCCTGGAAGCTGTTGCTTCCGCAAGATATGCTTCCACAGGATCGCTGTACTTAGGATATACCCTTGCGGTCGCAACAAAGCAATCCTTTGCCGGCGTGACCTGAACCGCTATTTTCCCTTCCGGATATTTCATGCGGAACCATGCCATCTGCATCATAACAGGGAGGCGCTTACGCACCTCTCCCGTAGCCAAATCCGTATAGTCCACTGCAAACGGTGTGGGGTCAAACCCTGACACCTCATTGATTTTTTCGATCATAGCGAGCATAGCCGCCTTATCATTCGAGTTATTCTGACTCATAACAAAAGCCTCCTCCTTAAAGATTGATATTATTGTAAGTATTCCGATACTGCATCCAAACAGGCAGAATCGTGTTGATATACTGGCTGATGCAGTTCTTATACTGCTCCTGTGTACCTGCAGCAAAGCTGGAAAAACGCTTCCTGCCATCCTGGACTACACTTTCAAAGGATGTAAGTGCTGTCTCCTGTTTCTTTTTACCCTCTACATCCGTTTTCGGGCCGAATCTTCTCTCTGTCAATATGAAACGCACATAAGCGTCCACAAGCTGAAAGTGATATCCCATTACACGGGTATCCATGGTAATCGGCGCCGATTTGCAAAACGCCTGGAAGGTTTCCAGAACACAGATACGATAATTCAGTTCCTGCATCTGGAGAAGCTCTTCCGGCGGAAGGCTGTTCTCAGAAATCTGGGACCAGATAACGGATTGTTTTTCACGGTACTTATCTAAAATTGTAGCCATTGTTAACTCCTTTCTTTATTTCTGTCCGCTTCTCAGGGCATAATGGGTACACCCTTGCGGTGTTTCCTTGTTAGATCAGCTCCTGCAGCCGCAAGGCCAGGCAGGTGCCACGTTTCTCTGTGTCAGTTTTTTTGATTGCAATGCAAAGCGCACGTTTTTCCCCGACGATAATCACCCGTTCTTTGCCTCTGGTAATTGCCGTATAGATAAGCGGCCTCGTCAACATATTGTAATGCGCACATTGCAGGTTAATAATAACAGACTTATATTCAGACCCCTGCGATTTATGGACAGTAAAGGCATAACCAAAATCCAACATATCCAGTTCTGCAGGTTCATACTCCTTGATGCGCCCGTCACCGAAATCCACCTGTACGGTTTTGTCCTCTCCGCTGCCGGAAATATCGCGGATATACCCAATATCGCCATTGTTTACGTCATCATGGTTTTTAATCTGCATGACCTTATCGCCACAGCGGAATACCCGTTTGCCACGGATGATTTCCGGTTTTCCCATATCTCCTGGGTTTACCAGCTCCCGCAGCCTTTCATTCAGGGCATTTGCTCCGGTTTCTGTTTTCTGGCGGTACGGCGTAAGCAAAGCCACATTGTCAATGCCATACTTTTGGGTTTCCTGCAAATAAAGCTCTGCTATTTTCTCGGCCGACACCTGCATATTGGGGGATGGGATAAACTGAAAGTCTTCTCCATACTCCAGTGAAACATTTCCATGGCGGATCCTTTTTGCATTCGTCGCAATACGGCTGCCAGAATCCTGCCGGAACACTTTATCCAGTCTAACAACCGGAATACAGCCACTTGCAATAATTTCACTGAGCACCGCTCCCGGTCCCACCGAAGGAAGCTGGTCTGCATCGCCAATCAGGACAATCCGCTTACCGGACTCGATTGCTCCAAACAAATAGCCTGCCAGATAAATATCCAGCATGGAAACCTCATCAACCAAGATCAAATCTGCTTCTATGATTTCCGGCTCCCCGTAGTTGCCGTCTTCATCTGCAACCAGCCCAAGCGCTTTATGGACTGTCGATGCCATAAAGCCCGTTGACTGCTCCATCCTTCTGGCTGCACGTCCCGTAGGAGCACCACAGCAGATTTCAGCATTCGGATACTGACGGCGGTAAATGTCTAAGATAGCCTTCTGAATCAAAGTCTTGCCTGTGCCGGGACCTCCGGTAATTACTGACAAACCTTGTGTCAGCGCCATTTTTACAGCATTGCGCTGCTCCGGTGCCAGCTTCAGGCTCATCAACCGTTCCTCATAGTCCAGTTCATCATCCAGATTGACACAGATATTCGCTTTCCCAGTCCTTACTTGTTGATAAAGCTGTTCAGCAAGCTGTGTTTCTGTGTATGCAGTTTTGGCCCGGTAAACATTTCCCCGATATGACACCAGCTGGCCGCTGTATACAAGCCTTGCGGCACGGTTTGCAACCATTTCTTCTGTGAGCTGCGGTGTATCCAATATCTTCAGGCACGCCTTTATAAACTGATGCTTTTCCATGCACAGATGCCCCTTGCTTTCCGCATCCGTCAATGTAAACAACAGTCCTTCATCCACACGCTCTGTTGAAAACAAATCGACCCCCATACTCATGGCAATCTTATCTGCTGTCTTAAAACCGATGCCGGTCATTTCACAAAGTTGATACGGATGGTTTTTGACAGTCTCTATCGCCTGATTTCCATATTCCTTATACAGTTTTACAGCGCGGTTCGGCGTGATACCATGCGGTGCCAGGAAGGCAACCACATCGCGTGCGCCTCTGTTTTCGAGATACGAATCACAAATTTTTTTCAGTTTGTCTTCTCCGATACCAGGTATGGACAATAGCCTCTCCGGCTCCTTATCCAACACATCCAGTGTGCGGAGACCGAAAGCACCATAGATACGCTCGGCAACCTTCGGACCAATGCCCTTGATTTTACCGGATGACAGGTATGCAATAATCCCTTCCTTTGACGGGATCAGCACCTCGTCATAGCTTTCAACCTCAAACTGAAGCCCGTGATTCTGATGTTTGCTCCAGTGACCCTGCATCTCATAACGCAAGTGGTTTGCAACCGGAAGGCAGTATCCAACTGCCTTCACCTGCGTCAGAACATGTCCCGATGCGTCCTTGATTTTCTCACAGGGACGATACAGGGCAATCATATAACTTCCCGGATCTATCTGAGCCTGATTCGACGGATAGATCATTTTTTCAAATTGACATAACAATTTTTTGACTCCTTTCTGCGGAATATTGTATATAAAAAACTCCCAAAGACAGTATTACTACACTTCAGGAGTTTTTTATGAACCACAGCGCATTCATTTGAACATTACTGCATTTTCAAGATACGATACTGGTGAAGAAAATCCCATGATAAAGTTCTCACGGTCAAGCTGCACACAGCGTTTATCGCCGCCATGTTTTGTGATTTCCTTCTGCACTTCATGATACAGTCCCTCATCAAAAACAATCATCGGCATCTGGAACAGGGCCGCATGTGCAATTTCTACTTTCATTCCAATGCTGAGACGGTTTCCACACACAAGGATAATTTCACTGCTTTCCAAAAGGGAAAGCCCAAAGCTAAGTGCTAAAGCCCGCTCCGTAGGGAGTTTGTCACAAAGCAGCATCGGCAGATAAGCATGCGGCGCCCTGGCATACATTCCCATCTTTTCAAAGGCATAATACATATACGCCCTTGCTGCGTGCATATTGCGAAGAAAATCATCCTCAGCTTCTGCACTTAGCGGCGAGCAGATATAAGCACGCTTTCTGCATCTGTCGTTTTTCAGGAACTGCATTTCCAACCGCTGCTCCCAGTTTTCAGTAAAAATAGTATTCATACGCATCTCCTCCATTAAATCGGCTGTACCGATACTTTGACTTTCCTGCTTTCCGAAGCCTTCAGGACATCCGCATATACTGTCGGATATTTTTCCTTCAAAGCTTTTGAATCCGGTCGGCGGGTTGTTTTTGTGATGAAATCAATCAGGAGCTTATCTGTGGTGGTTTCCAGAACCCCATGCTCGTGCTCCTTCATGACCTCAGCAACTCGCACGCTATGTGCCTCAATCTCCTTTTCATATGTTCTAATTTCTCTGTTGCAGTCTGAAATCTTACCCTGAAGCTGTGCGATCTTACGAAGCGCAGGTTCATATTTGCGTGAGAATTCCACCGTGGGCAATCCTACCTGACTTGAACCATAAATTCGGGCAAGTGATTCCATTGCAAGCTTAGGTGCCACACCTGACATTGTAGGCGGCTTATCATTTTCCAGGCTCCAGATCCATTCCTCCAGGCGTTCAAAGATCATATCCTCTTTTGCCTTGTCGCGGACAATCTCCGGAATTGCCAAATCATTATCCGGGTTATTACCCCAGACTGCTGAAAAAGCACCGATATTCACATCCGCCACTGCGAGATAAAAACGGAGCTGGAATTCATAATACAATGGGATTGCATCATCCGCCCATTCGTCTGCCTTATGATAGGTGCAGCTTTTGCACTCCAGAATTCCTGGCTCACCGTCTGACTTTCTGGTAAACCTGCGGTCAAAATTGGCAAGCGCATACGGATGGTCTGCGTGTTGGTAAAGATGTGTGTCTTCGATTACGGTATTTCCTGTTTTCTGTCCATACCAGTATGCTGCAATCGGTTCCAGCAAATGTCCCATCATCAGCTGATTGGCATTGTCTTTAGCTGCCGGTTTCATACGGCCTTTGTTAATCAGCCATAATTCCATGGGTGTTGTCCATGGTGAAACCCCAAAAATAGCCGCCACATCACTTCCGCCAACAGTATAGGGAATATCTCCTTTAGGTCCGTGCATGCGGCACTCCAACCATCTGTCGTTGGTCATGCCTGCGGTATCACATAAGCTTATCGGTTTTGCCATCAGTAACTCACCGCCTTTGCAAGATCGTAATCGCTCCACTTAAAGGTAAGCGCACGAGCCATATTCTCCTCGACAACAAGGAGCTTGCTTTCCGGTGTATTCTCAGTCTTGAGAATAAAAGGAATCTCCTGCATGGCAAGGAACACATCATGTGCCGTTGCCGTTCCGCCGCCATAAGCCATCTCAAACATAGCAATTGCCTCAACGGCTGCTTTTTTCGGCAGACTCAATTTCTTACAGATACGAGTCATTGCGTTGACCGGATAATCCAGATGCACCTCCAGCAGTTTCTGCAGTTTGGCAATGGAATCCCCAAACTGGGCAAAGAGCTGGTCAAGAGCCAAATCAAAATCACTGACCTTTTTCTGATGCCTGTGATCTACTGCAATGCAGCCTCCGATATGAATCGGGTGTTGTCCGCCGACCAGTAATGCAGATACTTTCGCAGAAGCGATTCCTGTATCCGAAGTTATAAAGCGGATACCCGGCATCAGCTTATCAGCCATTGTTGTTTTGCCCTGAGATGCCAGAAGCTTTGTATAGGCACCCAGCAGATCTTCTTTCTGATCCGGCATTTTCCATGAGGCGCTGACCAACGAGTGGTCGCAGTAGCCGCTCTCATACTCATTTCCGGGAAAGCGGCCATCCAGCTTTGCTTTTAATGTGCCGAGAAGCTCATTAATCGGAAGAACCGAATAGTCTACCGAATCACCGGAGTGAACAGCAGAAACTTTCTCATCACGAATCAAAAGCAATGCGGAAGACGAATACAGCTTTAGGCATTCGTTCAATACCTCTGCCAGCACATTGCGGCTGAGTTTGGGAAGGGCTGTGCCTCCGATTTTTGCCCGGTCAAGCAGGCTTTTGTAGGCTGTCATACGCAGGGGATAGAGATTCCCGCCGACATGCATAGCAAGCCCAAGGTTAGACGCTGTATCCTCCACAGCATCCAGACTGGTTCCAGGTGCGAATGCCGACAAATTGCCATAAAGAGGAGAAGACGCATCCAACGGTTCAATCTGCAGTTCATCGACTCTGCAGGTAATCCACTGGCTGTTCTTCGTCTGCTCTTCATGATAATCGTACATCGCTTCGTAGGAACTAAAGGTTGTTGAATAGTTGTCCTGACAATTTTGCATAGTACATGCTCCTTTCGTTTTTTTGACGGACTTGCCGCCTTGATATATAACAAAAGCCGGCACCCCCGAAGGACTGCCAGCTTATGCCCAAAATAAGGCCGGAAAACAAAAAAAGTGCCATCTGCAAAAATGCAAATGACACTGTGATAACTCTGTTAAACTGTTTTTGGTCAAAACCAAACTTGATACTGATATATGTATTATAGCAGAATTCATCACAATAGTCAATCCGTCCAAACGAAAGGCGCCGGGTTTACTGCTGCTTATTTTCAGTATTGTGCCGGTTTATCTGTAACAGACACATCAATACTACCCCAATCATGCCGCCTATGAGTAGCCCTGCAAAAAAACAAATAAGATTCATCACTATCTTTCCTCCTTCCTGAAAATATAAAAAAGCCACCGTAAAGGCAGCACCCCATCACA
>Ga0137306_101315_pt1 | contig 25998 bp, 29 predicted proteins | sample Inofroosms_March_FD_97187 | JGI IMG/M metagenome (GOLD analysis project Ga0137306, IMG submission 97187) | Mouse cecal microbial communities from Vienna, Austria - N-Acetylneuraminic and N-Acetylglucosamine D2O microcosms_March | ecosystem: Host-associated > Mammals > Digestive system > Large...
CCCTGCTGCAAGGCATCTTAAATATTGTAGAATTTAGTAAAATATGATATGATTTTTTTGTGATATAGATTTTTGATACAGGCGATTCATTCTTTTGATTTTATTTATAAAATAAAAATGAATTTTGTAAAAGTGCGCTTATGACAAGATTTTGTCGTTAATGGCTAAATCGTAGGACGCACTGAGAGGGTTATATCGCGGAAAGGTTGGATCCCCTGTTTGAAAGAAGATGCCGGGAGAACAGAATGGAGAAAAATTCATGAAATTCATACATTTATCAGATCTACACATTGGCAAGCGGGTGAATGAGTTTTCCATGCTGGAGGACCAGAAGTATATATTGGCGCAGATCCTGGAGCTTGTGGAGAAGGAGAAGGCTGACGGAGTGATCCTGGCGGGGGATCTGTATGATAAGCCGGTGCCCCCGGCGGAGGCAGTGCGGGTGCTGGATGCGTTTCTGACCCGGCTGGCAAAGATGGGGGCGCCGGTCTTTGCAGTCAGCGGGAACCATGACTCGGCGGAGCGGGTGGCATTTGGAGCGCAGCTGTTTTCCAGCAGAGGAGTATATCTGTCTCCGGTATATGACGGGAAGGTGGAGTATATTTCTCTGGAGGATTCTTTTGGGGAGGTGCGGGTGTATCTTCTGCCATTTGTGAAGCCGGCTTCGGTGCGGCATGTCTTTGAGGAGGAGGAAATCGACAGCTACCAGGATGCGGTGCGGGCGGCTGTGGAGCATATGGAGATCGATCCATCTGTGAGAAATGTCCTGGCGGCCCATCAGTTTGTGACCGGGGCTGACCGGTGCGAGTCGGAGGAGATTCTGGTAGGTGGGCTGGACAACGTGGACGCGGCTGTATTTGACGGATTTGACTATGTAGCTCTGGGGCATCTCCACAGTCCGCAGCATGTGGGAAGGGAGACGGTCCGCTATTGCGGGACCCCGTTGAAATATTCCTTTTCCGAGGCGGAGCAGGAAAAGTCAGTGACGGTGGCGGAACTGAGAGAAAAGGGGAATGTGGAGATCCGGAAGATCCGGTTAAAGCCCCTTCGGGATATGCGGCGGATCCGGGGGACTTACATGGAGGTGACGGACCGGTCCTTTTATCAGGATACGAATCTCGAGGATTATGTGCAGATCACGCTGACGGATGAGGAGGATATACCGGACGGGCTGCAGAAGCTGCGGGTCATCTATCCGAACCTCATGCGGCTGGAATATGACAACAGGCGGACCCGGGAGAGCGGGGAAGTGAACGGAGCCTGCAGAGTGGAGGAAAAGTCGGAGCTGGAACTGTTCGGGGAGTTTTATGAGCTGCAGAATAACCAGGCGATGAGCGAGAAGCAGGAGGCCTTTGTGCGGGAATTGATCCAGAAGGTGCAGGAGAAGTGAGACGCACGCGGAACAAAAGCTGCGCTGCTAAAAATGTAACAACGCGGGAGTGTGCGAAGCGCACTTTTGTTCTCATTTATGGAAAAGGGGAAGAATATGAGACCACAAAAGCTGACCATCAGTGCTTTCGGACCTTATGCCGGAAAAACGGAGATTGATTTTTCCAGGCTGGGGGACCGGGGGCTTTTTCTGATTACGGGAGATACGGGGGCGGGGAAGACCACCATTTTTGACGCCATCACTTTTGCGCTGTACGGGGAGGCCAGCGGGAATGTTCGGGAGGCGGGGATGTTCCGGAGCAAATATGCCGGGGAGGAGGTTCCGACCTTCGTGGAGCTGGAATTTGTTTATCGGGAAAAAAGGTATCGGATCAGACGGAACCCGGAATATCTCCGGCCCAAGGGACGGGGGACCGGGTATACGATGCAGAAAGCGGACGCGGAGCTCTCTTTTTTTGACGGCAGACAGCCGGTGACACGGATGCGGGAGGCGACAAGAGCTGTGGAGGAAGTGATCGGTCTGGATTATCGGCAGTTTACTCAGATCGCCATGATCGCACAGGGGGATTTTCAGAAGCTTCTGCTGGCGGCAACCCAGGAGCGGGGAGAAATCTTCCGGCAGATTTTTCATACAGGGCTGTACCAGGAGGTGCAGAACCGGCTGCGGGACGCGGCAAAGGAGCGGTGGAAGGAATATGACGAGATCCGAAGGAGTATTAGCCAGTACCTGTCGGGGGCGGCCTGCGAGGACAGTCCGGAGATCAGCCTGGAGCTGGAAAGCCTGCGGAAAGTAAAGTTTGAAGGCATGGTAGGGAGAGGACTGGAGATTCTTCAGGAGCTTTTGGAGCAGGACGGGGCGGCATTGGAGCAGATGGACGTGCAGTTGTCCGGCTTGGAGGAGAAGATCCAGCAGGAGGACCAGCTTTTGGGGAAGGCGGAACATTTCCGGCAGATGGCGGTACTTCTGGAGGAAAAACGTGCAGCCCTGGAGGAGAAGCGGGAGGCATTGGAACAGGCCGGAGAGATTCGGGAGAAAGCCCTGCAGTCGGGGGCGGAGGAAGAGGAACTGGCAGTCTTGATCCGGCAGGCAGAGGAGAACCTGAAAAGATACCATGCTATGGAAAAATTGCGGGAAGAAATGGAACTGCAGGCAGTACGGATTGCCGGGGAGCTGGAGAAACGGGAAAAGGCTTTGCTGTGTGCCGGAGATCTGAAGCTGGAGATCGGGGAAAAGAAAAAGGAGCAGGAAACGCTGGAAACTGCAGGAGAGGAACGGGAACGTCTGCTGCACAGGAAGGCAGGACTGGAAAAACAGCGGCAAGGACTCTGGCAGCAGGGAGAATTGTATCTGGAAATGCAGGTGGAGCAAGAAAGCTGTGAGGCTGAGAAGGAAGCGGCAGCGGCGCAGGAAAAGGATCTGGCAGGAGAGCTGGAAACAGCCGGGCAGCAGGTGGAGGCTTTGCGGGACCGGGATGCTCTGCTGGTCGGACTGACCGGGAGAAGGGAAGGACTGGAGAAGGAGAAGGCGGAGCTGGAAGCGTGCCGTATGGAGTGGGATGAGGTACGGGGACAGCAGGTGAAAGCTGAGGGAATGCTGGCCGGGCTGACGGAGCAGGAGCGGACATGGAAGGAAATGCTGTCGAAGCTGCAAGAAGAGATGCGGTCTCTGAAAAATGCGGAGCGTGAGGAGGTGGAGTACCGGCATGGGGCCAAGCTGCAGAAGCAGGTTCTGGAGGATTTCCTGGGGCACGAAAAGCGTTTGAAGGGGTATGAGAAGAAACGGAAGAAACAGCAGGAGGATTATTCGGCGGCTTCGAAGGAATGGGAGAGGCTGCGGAATGTGTATTATGGACTGGAACAGAGGTTTTTTGACGCCCAGGCGGGAATGCTGGCGGAACATTTGAAGGAGGGGGAGAAGTGTCCGGTATGCGGGGCGCGGCATCATCCGGAGCCGGCGGTGCTGGCAGGGGAGGCGCCGGAGAAAGCGGCGCTGGACGAGAAAAAGCGGGAGCTGTCGGAAGCGGAGCGGAAGGTGGAGAAGATCAGCGGGGAGATCCGGCATCTTTCGGAGCAGGTGGAAGAAGAGGAAGGGGAACTGCGAAGGATCGGGAAGGAAGCGGCGGGAGTTTCTGCAATGGAGCAGGAGGCGCGGCGGACCGGAGCATTGACTGCCGGAGAGCTGGCTGAGATGAAACGAACGTTGGAGATGCATTTGAAAGAGCTGCAGAAGGAGCAGGAGAGGGCAAGAGAGAAAAAAGAGCGGTATGATGCCGTAATGCAGGAGGCTGAAGATCTGGAAGGACGTCTGTCGGCGCTTGGGGAGCAGATGAAGGATCTGCGGGCGGATGTGGATTCGCTTGCGGGCCGGAGTATGGCCCTGGGGCAGCAGTTGGATGTTAGGCTGAGCCGGATCGGAGAGGTACGTGCGGAGCTGGACGCAGGCATGGAGAGCAGGGAAGTGAGTGCGGCAGCGGATGCATGTTCTGTATGTATGGGTGAGAAGGCAGCGGCAGCAGATGCATGTTCTGTATGTACGGGTGAGAAGGCGGCAGCAGCAGATGCATGTTCTGTATGTACGGGTGAGAAGGCAGCAGCAGATGCATGTTCTGCATGTGCGGATGAGAAGGAAGCAGATCGGGAAGCAGATTGCGTATGTATGGATGAGAAGGTTTTTGGAGCAGGGGCTGACATGGATGAGAGACGGAAGGCTGCGCTGGAGTCCGCATCGTACTGGCTGAGGAAACAGATAGAAGCGTTTGCGTTCCGGGAGCAGCAGATCCGGATGGAACTGGAACTGCGCAGCCGGCTTTCGGAAAGGAGAAGGAAGCTGGAAAAGAAACTGGAAACATGCAGGGAGAGGATCCGGGGACATGAGAGCCGTCTGGAAATCCTGAAGTCCCGGCGCATGGAAAACCGGAAGCAGATGGAAGAGCTTCTTCTTGCACCGGGAATGCCCTGGGGGGACTCTTATGGTAATGCGGCAGAGCTGGGAGAGGAAGAACTGCTTCGGACGGTAACCGGCGGGACTCAGCTGCTGGATAAGGAACTGGAGGAACTGGACGGGGAGATTGCCGAAAACCGCAGAAACAGAAAGCGCAAAAAATATCTGGAAGGATTGATTCCGAAGCTGGAAGAGGAAATGCGCCAGGAGGAGGAAACGGTTGTCCGGGCAGATCTTCTTTTGACACGGCTGGACGCGGAACGGAAGCATTTGGAGGAGCAAAAGGATGATCTGACGGAGATCATCGGGGAGCAGACGAGGGAGGAAATGGAAGGACAGGCCGGAGAGTTCCGGGAGAAGCTGCATTTTCTCCAGAAGGAAAGGGAAGAGGCGGAACAGAATTTCCGGAAGTGCAGGGAAGAACTGGCGGCGCTGCGGGCGGCGGTCCGGGAGCTGGAAGTGCAGATGCAGTCCGATGAACCTTTGCGGGAGGAGGAAATCCGGGAGAGAAAGCAGAAGCTGTCGGAGGAAAAAGCGCTGCTGTCCCGAAGGAGGGCGGAGCGGTATGCGGCAGGAAAAAAGAACCGGGATATCTATGAGGCGGTCAGTGACCGGCAGCAGACGATGATCGCTGTTGAGCAGGAATTTGTGTGGGTAAAGGCTTTGTCAGATACGGCCAACGGGACTTTGACCGGGAAGCGGAAGATCGAACTGGAAACCTATATCCAGATGACGTATTTTGACAGAATCCTGCGCCGGGCAAACCTGCGGCTGATGACCATGAGCAGCGGCCAGTATGAATTGAAACGACAGGAGGGCGGAGACGGCAAGCGGGAGAAGGCCGGGCTGGAACTCAATGTCATTGACCATTATAACGGGACAGAGCGGAGCGTCAAGACGCTGTCCGGCGGGGAGTCTTTTCAGGCGTCTCTGTCTCTGGCGCTGGGACTGTCGGATGAAATCCAGTCCTGTGCAGGCGGGATCCGGCTGGACGCCATGTTTGTGGATGAGGGCTTTGGATCTCTGGATGAGGAGGCTTTGAATCAGGCGGTGAAGGCGCTGGCGGGGCTGACGGAAGGGAACCGTATGGTGGGGATCATTTCCCATGTGGCGGAACTGAAGGAACGGATCGAGCGGAAGATCGTGGTGACGAAGCAGCGGAGCCGGGAAGGAGTTGGAAGCTGTGTGGAAGTGACGGGAGGATAATGGCTTCTTCCGCCGGGCAGACCTTGCATGATTGGCGGGAAATACGCAGAATCTATATTATGATTCGGGAAAACGGGCTGCCCTGAAAAAGGGGAGCTCAGTCTTCCACGCTGCTGATCAGGGGCCCTTGGCTCAGATATGATTTTCTGATGACTTTCTTTTTACGGTGATCGCATAACCGGCGCCGGGTAAGGACCAATTTGGAAGATTCATATTGTACATACCGATATTATGCATCTCAGATGCTTTATAATCGTCAAAATGTATCTTGCTAAATGAAGAAAATGTAGAACCAAGGATAGAATACTGATCATTGGTATCATTTTCTAACATTGCTGATACAGAAAAGTGATTACATGGATATGAAAGCCTGTGTGTTTGAAAAAAATCGAGTATGGGGCATTCATAACTGCAGACATAATGGATATCGCAGGATTCTAAATCCGGAGGGATAAAATCGCTTTTCACGTTATAAACAAATTGGCCTCTGCTTGTATTACAGTCCTGGCAAAGCTGTATCTGCGGCGTATAATCAATACTGTCAATTGTCAGATTCTCAACTTTAAAGGATTCGCACTGCTGTTTTGTCGTTTCCAAATATAATTTGAAATAAGGCTCATGCGCTTTTATATATGAAAATTTCATGATATGCGTTGTGGTCACTTTTATAGAATCTAATTGCTTTCATAGCTTTACACCTCCCATGCTATCCCACATTTTCAAGATACAAAATCTTGAAAGCACAAATAGAATGACTGTCATTGACATTGCGCCCAAAAAACCTATTGCAGACGAAGAATGCCCTGAAACCATATCCATACAAACATTGACAGGATAATACCTGCACCATGCTGGAGTGATTTTAAATAAATGCAAAATTGCAGGAACAAAGCAAACGGCTTTGATTGGCACAGTCCACAATATAAACTGATTAAGGCCTGCAATTTTTGTTGCCACGATTATTCCAAACAATGTAAATATCACACTGGATATAAGCGTACCAAAAAGCACAATGTGTAAATGATCCGAACCTGTGGATAACGCTAAAATAGCTGCAACAACAAGTGAAATTGCAGATAATGAACTGACTTTAGCAATCACATATTCCGTCGCATGGACAGGAGAAACTGCCAATGCACAGGTTGTATGCTGGTTCTTTTCCAAAAGGACAATCGCACCCATGAAGAACAGCCCCATTGATGCAGGGTCTGAAAAGATTAAAATTGCAGCAGCTTTTTCTTCCCAGCTTTCGGGAAGTGCAAAAAGAATTAGGGTTCATGTTATACATTATTCACCATTATATACGCAATGCTGTACTAGTTTTTCTGGCACTAAACGGACATGAACTTGATTATACTCAAAAAGAATTGTCGGATTTAATACTTGATGTTGCAGATGGAAAGAAATCATATGAGGACATTTTATATTGGGTTCTGGAACATCAAGTGTAATACGATGATTTTGGAAGCGCACAATTGAATAAAGCAAAACATCAGGGAATCCGGTTCGGGATTCTCTTTTTAGCGTTCTCGGTTTTGGGAGCGTATCTATTACCATATCGAAAGGAAATATCAAGAAAATAAAATGCAAGAAATAAAAACTTTAGATTTAAAAGGAGGTGAAGCGTATATAAGTGATGTGAGTGCGGATTATCTGGTTGCAAAAATGTTTTTGGAGAGGGTAGAAGAGAATTATTATATGGTTGGCAGTGAGCAGATGGATCTGGATAAGGATATTTTGGTCAAGGGGAATAAAGTATATAGTCCGTTCCTCATACTATTAATACTCTTTTGCTGAATTGTAGAAGAAAACGGGGGAAATATCCACTTGGCGTAAATTATGAAAAAAAAGAAAGATAAATATCGTGCTGTACTAAATATTGATGGCAAAAATGTAAAATTAGGACATTTTAATACACCAGAAGAGGCGTTTATGGAGTATAAGAGACATAAAGAAGCTCTTATTATTGTTATTGCTGATAAATATAAAGGGAAAATTCCAGATAAAGTATACGAAACAATGATGAATTGGAAGATTGATATTAACGATTAAGGAGGATTTTAAATTATGACAGATTTTGAAAGAAGAATAAAGACGAGATTAATTGAAGATAAATATGCGAACAAATTTCATACTTTAGACATGGAGGAATCCATAGCACATATTAACCACGATAATAGCCAGTTACGTGAGATTAATGAAAAGAGAGTACAACTGGGATTACAGATGGAACTTGAAAAAAGAGTGTTAGAGTATTAAGAAGGGCGGGGATGAGAATGAACAAAATTATTACAGCAGAATCTACATTAAACAATATCAGAGCATTATGCGCAGAGCGTGACCGTAAAGAACAAGAGAGATTAAGAGCAAACAGGCTGGATAGGGAAAAAAAGAAGTTGCTGAAAAAGAAAGAGTACAGAGCACAAACAGTATTTTAAATTCTTATATGGATAAAGTAAGAGAGCAAGAGAAGAGGAGAAAAAGAGATGAATGCATGTGCAATGCTGTACTAGGAGATATTCTTTTGAATGATTGTGAGAAAAGAATTTTAGAATTGAGAAAACAAGTTGGAATTACTTTTGTCACGTTATGTTCTACAAATGAAGGATATCATTTATATAAAGCGAGAAATAGTTATGAAGATTTTGAAGATGATATGAGTACATTTGTGCAGGAAAGTGATCAAAAATGTTATAAGTTGTACAAATGTGTTGATGATATAATTCAAGCATAGGGCATATCGGATAGTAAAATATCTGGTATGCCCTATTTTTTACGATTTTGGAGAAAAATGTGGATATAGGCTCCAGGCTGTGGTATAGTAGTGATATAAAAATCGGATAGGTTTATGGAGGCTGGTAATATGGTATATCCTTATGCAACACTAAGCGATACAACGGAAGTAGTTCACTCGGAAATGAGTGCGGACGGGAGGGTTAAAGTATATATTGAAAAAGCTGTTTATGATGGTTTTCATAATGCGACATGTTACTTACCGGATTATACATGGGAAGATATAGTTGGTTTTTCTGATGAGGAAATGGTTTATTATAAAGAGTTTGTTGAAAATAATGCTCATTTAATTATTGAATTTGCAAAAGAAGGAGGATTTGCAAATGCCTCAAATTTTTAAGTTTGGTGGTTATATTATTTTCTTTTGGTCAAACGAGAATAAACCAACAGAACCGATTCATGTTCATATTGCAGAACATAATCCAAGAGCAAATTCAACGAAAATATGGATAACGAAAAAAGGAAAAGCACTTATTTGTAATAACAATTCACAAATACCTGCTAAAGATTTAAGGAAGCTGTTAGCATTTATTGAGGCAAATAGTAATGAAATTATGCAAAAATGGTATGGATATTTTGGAGAGATATGTTTTTACTGCTAATTTATTTTAGGGCATATTGGATGTGAAAGTCTGGTATGCCTTATTTTTTCAATTTTTCTGGGGGATATCCTTATATAATAGGTGCTTAAATATTTTAGATTTAAACATCCCCGCCCTACCCCATGAAAAATGTGGATGAAATGCGGAATATCATTATAGATTATTATAATGAAGATTATATAAATAGTATTTGCAATGGATTCATAAATGAAAATATATTCAAAAAAGAACGAATTGATTTACTTGTGGAAGGAATAAAAACATATCAATATGGATTTTATGGGCAGAAAATTCATTATTTGCAGTACAAATGAACGGAATGATTCGAGAGATATATATAATGAATTATCTGGAATTTATAAATATGCACGGAAAGAAAAGAATGAAATTAAATCCGCTTTTAATTTGCAATTTTGTAGAGATGATAGTGAGAAAGTTATGTTTGTGGAGATAGTATGTAAGCAAGATGATGGAATTATATTATGGTACAAAGTAGCACGATATTTTTTGACCTATATCTATAGTTCTGGAGAAAAATATTCAGAACAATACCCAAAGAGACATATGATCTGTCATGGGATACAAACAAATTATGCTACCAAAGAGATGTGTCTAAAATTAATTATTTGTTTAGATATTCTTGCAGAACTAGCATGGAGAAGTAGTAAAGCAATTTAAAATGGCCAATAAACTATTATTAAAATTTAAATTGAGTCTGAAAAGTAAAAAAGAATATTAAGTTTGGAGGATTATATATGATTGAAGATATAGCTGATAAAATGTATGAATTTATAACATCGAAAGGTGCAGAATGTATTCAGAATTTAAAAGAGCAATATAATAATCAAATTATTTTATACGGGATTATAAAAAGATTTGGAGAAGGAGATTACTTTAATCAGGAATATAGAAGTATGCCGTATGTAGATTATAAAGATATTATATTGCAAATACCGGAAGATAAGCTTTTACCTACATTAACTTCTAAAGAAATTTGTGAAATTATTCATGAAGTTATTGGATTATCATTTATAGGCGATAATAATTTGATTGACAATATAACAGAAATTATAACTGCGTAATATTTAAGTAAAAGAGGATTGACAATGAAATTAATTGATTTAGCTGTGTCAGAGAAAAAAGCAACAGACAAAATAATAAAGGGCATGGATGGGATCAGAAACACAGTTGAGAGAATTAATACTGTAAATGAAAGTAAAAAGTATCGGAAAGAACAAATTTTAATCGTTGTATTCTTAACCGCAATACCCTATAATTATAATATCTTTAAGACAGGGAGGTACAATCAATGAATGTAGTAAGAAAAGAAGAAACCTATACAATAGATGATATCTACGCATTGCCAGAGGGAGAACGTGCTGAATTGATTGATGGAAAGATTTATTATATGGCACCGTCAAATACAAATCATCAAAGATTAGTAAATTATCTTAGTACAGAAATCAATTTGCATATTCGTAAAAATGGTGGTTCATGTGAAGTCTTTCCGGCTCCATTTGCTGTATTCCTGAATAAGAACGAGAAAAACTATGTTGAGCCGGATATTTCCGTGATCTGTGATCCGTCAAAATTAGATGATAAGGGGTGTCATGGTGCGCCTGACTGGATTATTGAGATTGTGTCTCCTGGCAGCAAACAGATGGACTATTATAAGAAGCTATTCAAATATCGTAGCTCAGGAGTCAGGGAATATTGGGTTGTTGATCCGGACAAGAATATTGTAATAGTCTATAATTTTGAAGCTGATACCATGATAGAATATCCATTTGGTGAAGAAGTTCTTGTGGGAATCTATGAAGGATTCTCTATAAAAATTCAATAGATATTGAATATCCTATAGTAGAAATATGTCAAATATGGTAATATCTTGATGTAGCGATAAATTTTTTGGTACAGGTGATAGATTCCGTAAGGGGATTTATTGTTACAAAGTGTGATGAATGCGAATGAAATTGTAGAATTGCTATCAAGAAAAACTGAGTTAGAAGTATGTTATGGTTATGATAGTCAGACTAAAAATTTTGTGTTTTATGATGAAAATAAATATAACATGGAGGAAGCAATTAAAAAATCTATATCATATCATAAATCACAAGGTAATTATTGACTGCTGAATTTTGTCGATTATTATCTACCAAATCTCGAAACATTTAATAGGTAAAAGATATAGTCTCATCTCATATGAAAGTATGAGGAGTTAATACAACTCAGACAGCGCAGCGAACTGTCTAAAGATAAATGATGAAAAAGCTCTCGACTGCTGTGATGCAATTGAGGAATTGACAGAATCCGTAAGGGATTTATATAAACAGGCATTTGATAATGTTGTAACCATGTACGATGGAAGGCTCTCTCAGGTTGAACATCGACATAATATGCTGTGCTAGAAGGTTACGTTGACCAGACCGAAGCTCAGAGTTACATTGTCAGCACGAAATACTATGATGCCATGATTACGAATGAGCAGAATAAACTTTCTAAACTGAACAAAGAACGTCAGGATCTTATCAATACTATGAATGATGCCATTGTGAATGGCGATATTGAAGTCAGAATATCTTCCATTACTACGGAATCCGATTTCCTGAAAGACTTAATGTCTGATGAAAAGATGTCTGATGACAATGGTAAAGTCACGAAATATGGAACTGCTACATATGGGTTACATGGTGTGAATTACAACGTCTATATGACACAGGCAGACCAGTACAGGAAAGAGATCGATTCTCTCAGGAAGCAATTAATTGCTTATTCCGGTGATGATTCCGAAGAAGGGAGTGTAAAGAAACAACAAACAGAGAATAAATTAAAAGAAGCAGAAGAAAATCTTTATGCTATCAATGGTATTAAGATTGCGATTCAAAATGCGATAACTGCATCTAATCAAAAAGCCACAAGTAATATTAATAGCATAAATCAGCAACAGACGCAATAAACAACTGTGAAGAATCCAACAACGTCTATCAAGCCACCGACCACTACTACTAAACCACCAAAATCAAATAGCGGCGGAGATGGAGTGCCAAGGATTGGTGATAAGGTAACATATGTATCAGGAAATTGAAGAGGCTATTATCCGTGCGCAAATGGGGCATACAGATATCAAAACTACAAAGGATTACTACTATTATTCTACGCAGGATCAGAAGTACAAAGAAAGCCAGATTTCCAAGGCGATATCTATATGATTAAGATTTTGATTAAGTTTTTGAAACGGCAAAAATCTGAGAGAATAAAAATACCCGAAAACCCTTTAAAATCAAGGATTCCGAGCATCTTCATGTTTTCATAAAAGCAGGGGATGAGAGAATCGAACTCCCACCAAAGGTTTTGGAGACCCCTATCATACCATTTGACCAATCCCCTGTATTGGCAATACACCGCCGCAACTACCTAAGTAGTATAACAATACGAGCGGGATTTGTCAAGAAAAAAATGAAAAGGTGTGTAAAAATTTGTAACCGGGCAATAATTGGGAATAATAGATGCAAAATGTGTACAAAAAAATAAGTTGTTTTAAGTGTACAAATGATATTGAGTTTTTATGTGGGTTGATGTTATAATCTTTAGAAACTAAGGTTGCGGGAAAGGAGCGCTTCCGAAAATATTCTGCGAGGCTGCTCCGGGTCAGTTATATTGGGGGACAGGATATGGTAACAATTAAAGACATGGCAGAGATGCTGGGAATCAGCACTACAACGGTATCGAATGTGATTCATGGAAAAACGAGCGAGGTCTCACAGAAGACAGTGAAACGAGTGGAAAAGATCCTGGAGGAATATGAATATGTGCCGAATAACAGTGCCAGGAGTCTGACACAGAACAGTTCCAAGATCATCGGTGTGGCATTCAAGTGCCGGAAGGACAAATACATCAACTTGTTTACAGATCCCTTTTTCGGGGAGCTGATCGGGGCGCTGGAAGCGGAGATCCGGGCGCAGGGATATTTTATGATGACCTATACGTCCAATGATATCAGCGAGATCATAAGAAATGTACTGACTTGGAATGTGGACGGACTGATCCTGGTGGGCATGCTCCATGATGATTTTATCCGGATCAAGAGCAGGTATAAGAATCCGACGGTACTGATCGACAGCTATGCCTCCAGGGAGATCATGAATTATGTGAATGTCGGGCTGGAGGATGAAGAAGGTGCTTTTGAGATTACCCGGTATCTGCTGAAGATGGGACACAGGAAGATCGCATTTCTGGCGGATAATATGGAAGGGGTGGACTATACACGCTATCTTGGATACCAGAGAGCACTGGCGGAGAGCGGCTTGGAGATGGAGGAGGAGAACCTGCTGATCTTCCATCCAGGGACGGTGGAACGGGAATCCAGCCTGAGGGAGCTTTATTACAGGTGTAAAAATTATACCGCGTTTATGTGCTGCTCGGACTATTATGCGGTGCTGCTGATGAATTATTTTATGGACCGGGGCATTAAGATTCCGGAGGACCTGTCCATTACCGGGTTTGATAATAACCTGATGTCGCGGGTGGTACGGCCGGCGCTGACAACGGTGGGGCAGGATGTGACGAAGAAAGGACGGCTTGCCGTGGAGTGTCTGCTGAAGATGATCCAGGGGACGGAACTCACGGAGTGGGATGTAAAGCTTCCGACGGAGCTTGTGATCCGAGACAGCGTGCGTGCGGTCGGTACGGCGGCGGAGGCCGGAGGCGAAATGGCGGAGGCCGGAGAGCAGGGAGGTGCAGACTGCCTCCTGAAAAAGGACGCTTAGCACCGATGCTGCGCATCTTTATTTTTTGCAAATGAGAATTTATAATCATGATATGATCAAAAGAATCGGTAATCTGCCGGAAAGAGGCAGTGCCGGTTCTTTTTTCTGTATAGGAAGGGCGCTCATGTATTGCCATAATTTCTGCATCAAGGACTGTCCTTTTTCGGGCAAAAGGAGCTGCGACCTGCCGAAAAACAGGAAAAGCTGTAAAATGTTGTAGGGTTTTGCCGAAAAATGGTCGAAAATAAGTGATATTTTTATAAATAGATTGGCAGGATTGCAAAAAAGTAATGCAAAAAATCCACAAAAAGGAGATTTTTTTTAATCTTTTTTGAAACTTATGTGCAAAAGGTATTGACATTTATGAAAAAAGTGTTAACATGGGTTACATAGAAAACCTTATGCGCAAAAGGTCGAAAATTATTGTGTAGCACTGCACAAAAAAGGAGGAAAATAATGAAGAGGAAAGTAATTGCAACATTGTTGGCAGCAACTATGGTAATGAGTTTGGCAGCTTGCGGCGGAGGCGGAGATAACGGCTCCTCAGGCGGAGACGCAGGGGACTCTGGTGCATCTTCCGGGGCTGATTCCGGTTCTTCAGGCGGTTCAGGGGATTCAATCCGTCTCGTGAACGGCAAGATTGAAGTTGATGCACAGCTGAAGAAGCTGGCTGAGATGTATAAGGAAGAGACAGGCATTACAGTTGAGATCGAGTCCATGGGCGGCGGTATTGATATTCAGGGAACCCTGAAGGGTTATTATCAGGCTGACAACATGCCGGATATCTTTGTAAACGGCGGTTCTACAGACTTCGGCAACTGGGAAGGCATGCTGGAAGACATGAGCGGCGAAGCATGGGCATCCGATACGGACGCGGCATACGTAGATGAAGAATACGGCACGATTGGTTTCCCATATACTGTTGAGGCTGTCGGCCTGGCGTACAATGCAGATATTCTGGAAAAGGCTGAGATCGATCCGGCAACTCTGACCTCTCCAGATAAGATTGAAGAAGCGTTCAAGACACTGGATTCCAAGAAGGGCGACCTTGGACTGGACGCGGTTGTCGGATATTGTGCAGAGGCTACAAACCTGTACTGGTCAACAGGTAACCACTTGTTTGCTAATTACATCGACGGCGGACTGGAGCGCGATGATTCTACTTATATTGATATGCTCAATGACGGAGGAAAAGTGGACGAAGCTCGTCTGACAGATTTTGCTAAGTTTGTAGGGCTCCTGAATCAGTATTCAGATCCGGCTCTCTTAGTATCCGGTACATATGATCAGCAGATCCTCAATTTTGCTTCCGGCAAATATGCGTTTGTGACTCAGGGTTCCTGGATCGGTGCTACGATGACAAGTACGGATGCGGAAGCTTATGAATCGGCAGGCAGCTTCAAAGTCGGCATGATTCCGTATGCATTTGAAGACGGCATGGAAACGATCCTGACCAACTCTCCGTCCTGGTGGTCCGTATTCTCTGACGGCAATGCAGAGGAAGCTAAGAAGTTCCTGCAGTGGTGTTCCGAAAGCGCTGCACAGCAGGTACTGGTAGAGGAAGCTGGATTTATCAGTCCGTTCACATCCTGTGAATATGTGGCAAATGATCCGTTTGCACAGACCATCGTAGATTACCAGTCAGCAGGAAAGACTTCCGCATGGCATTGGCTGAGCATGAAGGAAGGTCTTGCACAGAACTATACAGGTCAGGTATTCAACGACTATGCAGCAGGCAATCTGGATACAGAAGGATTTGTAAAGACAATGCAGCAGGTAATTCAGTCCTGTTATTCGAACTGATCGCCTTAACCGGCGAAAGAACAGCGGCAGTATAAAAATGGCTGTGCAGGTCTATTTGCAAAAGGCTGTTCTGAAATGAAATATATTTTCTAAAAAGGAGGAGACAGGGGACATATTCTCCTGTCTCCATTATAAAATAAGAACGAATGGAGAGGAGCTATAAAATGTCTGAGAATTCAACAAGCAGAAAAATGCTGTCTCTTGTTCTTCTGGCCGCAGGCGTGGCTGGAATGGTAGTAGCTTTGATTCTGGATTTTTCCGGCGGCGGGAATACAATGAGGGGCCCTCTGCTGATCATAGGGGCAATCGCTTTCCTGATTGGACTGTATTTATTCCCGACAGTAGAACATCACCGCAGTATTATTAATTTTATATTTTTGTTTCCACTGCTGTTCACATTTGCAGTGACAGTGATCATACCGTTGCTTTTAGGTATCTTTTATTCCTTTACTGATTGGAACGGTATCAAATTTTCAGGTTTTATAGGGTTATCAAATTATACGACAATGTTTAAAGATCCGGCGTTTATATGGTCCGTATTGCTGACCTTCCTGTTCGTGATCTTTAATATGGTACTGGTCAATCTGGTAGGCTTTTCGCTGGCACTTTTGTGTACCAGCAAGCTGAAGGGTGTGAATTTCTTCCGTGCGTCATATTTCCTTCCGAATCTGATCGGAGGTATCGTACTGGGTTATATCTGGCAATTCGTGTTTAACAACGTGTTTGTCCAGATCACGACTGCAGTCAGCGGACACCAGAATTCGATTCTGGCAAATACAAAGACTGCATTTATGGCAATTATTGTAGTTTATGTATGGCAGTATGCAGGATACATCATGCTGATCTATGTCACAGGTCTGACTACCGTGCCGAAGGATGTGCTGGAGGCGTCTCAGATTGACGGCGCCAATGCATGGACGACCCTGATGAAGATCAAGGTTCCGATGATCGCGTCTACGATTACAATCTGTACGTTCCTGACACTGACTTCTGCATTCAAGCAGTTCGATGTGAATATGGCGTTGACAAATGGTACTGGTTCTGTGGCAGATTTCATGGGAAGCTATCTGACCAATGGTACTCAGATGCTGGCCCTGAATATTTACAATACGGCAATCTCCAAGAACAGCTATGCGCTTGGACAGGCAAAGGCAGTCCTGTTCTTTATCATCCTGGCAACAGTATCCATCATCCAGGTACGGATCTCTAATAAGAAGGAGGTGGAGATGTAATGGAAATGAAGAAATCAAGAAAGATCATCCTGACTGTTATCGGTATCGTCGTTGCGCTGTATACTCTGTTCCCGTTTTATCTGGTAGTAATGAACACGTTCAAGAACGCGAACAGTATTGTCTCCAGTCCGGTAGGCTTTGAGGGTGTCAGTATTTCACAGCTGATGTCAAATCTCTCCTCAGTTATAAATAACTCGAACTTTAATTTCTGGTATGCATTCGGTACGTCCGTGATCATTACCGTGATCTCCCTGGTCGTGCTGGCGCTGTTCGGCGGTATGGCTGCATGGGTCATCTGCCGGAACAAGACGAAATGGTCCACGACGATCTACATGATCTTCATTGCGTCCATGATCATTCCGTTCCAGGTTGTTATGCTGCCGCTGATCTCTACCTTCCGTGATGTAGGTAATTTTGTGGGAATCTCTCTGCTGCAGTCCATCCCGGGTATCGTGTTCGCGTACTGCGGATTCGGCGGCGCTATGACCGTATTTATCCTGACCGGTTTTATCAAGGGTATCCCCTATGAACTGGAAGAGGCGGCATCCATCGACGGATGTTCTCCGTAGGGCACGTTCTTCCGTATCATCTTCCCGCTTTTGACACCGGTCATCACTACCGTTACGATCCTGAATGGTATGTGGATCTGGAATGACTACCTTCTGCCTTCCCTGATGCTGGGACAGAATGGTAAGGTGAAGACTCTTCCGGTTGCGGTACAGGCTTTCGTGGGTTCTTATGTAAAACAGTGGGATCTGATCCTGACAGCCGCATTGCTGGCGATCATCCCGATGGTGATCATTTTCCTGGTCGCTCAGAAGCAGATCATGAATGGAATGGTAGAAGGCGCAATTAAGTAAATGCTTCTTTATCGGAAAGGAGCCCGCTATGAGTTTATTTGATATGAACGGACCGCTGATGAATGCCTTGAGAAAGCTGGCGAACATTATCCTGTGCAATATTGTGTTCTGTCTTCTTTCGCTGCCGCTGTTTACGGTCGGAGCGGCGCTGGCGGCATTGTACGCCTGCATGCAGGCGATATTGACAGATGATGAGGATGATATCATCGTCAAGCAGTATTGGGATGCGTTCCGGCGGAATTTTAAACAGGCAACCGTGATCTGGCTGCTGTGCCTGGCGGCATTTGCATTCCTGGGGATCTATTATCTGATCGTGTCCAGTATGGGAGGCATGATGGGGAGGGTTTACCGGATCAGCTTCTTCATGATGTGCATCTTGTTCCTCTTCGGGTTTCAATATCTGTTCCCGCTGCAGGCCAGGTATGCGAATCATGTGAAAAATACTCTGAAAAATGCATGGCTGCTCAGTATCGCGGCGCTGCCGTGGACAATACTCAGCATTTTGCTGGTCATAGCGGCGGTTTATATTTCTTTCTTCATGAACCCGGATGGCCTCAATCTGGCCGTATTCCTGTGGGGAATGATGGGGTTCGGGATCGTGGCCTACCTGAACAGTTTCTTTTTCCAGAGAGCTTTTCAGAGGATCGATCCGGAAAAGCTGGAAGTGAAGCATGAGGCTCCGAAGGAGGCCGTATTCATAGATGAGGAACACCGGAGTGCGGAGGTGTTTTTCCAGGAGAGCAGTTATTCGAATCCGGACTGGAACCGGCAGGCGTACCCGGGAAAGGGAAGCAATCCGGCGGCCGGAGGCAGCGCCGAAAAGGGTGTGAGGAAAAGAAAATTTTGATTGATTGCGTGACTATTAACAATTGGAGGAAATTATTATGGCTTCGATTCGTTTTGAGAATGTGACAAAGACTTATGAGGGTGCGACCTCGCCGGTTGTCCCGAATTTGAACTTAGAAATAAAAGATAAAGAATTTATTATTCTGGTCGGGCCGTCCGGTTGTGGAAAATCTACCACTCTGCGTATGATCGCGGGGCTGGAGTCCATAACGGAAGGGGAAATGTATATCGGCGACCGGCTGATGAACAAGGTGCCGTCCAAGGATCGTGATATTGCGATGGTATTCCAGAATTATGCGTTGTATCCGCATATGAATGTGTATAAGAATATCGCGTTTGGCTTAAAGCTCCGAAAGGAGGATCCGGCTGAGATCGACAAGCGTGTGCATGAGGCGGCGAAGATCCTGGATCTGGAGCATCTGCTGACCCGGAAGCCAAAAGAGCTTTCCGGAGGCCAGAGACAGCGTGTGGCCCTGGGGCGTGCCATGGTCCGGAATCCTGCAGTATTCCTGCTGGATGAACCGCTTTCCAACCTGGATGCAAAGCTCCGTGCTTCCATGAGAACGGAGATCGCAAAGCTTCACCAGAGGCTGAACATTACGTTTGTGTATGTAACACATGACCAGACAGAAGCGATGACCATGGGCGACCGCATCGTAGTCATGAAGGACGGGATCGTGCAGCAGTTTGATACGCCGCAGGTTCTGTATGAGCAGCCGGTGAACCTGTTTGTAGCAGGATTTATCGGAAGCCCGCAGATGAACTTCCTGGATGTGGAGATCGCGAAGGAAAACGGCAGGCTGTATGCGGTACTCGGCAAGAACAAGCTGGTGGTTCCGGAATTTAAGTGCAGCGCGCTTGCGCCGTATGCCGGCAAGAGAGTGATCATGGGCCTGCGTCCGGAGGATTTCCTGGGACAGAATATGCTGACCGAGGACAATGCGATGGATGCGGAGATGAGCTTCAGTGAGCTGCTAGGTGCGGATTATAACCTGTATATGTCTGTGAATGATATCCGGATCATCGTGAAGATCCCGGCAGCCGGAGAGCAGCCGGAGAGAGGAGCTTACCGGATCGCAGCAAATATGGATCATGCGCACTTCTTCGATAAGGAGACAGAGCAGGCAATCTGCCACTAAGAACTGCGATTCACAGCGGTGAATGGATCGGCAGTTACGATTTACAGCCGCTTCACATACATGCGCAAAAGCCACATGATGATCTGGCACTGTTCTGAGTTACTGTAATATAAATGATTGAGCCCTGAAAGAGAAGCTTTCGTTATGGTTTTAGGCGAGACCGGGACCGGAACGATCTTTCAGGGCTTTCTTTGTAAATAAGGAGGAGCATAAAATGGTAAATTGGCTGAAAAATGCAGTGTTTTATGAGATTTATCCGCAGTCTTTTGCGGATACCAATGGGGATGGGATCGGAGATATCCAGGGGATCATAGACCATCTGGATTATATTAAGGAGCTGGGCTGCAACGCGATCTGGCTGAACCCCTGCTTTGAATCCCCGTTTTTGGATGCGGGATATGATGTGTCCGACTACATGAAGGTGGCGCCCCGGTACGGGACAAATGCGGATCTGAAGCGCCTTTTTGAGGAGGTACATCAGAGAGAGATGCATGTGATGCTGGACCTGGTTCCGGGACATACCTCCTGGGAGCATCCCTGGTTTCTGGAGTCTCTGAAGCCGGAGAAAAACGCGTATTCGGGTCGGTATGTGTGGACGGACGAGGCATGGAAGAGTTTCGATGGCGTGGGCAGTATCCGGGGTTTCCTGCGGGGCTTAAGCCAGCGGGATGGCTGTGTTGCCGTGAATTTTTATTCCCACCAGCCCTGCCTGAACTATGGGTTCTACGAGGTGGATGAGCCGGAGTGGCAGCAGCCGATGGATTCGGAGGACGCGCTGGCTACCCGGGAGGCGATCAAGGATATCATGCGGTTCTGGCTGGAGCTGGGCTGCGACGGTTTCCGTGTGGATATGGCGGGATCCCTTGTGAAAAATGACCCGGAGCAGGAGGGGACGATCCTTCTGTGGCAGGATTTCATGGACTTTTTGAAAACGGAATTTCCGGAGGCGGCTATGATCTCGGAATGGGGGCAGCCGGACCGGAGCTTACGGTCCGGGTTCCATATGGACTTTATGCTGCATTTCGGACCCAGCCATTATACAGACCTGTTCCATGCGGATAACCCCTATTTTTCCCGGGAGGGCAAGGGGAATGCGAAGGACTTTATCGACTATTATAAGATGTGCTACGAACCAACCAACGGCAAGGGCATGATCTGCGTGCCTTCGGGAAATCATGATATGGATCGGCTTTCCAAGTGGCTGGACGCGGAGGAGATCAAGATCGTGTTTGCGTTTGTGCTGTCGCTGCCGGGAGCGCCGTTCATCTATTACGGGGACGAGCTAGGGATGAAGTACCTTTCGGATGTGGTGTCTGTGGAGGGGGGATATCACCGGACGGGCTCCCGCTCCCCGATGCAGTGGGACAGTACCCTGAACGCAGGATTCTCGGCCGGGGCAGCGGATCTGCTGTATATCCCTATCGATCCGGACAAGAATCGGCCGACGGCAGAGAAGCAGATGGCTGACCCGGATTCGGTATACCACGAAGTGAAGAAACTGATCGGGATCAGGCAGACGAATCCGGTGCTGCAGAGCGAGGCGAAGATTGAATTTTTGTATTGTGAGGAAAATGCGTACCCGCTGGCGTACCGCAGGACGGACGGGAAGGATTCTGTGCTGGTAGTGCTCAATCCGTCGGGGAAGGAAGCAAGCTTTGAATACAGCGGAAAGCTGGGCGAAGTGCTGTACCAGAACGGCGGCGGCGTGAAAGCAGAAGCAGGGAAGATCGTGATTCCGGCGGCTTCGGCAGTGTTTGTGAAGGAAGAGGATTAGAAAAAATAAAACGAGAGCATACAGAAAAGCTGCCATAGGCAGCTTTTCTGTATGATTAGGCTATTATTTTTTCCACAATACAAATGCTTCGTAGGCCCGGAGGGTAACCGTACCCTGATTGCCTGCAGGTTCCATATTGGAGATGAGTACATCTGCGCCTGCAAATTCTTCGGGAATGGTAAATGCGGTTTCCTGGTCGGTGAAGCTGCAGACTACCAGCAGCTTTTCCTGTTCCAGGGTCCGGGTGTAGACAAACAAGTCCTCGCTATCTTCGAGCATAGGCTCGTATTTTCCGTAGACCATGATCGGGGTCTGCTTGCGCAGGGCGATCAGCTTCTTATAATAATGGAATACGGAATCCGGATCCGCAGTCTCTGCCTTGGCGTTGATCTCCTTATAGTTCGGATTGACTGCGATCCAGGGAGTCCCGGTAGTGAAGCCGGCCTGGTCGCTGTCATCCCACTGCATGGGGGTCCTGGCATTGTCACGGCTGAGCCAGAGGAGACAGGGCCAGAAGTCCTCGTGGGAGACGATGCCGCTCTCACACCATTCCTTGTAGGCATTGACGCTTTCGATATCCCGGAAATCGGAGGTGCTCTGGAACGGGTAGTTGGTCATACCCAGCTCTTCACCCTGGTATACGTAGGGGGAACCCTGCATCATATGAAGGCAGGTAGCCAGCATCTTCGCGGAGACTTCCCGATATTCGGGGCTGTCATTTCCGAAGCGGGAAACGGCGCGCGGCTGGTCGTGGTTATCCAGAAACAGGCTGTTCCATGCTGTACCGTAGAGCTCTGTCTGCCAGCGGGTGAAGATATTTTTCAAGGTGGTGAGAGGCATTTTTTCATCCGTCCACTTGGCATATTTCCCTTTGGTGTCGACGTGTTCGAACTGGAAGACCATGTTCAGCTCGTGGGTATCCTCCCCTGCATACTGCTTGGCAAGCTCTGTGGTGACTTCGGGGGTCTCGCCTACGGTCATGATATCGTATTTTGACAGCACCTTTTCATTCATTTCCTGAAGATATTTGTGGACATTGGGACCGTTGACCGCGTAGGGACCGTAGTCGCCGTACAGACCTTTGATCTCGCCGTCGGGCAGTTCCTTTACCTTGGAGATCATGCTGATCACGTCCATGCGGAAGCCGTCGATCCCTTTGTCGCACCACCAGGTCATCATGTCAAAGACTTCCTGGCGTACCTTCGGGTTATCCCAGTTCAGGTCGGGCTGTTTCTTGGAAAACAGGTGCAGGTAATACATGGAGGTCGCTTCGTCATATTGCCATGCGGAACCGCTGAAGCAGGAGCCCCAATTGTTGGGCGGGGTCTGTGGATCCTTCCCTTCCCGCCAGATGTAGTAGTCGCGGTATGGGTTGTCTGTGGACTTGCGGCTTTCTACAAACCATTTGTGTTCATCGGAGGTGTGGTTCACCACCAGGTCCATGACGATCTTGATGCCTCTTTCATGGGCTGCAGCCAGCAGTTCGTCAAAATCCTCCATAGTTCCAAATTCGTCCATGATGGCCTGATAATCGCTGATATCATAACCATTGTCATCATTAGGAGACTTGTAGACCGGGGACATCCAAATGACGTCGATGCCTAAGTATTTGAGGTAATCCAGTCGGCTGATGATTCCCTGCAGATCGCCGATACCGTCTCCGTCGCTGTCCATAAAGCTGCGGGGATAAATCTGATAAATCACTGCTTCTTTCCACCATGTTCTATTCATAATTGTAAGCTCCTTTCTGTAGCATGCTATGTATTATATGTAGGTATTACATTGCCAAAACTAATACCTGGTATCCATGTAATTGAATTGCAGCGCCAACCTGCGCAACGTCGGAGTAGTTGTTCAGTAATACTTTTTTATATTCAGACGGCAGTGTCACGTTCTGCTCTTCCTGCTGGTAATTGCCGATCACCAGCAGCGTCTTATCGCCTTTGCGGTAATATGCCATCACGTTATGCAGATCCTCCCATACCGGTTCCAATGCCCCGTATACTACGGTTTCCTTGTATTCCGGGTTCTTGCGCAGGGCGATCAGCTGCTTGTAAAAGCTCCTCACGGAATCTGGGTCATCCTGCTGTGCTGCGGCGTTGATGGAGGTGTAGTTCGGATTGACCTTCAGCCACGGCTTTCCTGTGGTAAATCCGGCATTTTCCCCGTCGTTCCACTGCATGGGGGTGCGGGCATTGTCGCGGCTGTATTTGGAAACCACTTTTACCGCCTCTTCCGTAGACAGGCCTGCATCCAGTGCAACCTGGTACTCGTTGATGGCGGAGATGTCATCCACTTCATCAATCGAGGAAATGGCTACATTTTCCATGCCCAGTTCCTGTCCCTGGTAGATGAAGGGAAGGCCGCGGAGCATGAAATTCAGGGCCGCGAGCATTTTTTTGCTTTCCGGGCAGCAGTCTCCTTCGGGAATGTAACGGCTGACTCCCCGGGGCTCGTCATGATTCTCAATGATGTTGGACAAAAAGCCGATGTCCCCTACCTTAGCCTGGGCGTCGAAGCAGCATTTTTTGTAATCATCCGGCGTGATCTGCTTCATGTCGTACCAGCCCTTGTCGCTTTCCCCGAAAATGGTCTCGTTGAAGTCGAACATGCTGGAGAAATAGCCGTTGTCCCCGATGAAATCCGGAATCTCTTCGGGCTTTTCGTCAAAGACCTCGCCTACGGAGAAGGCGTCATATTTTTTGAAAGTGCGGTCACTCATTTCTCCTAAAAATTCGCCGATCCCTTCGGCTTCTTTCAGCATAGCCTTTATGGTGCACAATCCGTCTTCCCTGTCCGGCTCATAATCGTGGAACGGAAGAGCTTTTTTGATGTTGATGATTGCGTCGATGCGGAAACCGCCCAGGCCCTTGTCCAGCCACCAGTTGATATTTTTGTAGACTTCCTCGCGGACCTCCGGGTTCTCCCAGTTCAGGTCGGGCTGCTTCTTGTGGAATACGTGCAGATACTGCTTGTTGGTTCCCGGAAGATCCTCCCACACAGGGCCGCCGAAGTAGGAGCGCCAGTTGGTGGGAAGCTCGCCTTCTTTTTTATCTCTTAAATAGAAGAAATTGCCGTATTTGCCTTCCGGATCCTCGCAGGCTTTTTTGAACCACTCGTGTTCGTCGGAGCAGTGGTTGACTACCAGGTCCATAAGGATGTACATATTCCGTTTTTTGGCCTCGGCCAGGAGCCGGTCCATGTCCTCCATGGTACCGAAACGGGGGTCGATATCATAATAATCGGAGATGTCGTAGCCTTCGTCCGCCAGCGGGGAGGGGTAGCAGGGGGAGAGCCAGATGATGTCCACGCCCAGGTCCTGCAGGTAATCCAGCTTGCTGATGATGCCGGGAAGATCGCCGATTCCGTCTCCGTTGGAATCACAGAAGCTCTTTGGGTAAATCTGATACGCTACCTTGTCATGCCACCATTTTTTTGTCATAATGATACCTCCATGTTATTTTTGAAATTTTTCCAGCTGTGCGGTTGCGTTAGCAGACGTAAGAGTGCGTCAGCACGATTTTTGCGAATGGATAAGTGGGTTGGATGCTCCTTGGAGCATCCAACCGCACAGCTGGAAATTTTTCGCTCGCTATTGACTGCCTTTTACGGTGTCCCATATCTTCCGGGGCGTCTGGTCAGTCGGTAGGGTGTAACCTTTATAGGTGTATTATAGTATCTAAAAATGGATCTGTCTTTCATTTATCTGATTAAAAAATACGTTATTATGACTTCTTGTTTTTGCTTATGCCTTTTTTCGGTACTGCAGCGGAGTGGTGCCCGTATATTTCCGAAATTCCCGGAGAAAATTGCCCAGGTTGTTGTAGCCGCATTCCAGGCAGACCTCTGTGATGGGAAGGTCGGACTCTTCGAGAAGGCGGAGGGCCTGCTTGATCCGGTATTCATTGACGTATTCGATGGGCGAGCGGCCGATTGCTTTTTTGAAAAATCGGCAAAAATATTGTTCGTTCATGCAGACCTCTTTTGCCAGATCCCGGATGTAGATTTTTTCTTTATAATTTTCCTGAATGTAGGTCAGCGTTTTTTTGATCCCCTCGACCCGTTTGTCATGGTTTTTCTCCATGGGGGTGAAGAGGTGATGGCTGGATAGTATGGCGAGGATGCGGAGCAAAGAGGACTTTATGTACAGCTGGCTGGTCAGGTCGTCGGTAACTGCGCCGTCGCAGAGAGACAGGTCTTCGGTGAAGGGGCCGAAGGACTGCATGATATCTGTAAACGCGCTGTAAATAGGAGCAAATGCAGGGTGATCGGGAAGGAGAAGGCGGGGAAAGCGTATCTTTCCGTTCTGCATAGGCTGGAGCAGCTGCATCTGCGCGTCGTCATAGGAATCAAAACTCAGGATGCCGGGGGAAAAGACGACGGCTTCCTCACACAGGCTGCCGGATTGTTCTGTAATGATGCTGTGGAGTTCTCCGGGATTGATGAAATACAGGCATTCGGAACTGACCGGAAATTGCTCCATGTTGATCTCTAAGCGGAATTGGCCGCCGGAAAAATATAGAATCTCGATTTCATCGTGCCAATGGTGCTTGACGAGTACGCCTTTTCCCACGGAGCGGGTCTGGTATATGGCGCAGGGAAATGCTTTTGTGCCGTGGGGGCGGATTTCTTTCAGATTAGATAATT
>Ga0137306_101316_pt1 | contig 25991 bp, 21 predicted proteins | sample Inofroosms_March_FD_97187 | JGI IMG/M metagenome (GOLD analysis project Ga0137306, IMG submission 97187) | Mouse cecal microbial communities from Vienna, Austria - N-Acetylneuraminic and N-Acetylglucosamine D2O microcosms_March | ecosystem: Host-associated > Mammals > Digestive system > Large...
GCGGGCGTTCTTTGACGCGAAGACGGACGCCGGACGGGAAAAGCGGATCGCGTGGATGGTGGACAGACTTAATAAAAATCTAAAACCTATGTAACCGGTTTTTCAGGAGAGGCTTATGTGCGGCAGATATTTAGAAAATGAAGGGTTGGAGAGAAGAATGGATGATCGATTAGAGCGCTTTCGGGCCCCACAGAAGCAGGATTATCAAACTGCTCTGCAGGAGATCAGAGCTGGCCGGAAGAAGAGTCATTGGATGTGGTATATCTTTCCTCAGATTCAGGGCCTGGGAAGCAGCGGAATGGCTCAGTATTATGCAATTGCGGATTTAGACGAAGCAAAGGAATATCTGGCCGACGCCATGCTGGGAAAGAATCTGATGGAAATTTCTCAGGCCTTGCTGGAAGTGAATTCCGATGATGCCCTTGCTGTGATGGGCTGGCCGGATAATTTAAAACTGAAATCCTCTATGACATTGTTTCAGGCGGCGAATCCGAAATGTGAAATTTTTGGCAAAGTACTGGAAAAGTTTTATGGAGGAAAGCAGGATGAGAAAACCATAGAAATTCTCAAAGGCCTGGAGACAAAGACAGTCTGAGATCACAGGCTGCCTTTGTTTTCCTGTAGTAATGGGACAGCGGATACTGCCATAGATGACGTAAGATTTTACCAGGGGAAGATCTGTTATTCCACAGAGATCGTGGAAGAGATCACTTACAGGCAGACCCAGGACGGGTAAAACTCACAGAGAGAAAACAACCAAACTCAGGAGGAAATTACCATGAATAAACAAGAATTTCAATGGATAAGAGAGCCAAAGAGATATTCGGCAGATGATAAGAAAATTGAAATAACTACCGAACCGCACACGGATTTGTGGCAGCGTACTTATTATCATTTCTGCAATGATAATGCCCCTGTATTACAGATGGAAACCGATGAGAAATTTTTCTCATTTATTGTTAAAACAGATTTCAGCGGCAGCAATCATCGTTTTGATCAATGCGGGATTGTCATGTATCTTGATTCTGAAAACTGGCTGAAAGCTTCAGTTGAATTTGAAAATGATGAGTTCCAGCATCTTGGCTCGGTTGTAACCAACCATGGGTATTCAGATTGGGCGACGACAGAAATTCCCGCGGGTATAAAAAGCATGTGGTATCGCTTCAGCCGAAGGCAGGATGATTACTGTATCGAATGTTCCCGGGATGGAGAGAAGTTTTCGCAGATGCGCATTTGCCATATGTGGGAGGGAGCGGGGAAAATTCGCTTTGGAATCTATGCCTGCAGTCCGGAAGATTCCAGTTTTACAGCGATTTTTACAGATATGGAGATGACAGAATGCGCATGGAAAGCACATGATGGACAGCAGCCGGATGATGGTAAATAAGAGTGGAGGATGCCGTCATAGTGGAGAGGAATCAGACATGCCATATCTCCGGATTTTTCTGGCGCTGTCCCTGCTGCTGGCTTCCTTTTCCCTGTTACGTCCCGCCGCTGCTGAGGGGACTGGATAAGCTGAAAGAGGCTGATTGCCTGTATTCCATGAAACGACAGCGTATCAGGTATGTGAAGACCAGATTTTTTAAAGTAGAAAAATGATCATGGAGGAGTAAGAATTATGGGACTATTTGGCAAAAAGAAAGAAGACGGATCGGGACGGAAACCAGAGGAAAAGCCGGAGGAAAAACAACAGGAGACGAAGGTCTACATCCAGGGAGCCGGGGGAACGATTGTCACCAGGTCTATTTTGGACGGTACGTCAAAGCTGAAGTGGCTGTTCCGGCAGGAGAGCGAATACGGAAACGGCTGGGTGGCCTTCGGGGACAGGGACAGCCAGGAATATGTGGATGACCCGAAGAATATGGCTATTGTGGACTTTAACACCCTGGCCAATATTGAACCCTCGGTGGTGAATGTATTTTATATGCCTGTGGGTGCTGATCTGGAATTCCGGTGCGATAAGACAGGAAAATATTTTGTGGATACAAGAACGGGAGAGGAGATCAGGGAGAAGGTGAAACACCCTGCCCAGATCGCCTTTGAGAAAAATCTGAAATTCCTGAACCAGGAGACCTATCCGACAGATTTCTTCCGGCTGCTGTTTACGGAAAGCAGTAAGATCAAAGTGGTCCCGGCGGGAACGGCAGACTTTCCCACGGGAGAGGTGGTGCTGGCAGACCCAATCGCATATCTGGGCAGCAAATATGAAACGGTTCTGGACAGAAGAGTTCCTGCCGGAAGCTATCCGGTTGAGCTGTCAGTCTGTCTTTCCCGGATCGCGGGTCTGAGGATCTCTGCCGCCAGGCTCCTGATCAGCAATAAACAGGCAGTCCGCTATGAGATTGCCATGCCCTCGGGAAAGAAAAGAGAAGATCTGGGAAAGCCCGGCGTCTTTACCTTTTTCGGCGTGGATACGGGGCTTGCCTGCTTTGCGGATAAGAAAATTTCAGAGGAGTGCCGGATATTTTTTGAAAAATGGGGAGAAGAAGATCAGGGGAAAAACAAATATACAGATTATTTTGCCCCCCTTTTCCAGGAGAGCTACGAAGCGAATCCTCAGTTCCAGAACCAGGGAGGAACCTTCCTGGAGTGGGCTTTGCCGGAGAGCGGGCAGCGGACGGTCCTGTTTTCCAGCGGTATGGGGGATGGGGTGTACAGCGGCTACTGGGGAGTGGATGAAGGGGGAGAGATTTCCTGTCTGACGACGATTTTTATGAACCCGGAGTATTTCTGATATGTGACAGCTATCTTGTAACAACGGGCTCTGGAAGGGGTTTCCAGAGCCTGGTTATTTTCTGACATCAATAACAGGTGTTTTTGTGCCGGCTTCGTAGAAACGGGCGGCCAGATAAGCCGCTCTGGCCTGTTTTACTCCGAAACCCGGGTACGGTTCTTCCGGATGAGCCGGAGTGACATCCTGAGGATCCGAAACGTTTCTTTCGTCCTCGCTTTCCTGTGCCCATCTGGCTTCTTCATCTAAAATAGCTTTCATAATGGAGCCTTCTTCACAGGCGTTATCCTCGGATTGATCTGGTATAACAAACTGCTTCTCCTGGCCGTCCGCAGAGTCCGGAATCTCATATTCTGCGGCTTCTTCTGCCGCTTTGGTCTGAGCCGTCTGCTGCCTTTCGATAAATTCTGCAGTCAGTCCGGAGACGGGAGTTTGTGATCCGGAGTTTTGATTTCCGGCTTCGGCCATGGCTGACTGGTTTTCCGGAGAGGTATCCAGAGGTGATGGGGCTGAAGGAAGCGCCTTGTATTCGGAGCTTTTTATAAACTGGTACATGGCGTCGTCAAGGGCAGCCGCCTTATAGTGTTCCATCTGAAACAATTCCCGTTTGCAGTCGCGGGAAGCGGTGGGATTATTTCTGATGGCGTTGATCCGCTTCACTGCAGCTTCGGCGTACCTGGCTTTTAGCTGTTCTACCTCATCCCTGGTCTTACAGGCTGCCAGTGCCTTCTCATAAGCGCCCCGCTCTCTGTTAATGATCCTGGCTTTCTGATAGGTGCTCCGGTCATGGTTCTTCAAATACAGCATTTCCTCGGCACTCAGCCTCTTTCCGGCTGTCAGCTTGATCTCAATATCGCCCTCCATCTGGCTGGAACGGTCGTAGCCGGGATAGCGGATCTGGTCCGGCTGTTTCTGGAAAGAATCCTGAACAGAACCGGGATCCGTGCTGCCTGGAGCGTAATTATTTTCTTCCTGTCTTTTCTGCCACTTCATGGCCATAGATATGGTTTTGGCATAGGAATTTAACGAAGTTATCATCATGATACCCATAGGAAGTCCGCCTTTCCTTTCGAAGTGTGGTTTTTTCTTTTTTAAAATATATCCTTCAGGCAATTTCCACTGGCTGAACTGTTTTTAGTATATCATTAATTTTGATGTAAGAAAAGCACTATTTCTTAAAACTGTCTCAACCAGTCCCGGACGCCTGAAGTCTCAATAACCTCCCTGGTAAAAGCAGCGAATATGCTGAAATTCTTAAGAATGCAAATCATGAACCTGTTCATCCATCAATGTCCTGATCATGTCAATGAGAGAAAGGGCAGCCGGAACAAGTCTGTGTCCCTTTCTGTAAACGGCATAAAATGTTGCGGTGATAGGCGGATCCACCACAGAAAAGATTCCCAGATTATTCGTGGTGCTTATGTATTTATTTGAGATGTAGCCGGCAAGGGAAAAGCCTACTCCATATCCGTTATTGACCAGACTGATAATGTTGAATATTTTTTTCAGGTTAAATATATTTTTAGGGGCAAGGCCGCAGGCTTTCAGCACCTGGTAACTGAACTGGGTGAGACTTTGGCTTTCTCTGGTCAAAATAAATCGTTCATCTTTAAAAAGAGTCAGGTCGATCCAGGGAAATGAATGGCCTGGCAGGGTTCCCGTACTGAGGGCAAGGGGATGGTTTTTGGGGGTTATGAACACGATCTCATCGTTGAGAATGGGAATATATTCAAATTCCTTTCGCAGTGTCTTGCAGTTGCAGAAAAAAATGTCCAGCTCATTGTCAAGAAGTTTTTGCTCCAGAGGGTTGTAATTGTCTTCAAACCACAGAAATTTGGTTTTGGGATACATGGTGCTGATAGCCGGCAGAACTTTTGGAGTCAGATGATGGGAACGGATGTCCTGCATTCCCACTCTGAGCCGTTCATTCTGTCCATTCTTAATTTCTGAAAATTCCGTATCAAAATGATCTTTTAAACGAAGCATCTCTGCGGCGGTTTCTACATATAATTCTCCTATCTGCGTCAATACAAACTGTTTGCCGATACGGTCAAAAAGACGTGCTCCCAGGGTATTTTCCAGATTGCTGATATAAAGGCTTAAAGCCGGCTGGGAGATAAAAAGCTGTTTGGCAGCCTGGGTTAAACTGCCTGACTCTGCCAGAGTGCATACATAAAGCTGTTCTTTTAGATTCATAGGTTCCTCCGTAAAACAGTGCTGGCTCTACTATATCATATTTTTTAGAAAACATAAGTAAAACAAAACAAAATAATTAAAATATTAAATTTTACAAATTTTCAGAAAACATGTATAATGTTTCATATACATTTGTCCGTTTATAGCAGACATACAGAAGGAGGAATGCATTATGAGAAGACGAATTTTAAGTCTGACCCTGGCCCTGTGCATGGGGCTGTCTCTGGCAGCATGCGGCGGGAAGACCCCGCCGGAAACTACGGCAGCCTCGGACCAATCGTTGCAGGAAACAACGGCCGAGACAAAAGAGGCGGCGGCAGGAGTAAACAAAGGTCCGGTGGCAGCCAGCGAAGGAGAACAGAAGTCTGACAGGGATACCCTTATTGTGGCCTTTGACAGGGAGCCGGCAACATTGGATCCTCTGGGAAACAATGTAGTGGTAAAACGTATGATTGATGGGAGTATTTTTGATACTCTTCTGGAGTTTGACGAGAATTTAACTCCCTCCCCCTGTCTGGCAGAAAGCTGGGAACAGGTAGATGAGCGGACATGGAAGTTCACCCTGAGAAAAGACGTGAAATTTCACAACGGAGATCCCCTCACATCCGCCGATGTATTATTCAGCTTTAAGAGAGTCCATGACGGAACTCAGGGCAACAACGGAGCCTCTCAGTTTGACCCCGAAGGCTATGAGACTCCCGATGATTATACCTTTATTCTTAAGACGCTGGAACCGTGGGCATTTACAGAAGCCCAGGTATGTTCCGAAGCTCTCAGCATAGTACCTGAAAAAGTAGTAACAGACATGGGAGACGATGCGTTCGGACGCGCGCCGGTGGGAACAGGCCCCTACAAATTTGTTTCATGGACGGCAGGGGATAATATTACGGTTGAGAGGAATGATGATTACTGGAGAGAGCCCTCTATTTTAAAGACCATCAAGTTCAGGATCATTACCGAGAGCGCGAGCCGTACCATTGACCTGGAAAGCGGAGGAGTTGATATTACTCTGGGACTTCCCAACACAGATGCGGACAGGATCGATGAAAATCCGGATACACAGCTGATCATCAGCACAGGAGCTACGGACCGTTACATAGCCTTTAACTGCCAGAAAGAAGTATTTAAAGATAAGCGGGTGCGCCAGGCTTTAAATTATGCTACGGACAAAGAGGCTGTCCGGGTAGTATGCTATGGAGAAAAGACATCAGATGTTATGGACAGTGTGGTTCCCAACACATTACCGGGTCATATCTCGGATCTGCCTCAGTATGAGTATGACATAGAGAAGGCGAAAGCACTTCTCACAGAGGCAGGATATGGGGATGGTCTGGAAGTAGAGTTCATGTATCTGGCCAGTTCCACCAACAATATGCTGGCAGAACTGCTGCAGCAGATGTGGGGACAGGTGGGAGTGACGCTGGTTTTGAAGCCTACAGAGTCGGGCGCTCTTACATCTTCTCTTAACAAAGGAGAGCAGGAGCTCTGCTGTGCCGGAACAAACTTTGAGATCTTCGAGGCAGGAGCAGGCCTTTACAACATGTTCCACACAGAGAGAATGTACAGCGGAAGCGCCAGGGCCAATCTTTCAAGTCCGGAAGTTGACGAAGTTCTTGATGAGATCGTGGTGACGGCGGATACGGACAAGAGGGCGGAACTGGTGGGAGAAGCTCAGAAGCTGATTCATGAGGAATCTCCGTTTATCTACCTTGCGTTTACCAAAAATATCATCGGAGCCAGCAGCAAAATCCGTGGATTTGTTCCGATACCGACTGCCATGTATGACTTCAGAAGTGTGTACTTTGTAGAATAAATTGTGATCCGGAAAGCTGCCGCACACCGGCAAATGGCTGTGTGCGGCAGCTTTTGGCAAAAGATAAGGAGGTTCTGCCATGCTCAAATACACCATACGAAGGCTGCTCATGATGATTCCGGTTATGCTGGGCGTGATTGTCATCGTGTTTACCCTGCTGTATATTACCCCCGGCGATCCGGTGGATACTCTTCTGGGGGATGACGCTACCCCGGAGATGGCAGAGGAGCTCAGGGAAGAACTGGGGTTAAACGGAACTTATATAGAACGTCTGGGAAAATATCTCATCAATGTGGCTCACGGCAACCTGGGGATCTGTTATGCGACCAAACAGCCGGTTATGGACCGTATCCTCCAGACATTTCCGAATTCCTTAAAGCTGGCGGGCTGTTCGGTTCTGCTGGCCATGGTCATCGGGCTTACCTTCGGGATCGTGTCCGCGGTAAAACAGTATTCTGTTTTTGACAACATTGCCATGGCTCTTGCCATGGTGGGAAATGCCATGCCCAACTTCTGGCAGGGGCTTCTTCTCATGCTTCTTTTCGCCCTGAGATGGAAGCTGCTTCCCGCCTCCGGCTTTGACGGCTGGAAATATATGATCCTTCCCGCAGTTACCATCGGCACGAGTTCTGCGGCAGCCATTGCCAGAATGACGCGATCCAGCATGCTGGAGGTGATCCGTCAGGACTACATAGTCACCGCCGAGGCAAAGGGGCAGACAGAGCTGAAGATCATTATCTGTCATGCCTTAAAAAATGCTCTGATTCCTGTCATTACCACTGTGGGCATTCAGTTCGGGCACCTGCTCGGCGGGGCGGTGCTGACAGAATCCATTTTTGCGGTTCCGGGAGTGGGAAAGATGATGGTGGATGCCATTAAAGCCAGAAATTATCCGGTAGTCCAGGGCGGCGTTCTCATGGTGGCTCTGACGTTCAGTCTGGTCAACCTGGCTGTGGATATTCTGTATGCCTATGTTGACCCGAGAATCCGTTCTCAGTACAAGTAGGAAAGGAGGCGCCCTATGGAAAATGAAAAAACCGTATTTAAGAAAAGAAGCCAGGCCAGAGAGGTATGGCGCAGATTTTGCCGGAACAAACAGGCCATGGTGGGAATGTGTATGCTGCTCCTCCTGATTTTTGCCGCTGTCTTCGCGGATCTTATCGCACCCTATGATCCTGTTCAGCAGGACCTGATCCACCGTCTTGCACCGCCCTCAGCAGCCCACTGGTTTGGGACAGATGAACTGGGGAGAGATATTTTTTCCAGAATTCTCTATGGGAGCAGAATTTCTCTCACCGTAGGCCTGATCGCCGTGGGAATTTCCAGCGTGGTCGGATGCAGCCTGGGTGCTGTTGCCGGATATTACGGAGGCGTTCTTGATAATGTGATTATGAGATGTACGGATATTCTCATGGCCATCCCCAGCATCCTTTTAAATATTTCCATCGTGGCTGCTCTGGGAACCGGGCTTCAGAATGTTATGATCGCTATCGGGATCTCCAGTGTTCCTGCCTATTGCCGTATTATGCGGGCTTCCCTCCTTTCTCTGAAGGATCAGGAGTTTGTGGACGCATCAAGAGCGGCAGGAGCCGGGGACTTTCATATTATTGTCCACCATATTCTTCCCAACAGTCTGGCTCCTCTTATTGTTCAGGCAACTCTCAAGATCGGCGGCGCTATACTTTCCTGCGCCAGCATGAGCTTTATCGGTCTGGGAATCGTTCCTCCCACGCCGGAGTGGGGAGCCATGCTTTCCACAGGGAGAGACTTTTTAAGAGATGCCCCTCACCTCACGGCATTTCCGGGAATGGCAATTATGTTTGCTGTTTTTGCCATGAATCTGATGGGAGACGGCCTCCGCGATGCTCTGGACCCGAAGCTTAAAAATTAGGGAGGGAATGGTATGAGCGAGAATAAAAATTTACTGGAGATTAAAAATCTTACGGTTCACTATATTACTGTAGACGGAACTGTCCATGCAGTAGAGAACCTGAGCCTTTCCCTGGAAGAGGGCAAGACCCTGGGACTGGTAGGCGAGACAGGAGCAGGCAAGACTACTACGGTAAAGGCGGTCATGCAGATCCTTCCGGATCCCCCTGCCAAAATCCAGGGAGGAGAGATCTTCTTCGAGGGAGAGGATCTGCTGAAGAAGAACAAAAAGAGCATGCGCAAGATCCGCGGCAAACAGATATCCATGATTTTCCAGGATCCCATGACGTCTCTCAACCCTGTGATCACCGTGGGGGAGCAGATCATGGAAGTGATCCGGCTTCATGATAAAAGCCTGAGCAAAAAAGAGGCTTATACCAAGGCGTGTGAGATGCTTGAGATGGTGGGAATCCGGGCAGACAGGGCGGGAGACTTTCCTCATCAGTTTTCTGGCGGAATGAAGCAGAGGGTCATTATTGCCATGGCTTTGGCCTGTAATCCGAAGCTTCTTATTGCGGACGAGCCGACAACGGCTCTTGATGTGACCATACAGGCTCAGGTTTTGGAGCTTATGAGAAAATTGAAAGCCAGGTATCAGACAGCCATGATCATGATCACTCATGACCTGGGGATCGTGGCTGAGATCTGCGATTATGTGGCCGTGATGTATGCCGGAGAAATCGTAGAATACGGAGACAGGGAACAGATTTTCCACAGGCCCTCTCATCCCTATACCAAAGGACTGTTTGCCTGTATCCCCAATCTGATGGAAGAAAATATGACCCTGGTTCCCATTGAGGGGATGACGCCGGATCCTGCCAGTCTGCCGGAGGGCTGCCATTTTGCCCCCAGATGTCCGTACAGAACAGAGAAATGCGGCCAGCCTCTTCCGAATGTGGAGATAGAGAAGGGACATTTTGTAAAATGTATTCTTGCAGAAGGGAGGGATTTGCAGTGAGCGACCAGATTCTGGAGGTCAGAAATCTGAAAAAATACTTTCCGACCAAAAAAGGAATGCTTCACGCAGTGGACGACGTCAGCTTTTCCATTGAAAAAGGCAGTACCATGGGGCTGGTGGGAGAATCAGGATGCGGAAAATCAACCGTAGGCCGTCTGATTCTCAGACTGACGGAGGCGACAGACGGAGAGATCCGGTTCTATGGAGAGGATATCCGCCGCTATGACAAGGCGAAAATGCGTCATGCCAGAAGAAAGATTCAGATCGTCTTCCAAGATCCATATGCATCTTTAGATGGAAGAAAAAGCGTTTTTGAGAGCATAGCCGAGCCTCTTTTAGTCCAGAAGATATATCACAGCAAAAAGGAGACGGAAGAAAAGGTCTATGAGCTCATGGAGACGGCGGGTCTTGCAAGGCGTCTGGCCAATTCCTATCCCCATGAGCTGGACGGCGGACGCCGCCAGAGAGTGGGAATTGCCAGGGCTCTGGCTCTTAATCCTGACTTTCTGGTATTAGATGAGCCAGTATCTGCCCTTGACGTATCCATCCAGGCCCAGGTGCTGAATCTGATGGAGAAGCTTCAGGAAAAATTCGGCCTGACCTTTCTTTTTATCTCCCATGATTTAAGTGTGGTCAAGCATATCAGTGATGAGATCGCAGTGATGTATCTGGGAAAAATTATGGAGAAAGCGCCCTGTAAAGAGCTTTTTGCAAAGCCTGTCCACCCATATACCCAGGCCCTGCTCAGCGCCGTCCCCATCCCGTCTATTGATTATCATGTGGAGCGCATGGTTTTGGAGGGGGATGTGCCGTCTCCCATCGATCCTGCCCCGGGCTGCCGCTTTGCCGGAAGATGCCGCTTCTGTAAAGAAAAATGCCGGCAGGAGGAGCCGGAGCTTAAGGAGATAGAGAAAGGACATTTTGCGGCATGCCATTTTGCCGGTGTTCAATAAAAATAAGAAAAAGGAAGGAAAACAACCATGAAACTGTCACTGGAGAAATTTGTAGAAGGGAGTATCAAAAAAAAATTAAATCTGTATCATGTGGTAGTAAGGCAGCATAATGAGATCATCGGAACTTTTGACTGGAGAGAGAACAGAAGAGATGATATTCACTCGGTCAGCAAAAGCTTTTTAAGCATAGCCATCGGTATGGCTGTCGATGAGGGGATCTTAACTCTTGAGGAAAAGCCGGCGGAAATATTCAAAGAGAAACTGCCTGCAGATCCGTCTAAGAATCTTTTGGATATGACCATCAGAGACATGATCATGATGGCTACGGGACATGACCATTTTATTCTTCAGGGATATTCCAAAGATGATGACAGGCCTGTGAGAGATGCCATCGAGAATGACGACTGGGTAGAATATGCCCTCCAGTTTGACGTGCCGTATAAGCCGGGTACTTATTGGAAATACAACAACTTCGGGCCCTATCTGGCTTCTGTAATCATTCAGGACAGGACAGGACAGAAGTTAACAGAATGGTTAAAGCCCCGGCTTTTCACGCCTCTGGGGATCAGGAATCCTCAGTGGTTTGAGTCTGTAAAAGGCTATACTCTGGGATGCGGAGGTCTTCATCTGTCTACAGAGGAACTGTCCAGATTCGGACAGCTCTGCTTAAACCTTGGAGAGTGGAACGGACGGCAGCTGGTTTCGGCCGAGTGGGTCAAAGAGGCTACTTCGAACCTGATCTCCAACAAGATCGAGGGAAAAGTACAGCATCCGGACAGCTGTGCAGGCTATGGGTATTTCTTCTGGCGGTGCGCCCGGGACAACGCATACTGCGGTAATGGCTACGGCGGTCAGAGGATCTTTGTGCTGCCTGAGCATGATGCCTGCATTGCCGTCACCGGCCATGAATTTGATGCCGGAGGAATCTCGGATTGTGTCTGGGAGAATATTGTTCCCTATTTATAAGTCTGTTTTCATCTGCCTGCTTGAGAGGAGAGTCTTTTTCTGCTATACTAAAGGACAAAAAAGCTGTTATAGCAGGAGGAAAGAAGAAAATGGCAATAGAAAAGGTAAAGGCGTATTTCAGAAAACATGGGATGGAAGAAAGGGTCCGGGAATTTGATGTCTCCAGCGCGACGGTGGAACTTGCAGCCGCGGCTCTGGGCTGCGAGCCTCAGAGGATCGCGAAGACTCTCTCTTTTATGGCAGACGGCCATGGGATATTGGTGGTAGCTGCCGGAGACACGAAGATCGACAATCCCAAATATAAGGCGCAGTTTGGCACCAAGGCGAAGATGCTCACGCCGGAAGAAGTCGAAACACTGGTGGGCCACGCCGTGGGCGGCGTATGTCCCTTCGCGGTAAATGAGGGCGTGAAGGTGTATCTTGATGTTTCCCTGAAGCGTTTTGAGACGGTGTTTCCCGCCTGCGGAAGTTCCAACAGCGCCATAGAACTTACCATTGCCGAACTGGAGAAATATTCCGGTTATACAGACTGGGTGGATGTCTGTAAAGGCTATTAGATTTATTTGAGGACATTGACAACCAAAATTCCATGTATTATAATACAGAATCAATGGGCAAAGGCGTTCATCCGTGTAAGGATTCATCTCTCACCGGAGGGAACGCCTTTTTCATGTCATAGGGAAATGCAGCTTATGATTTGAAAATGCTCCGCTTAAGATACACTCTTATCTATTGTGCCATATACACTGAAAAGTCGGAGAGTAACATTATGAATGGAAATTTACATGAAGAGTGCGGTGTTTTCGGCGTCTTCTCTTCGGAAATCCGCCCGGTGGCAGAGCTGGTATATTATGGGCTGTATGCCCTGCAGCACAGGGGTCAGGAGAGCTGCGGCATCACGGTCAACGATGACGGTATTTTTGCCGCTCACAAGGACCTGGGCCTGGTCAATGAGGTATTCACGGAAGATGTTCTGTCCGGGTTTCCCCAGGGGAAACTGGCTGTGGGCCATGTCAGGTACGGCACCACAGGCGGCACCAGCCGTGCCAACTGTCAGCCCATGGAAGTGAACCACCAGAAGGGAAAACTGTCCCTGGCCCACAACGGCAATCTGAGCAATGCCTACGAGCTGCGCAGCCGGCTGGAGATGGGCGGGGCTATCTTCCACTCCACCAGCGACACGGAGATCATCGCCTACATAGTGACCCAGGAGAGGCTGAAGACGCCGTCGATCGAGGTGGCTCTGAGCAATGCCATGAAGAGGATGGAGGGAGCTTACTCTCTGGTCCTCATGTCTGCCGCCAAGCTGATGGCCGCCAGGGATCCTCACGGTTTTCGCCCGCTGTGTTACGGAAGGACGCCGGACGGGACCTGGGTGGTGGCCTCGGAAAGCTGCGGGCTGTCCGCGGTGGGGGCCGTGTTTGAGAGGGATGTTCTGCCGGGGGAGATTCTCACCTTTGACGACCAGGGCGTTCATTCCAATATGGAACACTGCGGCAGAAAGGAAAAATCTGTCTGTATTTTTGAGTATATCTATTTTTCCAGACCGGATTCTGTCATAGACCGGGTTTCTGTTCACGGAGCAAGAAAAAACGCGGGCCGGATTTTGGCAAAAAGACACCCGGCGGAGGCGGACCTGGTGGTGGGAGTGCCGGATTCCGGCCTTGATGCCGCCCTGGGATACGCAGAGGAGTCCGGGATTCCCTACGGGATCGGCTTTATCAAAAATAAATATATCGGGAGGACCTTCATCACCCCGGGCCAGGCCGCCCGTCTCAGCCAGGTGAAGATAAAACTGAGCCCTGTCAGGGAGGCCGTGGAGGGAAAGCGGGTGGTGCTCATCGACGATTCGATTGTCAGGGGAACTACCAGCGGGCAGATCGTCAGTCTTCTGCGGGAGGCGGGAGCCAGAGAAATACATATGCGGATCTCGTCGCCGCCCTTTTTAAATCCCTGTTATTACGGAACAGACATTGATTCCCGGGAACATCTCATCGCCTGCCATCACAGCGAGGAGGAGATTGCCGGCATCATCGGAGCGGACAGCCTGGGGTATCTGCCCATGGATGAACTGAAAAATCTCATTGGCAGCAGCTGCTATTGCGATGCATGTTTCAGCGGACATTATCCCACGTCTGTTCCGGAGAACACGGCAAAAGACCGTTTCGAGACCAGGCTGTCACAGCGCAGGAAAGGAGTGTAGCCGGAAAATGAAGATTATGGACAGAAAAATTGTTCTGGAAGACGGAAGCGAGTATCCGGGATATGGATTTGGGAGCAGGACGGACAGAGTGTGTGAGATCGTGTTCAACACTTCCATGGCGGGTTATCAGGAGATTATGTCCGACCTGTCTTATACCGACCAGCTGGTGGTGATGACATACCCCCTTATCGGCAATTACGGAATCACCGACGAAGATTTCGAATGTAAAAATCCGGGTATCGGCGGGCTGGCAGTGTACGATTACAATGATATGCCTTCCAATTTCCGGTACACCAAGACGCTCTCCGAGTGGATGGAGGAAAACGGAATTCCCGGAATCTGCGGGATAGATACCCGCAGGCTGACCCGCAGTATCCGGGACATGGGTTCCCGGCGGGTGATGATCACCGATGTGTCCGTGTCAAAAGAAGAGGCTGTGGAAATCATGGAAAGCACGCCGGTCCCCCGGGATGCCGTGTCCAGGGTCAGCTGCCGGAAACGCTGGTATTCCCGGACTTCCAACCCCCGGTTCCATGTGGTGGCAATAGACTGCGGGATCAAGCTGAATATTATCCGCTGTTTAAACAGATTCGGGTGCAATGTGACTGTCGTCCCCTACGATACCCCGGCTGAGGAGATCGCATTTATGAAGCCGGACGGAGTATTTGTGTCCAATGGTCCGGGCAATCCGGAGGATGTAGTCCCGGTTATGGAGACCATAAAGAGACTGCGGGGCCGGTATCCTGTCTTTGGTATCTGCCTGGGACATCAGCTGATTGCCCTGGCCTACGGCGCCAAAACCTACAAGCTGAAGTTCGGACACAGAGGGGGCAACCATCCGGTGATGAATCTCCTGACAGGAAAGATCGAGATCACTTCCCAGAATCACAGCTATGCGGTAGATGAGGAGAGTATCGGAGGCACGGACCTGACTATGACTCACAGAAATCTTCTGGACCAGACGGTGGAAGGGCTGTGGTGCCGGGAGGACCGGGTATTCAGCGTCCAGTACCATCCTGAGAGCGCTCCGGGTCCTCAGGACAGCAGCAGCCTGTTTGAACAGTTTGTCACCTGTATGAAGGAGGCGAAAGCTCATGCCTAAGAGAACGGATCTGAAAAAAGTGCTGGTTATAGGCTCCGGTCCTATTGTCATCGGCCAGGCCGCGGAATTTGATTATGCGGGGACCCAGGCGTGTCTGGCGCTGAAGGAAGAGGGCTATGAGGTGATTCTGGCAAATTCCAACCCGGCCACGATCATGACAGACAGGTCTGTGGCAGACAAGGTGTATATGGAACCGCTGACTCTGGAATATCTGGCCCGTATCTGCCGTTTTGAGCGGCCCGATGCCATTATTCCCGGCATCGGAGGCCAGACCGGTCTGAATCTGGCCATGTCCCTGGCGAAAAAAGGAGTGTTGGATGAGTGTGAGATCGAGCTTCTGGGAACGGACGCCAGGAGCATCGAGTGTGCCGAGGACAGGGAGCTTTTCAAAGAACTGTGTCAGAGCATCGGAGAGCCGGTGGTGCCTTCCCGGATCACCTACAGTACCCGGGAGGCGCTGGAAGCAGCGGAAGAGATAGGATATCCGGTGATTCTCAGGCCGGCGTTTACCCTGGGAGGCACGGGCGGCGGCTTTGCAGATAATCCGGAAGAACTCTGTGAAAAGATGAAAAATGCTCTTGACCTGTCGCCGGTCCATCAGGTTCTTGTTGAGAAGAGCATCAGGGGATATAAAGAGATCGAATATGAAGTGATACGAGACGGAAACGACACCGCCGTCACCGTGTGCAATATGGAGAATCTGGATCCGGTGGGGATCCACACGGGAGATTCCATCGTGGTGGCTCCCAGCCAGACGCTCACCAACAGGGAATACCACATGCTCAGGGACAGCGCCCTGAAAATTATCCGGGCCCTGAAAGTAAAAGGAGGCTGCAACGTACAGTTTGCTCTGGACCCTCACTCCTTCCGGTACTATGTCATCGAGGTCAATCCCCGGGTCTCCCGGTCCTCGGCCCTGGCCTCCAAGGCCACAGGATACCCTATCGCGAGAGTGTCCGCAAAGATCGCCGTGGGTATGGACCTCCACGAGATCCGGCTGGCCAACACTCCGGCCTGTTTTGAGCCGGCTCTGGACTATGTGGTCACAAAGATGCCCCGGTTTCCATTTGACAAATTTCCTGCGGCTCTCAATACGCTTTCCACTCAGATGAAAGCCACCGGCGAGGTCATGAGCGTGGGGCGCAGTTTTGAAGAGAGTCTTCTCAAAGCCATCCGCTCCCTGGAGGAAGGTAAAAACCACATTCATGTGGAAAAATTTGACTCCAGGCATATGACGGTGGAGGAACTGATGGAGTATGTGAAGGAGGGAACCGATGACCGCATCTACGCCATTTCCCAGCTGATGTGGCTGGGGGTGGACCCGTCCCTTATCTGTGATATCACCCAGATCGATATGTTTTTTCTTGATAAGATCAGGAAGATTGTGGAGTTTGAGAAGGAGCTGGAGGAACACCCGGGCTCTTTACCGCATCTGAAGGAAGCCAAGGTTATGGGGTTCTCCGACTCCTATGTAGCGGAGCTGTGGAAGACGACGGAAGAACAGGTATATGAACGCCGCTGCCGGGAGGAGATTTTCCCGGTATACAAGATGATCGACACCTGTGCAAGTGAATTTGACAGCTACGTGCCCTACTTTTACTCTGCCTACGCAGAAGAAAATGAATCTGTGGTTTCAAAACGGAAGAAGATCATCGTTCTGGGCTCCGGTCCCATACGAATCGGCCAGGGGGTGGAATTTGACTACTCTACGGTCCATGCGGTGAGAACCCTCCAGGAGCTGGGCTATGAGGCTATTGTCATCAACAATAATCCGGAGACTGTGTCCACGGACTACACCACGGCAGATAAATTGTATTTCGAGCCCCTGACTGTGGAGGACGTGATGAATATCATCCATCTGGAAAAGCCGGAGGGAGTGATCGCCACTCTGGGAGGACAGACGGCGGTAAACCTGGCGGAACCTCTTGCCAGGAGGGGAGTGAAGATCATCGGAACCGGCTGTGAGGCCATTGAAAAGGCAGAGAACCGGGAGGCCTTCGACGGTGTGATCAGGGCTTTGGGGATTCCGAACCCGGAAGGGCAGGCGGTTACGGATATAGAAAGCGGAGTGAAGGCCGGGGAGCGCATCGGATATCCGGTTCTGGTACGTCCAAGCTTTGTCCTGGGAGGAAGGGCTATGGAGATTGTGGCCAATGAGGAGATGCTCAGGAGATATCTGAAGAATGCGGTGGAACTGGGAGAAGACAAGCCGGTGCTCATCGACAAATATCTGGGCGGCAAGGAGATCGAGGTGGATGCCGTCTGCGACGGACGGCAGGTGTTTATTCCGGGTATCATGGAGCTAGTGGAGCGGACAGGAGTCCATTCCGGGGACAGTATCAGCGTGTATCCTCCGTTTTCCATCTCCCAGAAGGTAAAAGACCTGATCGCCGACTACACTGCCAGGCTGGGTCTGGGGATCGGCATCGTAGGTCTGTTTAATATCCAGTTTATCGTGGATCCCGGCGACCATGTGTATGTGATCGAGGTGAACCCCAGGGCTTCCCGGAGCGTACCCTTCCTTTCAAAGTCTACCGGCTGCAGCCTGGTGGCCATGGCTGTAAAGGCGATGGCAGGGCACAGCCTGGAGCAGCAGGGGATCCGGGAGATGATTCTGCCGGAGAAGACCTGGTGGTATGTGAAAGCGCCTGCATTCTCCTTTGCCAAGCTGACGGGCATGGACGCCTGCCTGTCTCCGGAGATGAAATCCACCGGGGAAGCCATGGGATATGACAGGCGTCTGAACCGGGCTCTCTACAAAGCACTCCAGGCGTCAGGTGTCAAGATGAAAGATTACGGGACTGTCATGGTCACTCTGGCGGACGAGGATAAGGAGGAGGCTCTTCCTCTGGTGAGACGTTTTTACCAGCTGGGGTTCAATATTGAGGCCACCGTCGGAACGGCGGAATTTCTGAAAAAGCACGGGATCCGGACCAGGGTGCGGAGAAAAATCAGCGAGGGCAGCCAGGAGATACTGGACTCCATCCGGGCCGGTTATGTCAGCTACATCATCAATACCCGCGCCGTGCTGTCCGGCGTCCACTATGAGGACGGAGTGGAAATACGGCAGTGTGCTGTACAAAACGGTGTGACTATGTTTACTTCCATAGACACGGCGCGGATCGTGCTGGATGTTCTGGAGGAGACCACCCCGCAGATTGCGGTTATAAACTGAGTATTCGGTTCTGGATATTCCGAGTTGTTTTCCGGTTCTTTCAGCAGTTTTGCACTGACATCAGGCTCACCGGCTGTCATGTTCGGCAGATAAGCGTAGTTGCGGACCCGCCTCTGGGCGTTGGTAAGCTCGCCGGGTATTTTCTATATATATAAAACAGGAAAAGCGCAAGAACCCGAAGGTATCGTGTGAAAAACATCGGATGATTTTTTTTCGGATATCCGGTATAATGGAAATGACAAAACAGCAGAAAAGGAGGGTTTGTTATGGCCGTTTCAGCAGCATACATGGTTCCTCATCCGCCTCTTATCGTGCCGGATATCGGCAGAGGGGCAGAGGCGGCAGTCCAGAGTACCGTCGATGCATACAGAAAGGCAGCGGGGAAGATCGGAAGCCTTAAACCGGATACCATAGTGGTCCTTTCTCCCCATCAGATTATGTACGCGGATTATTTTCACATATCGCCGGGAGAAGGAGCTGTGGGAGATTTCGGCCGGTTCGGAGCCGGACAGGTGAGCATAGAAGTTTCCTACGATACCGAGTTTGTGGATGAACTCTGCATTCAGGCCCAGGCTCAGGGGCTGGCAGCAGGAACCCTGGGAGTCCGGGGCAGACAGGACCGGGATCTGGACCATGGGACCATGGTGCCTCTGTATTTCGTGGATCAGTACTGGAAAGATTATAAGCTGGTGAGGATCGGCCTGTCCGGGCTTCCTCTTACGGCCCACTACGAGCTGGGGCAGTGTATCCAGGAGACGGCGCAGATCCTGGGCAGAAATGCAGTCGTCATCGCCAGCGGAGACCTGTCCCACAGACTGAAGGAAGAAGGACCTTACGGGTTTCGGGAAGAAGGGCCGGAATACGACAGCCGGATCATGGATGTGATGGAGCGGGGAGCCTTCGGAGAGCTGCTGGAATTTTCCGGGGAGCTCTGCGAGAAGGCAGGAGAGTGCGGGCACCGGTCCTTTACCATCATGGCGGGAACCCTGGACCGTCTGGCAGTGAAGACGGAAAGACTCTCCTATGAGGGACCCTTTGGAGTGGGCTACGGCATCTGTACCTATGAGGTGACCGGCAGGGATCCGGACAGAGATTTTCTGAATCAGTATGAGATAAAAGAACGGGAACGCCTCACGGCTCTCAGGGCCCGGGAGGACGGATATGTAAAACTGGCCCGCAGGACCATAGAGACCTATGTTAAGACGGGGAGGATCCTGGCTGTCCCCGGGGAGCTTCCTGATGAACTGTACGACTTAAGAGCAGGGGCCTTTGTCTCTGTCAAAAAAGACGGACAGCTGAGAGGATGCATCGGAACCATTCAGGCAGTGCAGGCTTGTCTGGCCGAAGAGATCATCCAGAACGCGGTCAGCGCCTGCTGCCGGGATCCCAGATTTTCTCCCATAGAGCCGGGGGAACTGGACCGGCTTACCATCAGCGTAGACGTGCTTGGGAAAGCGGAAAAAATAGACTCGCCCGGGGAACTGGATGTGAAACGGTATGGGGTCATCGTGACAAACGGTATGAGAAGAGGGCTTTTGCTGCCTGACTTAGACGGCGTGGACACGGTGGATCAGCAGATCGCCATAGCGAAGCAGAAGGCAGGAATCAGGGAAGAAGAAACCGTGGAACTTGAGAGATTTGAAGTGGTACGTCATCATTAGGAGAGAAGATCATGAAAGCGGTTTGTCAGGTTTGTATGCATCATTGCTGCCTGGAAGAAGGGCAGACCGGGCTCTGTAGAGCCAGAAAGAATGAAGGCGGAAGGATCCTGTGCGGCAATTACGGAAAAGTAACTTCCCTGGCCCTGGATCCCGTTGAGAAGAAACCTTTAAAAATGTTTAAACCGGGCAGTCTCGTTTTGTCTGTCGGAAGCTACGGCTGCAATCTGAGATGTCCCTTTTGCCAGAACCATCAGATCTCCATGGCCGGGCAGGCCGGAAATCTTCCCGAGACCGCTGACATCAGCCCGGAGGTTCTGGCGTACAAGGCTTTCCAGCTCAGAGATTTTGGCAATACAGGACTGGCGTTTACCTACAATGAGCCTCTGGTAGGATGGGAGTATGTGCGGGACACGGCCCGGCTGGTGAAGGAAAAGGGGATGAACAATATTCTGGTGACAAACGGAAGTGCATCTTTAGAAGTACTGGAGGAACTGCTTCCCTATGTGGATGCCATGAATATTGATCTGAAGGGTTTTGGCCAGGAATACTACCGCAGGCTTGGGGGTGATCTGGAAATTGTGAAAGAATTCATCACGCGGGCGGCCCTTTCCTGCCATGTGGAGCTTACCACCCTGATCGTGCCGGGGGAGAATGATTCCCCGGAAGAAATGGAACAGGAGGCTATGTGGATCGGATCTGTGGGAAGAGAGATTCCCCTTCATGTAACCAGATTTTTCCCCAGGTATCACATGACAGACAGAGAGGCCACGGATACGGCAAAAGTCTATGAACTGGCGGACCGGGCCAGAAAATATTTGAAGTATGTATTTGTGGGAAATTGCTGACAGAAACACAGAGGAAGGAATTCAGATGGCAGTAACATATTATGATATCGGGTTAAATCTGTTCTGCAGGCAGTTTCCGGATCCGGAAAAGATCATTGCAGACGCCGGGAGGGCAGAAGTCCTGTGTATTCTCACAGGTACGGACCCAAAAGAGAATCAAAAGATTGATTCCTTTACAAAGAATCATCAGGTCTATGGCACAGCGGGAATCCATCCCCACAACGCCGATTCCGCGGGACAGGAAGATTTTGACCAGATGGAGAAAATCATAAAAAATAATCCGAAGATTGTGGCGGTGGGAGAGTGCGGCCTTGATTTCGACCGTATGTTCTCCGCAAAAGAGAATCAGATCCGATGTCTGGAAAAGCATATCGTGCTGGCTGAGAGATTAGAAAAGCCCCTGTTTCTTCATGAGCGCAGCGCATCTGCAGATTTCATAAAGAGATTTAAAAAGCACCCGGATATCTGTAAAAGGTCTGTGGTTCACTGTTTTACAGGAAATAAAACAGTACTGGAACAGTATCTTTCCATGGGATTTTCCATCGGCATCACCGGGTGGATCTGTGATGACAGAAGAGCGAAAGAGCTGAGAGAAGCCGTGAAGATGATCCCCCTTGACAGGATCCTGGTGGAGACGGATGCCCCCTATCTTACGCCCAGGAATATACCCGGACTGGAGAGGACCAATGTTCCTCAGAACATCGTCTATGTGGTCAGAGAACTGGCAAAATACATGAAAGTGCCGGAGGAAGACCTGATCCGATGTGCCAGGGAGAATACGGAGAGGATCTTTTCCCTGAATCAGAGGACAGGAAGGGCCGGATAAGGTCTTTAACCGGCAGAAGAAAAAGACAAGTAGAAAGCCAAAGGAAAGAGAGGAAATTTATTATGAAAAAAAGGGTGACGGATTCTCTATAGGTACATCGTTAAGTAATCACAGGAAAAGGGGAGGAAGCCTATGCTGCTGTCACAAAAGCTGGAACAGATGTCCATACATTCTCAGGACGCGCGGAAAACGATCAGTGAGTTTTTGCTAAAAGAGCGAAAAAGAATCCATACATATTCCATGCAGAAGATCGCGGATGAGACCTTCTCTTCCAAAGCCGCCCTGTCCCGGGTGGCCAAGAAACTTGGGTACTCAGGCTGGAATGAATTTATGGCGGCATTTGTGGAGGAAGTAAGGTATCTGGAGACGCACAAGACCAACGTCAATGTGAATATGCCTTTTGAGGGAGGAAGTTCGCCTCTTGAGATCGCCGGAAATATTGCCGCTGTCAAGGAAGCGGCTATCCGGGATACCATAGAGATGCTTCATAGGGATACTGTGGACCAGATCGTGGACGCGCTTATTGGGGCAAGGCGGATCTGCCTGTTCGGGACCAGCGTCAACCGATACCTGGAAGAGATTTTTCAGCACAAGATGCTGCTGATCGGCCGGGCTGTAGAACTGGTGAATCATGTGGAGGAGCGGTATCAGGTGGAGACTCTGGGGAAAGAGGACTGCGCGATTGTGATCTCCTATTCGGTAAATGATGTGATCCGCAATCCCATGCATCTTTTGCCGGGACTTAAGGACCATGGGGTGACCATTGTCGGCATCACCAGTATGGGAGATAATCTGCTGAGGGATTACTCGAACCATGTGCTGACCATAGCGTCCCAGGAAAAACTGTATTCCAAGATCGGAGCCTTTGCCACGGAATCCTCCACGCTTTTCTTGCTGGACACCATATTTGGCTGTTATTTCGCCAGGAATTTTGAGGACAATCTGGATTATAAAGTAAGCATGGCCCGGGCTGTGGATAAACGGAGGTACTCCACCTCAGAGGGGATTCGGGAGGACGGGCAGATCAACTGAAAACTTTCCCATCATAATGAAACGGTGTTTTGTCTTTTGGTTTTTTATGGGCCTTAAGGACAAAACACCGTTTTATATTGCCTGTGGTATACTTTTGACATGAGAAAAAAGCAGGTCAAAGGAGGAGAAGTATATTGAAACTTGGTATTTTAGGAACAGGAATGATTGTTAAAGCGCTGATGAAAACCATCCACCGTCTGGAGCTGGAGTCCGATGTGGACACGGTCTATGTGGCCTTGCCAAACCATCTCCATTTCCCATTCGCGAAAAAAGCGCTGGAGAACGGAAAACATGTGATTATCGAGAAGCCGGTGACTTCTAACGGGCGGGAACTGGAGGAACTGATAGCCATCGCGAGACAGCAAAGCCTGATGATATTCGAAGCCATGAATATCCATTATCTGCCGTCCTTTCTGGGGCTGAAAGAGGACCTTGAGAAACTGGGGGAGCTCAAGGTGGTGTCTTTCAACTACAGCCAGTATTCTTCCCGCTATGACGCTTTTAAGGAGGGAACCATCCTGCCGGCCTTTGATTATCACAAGTCCGGCGGCGCTCTCATGGATATCAATATCTACAATGTCCACGCCATCTTAAATCTGTTCGGCCCGCCGAAAAAGGCGGAGTACCGCGCCAACATCGCCAAAGGAATCGATACCAGCGGCATGATGTTCTACGACTACGGAACCTTCAAGGCGGTGAGCATCGGGGCCAAGGACTGCAAAGCGCCTGTCCGCTCCACCATACAGGGAGATCTGGGGGCTGTGGTCATCGAGAAACCGGTGAACCAGATGACGGAATATAAGATTCTCTACAATGACGGCAGGGAGGAGCTTCGGCAGTTCGGCCAGACAGAACACCGCCTGTACTATGAGTTTGCGGAGTTTATCCGGATGGTAAATGAGGGAGATTACAAAAAGCAGGAGGAGCTTTTGAACTTAAGCCTGGATATCGCCAGGCTGGTGACAAAGACAAGGCAGGAGGAAGGAGTTGTGTTTGACAATGATTGACAACCAATTAGTATTGGCCTATATCGGCAACGGAAAGAGCGCGAACCGCTACCATATCCCCTTTGTGATTCAGAGGAAGGACAAATTCGTGATTAAAACGATCTTTGATCCTCATGTCCGCCATGATGTCTGGGCGGAACTTCCTGGGGTCACATATACGGAAAACCCGGATGAGGTGTTTCAGGATCCGGAGATCGACCTGGTGGTGGTGAACACCCGGCCTGATTTCCACTATGAGTACACAAAGAGGGCGCTGGAGAGCGGGAAGCACTGCCTCTGCGAGAAGCCGTTTATGCCTACCAGGGCTCAGGCCCAGGAGATTTTCACTCTGGCGAAGAAAAAAGGACTGTACTGCTCCGCTTACCAGAACCGCAGGTATGACGGCGATTTTCTCACGGTTCAGAAGGTGATCGAGAGCAGGAAGCTGGGGGACCTGCTGGAACTGGAGATGCACTACGACTATTACCGCCCCCAGATCCCGGAGGGGAGAACCTTCAGCCCCGCCGGCTCTTACCTCTACGGCCATGGGTGCCATACCCTGGACCAGGTGATCAGCTATTTCGGGGAGCCTGACCGGATTCACTATGATGTGCGGCAGCTGCTGGGCGAGGGCCGCATGAACGATTATTTTGACATCGACATGTATTATGGAACCCTGAAGGTGTCTGTAAAGTCCAGCTATTTTCGGGTGAAAAGCAGACCCAAGTTTATCGTCTACGGCAAAAAGGGAATGTTTGTGAAAGAGACCGACGACCGCCAGGAAGAGCATCTGAAGATGTTCTACATGCCGGGACAGCCGGGCTGCGGGCGAAAGCGCCTGCGGCCCGGTTCTTCACCGGCCATGGACAGAAGCGGCGGTGAGATGAAACGCTGTTTCGTCTTTCCATGGGAATTTGGAGGGGAAGATAAAACCACGTTTTATACAGAAGTGTTATACTGGTATCATAAAGAAACGGCCATACCTGCAGGAGAGCCGAAGCAAAAAACTATCTCGGTGAGAACAAAAAATATCAGGAGGGTTACCATGGAGAAATTTCAAAACACCCTGGCCGCATTCGGCGCATGGGCAAATGAAAACAAGTATTTATCAGTGATTAAGAACGCGTTCCAGTCTTTCATGCCGTTTATCATCATGGCGGCGGTGGGCACGCTGTGGACCGGAGTGCTGGTCAACGCCAAGAACGGCCTGGGAGCCATCTGGCCGCCTATCATGAAATTGAGTTTTTTGAACCCGGCGTTTTCGGCTCTTAACTTCTGTACCCAGGGGATCATGGCTCTGTGCATCACCTTTTTCATTGGCCTGGAGATGGCCAGAGTCTATGAGCTGGAGGAAAAGTTCTGCGGATTCTTCGCCGTGGCAGCTCTGGTGTCCGTGACAAACACGGCGAAGATCGTGGAGGGAGCCAAGGATGCGGTGAACATAAGCGGTATCTTCGCCAATGAGCTGGGAGCTTCCGGTCTCTTTACGGGAATGATCATCGGCATCGTGGCATTGGAGCTGTTCCGTCTTCTCTATAAGGTTGACGCTTTAAAGATCAAGCTGCCGCCTCAGGTGCCGGCAGGGATCTCAAAATCCTTTGAGTATATGATTCCCGGGTGTATCGTGCTGATCGTTACCTCCCTCCTGAGTCTGGGGGTGCAGGCGGTTACGGGAGGCAAGTATTTAAATGACCTGATCTTCTCCGTGATCCAGAAGCCTCTTATGGGACTGTCCACCTCTCTCCCCGGAGTGCTGGCCTTCAGCATCATCTCATCTGTGTTCTGGGCAGTGGGACTCCACGGGGACAGCATGATCTCCGGTATCGTCAATCCTCTTATGCTGGCCCTCATCGCTGAGAACGCCGCGGCCGTGGAGGCGGGAGGCGCTGCCACCAACATTGTTAACTGGGCCTTTTACCGGGCGTTCCGGGCCACCGGCGGCACGGGCATGATGATCGGTCTGACCATCGCCATCCTGCTCATCGGAAAGAGGGAGGAGAACCGCTCCATCGCCAAGCTGACCCTGGTTCCCAATATGTTCAACATCAACGAGATCTGCATGTTCGGTATCCCCATTGTGCTGAATCCGATTTTGATCATACCGTTCATTCTGTCGCCGGTTGTGACCATGATCTTCGGCTACATCACCACAGCCATCGGCCTCTGCCCGATTATGTACATAAGTGTTCCCTGGACCATGCCGCCGTTCCTGTTCGGTTTCCTGGCCTCAGGCGGAAAGATCATGGGCGGGATCATTCAGTTGGTTTCCATCGCCATATCGGTACTGGTTTACCTGCCATTTGTAGCGATCTATGAGAAACAGCAGAACGCGCTGGAAGCAGCGGAAAGGGAGGTTTAAACTATGGGATTTAAAGAGGGATTTTTCTGGGGCGGCGCTACAGCCGCCAACCAGTACGAAGGAGCATGGCAGGAGGGCGGCAAGGGCGTCAGCGTCATCGACATGGAGCGTGGAGCCAGCCATGGAGTCACCCGGGTCATCGATGAGGAGGTGATGGAGGGAGTGTACTATCCCAGCTATGAGGCCGTGGATTTTTATCACCACTACAAGGAGGACATCGCTCTGTTCGCGGAGATGGGATTTACCACTTTCCGCA
>Ga0137306_101318_pt1 | contig 25982 bp, 21 predicted proteins | sample Inofroosms_March_FD_97187 | JGI IMG/M metagenome (GOLD analysis project Ga0137306, IMG submission 97187) | Mouse cecal microbial communities from Vienna, Austria - N-Acetylneuraminic and N-Acetylglucosamine D2O microcosms_March | ecosystem: Host-associated > Mammals > Digestive system > Large...
CCAGCTGAAATATACTTTTCCGCCTCTTGCATATCCGCCGGCGCCTTCTACCTTTTTTGGAATTACAGTCAGCTTGATCTTTTTGGCCGCCTTTTTATATTTTTCTGTTGCGGCAGCCTGAATCTTGATTGTAGCTGTCCCATATCCTTTTACAGTAATCTTTCCTGATGAGCTGACGGCAAGCACTTTGCTGTTGCTGCTTTTATATTTCAGTTTTCCATTTCCGCTCGTCTTTGCCCCTAAAGAAACGCTTGAGCCATAGGCAATTTTCCCATTTTTTAATTTTGCAGTTATTTTCTGGGCTTTCTTTTCCGTATCCGATCTGCTGATAAATATTTTTGCCCGGTTAGAAGTGACTACAAATTTACCGTCACTGACAATACAGTACAGGTAAATACCGTCCATGGATAAATCTGACGGCACCATCTCCACACCGGCGCTGTTCAGCCACTCCAGTTTTTTTCCTTCCTCCACCGGCGACTGCGCATAAAACCACTCATATGTATAATTTGAAGGATCACCGCCTGACACTTCTACTTGAAATACTACTTTTTCACCGACTTTTACATCCCTGCTGACCGGCCCGCTGACCGTAAGCGGATGAATATTTTCACCGCCGTATCCGCTTGTCCCGTCATCTGTCTTATGCCATTCGTCTGAAGAGAGCCTGATATTCAGCACTGGTACGACTGCCAGCTTGTCGGTATCCACATCCATGCCTGCTCGGTCACACTGTCCGCTCGTACTGACATATGATGCGTAATCCTGCGTCCGTCCCGGTGTACGCAGCCACCATCCGCCCCGTTCTGAAGACCCCTGCTGTGCGCCCATGCGGTATGCATAGTCGCTGACCTGTAATGTGCGGCTTTTCGAGCCTGCATTGACCGATTCGTAAAATCCGTATTCTGAATTAACTGCCTCTTTAAACGACAGCAGATAAATACGGTCTAATGTATTCTGGCCTGCTGTTGTCTGATAAAGTGAATTTTTATCGTTTTCCACGGTCTTTTCTACAATGCTGTTTTTTTCACTTCCATTAAATGCAGAATTAATAAACGTATCATTCAGCCACTTTCTAATGCTGGAAGTTTCCCATGAAATGATCTGCCTTCTTGTATTATAGTCTTTGCAGTCCAGGCACAGATCCGCCATAAGCATCAGCGTGTCCTGTTCACTCTGCAGCACACGCCACCGTATCCGCTGCCATTTAAAATAACGATATCCGCCGCTTGCAAAATTTCCGGTATTGTTTGCCTGCGATATATTAAACCTGCGGTATTTTGTTCCATCTACCCATGCATCTCCATTACTGTCATACTCTGCATTTACAATCTCATCGGTCAGCCGGACTCCCTCCACCTCTGCCTGCGGATAGCTGCCAAAATAAACATAATCCCAGTCCGTCGTATCATCCGCAGAATGGTATACCGGATTGGAAGGCGCATCCGCTGTCTTCGCCAGTACTGCCATCCCCTGTGAGGCAGACAGTACCGCTGCCACAAGCAGAGACAAAAGCCTTACTATCATCATTTTTTTGCTATTCATCTCATTCTCCTTTCTCATTGGCTAAAGACCTAAATTCCCAAGGTAGAGTTTACCATATTCACCAACAAATGTCTATCAATTTTAGTACTTTTAAGGATGATCGCAGTTGCGTATGTTTTTTCATGCAGTCCCCTGCGGCGGCTGTACGCAGACAGAGGCCGGGACACATAAAAACCGTGTCCCAGCCCCCATTTATAACAAAAGCGGCATTACCGATTCACTTCATCTACAAATTTCAAAAATGCTTCTCTGCCCTCCTGTGTACATTTGTATACACCTGCATCTTTGAGCACTTCCATAAATACGAGTCCGATCTCATGGCGGATGATTTCATCAATGTTCGCTGCACTGATTTTTGTACCTTCCCCGCTATATTTTTTAAGAAATTCGTCTACCCAGTCAGCATGCTTTTCTAACAGCTCATTTTTCCTAAGGTCTTCACCGGATAATACAGCTTCTTTCAGCTGTGCCATTTCATCCTTCAGCCTGGCCGGCAGTACTGCAAGGCCCATGACTTCAATCAGGCCGATGTTTTCCTTTTTTATATGGTGCAGATCGGCATGCGGATGATAAACGCCCAGCGGGTGCTCATCTGTCGTTATATTGTTGCGCAGCACGAGATCCAGCTCGTATTTGTGATCCCTCATGCGGGCAATCGGCGTAATCGTATTGTGCGGCTCGCCGTCTGTCTCGGCAAATACAAATGCGGATTCGTCCGAATATCCGCGCCATTTTAACAAAATACGGTCTGCCAGCTCTGCCAGGCGCTCTTTTTTATCCGCGCGGATACGTATTACAGACATCGGCCATTTTACAATGCCTGCCGATACATCCTCAAAGCCTGCAAACCGGATCTCTTTTTCAACCGGAGCTTTTGCCATGGCAAATTCATAATGCCCTCCCTGAAAATGGTCATGGCTTAAAATCGAACCACCGACAATCGGCAGGTCTGCATTTGAGCCTACAAAGTAATGCGGGAACTGCTCTACAAAATCCAGCAGCTTGCCAAATGTCGCCCGTTCGATCTTCATCGGCGTATGCAGTGTATTAAATACGATACAATGCTCATTGTAATACACATACGGTGAATATTGGAAATACCAGTCGCTCTGGTTAATTGTCACCGGAATAATTCTGTGGTTCTGCCTGGCCGGATGGTTAACCCTGCCCGCATAGCCCTCATTTTCCTTACAGAGCAGGCATTTTGGATAACCGCTTTGTTTTGCCAGCTTCGCTGCTGCAATCGCTTTTGGATCTTTTTCCGGCTTGGAAAGGTTGATGGTAATATCCAGCTCGCCAAATTCGGTGTCTGTCACCCATTTTAAATCCTTTTTGATACGGTATCTGCGGATATAGTCCGTATCGCAGCTGAGCTTATAAAAATAATCGGTCGCCTTCTGCGCTCCTTCCTCGTACAGCCGGCGGAACACCCCTATGACTTCACTCGGCCTCGGTACCAGCAGGCTCATAATCTTTGTATCAAACAGGTCGCGGTATACAATGCTGTCTTCCTTTAAAATACCCTGCGCATGTGCATAATCCATCATTTCCTTTAAAATCGTCTCAAGCGCCTCTTCTGCTGTCTGCTGCGTCATTTTCGGTTCTTCTTCGTGTGCTTCTGCTGCTGCCTCTTCCAGCTCATCCAGCTCAAACAGCTCCAGCAGACGGTTAATCGTATACTGCCGGTCTTCCGGCTGGATCAGTCCTGTTGCTAAGCCATAATCTGCTAATTTCAATATATTTTCCTGAATCATATTCTCCTCCTCATTATGCCAGCCTGGCCGGGCCGCCGCCGATCTCTACTACATAAAAATCTCCCTCATAGCCGATTTTTTCTTTGTATGCTTTTCCGACCTGCTCGATAAATGCCTCTACAGCCTCATCTTTTACAATGCTTACCGTGCAGCCTCCAAATCCTGCTCCGGTCATGCGCGAACCGATCACACCCTCTACCTTCCATGCCTCTTCTACCATTGTATCTAATTCAATGCCGGTCACTTCATAATCATCCCTAAGCGATACATGCGATGCGTTCATTAATTCTCCGAATAATTTGACGTTATCGTTCCGCAGCGCCTCTACTGCCTTTAACGTCCTCTGATTTTCATATACGGCATGCCTTGCACGTTTTACGCGGGTCTCATCCTTGACTGCAGCTTTATACTGCTCAAACTGCTCTTCGCTTAAATCGCCCAGTGTGCGGATGCCAACGACCTCCTGTATCTCAGCAAGCGCCTGCTCGCACTCACTGCGGCGCTCATTGTATTTGGAATCGCCCAGCCCGCGCTTTTTATTCGTACAGGAAATCACTATTTTTGCACCGTCCAGCTTAATCGGCGCATATTCATATTTTAAGTCTGCTGTATCCAAAAAGATTGCATGGCCTGCCCTGCCCATAGCAATCGCAAACTGATCCATAATTCCGCAGTTGACACCGTTAAACTGATTCTCTGCAAACTGCCCGATCAAAGCAAGATCCTGATTGGACACATCAAATCCAAACAGATCCTTTAACACATATCCTGTCAGTACTTCGACAGAAGCTGAAGAAGACAGGCCGGAGCCGTTTGGTATATTGCCGAACAAAAGCAGGTCCATGCCCTGTTCTACTTTCATGCCCTTCTGGCCGAATGCCCACATCACGCCTTTTGGATAATTTGTCCAGTCTGCTTTTTTGTCCGCCTTTAACTGCTCTACCGAAGACTCCAGTACGCCCAGCCTTTCAAAATTTACAGAATAAAAACGCAGTGTCTGATCATCCCTCTTTCGTGCCACCCCATATGTACCGATCGTCAATGCGCACGGAAATACGTGCCCGCCGTTATAATCGGTATGCTCCCCAATGAGATTTACACGGCCTGGTGCAAAATAAACGCGGATATCTCCGCCCTCCCCAAAGATCTCTTTGAATTTTTCCACTAATTTTTTCTGCATGATGATTACCCTCTCTTCCTTATCCAATACTGCCAGATCTTTGCCTGATCAGCTGTTAGCCCTATTATACGAAACAAAAAATCAGATTGCAATTTCCATTTGTGCATTTACAACAATATTGCGGAAAGATGCAACAAAAAAGCAGGTCCTGCATTCCCATCCGCCATTTTGCACAAATGGGTATCTATTCGGTGCATATTTTTTTGTTTTTTCCATAAACTTTATTAAATCTTCCTTAATTTAAAAACTACCTACTTGTAAGTATATTTTGTATGTGCTATAATCCGCATTGTGTAGATGTATTGTTCAAATATTTAAATCTCAAGTTTACATATTTGGACAGAAAATGTGTATGATGTATTGATGTACCTGATCCTAAGTTTAGGTAAGAGGGGGGAAAAATGCAAAATCGCAGAACAAATGTGAAAGAGCTCAGACAGGCTGCCTTATGCCTGAAAAATGTTATGTTTCAATACCGCCATATATGGATATTATCTTATTTTTTTATTTATATCCCATGGTTTGCATATCTGGAACGGACGATTACAAAAAAATTCCATATTATTACAATGCCGGTGGATCTTAAAATTCCTTTTTGTGAATATTTTATTATCCCCTATATGCTATGGTTTGCATATATCGCATTTGCCATCTTGTACTTCTTTTTCACCAGCAAGGAAGACTATTACAAGCTGTGCATATTTTTGTTTATAGGCATGACTGTATTTTTAATCGTATCTTCGGTCTACCCGAACGGACATTACCTGCGTCCGGATGAATTTGCACGGGACAGCTGGGCTACCAGAATGGTCAGCTGGCTGTATGCGACAGATACTTCCACAAACCTGTTTCCCAGCATACACGTCTATAACTCGATCGGTGTACACATTTCTCTGATGCTGAGCGAACGGCTGCGGGACAAAAAAGCTGTACGCATATGCTCTACGGTCTTATGCGTTTCGATTATACTGTCTACGATGTTTTTAAAACAGCACTCTGTATTTGATGTGTTTACTGCTTTTGGCATGGCAGCTGTCATGTATTATGCCGTTTACGGCCAGGCATATAAAAAAGTACTGGCTGCTCTACGTATCGGCAAACCGAAAAAAGAGCATATGCTGCGCGACCTGCGGCTGTAATAATAATTTACGGGCTTTAAAATATCCCATAATTGAAAATAATCCATACAGGCTCTGCATTATCCCGCAGCAGCTGAAGAATTTTTACAGGCTCTGGAACATCCCATTAAGGATCATGTTCCAGAGCCTGTTTTAAATACCAGCCATATTCAGCGCCATAACCGTTATTCTATTTCACTGTTTTAATTCTTCTTCACTGTTTTAATTCTTCTTCACTGTTTTAATTCTTCTTCACTGTTTTAATTCTTCCAGCGCGTGTATACAAGATCTTCCTGCATCTGCATTTTGCGTATAATTCAGTCCAATTTAATCAACATGGCGCACTATACATACCCTGCGAGTATTATAGGCTGGAGATTGCATAGCATGCCCTATGGGTACATTTCACAGAAAGCATTTTCAAACACGCTCCAGCTCATCCAGCTCATCCATCCAGATTCTTACAGACGCATCACTCGGCATGCGCAGGTCTCCGCGCGGCGATACGGCTACCGTACCGACCTTCGGCCCGTCCGGCAGGCAGGATCTTTTAAACTGCTGTGAAAAGAACCTGCGGTAAAACACCTTCATCCACTTTAAAATCGTATGGCTGTCATATGTGCCGCAGAACGCAGCCTCTGCCAGCCGGTATACTTTTTTCGGACGGTATCCAAAACGCAGGATAAAATACAGATAAAAATCATGCAGCTCGTACGGCCCTACGATATCTTCGGTCTTCTGCGAAATCCTGCCGTCTTCCGGCGGCAGCAGCTCCGGACTGACCGGCGTATCCAGCACATCCAGCAGCACCCCGGACAGCTTTTCATCTTTCTCTTTACATGTATCTGCAAAATAACGCACCAGATGCCGTACAAGTGTTTTCGGCACTGAAGAGTTGACGCCATACATAGACATATGGTCGCCGTTATAAGTCGCCCATCCAAGCGCCAGCTCAGACATATCTCCGGTTCCGATCACCATGCCATTGTGCTTATTGGCCAGATCCATCAGTATCTGCGTCCGTTCCCTCGCCTGGCTGTTTTCGTAGGTCACGTCATGTACGGACAGCTCCTGTCCGATATCTGCAAAATGCACCTTGACTGCCTCACGTATGCTGACCTCCATCAGTCTGGCTCCAAAGCAGGCAACCAGATTTACTGCATTCTCATACGTACGGTCTGTCGTGCCAAAGCCCGGCATGGTCACAGCAAGGATCTGGCTGCGCGCAATGCCTGCCAGATCAAATGCCCGTACTGTCACAAGCAGGGCAAGCGTCGAGTCCAGCCCGCCGGAAATCCCGACCACGGCACACTGGCAGCCGGTATGTTCCAGCCGCTTTTTCAGCCCCATTGCCTGTATTGCCAGTATTTCCTCGCACCGCTTATCCCTTTCTGCCTTCCTGCCCGGTACAAACGGTGCCGGATCTACAAACCGCGTCAGGCTGGTCTTTTGTATATCCAGCGTAAAATGCGTCACCGTATATTCTTCCATTCCCTGATTATAAAACGTAGACATCCTGCGCCGCTCTCCGGTCAGCTTGTCTACATCAATCTCTGTATAGATCGTCTGATTTAAAAACCGCTCGGATTCCTTTAACACAACACCGTTTTCTGCAATAATGCTGTGTCCCGAATATACTACATCCTGGGTAGATTCTCCGTCCGATGCACTCGCATAAATATAGCCGCAGACCAGCCTCGCTGACTGCCCCGCAATCAGCTCCCTGCGGTAAGTATCTTTTCCAGTCGCTTCGTCTGAGGCGGACAGATTTAGTATCAGATCCGCTCCCGCCAGTGCATGGCTTATGCTCGGCGGATTCGGCGACCATACATCCTCGCAGATCTCCACTGCCATTATAAGCTGCGGCATGCTCTCGCATACAAACAGCTGGTTTGTGCCCATCGGCACCGTCAGGCCCGGGCGCAGCGTAACCGGCACTGTCTTTTTCATTCCCCTTGTAAAATGCCTTGCTTCATAAAACTCCGCATAATTCGGCAGAAAGGTCTTGGGTACAATGCCCAGTATGCCTCCTCTGTGAAGCACTGCCGCGGTGTTGTACAATTTTCCCATATATTCCAGCGGAAGTCCGACACAGATGACCGCATCCAGCTGTGAAGTCTGCTGCGCAATGTGAAACAGCTGATTTTTAGCTTCATCTAACAGCAGCTCCTGCAAAAATAGGTCGCCGCATGTATAGCCTGTTATGCATAATTCCGGGAATACCATTACACGCGCACCCTGCGCGGCTGCTTCTTTCGCCTGTTCAATAATAAGCCCTGCATTATATTTCGGATCTGCCACCTTGATTTTGGGAGACAGGGCAGCTGTTTTTACATATCCATGTATCATATTCATTTCCTTTCACAAGCGTTTCGCTTCCTTTTCCTGTTTCATTTCCTTTCACAAGCGTTTCGCTTCCTTTTCCTGTTTCATTTCCTTTCACCTGTGGTTTACTGCATCTGAGCCAGCAGTTTCTCCAGTTCCTCCACTTCAAACTGGTATGCCTTGCTGCAGAACTGGCATTTGATTTCAATCGGTTCTTGATCATCTACAATGCTTTTCATATCCTTTTTCGGAATGCTCACAAGTGCTTTTTCAATACGCTCTTTGGAACAGCTGCATGCAAAGTGCGCCGGTATCCTGTCCGTTATTTCCATCTCAAGGCCGTCCAGCAGCTCCTCTAAAATCTGCTCCGGCGTATGCCCCATTTCCAACATATCTGTAACCGGCCGGATCTTTTTTAAGTTCTCCTCCAGCTGCCCGATCACCTCGTCGGTAACTCCCGGCATCAGCTGGATAATAAATCCGCCTGCCCTGCGCACAGAACAGTCTGTATCCACTAATACGCCCAGCCCTACCGAGGACGGCACCTGCTCCGAAGAAGCAAAATAATACGTCAGATCCTCTGCAATCTCTCCGGTCTGAAGCTGTGTCGTGCCTATATACGGCTCCTTTAACCCCAGATCCTTGATCACGCGCAGCATTCCCGGCCCGACTGCACCGCCTACATCCAGCTTTCCCAGCTCATTTAACGGCAGCTCAATATCCTTTACCGGCCCGTCGCTGATTACCTGTAGCGTCAGCAGGTCATCAGCGCTTTTCATCATCACACCCATCATCGCGCCCGCAGCCAAAAGCCTGCCGAGCGCAGCCGTTACTACAGGGCTTGTATGATGGCAGCTCCTTGCCTGCTCTGTCAGATCTTTGGCTGTTATGGCAAACGCGCGGACTGCATGTCCTGCTGCAGCGGCCCTGACAATATAATCATTCATTTTTCTATCTCCTTCGCTTATAAAATCATCATTCCCTTATATTCTAATGCTCCCAGAATTTTTTCCGTTCTCCCGTGCGACCACATAAATCCTGCTGCTGTCATCCCGCACAGGCCCGTGGTCATCTGCATCGTATGCCCCGCTGTATTTAAGGCCCGCCTGGGCCAGCAGGCGGATCACTTCCTGCAGCTCATAGCCGCGCTCATAATGCGTCTCTGTATACCTGCGGTATAGATCATCTGTTTCACGGATATACAGTGTCAGCTCATATTCATTGATTCTGTCATCCTCGTCATAATAATTATCCCAGACAAGGCTGCCCTCTTCGTGGTGCTCGCTGAATGTCCGCTCCCCCATCTCTTCCTTAAACTTATAGATCGTGTTTAAATCAAATATAAAAATGCCGCCCGGATCTAAATAATTATTTACAAGCCGAAATACTTTTAGAAGATCCTCGTCTTCCAATATATAATTCATAGAATCGCACACACTGATTACTGCGCGCACAGTCCCGTACAGTTCAAACTCACGCATATCCTGCGCCACATACAAAATACCCGCGCACGGCTGCTCCCTTGCAGCGCTCAGCATTTCCTCCGAAGCATCTATGCCGATTAAGTCATATCCGCATTCCGCCAAAAGCCTGGTCATTTTCCCCGTCCCGCAGCCCAGCTCGCAGACAAGCCCGTCCATGATCCCTTCCTGCCGCAGTATTTTTACCAGATACTCTTTCCACTCCCCATAAGGCACATCTTCCATAAAACGGTCATAAACTCTGGCAAATCCTGTATATGCATCCATTTCCCAAGTCCTTTTCTCTTCTAAATAATCTTCGTAACATCAGCCTCGGTTTACTGCTTTGATTACAAGAAAAAGCCAGAATAAAACAAACTCCGGCTTTCCTTGATCACATATTTATATCAAAATTAATTTTTACAAACAAAACTGGATTTTATACGTTTATCCTCTTAAAATAATCCTTTAAAAAAGCTGACGATCGACTCAAAAATCCCCTTAAAAAATGAAGCGATACCTGCTAGTATTCCGCTTTTATCTTCCATATTCGCCAAAGATTCATAAATCGATCCTGCCTGTTTCAGCAGGCTGTCAATATTGATATCCAGTGAGCCGATTTTTTCCATCAGGGACACAATCTGCTCTTTCTCACTATCAGACAATGTAATATCAAATTTTTTGCATGCATCTGCAATTACTTTTTTAATACTTTCAAGATCCTTGCTGCCTTCTACGACTTTCTGCTTTACATATGCGATAAATTCCTCGGTCTGTGCTTCTCCGCCCAGGCTGCTGTTCAGCTCACCAGTGACAACGATCTCGTTCATCGCTGCATCAAGGCTCTCTGCGTCCAGCTCCTTGTCTTCCATATCGGCATATGCCTTCATCGCACCGATCAGGGCAGCCGTGCCAGACAGCCGAAACGGCCCCGCCACAATAACATCTGCATCTTCCAGTCCTGCGGTTGCCAGCGCATTTTTGTACATGCCTACAGTACAATAAGAAATATTTTTTGTAGAAATATGAATGCCGTCCCCTTTATCCCGTTTTACAATTACAACGGAAGAAAGCGCCCTTGTCCCGATCGTAGAAGCATTCATATAATCATCCAGATACTGGTGTTCTTCTTCATTCGTCACTGTTACGACATGATAATCCTCCAGACTGGCAGGATCGATTCCCATCAGCCCGAGTACTGTATTTTTCTGCTCATTCGTCAGATCGGCTCCAAGCGCCAGATACGGCTTGTCATCCTCAGCGATTACGACATTATCATCATCGGCCGGGTCTTGTATGATCTCCGTTTCGATCTCATCCGGCCCATCGCCTTGTACAATTTCAGTCGTTATGTCACCGACTTTTGACCCGTTTTCTCCCTCACCGCCGCTGTCGGATATATCGTCACCGTCTGTCTCCTGCCCGTCGTCAGCAGCTCCATCCTCTGCATCCATATCATCTAGGGAGGTATCATCTGCAAAGCTCCCTTCCAGCTGGTCTGTTGAAGTTGCTGCTGCCTGCGTGCCCGCTGAGATTGTGAGCATTCCTGCAAGCATAAGTGCAATACAATTCTTCCATTTTTTAACCATATTTATCCTCCCTATGCCTTTTTATCCGACCTTTCTTTTTGATAATTATCTCACTTTTTCATTTATTTTTGATTAAATTTTATATGGTTTTATACCATTATTTGTTTCAGTTGTCTGTTCTTTTATTCAATTGTTTTCTTTTGTTTTAGAATTGTTGATTTTTTATTCAATTGTTTTCTCCTGTTTCAGTTGCCTGTTCTTTGTTCAACTGTTTTCTCTTGTTTTAGCTGCCTGTTCCTTTATTCAATTGTCTTGCTTTTGTTCCAGCTGTCTGTTCCTTGTTCAACTGTTTGCTTTTGTTCCAGCTGCCTGTTCTTTATTCAGCTGTTTTCATTTATTTCAGCTGTTTGTCCTATTATTCAATTTTTTCATTTATTTCAGATGATGCTTCCTTTGTTCCGTTACCTTTTCTTTTGACACCACTGGTATACATCTTCAAATACCTGTTCCCGGTCTGTCTCCTGTAAAATCTCATGCCGGTCGCCCGGGTAGAGCTTCATCTTCACATCCCGGATACCGGCCTGACGATACTGTGCATAGGCTTTTTTCACGCCCTCGCCAAAATTTCCTACCGGATCATCGGCTCCGGCAATAAACAAAACCGGAAGATTTTTACGGATATTTAAGATATTTTTCATCTGATTATCATAATATATCGTAGATAACAGCCCATAATATCCGCTTAAAGTAAAGGTAAATGTGCAGCGCGGATCTTCATAATAAGCCCTTACGCTTTCTTCGTTTTTCGACAGCCAGCTGCGCTTTGGATCTGCCCCTGTCAGATCAAACTGCGCATACGGCTTTCCAAACGCCGCCTGTGTCACAAGCCTGCTGCGGTGATGCCATCCGCGAAATAATGAAAGCAGGCGGCACACAGCCATGCCAAACTGCAGAACTATATCCGGCTGGCTGCCGGTCCCGCAGATTACTGCCCCTGTCACTTCCTCACTGTGAAGCGTCAGATACCTGCGCAGCAGAAATGATCCCATGCTGTGGCCCAGTATATAATACGGACAGTCAGAATATTGATTGCGTATAATGCGTGTCACCTGATAGATATCTGCCACTACTATTTCAGACGGATTCTTTTCCGTAAAAAACCCCCATTCCGACTCACTGCTTATAGATGCTCCATGTCCCAGATGATCATGCCCTACAACCAGAAATCCTCTTCTGGTCAGGTATTCGGCAAATTCCTCATAACGCTCGATGTATTCTACCATCCCATGCGTGATCTGCATGACGGCACGCACCTGCCCATCGTCTGGAAACCATTTCACTGCATGTATCTTAGTCCTGCCATCTTTGGATAAAAATTGAAACGTTTCTTTTTCCAAATTCAGCCCACTCCTTTCTCACGCATAAAAACGATCAGCCGTTAATACACTGGACGATCTGATCCACAATCGTCTCTAAATCCTTCCGCGCCTCCTGCTCGCTCATAAAGCTTTCCCCCAGATGCTCGATATCCGCCAGCGTCTGGTGCGAAAGAGAATTGATCGTTTCATTATTGTGCGAAAATTTCTTTAAATTATCAGAAATAGCTGCAGTTTTTTCTAAATAATGACGTTCGGCTGCCCTGTTACAGATTTCATCCTGCTCAGACATGCTCTTGGAAATACGCGAAACACAAGATTCACTGTCTCTGCATGATTTTGCCAGTGCCTCCGTATGCTCTTGCAGATGGCTGATACGCTTTTCCATGCCGTCCAGCTGCTGCACGCTCAGCTGCGCTGCACGCTCATACGTACTTGAAAGCAGCCGCACCTCTTCCGCGGCTTCAATAAACCGCCTGCCGCTCTCTCCCATGCGCCCTGCCTCGATCGCACAGTTTAAGGAAAGCACTGTCATCTGCTTTGCATAATCAAGCATCTGGCTCAGGCTGCTGCGCATCTTCTGTGCATCCTCTGTCAGGCTCTCCCTTACTTCCTGAATCGTCCTGACAGGCTCCTGCATTTTCCTGCTGCCGTCTACAAATGCCTCCAGCTGCTCCTTCTGCTTATGCGCATTCTCCTGCAGCTTTTTCTTATCCTGCTCCTCGTCTTCCAGCTGGCCGCGCATGGCCGTAAGCTCCATCGCAAGCTGCTCCATGACTTTTGTACTCTCATCGACTTCTTCAATCGTATCATAAGCATGGCTCACTACTTTTGTCAGTTCCTTGTCCATTCCACTCTGGGCAATAATCTGCGTTTCAAAAAGCGGCAGAATCTGCTGTGTGTGGCCATGTATACGATTTATCCTGCTCTTTAGGCCTTCCAGCTCGAACTGGGTATGATTCAGTTTGTTTTCTAATTCCTTTGTCAGTTCTTGTTTTTTTCCGAACACGGTATTTTGACCCCCTGTTTGTGTAAGATCGGCGCACCAGCCAAAAGCCTATCTATCGGCTGCGCTGCCTATCCGTATATTATACTCCCTTTTGCAATTGAAATCAACTGTGTACTCACGCGTGGGTTTTTATAAAAAATCCTGTCAAGGCCAAAAAGCTCGCCCTGACAGGATTTCTTGTTACTATTCACAGCCAGAAATGCGCATAAACTGCGCATTTCGTGAGAACATGATTCAGGAGTGAGGGGCGATTTTGCGAAGCAAACTTTCAATATCGCCCCGAATTGTTACTATGAGCAGCCTTTAGGCTGTGAATAGTAACGATTTCTTCCTTATATTTATGATCTGCGGAACTTATCGACCTCTTCCCGCAGTCCCTGTGAAATGCGCTTGTTATCATACACAGCGTCTTGAATCGCGCTCAAATCCCTGACCAATACCGTAGTGGAATCTGCCACTGAAGATACACCCTGTGCGCTCTGCTCGACTGCGGCAGCAATATCGTTCATTCCGCCCTTCATCATATCCATCGTATGCCGCAGGCCGCCTGCCTTGTCCGAGAAATCGCTCAGCATGCCTTCCAGATATGTGCAGTCCTCCCTGTAGTTTTGTGCAATCTGTTCAAAGGACGCGTAATCCCTCAGCACGGTCGAATCCACAAACTCGAGCATGCCCCCTGCATCAGAGGCCAGCGCTTCTACTGCCTGAATGACCAGATGGCTGATATCCTGTATATTATTTGCCGCCACCTTTGACTGCTCGGCAAGCATGCGGATTTCTTCTGCCACTACCGCAAATCCTTTCCCTGCATCGCCGGCCCGCGCAGCTTCTATAGAAGCATTCAGCGCCAGCAGGTTGGTCTGGCCTGATATATTTAAAATATCTTCCGTCAGGCTGCTGATACGCCCTACTTTCTGGCTGTTTTTAATAGAAGCATTCAGCATGCCCCGGATTTCTCCCACCATTTTATTTGTATTTTCCCTGCCATATACGGCTGTTTTTTCGCTCTCGCTCGCCCGCACCTGGCATTCCTTTGCATATGAAGCACCTTTCTGAGAATCTTCTGCAATCCGCGTGATCAGATCCGCTGTCGTTTCGGTGGACTGATTCATCTCATCCGTAGTCGCAGAGACTTCTTCCATACCTGCCGCAAGCTGCTCCATAGTCGCAGATGTATGGCTGGCACCATCATTTGAATTTTCTACATGTTCTACGATCTCATCTACCGTATTTAATATATTTCTTGATTCCGTATCCATTTTTGCCAGCATGCTTTCCATGCTTGATGCCAGATAATTTACGGATTCTTTCAGCCCGCCGATTTCCCTCGTAGACTGGTAGCCCATTTTGCATTCAATTATTTTTGTATTTCCATGTGCCAGTTCTTTTGCCTGCTCCTGTATCCAGATAAACGGTGCCGTAATGCTTTTTGCCATATAGCCCAGTATAAACAGCCCAAGCACGCATACAACTACTACAGATACCGCTAATATAGACAGAAGATCAATCAGCATCTTATAGGCTTCTTCGTACGGTGCCGTAATGCACAAAGACAGCCCGCCGATTCCTACCGGTGCATACGCATAGATTGCATTGTCACCGCTGACGATACCGTTTTCCCCGGCGGTCATATTCGACACTGCTTTCTTTTGTGTATCCGACATATCGGCAATCGCCTGCGCTGAGCTGCTGTCGCCGTCTTCTGCCTTTACCCAGTTCTGTTTCAGTACGATTTCTTCATTCGGATGTGCCGAAAGCATGCCGTCTGCATTCAGCATAAATGCCTGGCTGTTTTCTGTAATTTTATAATCATTTAAAACCATGGATATATATTCCAGACGTACAAATCCTACCAGCACCCCGACCTGCACATCATCCTGATCCGTGACAGGCGTTCCGACTGCCAGAATTTTTCTGCCTGTGCTCTTTGAAAATGTCGGCTCACACACAACTGTACTGCCCGTCTCCCACGGCGTCAGATAGTACTCCCTGTCAGCGATCGAGGTGCCGCGGTGTTCCCTGCCGTCCGTGTGGGAAATTTCCACCCCGTCTGCATCTGTCACCAGAAAATGAGACCACACATCCCCTGTTTCTGCGATAAGATCCTTCAAATACAGTTCTGCTGCGTCTGCATCCAGTGCGGCTACCGACGGATGGTCTGCTGCCGTCTCAACTACTGACACATATTTATGTACGACCTCATTGACATTGTCTGACATCATCTGTGCCATCACAGAATAAGATGAGGCTTTGTCCTGCGCCACATCCCGGTACATCTGCACCGCAACAATTACTAGAACTATCACAAACGGCAGTAAAATACCCAACAACAGATTACATAAAAATACCAGCTTAATACTTCTCCTTTTTTTCACCATAATTTTCCCCTCTACTCTTGTGTTTGTAAACCATACCAATTCACTAGGTTAATTATAACACAATATTTTCCATTAGAAAAGAAAAAGAATGGACGAACTGAAACTAATTTTACGCACTATAGCATGGAAATTCCTCTTAAAGCATAAGATCAATACATTCCCCCTGCACCATCGCCGGCATATCCGGCATGCTCACAGGCATCTGCAGTCCGCTAAGTTCAAAAGATACACCGCTGAAATTATTCACTATGCCGTCAGAAAGCGCCTCCCGTTCCTTTTCCAGCTTCTGAAAAAAAGCCCTTAAATACTTCATATCAGCATCCATAATCTCTCTGGCCTCATCTGAACGGTGCTTTTTCTTCAGCCGTTCCAGATCCTCGGAGTCCATATCATGGACTGCTGCCTCAAGCTCATCTGACATCTCATCAAAATTCAGCTCTTCTGCCATCTCCTTCGCGGATTCTTCCATCAGCTCTTCTGCCATCTCCTGCATGGATTCTTCCATCAGCTCTTTATATTCTTCCATCATCCGCTGCAGTTCCTCTTCGCTCAGGCGGACTTCCTTATCCTCATTTTTGTCTTCGGCATTTTCCAGTCCTTCTTCCATCTCGTCCGAAGAACCTTTCTGCCGGATTTCTTCTTCCTTTTTTAAATTTTTTACCCGTTTTTTTGCAACCCGCTCCATTTTTCTGGCATGGATAATTGCATGCTCCAATTCCTGATCGTCATAATCGTCCGAAAATGTCTTCCTAAGAAGAGAGGCAATCGCGGCGCGCGCCTTTGTCACAACCTTGCTGGCGCTATTGGATGTCTTTGATAACATAATCTGCGACGATATTTTCTTGAAACTATAGTTTAAACGCTTTGTCTTTTTCTGCTTAGGCTTGGAAAACGAAACCGTAGCAGCCCCATAAGTCCTTCTCACCTGCGGTGCGCTCCTGCCCGAGCTTACTGTACCGACCATCATTCCCATATGCTCATCCTCCTTGATTTTGACGTATGCCTTCTCAGTGCACTATTCAATGCCCTGACCAGTAAATCCATTTACTGTTTATGTCTGTTAATATATCGGCATTTTACGCTGCAGGCTTTATACTGTCAGAAAAATTCTCATCAGGGCATCGGTTTATGTATGCGGCAGCTTCTCCATAGGAATGATCTTCATTTCGGCCTTTCCTGCCTGTGCCTGGCAGGCTGCCATCCCATGTGACCCAGCTCCCTGCCTTATAGATGTCCATAAAAGAAGCAGGCGTTCCGGGCCATTCTGCACTGGGAGTACATAGATGTTTATCGTGCTGCCTGCAGCAGCTGTATAAGAACGCAGTTTTTTTGTATTTTTGTCAAAAACGGCTGCTGCCTTACATTCCAGTCCCCCTGCATTTTCAGAGTCAAAGGAAAATATGGCAGGCAGGCTGCTTTCGTCATCACTTGTAAAATTTCCGATACGGACAGATTCCAGTCTGATATCGTCCGCTTTTCCCCGCTTTAACGCCCGTTCCAGTGTCTTTGAGAATATCTTTTCAGATTCTTCCCATAAAATTGTCTGAATGCCTGCATGAATCGGGTATCGGCTTTTGCTGATGTTCTTTGTCCTGCTTATTGCAAACATAAACATACATTTCTTTTCTGCTTCATTTACCGAATAACGCCAATAGTCTGCCACGCGGCAGCCGTCTGCCCGAATACGCCAATGATATACGCCGTTTGGCATATTTTTTATCTGAAACCTGCCGCGCTTATCAGTGGATGCCACCTGTACACCGTCCGCTAATATTTCTGCCTTTGGGACTGGTTTGTAGGTATCAGACTCCACAACAGTGCCGACAACTTCTACAGTACCTTAAAGCCAGCTGTTTGTACTGCTGCGAACGCTGTTCCGGCTTCCGTCAGCACCATCGCTGTCATCAACAATGCAGATACCCATATAGTACCTTGTCTTCTTTTGCCACACCATCTCATATGCTTTATTCTCCTTTCCAATTCTCCAACATCAGCAAATAATGTCGATGCACTTCTATTTTGCGTTTCAGCCTGATTCATTGCCATTTCAGCGACAATACAGAAATATGCTTTTTTTCCACCGCACATTGAATAACTAAGCCGGTCACAGGAATATTCACTCCATAAAACTACTAATCTTTGAAAGATCCATACAGCAGGATTTATCCACTGTACAGCAAGCAGCAGGGCTGCTGCTCGTTTCAGCCATAAATCTCTCTGCCGAAAATGACTCAGCTCATGAATAAAAATCACTTTCAGCTGTTCTATAAATAAAATATCATAATACACGCTGCGCCGATCCCCCATACCGCGAGCAAATTACCTGCAGCATAATAAACCGATGGTGCAGGCCAAAACAAATAACTATATACAAACCTGCTTTCAAAATACGGCAGCTGCAATACAAGTATTGAAAATGGAAAAAGAAAACATATCGGCATCAAACACAGCAATTGATAAAAAAGTGAAAATATCCTTTTGTACAAAAAAAGCAGCTTGCGAGATACCATACTGCTAAAACAACTGTTCCTGTTAAAGAAGATAGCAGCAGAATTTCAAGAATTGCTACGGGATTACTCATCATCCAATTCATCCAATATTCTCCTTATTCGCTCTGATTCTTCTTTTGTAGATAAAAAGCTGCTAGGGCTGCCTTTACGGCACGTTTTCACATACCCTTTTTCCTGCAGACGTGCTATAAATATAACAATCGTTATACGCTTGTAATCCTTTCTGTATTGCTCACGCAGAATTTCCATCAGATGCGGAATAGATATCTCCTCTTCTGCGTCCCAGATACACTTCATTAATAACATTTCACTAGAGCGTGTTTGAAAAATCATTCCCGCGATCTGCACTCCCCACTTCGCGGATAATTCACCCCAAATTTAATCAACATAGCCCGCTATGCCTCATAAATTTGGGATAAATTCTCCATATCATGCCCGTTGAGTACCAAGTGTGAAGCACATCTCACAGAAAGCATTTTTCAAACACGCTCTAGTTTTTATTGCGTCTTTTAGATCTCTGGATAAATCGAAATGTCCTTCAGCTGCCCGCTCAATATTAGCCCGTATTTCATTTTCAAGAGTTAATTTTATGTCCGCAATGTTATTTTCTATGCCGGCTGTCCTGTTTTCAATAATGGAAACCCGGGTATCAATATCAGCGGTCATATTTTTCAGTGTAATAACGCTAGAGCGTGTTTGAAAAATGCTTTCCGTGAGATGTGCTTCACACTTGGTGGAGAATTTATCCCAAATTTATGAGGCATAGCGGGCTATGTTGATTAAATTTGGGATGAATTATCCGCAAAGTGGGGAGTGCAGATCGCGGGAATGATTTTTCAAACACGCTCTAGTGTCGATATCGGAAATCTTATCCTCAATAACAGAGATGCTGCTGTCAATATCGGAAATCTTATCCTCAATGACAGAGACTCTGATATCAACGGCAGAGATGCTGCTGTCGATATCGGAAGCCTTATCTTCGATAGAAGATACGCTGCTGTCAATCTCTAACACTTTGCTTTCGATTGCCTGTGTTTTACCTTAGTTTCTTCTGTGTTAATTTTTATAATCTGTATTTCTGATAAGATCAAATCAAATTTCTCGCTGTCTGTCATGCCTGCACTCCTTCCTATAATGGTATCATACGTATGCTGCTAATATACACTAAGTGTATCATGATATTACTACAAAGTCAATTTGAATCTCCATTTAATATTATTCGAAAAATTTCTTCAAAGTGCTGTTTAAAGCTATGGTGGCAGCGGATCTTATTTTGGCCATTTTGTGCAATGCGGCGGCGTTCTTCATCATGTTCCAGATAATATTGTATCTTATGTGTCAGGTCATCCAGATCATTATAATAGACAAAATCTTCGTCCGGTGTAAAATGCCGGAGCAGGTCTGCCTGATAGTTTGTTAACAAAAAGCCTCCGGCACTCATAATATCTACTGCGCGCAGCGGAATACCGGATTTAATGCTTTTGAGTGTTATATTTAGGTTGATCTTACTATAATGAAATACATAAGGCATTTCGTTGTGGTAATCTACGGTTCCCATGTTTTCAATGCCGGGTGCGTGGTAACTGCTGTTTAACGTGTACAGGCGCAGTGGATGTACTGCCGCTGCCGCTGTTAATGTACGGAGGCGGTCTTTTTCCGTCAGTTTCCGGCCGATAAAATAGTTGCCATAGATATATTCGTCTGTCTGTATGCCTGTATAGTTTGCATGGTATGGGACAGAGGATTTCATTTCATACAGAATATCTTTTGTCAGTAGTTCTTCAATAAAATAGTAACCGTATACTTTAAGCTGGGCCTCCATAATGGCATCCAGATATCCTTTTGCATAGTCACTCAGTCCGGTCAGGCGGTCAAAAAAGTTGTGGTCTTCGTTGTATAAGGAGCCTACAAACGATACATCAGCTGTATAGCGCTCTGGATTGTGTTCACGCGCGAGCAGCATGCGTATGCGGTCAGTATTTCCGGCTAATGGAAAATAATGCACGGTCGTAATGCCCATACCGGCTAGTTCCTGATATTGTGTATAATCAAATAAAAATATATAATTGCATGGGTATACGATTGTATATGAATAAAGTGATACGTGCGGGGCATCGTATACGATTGCAATGTATTTTAAGCCACGGCGTTTACATCCTTCTGATACAAGCGGATAAAAATTATAGGAAAATACGAGGTCATAGTTTCCGCTGCTGCAGAATTCATCGAAAGCTGCGTCAAATACCGCTGACCTGCGTGAATCGTATTCTGGATGAAAGAAAAAAGAAACAGAATGGCCGAGTGCCGACAGCGCAGAAACCGTGTCCTCTCTGCAGAAACAGGGCCAGTCTAGAAAAATAATGTTCATAATCATCTCCATTCCACCGCCTTTGGCCGGCGGCACAAATTTGTATCAAATATTATATATTCATAATTTCGATTTTTATAAGGCTGGATTTTATTTTTAAATACGAATATTTGTCCAGTCTGTTGTATCCGAAAGGCAGAGTGCCTTCAATTCATCTATGCGGGCGTCCGTAAATTCCTGATCCAGAGCTTCATATACTGCTTTCATATATACGCCGCCTTTTCCGTTTAGAATACGTATGACAAACGGGTTGTTTCGGTAGTTTGGAAAAATCTGATACGTATTATCATGCAGCATGCGGATTGTCGCATAGTCACAGCTGTCAAACTGCATAAAAAGAACATACAGCATGTCCATATAGTATCTGCGGATAAATTCGTGCTCATATAAAGTCGGAAAGCGTTGGAAAATACCGCGTTTTAACAGTTCCTTCAGCTTGATCTCTTCTACTCTCGCGCGGTCCAGCTGATGGAGTGAATTAGACTGGTGTATCGTTGAGTCAGGGCGCTGATAATAATGGTAAAAATCTTCTCCGATAATATAAGCAGAATGAATGTAATGCATGGAAAGCACATACCAATAGTCGTCTTCATAAAAATAACCCTCGGGAAATAAAATTTCATTGTCCAGCAGCATTGACCTGCGGTAAAGATTACCTACAATACCGATCCCAAAATCTATGCCGACAAATGCCCCGCGGTCTGCATCATTTTCTATAATATAATACTGGTCTTGACTGCCGTTTTTTCCCATTGGAGATGATTCTCTGGTCATTTCTTTCTTGTAACCGGCTGCTACCGCATCACATTTATATTTTACTGCTTTGCGGTACATCTTTTCATAGGCTGTCGGTTCCAGCCAGTCATCGGCATCTACAAAGCTGATATAGTCAGCATTTGCGTAGCTCAGACCGATGTTGCGCGCTGTGCCCTGCCGCCCGTTCTGCGCGCAGTTAACGACCATAACGGACTGCGGATATTTCTGCTCGAGTGCAAGCAGATGAGACAGGGTAGAGTCGGTGGAGGCATCATTGACTGCGATGATCTCCAATGCTTCGTCTCCGATTGTCTGGCTGGTTATAGATAAAATGCATTGGTCTATATAGTCTTCTGCATTATAGCAGGGAATGATCACGCTTATTTTTTTCATGGAAAATCCTTTCTATAATTAAAAACGTTTAAGCATACGTTGATTTCTTATGGAAAATGTTTCTGGAAATTCTTTTCTGCAAAATATTATTCTGCCGATGTTTTATGCTCGAATACAGTGAGCAGCAGCTGTTCCATACGGTGTCTGTAAGTATGGTGCTCCGATACGAGTGCAAGGCCGTTCTGCGCAATTTCCTGCGCACGGGCAGGATTTGAAAGATAATAGCTGCATTTTTCGAGCAGGTCTTCTTCACTTTCGTATATGTCAAGATGCTCGCCGACTGTAAAATATTCTGGCAGTTCTGCCTGATAGTTTGTGATCAGGAAACCGCCGCAGCTTGAAATATCCCAGATACGGAGCGGAATGCCTGAGCGGATTGCTTTTGAGGTCATGTTTAGGTTGATCGTGCTCGAATGAAAAATCAGCGGCATTTCAGTAAGCGTTCTGGCGAGCCCGCGGTTGTGTATGCCCGCAATTCCGCTCGTATCACTGCCGGTATATATGTCCAGTGAATAGTGGGATGCAAGAAGCTTCATCAGGCTGACCCGTTCCAGCGATGATATTTTGTTCCCGATATACAGTTGAGAAATAATAGCCGTATCCGTCAGGTATGGGGCATCTAATGGTGCATAATAATTAGGCATGTGTGCTTTAAACGCTTCGATCAAAGGCTCTGTCAGTATCTCGTCGATAAAATAATATCCATATATTTTCTGCTGGGCACACATCATTCCTTTTAAAAATCCAGACCAGTATTCTGGAAGAGGCTTTAATTTATCATATGCGCATTTTTCTGTATACAAAGACCCTACAAAAGAGATATCGCTGCAAAATCTGCTGTCTGTGCTGTTTTGGATAACAGACTGCATATATGCAGGATCTGAAGCCAGCGGGAGGTAAAAAACATGTCCCGGATTTAAAGGCTCTATTTCCTGATACTGGCAGCGGTCAAATAAAAACAAATAATTGCATGGGTTTGTCACAGATTTGCTGTACAGCTCCATTACAGGAGCGTCTACCGACCATCCGGCATATGGTATGTGGAAAATATTGCACACGTCTGATACGACTGGGAAAAAATTGATAGAAAATACCAGATCAAAATGATCAGAGAGCAGGGCATCGTTTACCGCCGCAACGACTTCACTCGGCAGCATATTTTTGTTTGACATTTCCGGCGTCAGTTCCGTGACCTTGATTCCCAGCTGCGCAAGAGCATCCAGGATAAAAGGCTCACAGATACTTCCGTATCGATAAAAAAGCAGTTTCATACAAATAGTGATCTCCTTTATGGTTGATATGTAAGCAGCGGCATTTGCCGGGCTGATTTAAAAGCAAAGGGAGGCTGTTAGGTATAGCCAATATTGATAAATAGTATTATAATAGACAGCATGGAGAATTACAATATAAATTATTGTTTGGCAGTACGTGTAATAAACAATAAATGTGTTTCAGATAAATAAAAATCAAGTATTTAGAATAATAAAAGAACTTAGGTAGAAAAGCTAAATAATACTTGTTATAGCATAAAATGAATAACAGCTTTATAAATGAAAATTAAGGGAATGGATATCAATGATGGCAAATACAGATAATGATTTAAGAGCGATAGGGGCAGTCTGCATTCAGAAGCTTTTTCTTAAAAAAATAAAGGGCGGAAAGAGGGATTTTGCGTTTGAAGAAGCGCAGCTGGATGCAGAAAGCAGAACAATAGATTTTACATGTGAAGGAATACCACAAGATGCAGAAGGCAGTAAAAAAAATCATACATTTGAAGAAATACTGCTAGATATAAAAGGTGCCAGGAGAGACCTTATATTTGAAGAAATATTGTTGGATGAAACATTGATACAGGGGGAGTTATGGGTCAGCAAAAAGGCATTGAGTGATGTCGGCGGGATTAACCATTTATTATGTGCGAAAAAGAATTATGAGCTGCTTCTTAGGATTGCAAAAAAATACCGGGTCGTATTAATAACAGAAGGGGCAGAGGAGCAGAGCGCGCAGGAAAATATATATAAAAAGACACTAAGCGCAGAACAACAGAGTCAACGGTGTGAAAAAGCACTGGGCGTAGAACAGCAGCTTGATCAATACAGCTTTCAGCGGCTTGAACCGGAAATATATGTTCAGGAACCAGAAGTACATGGGCATGAGCAGGAAGTGAGTGGGAATAAGCTGGCGGTGCATGGTCAGGAGCCGGAAGTACGTGAGAATGAGCAGGAAGTACATGGAAAAAAGCCGGAAATATATGAGAATGAGCAGGAAGTACATGGAAAAAAGCCGGAAATATATGAGAATGAACCGGAAATATATGGGTGGAAAACCGACTGCTATATAATCAGCAGATATAAGTCCGAGCTGCTGGCGATAGGATGCTTTGACGAGGCGGTAAAGGGTGTTTTATGGGAAGGAGGCGGACAGGCTGAGTCATATCTGGAAGGAATGCTTTCCGGCAGTCAGGAGTATTACAGAATCTATGATTATACGCAGCCGGTTTTAATTTATGCGGGGGATGAGATCTGCTACCATGTGCTGGATACATTTGCCAGAAACCTTGGAAAGGCACTGCTGGAGCATGGGTGCAGTGTCATTTATTTTGATATGGCAAAGCAGCCGATGGAAGAAATCACAGCCTTTGTAAGAAGACGCTTAAAAGCAGTGATCGGCATGCAGACGTATTTATTTTCAGCAAAGAAGAAAGATGGCAGCTTTATACACGATGCGATTGGAGCACCGGAATATTATTTTGTATTTGACCACCCGGTATGGCTGCGGCATCATCTGACAAACGTGCCAAAGCAGATGACAGTGCTGACGCCGGATGGAAATTATGCTGCTTTTATCGAAAAATATTATAAGCATCCTGCCAGATTTTTACCGCCTGCCGGACAGGAACAGTATTATGGGCAGCAGAACCGTGTATACGACATTTCTTTTTTGGGCACGTACCGCGACAGTCTGCTAGATGAGCTGAAGGCGCTTCGAAAAAACGATAAGAAAAGGGCATATTTTATAAACAGGTTTATTTTGTATATGCGCATGGATATTGCAGGGACGCCGGAGCGCGCATTGGAAAAGCTGTTGGAATATTATCATATGACGTACACAGATGAGGAATTTGAACAGCAGTTTTTCGGGGTGCGGTGGACGATTTTACGGCTTGCGCATTATTACCGCGGAAAAGTACTTAAAACGCTGCTGCAGGCGGGATTTACGATCCATGTATTCGGGGACAGCTGGAAGGAATGCCCGCTGTGTGCATATGAAGGATTGGTCTGCCATGAGCAGGCGGTCGGGGAGCAGGCGCTGCAGGTATATGGCAGCTCAAAGCTGTCACTTAATATTATGACGTGGCATAAAGATGGGTTTACGGAACGGATTGCGAATGCAATGCTGCAGAGGTCTGTTGTCGTAACTGACCGTACGACTTATCTGGAACAGAATTTTGTAAATGAACAAGAACTGCTTATCTTTGGACTCGACCGCATCAATGAGCTGCCGCAGAAAATAAAATCCCTGCTGGAAGATGACAGGCGAAGGGAGAAGATTGCAGAAAGCGGCTATCAGAAAGCCAAAAAAGAGCATACATGGTATAGGCGGGCAGGACAGCTGCTTGAACTTATGGATAAAAGTTGTTGAATGCAGTTATAAAGAAATAATAGGCCTGTAGTATGTAATCATAAAGAAATAATACGGCTGTTGAATATAATCATAAAAAAATAATAGATCTGTTGAATGTAATTAAAAAAATAGGCCTGTAGTATATAATCATAAAGAAATAGTATGGGGATAGGATTTTATGAATCGGAGATTGATATTTTTTATAGGTGTATACGATACGTTAGATATTTTTGCGTTTGAGCTGCAGAGAGAGTTTGAAGGCATGGGGTATGAGACAATGCTGTTTGACACGGCTGATCTGCAGAAAAGTCTGGGGCAGCTTGCGGCATTTGTGAAAAAGCCTGTTACGGCAGTCATCACATTTAATAATCTGGGATATAATATGGAGCTGACGCAGGGTAATAATATCTGGAATGACTTAGATCTTTTTGTGGTCAATATACTGATGGATCATCCATTTTGTTATAAGCCGGCTTTGGATGCTTCTCCGCGGAAAGCTGCGGTATTATGTCCTGATCGAAATCATATGCGTTATATTCAGAGGTTTTATCCGCAGATTCCGGTTTCGGGTTATCTGCCGCATGCGGGGATCGCCCGTGGCGGAGCTGCACGAAAGATCGCGGAAAGAAGGATTGATGTGTTGTACGCAGGCGGCCT
>Ga0137306_101260_pt1 | contig 25953 bp, 20 predicted proteins | sample Inofroosms_March_FD_97187 | JGI IMG/M metagenome (GOLD analysis project Ga0137306, IMG submission 97187) | Mouse cecal microbial communities from Vienna, Austria - N-Acetylneuraminic and N-Acetylglucosamine D2O microcosms_March | ecosystem: Host-associated > Mammals > Digestive system > Large...
CTTATTTGCAAAACCATTATCAGAATGAAATTATTTTGATAACCTCCTTAAAATATAAAAGTGAAATAGCAGAACAATTAGAAAACAATGGATTTCAACCAGGAATTCATTTTTGGATTTGGAATGGAAGAGATACGGCGGAGACCATTAATTTTGAGGATAATAATACAAAAGAATTTATTGAATTTAATAAGAGATTATGGAAAAAAGAGCAGAAAGAAAAATCAAAGAATAAGATATTAATGCCATACCGAAGGACGGTTGAAATTGTCTATGCCCCCTGGAGTTATGCGGCAAATTATCTTGCAGAAAAATATGATGCGGATATCTATTGTATAGGTGGCGTGGGGGATGTGGTAGAATCGGATCTCTGGGGGTTATATCAATCCTTTAACGTAGCAGGATTTATAGATGAAACACTAAATGAATCCATGAATGAAGAACGGGATAAGATTTTCCATACCGTTTGGAAAAACATTAAATGCGAAGAGGATATAAAAGAAATAGAAATATATGGGGAAAATTATGGCGTAGATATTTTACGAGATTATTTACGATTAGAGTTTCCACGACTGTATATGAATGATTGGAATTTAAAAAAGCAAGTGAAGCGAATGATCGGTTATGTGATTTTTTGGAGTAATTATATAAAAGAAAATGCAGGACAAATCAAGTCGATAATTGTTTGGGATGGATTATATTACCGGGAAGGGATCCTTCGCAAGATAGCTTATAGTTATGACATTCCCGTTTATTCTATTGTAAATACAACTTGCTTTAAATGGGAGTATGATTTGGATTACAGTTTTCCCTTTTACAAAAAGTTTTTTAATATGTTGAGTGAACAAGAAAAAAGAGATGGTATAAACTGGGCAAAAAGAAAACTGGAGAAACATCTTGCAGGGAATACCGACGATATGGTGATGTTTCATAAATCAGTATTTGAAGTAAAATGTGACGAGAATGTATTAGAAACAAACGATAAAATAAAAATTATGATATGTCCCCATTATACAGAAGATGATGCGTTTCCATATGGCGATATGTTTTTTACAGATCCATGGGACTGGTTGGAATATTTAGGAGAGCTTTCAAACAACACGGATTATGATTGGTACTTAAAGCCCCATCCAATTGAGAAAGAATTGGGGGATAAATTGATAGAAGAATATGTGGAAAGGTATCCCAATATAAAGTTGTTACCCAAATTTGTCTCACCCATTCAATTAAAAAAGGAAGGAATGAAATTTGCATTAACGATTCATGGAAGCATCGGGTATGAATATCCGCTAATCGGCATCGACGTGATTAATGCCGGATATAATCCTCATATTGCATTTGATTTTGACTGGAATCCGAAAAGTAAAAAAGAATATGAACACATATTGATGAACCTGCAGACAGCTGAAAAAACGATAGATAAAGAAGAAATATATCAATTTTATTGTATTCATTTTGGATATTATATTCCGCGGAGACAAGATTTGATGAATGTATTTTTCAAAGATTCGAGATTACAAGATGTAAGAGGATTAGTTGGCAGTAAAACAAAATATACTACGGATCTATTTAAATATTATATGGAGGAAACATCAGAAACCCGACATGAAGAATTGAAAAAAATATATGCGGATTTATTTAAAGATATGGATCAATACAAAGAAGGGGTTTTCTATAAACGTGGATTGATGTAAGGAAGGATCGTTATGCATAAATCATCATACTTAAGAATGGAATATTTGCTCCAGTATTACTCTTGTCTTTTAGAAGAACGCGAGAAACCAATCAAAGTATTAGATATAGGAAGTTACGATCAAAATGGTACCTATAAGGATTTGTTTCAAAAAGAAAGATACAACTATCTGGGCTTGGATTTGAGTCCGGGACCGAATGTGGATATTGTGCCTGAAAACATTTACTCGTGGAAAGAATTAAACAGTGAAATGTTTGATTTGGTGATCAGCGGACAGGTATTTGAACATATCGCATATCCATGGCTGACGATGCAGGAGATTGGAAGAGTGCTGAAGCCTTCCGGCGTGGGAATTATTATAGCGCCGAATTCCGGGAGAGAACATAAAGCGCCCATGGATTGTTATCGATTTTTTGCAGATGGATTGAGAGCTTTGGCTGAATGGGCGGGTTTTTATGTATGGCATGCAGGCGTAGCAGGAGTACCTGACATACAAGGAACGGATGATTGGATCAGCGAATGGAATGATGCGACTTTGGTGATACAAAAGCCGCCCAAAAGTATGAAAGCGATGAAAGAACCTTTTCCCTATGAAAGACGGTGCATGATAGATGGAACGGTAGCGGATAATTATAAAAATATGGAGATAGCTATTTTTGAAAATAAAAGAAAGTTTTCCAAGGATAAGCAATTTATTATTTGGGGAGCGGGAAAAACGGGAAAAGATGCTTTCCGGATTATCGGAGAAAAGAATGTATATTGTTTTGCAGATAATGCAGCGGATAAATACGAAACAGATGTATGTGGAAAACGCGTGATTGATTATAACGAGTTCAAAAAGGTAAACAAAGATTATAACTGCCTGATTGCGGCAACGTATGAAGCTTCCGCAGAGATAGCGGCTCAATTGCAAAAAGATGGCATTGAATTTGGTACATTATATCCGGATTTGTTATAAAAATTTCAGGAGGCTGATTCCAAGCGGGTGGAGGAGTAAGCTGATAATCAGAGGAAGGAATGGATTTTAAAAGAAAGATAATGAAAATATGAAACGAGGTTGATGAAAGTGAAAGTTTTGATTTATGGAGCCGGGGACAGAGGAAAATTGGCACTGGAATTAATGGAAAATGAATATAAAACAGATTGTGATGTTGTTGGATTTATCGATAAAAATAAATGTGGAGAATATTGCGGATATCCTATTTATAAATTAGATGATATAAAGTGGGGGGGGGGGCAAGCGGGAAGAATCGTAATTGCTTTGTTTGATTTTGAGCTGGTGAAAGAGATATGTCAGTTGATTAAGAAAAAAGGATTTACAGATATTTTTTGGTTTCAATATAAAAAAGAAGCCTTTCATTACGATGATTTTTTTGTTGAACAATGCAATAATTGTAAAAACTGGAAAGATGATTTAATGCTACAGACAGAAATGCATGTTATGGATTCCTGTAATTTAAATTGCAGAGGTTGTGCCCATTTTTCGCCCATATTTCCGGATGTATTGCCAGATTTGAACGCCAGATTGTCAGATGTAAAATGTTTAAGTGAAAAAATATCTCATATAGTAAGATTTTATATTTTGGGAGGAGAACCATTATTAAATCCTGAAATCAGTAATTATATACGTGGCATTCGCAAAATTTTGCCAGAAACACAATTATATATTGTGACAAATGGATTATTAATTGAATCTTTAACAGAGGATACTTTGCAATGCATTAAAGAAAATCGTATATGGATGAGTATTTCCGAATATCGCCCAACACATAATAGGATGGATAATATTAGAAAAATTTTGGATCAATATAAAATCTTCTATGAAATTCGTGAAGCTTTAGGTAAGGAAATCTTTAATTTACCATTCTCTTTGAGTACACATAGTAAATATCCGAAATCGTGTATTAGTAATGGTTGTATTACTATATGGAATGGAAAAATTGCCAGATGTCCACAATTGATGTATATATCTTCTTTCAATTCTTATTTTGGTACAAGTTTGCCTGAAGAAGGGGTTCTGGAATTGAACCATTGTCCATCAGGAGAAGAGTTACTAAAAATTTTAAAACAGGATGTTCCTTTATGTGCACATTGCATTCAAAATAAAATTGAGTGGAGTGTATGCGGGAAAAATGCTAAGTTAGAAGACTTTGCTGTTAACGATTGATACTATGAAATTTTTTGAAATTTTTGACTTGGGAGAATACATGAAAAAAAGAGCTGTTATATGGGGAACGGGCGGTACAGCGGAGAATTTTTTAAAAAGGCGGGGGCTGTATGCAGATTATCAGCTGGTTGCTTTTATTGATAATGATAGTTCTAAGTGGGGAGAAATGTTTTGGAATGGCCTGCCAGTAGTCGCCCCAGATGACTTAAAGAACATTAGATATGATACGATTATTATATGTTCAATTTATTATGAGAAAATTATAGAACAGCTGCAAAAGCTGGATGTGGATGCTACAAAAATCGTTACTTATGAGAATCTTGAGCATGTATTTTGCCAAAAATTTATTGATAAATATCAAGCATCTGAAGACACAGAGATCCAGGCGATATTAAAGCTTTTTCAGCAAGGGAAGATCAATGTGTTGGGAGCGCATATTTTAGAGGAGAAGCTTTCGGAAGTTTATCGAGATGAGGAAGGTTATCCTTATATCGATTTTTTCGGAAAAAAAATGTATTTTCCTAAGGATTATTTGTTTGTTAAATACGGGAATCAGGAGTATGTACGAAACATCCTTGGCGAACAGGAGGATGGTTCTCCGCACAGATATCTCAAAGATACAGAACAGATACCCCATGGTGCCGTCGTTGTAGATGCCGGGGTGTGTGAAGGGAATTTTGCTTTACAGTACATTGATAAAGTGAAAAAGATATATTTGATAGAAGCCGATCCGAAGTGGATGGAAGTACTAAAAAGAACCTTTGCCGATTATCAGGATAAAGTCGTTTTTTGCGGTAAATTTTTATCAGGACGTGATAATGCATACGAAATCACTTTGGATTCTCTGGTGCCGGATTATGAAACTGTGGATTTTATAAAGATGGACATTGAGGGGGCAGAAGTGGATGCCCTTCTGGGTGCGAAGCGGGTTCTTGAGAACAGCGCTGCCAGATGCGCGATATGCAGTTATCACAGACAATATGATGAAAAATATATTTCATTTATTTTGAATGCTTATGGATATCAGACCAGCTATTCTGAGGGATATATGTGTTTTCCTTATGACGAAAATATAAGTGATACGATAGACTTGCGTCATGGAGTAGTATATGCGAAAAAACAGGAGGATTTTGAATGAAACTTTTATCCGTAATTGTTCCTGTATATAATGCAGAATTATATATTCGACAATGTATAGAAAGTATTCTTAATCAGACATATAGTCTTTTGGAATTGATATTGGTGGATGACGGTTCTACGGATGATTCGGGAAATATCTGTGATATTTATGAAAAAAAAGACGATAGGGTATCGGTCGTTCATCAGAAGAACGGCGGCCCGCTGAGCGCCCGTTTCCATGGTCTCGTTCAGGCGAAGGGAGATTATGTTACATTTGTTGATGCAGACGATTGGATAAAACCAGAAACCTATGAAAAAGTAATGAATTTTGAGGAAGAAGCAGATGTTATTTCTTTTGGAATTATTCGTTATTTTGATGAGGAACACTTTTATGAAGATCCCCGTCTGGAAAACCAAATCTATGATAAAAGTATGATGCAATCAAAAATAATTCCGATCATGTTATGGGACGGAAAGTTGAATACTTGTGGAATCGATTCGAGTCTGTGCACAAAAATATTCAAGAAAAAACTTGTACAAAAACATGTGGAGAAAGCAGAAAAACTGCATATTTATTTTGGGCAAGATGTGGCAGTTACGTATCCGCTTTTGCTGGAAACCGAACGACTGATCAATCACAGAGAGTGTTTTTATTATCATCGGCAACGGGAAAAGGGAGTGGAATGGCCCTATTTTTCAGATAAAGAATTTTTTGACAAAGTATATCATTTGTATGTTTACTTGAAAGATGCTTTTCAGAAAAATGAACTTAGCAATGAACTACAGGAGCAATTAGATAAATATTACCGATCTTCTGTGAGCAGAAAGCAAAATAGCTATGACAAGACGGAGAACTTCGGTGAGTATGTGTTTCCTTATTGGACGATGCCGCCATCTTCGAAGGTGATTTTGTACGGTGCCGGAAAAATGGGAAACGTGTATAAAGAGATCAATGCTCAATGGCATTTTTGTCAAATTGTGCTGTGGGTGGATAAAAAAAGTTGTCTGACAGATGGAAGTGACAGTCCGCAGGCAGTCAGCAGCATTCATCATACGGAGTACGATTTTATACTAATAGCTGTGCAAAATCCTTTTCTTGCAGAAGAGATTAAAACAGAGCTTCAGAATATGGGAGTGCCAGGGGAAAAAATCATCTGGAGAGCGGTTGATGTGATGGGACTAAATAAGCGATAGGCAGGATTCTGTACAGAAAAAGGACGGTGGCATGTTGAAAGACTTGATTCTTTTTGGTACCGGTGAAAAAGGGAAAAAATTATCGGCATTATTGGAACATTATGAAGTGGGAATCCAATATTGGCTGGATTCCGATTCGACAAAATGGAATAAGCTGTTAGATGGTAAAAAAATTTATCCACCGTGCAAAATCAGGGATGAACATGACGCCAAAATCTGCATTTCGGCGACGGATACCAAAGAGGAAATGTATCACGCCATTCTCGATTATGGAGTGTCTAAAGAACGTATCGTGCCATTCGGACAGACGATAGTGAATGGTGTTTCTGCTCATTATGTGTGGAATAAACAAAATATTTTTTCAGACAGTCCCAATATCATTTTCGATTGCTCCAAAGGAATGCTATTGGGAGGGGTTGAGGCATGGAGTAAGAGTCTGCTAAAGGAATTAAAGAAAAGAGGACAAAGAGCATATTTGCTTTCTCCATGCGGAAACTATCCGATTGAAAATGAGATAAAACAAAACATGCTATGGGTAGATTCACAACCAAAAAATCTGTTTTCTTATGAGAATATAGAGAATATCATTACTGCGTTACAGCGAAAAATGCCGTGTGTCTTAATATCGAGTTTTCCGGGAGATATGTTGTTGGCCGCTTGCTGTTTGAAAAAAAGATATCCGGAATATGTAAGGATCTTTTCCGTGATTCATCAAGGAACTTCTGCGACTTGTAAGGAGCATGTAGAGCTGGAGCCATATATTGAAAAATATATAGCTGTGAGCAGGGATATTCAAGAAGAAATGGTGAAACGCGGGATTGAAAAGGATAAAGTGCTTCATATGACTTGTCCGGTGGATTGCATAGAACCTTATGTGAGAGATTATACTCGAGATAATAAAAAGGAACTAAGAATAGGATATGCGGGAAGAATAGAAGTAGCGCAGAAGAGAATGGATCAATTGCTTTCCCTGATAAAAGAGCTAGAAGAGCTTCATACGAATTACCATATGGAAATAGCTGGAAACGGAAGTTATCTAAGGCAACTAAAAGAACAAATAGAACGTAACGATTTGAGCCATAAGGTTACTTTGCTTGGAGAAATAAAAAGAAGGGAAATTGCTTCTTTTTGGTCAAAACAGGATGTTTGTGTGAATTTGTCGGATTTTGAGGGACGGAGCATTTCTATCATGGAAGCTATGAAGAATGGAGCAGTGCCTGTAGTAACCGCTACGTCCGGTGTGAAAGAGGACATTATACATGGGGAAAACGGGTATATGGTAGATATTGGAAACTATAAAGATATGGCAATGAAGATAGATTATCTTGCTAATAACAGACAATTGCTTTCTCTATTTGGGAATAAAGCGCATGAGATAATAACACAAAAAAGCAATAAGGATGTTCATATGAATTTTTGGAATAAGATATTGCAGAAAACAGACGTAGGTGGAAACGATGAAATGGATTAAAAAAGAGCATGAGTTCGATGAATATGCCCAGGTGATAACAGAGGAATTCAGAAAAAGGGATAGAAAGATATATATATTTGGAGCAGGACTCATTGGGCTGGAAGTCAGAGCTGTACTCGAAAAATATCAATGTTTTGCCGCATTTATTGATAATGATTGTAATAAACAACAGACAGGGCTAAAAGGATCGGACGTCATTTCACTCGATAATTATAAAAAAAGGAATGAGAGAGGTTGGATTGTTATTGCCGCCGATACCAGTAATATACCGGCAATAGAAAAGCAACTTTGTGAGTCTGGGTTAAAAAAGAGCACAGATTTTTATGATTATCATGAGTTTTTGTATCAAGTTTTACCGATTTTATCGATATATGAGTTCTCTTTATTATATGCCGTTGGTTCGGACAGCAAGGATATGGATATAGAGGCGGCTAAGAGAAGCGCAGATTGTTTGTTGCAAAAAGTAGATGTGATGAGAGAATTTGTATTGATTGGGGGAGAACCATTTCTCTATCAGGAGATAGCTTCAATCATAACCTATATCGGGGAGAAATACCGGGATAAAATGGTGATATTTTCCATAACAACAAACGGAACCATTATTCCGGGAAAACAAATAATCGATTTGTGTAGGAAATACAATGTTCTGATAAGGATTTCGAATTATTCTGCTCAATTAAGATATCTGGAAGCAAAATATGAAAAGCTTTGCGATATGTTAAGGCAAAATAAAGTATCCTATGTATTAGGTGAAAAAGAGTGGGAATGGAAGGATTATGGGTTTGGAAAGGTAAACCGAAAGGGAACCGAAGATGAGTTGCGAAAGGTTTTTGACTGCTGCAATACCCAATGTAGAGAGGTACGAGAGAATCGGTTTTATTACTGCGTTATGGCAAGAAGTATATCGGAAAACTTGCAGTTAAATGTGGGAGAGAATGATTATTTGGATTTAAATACCTGTAACAAAAAACAGCTAATGGAATTTCAGTTAGGATATTCTGAAAAAGGGTATTTAGAGATGTGCAACTATTGTAATGGTGCGGATGCGGAAAACTATCCCATACCTCCGGCCGAGCAGATAGGATGAGAGATAAAATGAAGACATGGATAGCCTTTGGTGTGGGAATAAATTTTTATTCCTTTATAGAACGTCTGGATCCCATTTGTCCCATTGCGGCATTCAGTGATAATGACTGCCATAAATGGGGACAGTATTTGTTGGGTGATTCGAGAATCTGCATGAATCCGGAGATGCTCAAAACCTTGTCTCATCCGTTTGTGATCATTACGGCGGAGCGTGAGAGTAGCATACGGGCAATAGAAAAACAGTGTGACGAGTATGGAGTTCCCCATCAGAGGATAAAGGATTTTCTTGAGGATATAAAATTACGGCCAGTAAAATGCTGCTGGCCTCAAAAGATTCAGCAGCGCAGGATTCATAAATTTATTGAGTTGCTGGTACACGGGACAACCGAGTGCAATTTTCACTGTGAATATTGCTATGTCTGGAGAAAAAACGAATTTACTCCCGGAAAAGAGACGTCCGAGCATACGCCGAAAGAGATTCGGAGTGCATTATCTTTAAAAAAGCTGGGAGGTCCTTGTCATATAAACATTTGTGCCTTGGGAGAGACCTTGCTGTCAAAAGATATTGTCAGTCTGACCTATGAATTGCTGGAGGAGGGGCATTATCTTTCGATCATTACCAATGGCACGATTACACCGAAAATTGATGAGATTCTCCGTTTTCCACAGGGATTTCTGGAACGTATGTTTTTTAAACTTTCGTTTCACTATGCCGAGCTGAACCGGACGAGACTTTCAGCGGTTTTCTGGAAAAATGTAGAAAAGATTAAAAACTCTCCTTGCTCTTATTCGATAGAGATCACGCCCTGCGATAGCTTAATTCAGGAGATCGATCGCGTGAAAGAAGAATTTGAGGATAAAGCCGGCGGGGCTATGCCACATATTACATTTACACGTGATGCCGAGAAAGAGGGTTTGGATCTATTGTCAGATCTTTCTTTGGAAGAGTACAAAAATACCTGGAGTGTGTTTCATTCCGATTTGTTTGCATTAAAATGTAGATTATATAAAAAGAAGATAGAGCAGTTTTGCTATGCGGGGAATTGGAGTTATCGAATCAATCTGGTAAATGGAAATCTGCAAAGCTGCTATCGGCAGGAATTACGGGGAACCATATTTGACCGTGAGCAGAAAGTGCTGCCGCTTCTTACGGTGGGAAAGAGCTGCCGAATGGATTATTGTTTTAATAATCATGCGTTTTTGGCGTGGGGAGATGTCCCTGAATTGCCTTGTGAAAATTATCTGAAAGTACGGGAACGGGTGTCTGAAAACGGATTTCATTGGGTGAAGGATTCCTATGCGGCGTTTATGGGCCAGAAATTGTATGACAACAATTTTGCCTATCGGGATCGATGGTCTGATTATGAGCGATTATTTGAAGTTGGCAGACGTCCCGCCTTTATTTTATTGAATAGCCCAGATTATGGGAATTTGGGAGATCATGCGATTGCTTATGCAGAAAGAAAATTGTTTGAAAGATTATTTCCGGATGTTGCATTGATTGAGATTTCCTGTGAGCAGTATATTCGGGAAAATCTGCTTATCCAAAATGTCATACAGCAAGAGGATATTTTACTGGTAAATGGTGGTGGATATCTGGGATCGCTGTGGCTATGGCTGGAGGATATGACAAAAAATATCATAGAACAATATAAGGATAACCAGATTCTGATTTTTCCACAGACAATATATTTTGAGGATTCCTGTTTGGGAGAAACTGAAAAACAATCGTTATCAGAAGTGTTAAACAGTCATAAGAATTTGACGATCATGCTGAGAGATCGTCGGTCTTTCCAGACAGCTCAAGAATTACTAAAAGATCCAGTGAGACGATTGTTAATTCCCGATATTGTGCTGTCATTAAATAGGAAACAGAATTTTAAACGTTCAGGAAGTCTGGTCTGTCTGAGACAGGACAAAGAATCGAAAGGCTTTGATTCGGCTGCGATAGAAGAGATTCTGCGCCAGAAGGGGCTGGAGCCGGAATTTTTCAGCACGGTTTCAGAAGATGAAATTTATCTAGATAACCGGGAAATTTATCTCGGGCAATTATGGGATAAAATCAGCAGAGCCGAATTGATGGTGACGGACCGTCTGCATGCGGTTATTTTTTGCGTGATTACCGATACCCCTTGTATCGCTTTGAATAATATATCGGGAAAGGTGTTTGAATTAAAACATTGGCTGAAAAACGATTCAACGGTGATTTTTTGTGAGCAAACAGAGCAGCTGGAAAACTGTGTGGAAAGAATCCAAAACAATCAAATCGAGGAGATTACAGCAAAAGGCGATGGTCTGGAAATGGCACTGAAAGAATTGGAACATTATTTGAAGGAAAATTGCTTTTTATGAAAAATATATTATTACTCGGCGATTCCATTCGCCAGAATTATCAGGAATATGTAAAAACGAATTTATGTGAAAGGGCAAATGTCTATTATCCAAACGATAACGGGAGATTTTGCCAGTTTACCTTGAGGTATCTTCATGAGTGGGTGGGGGCCTTGTCGGAGCATGGCAGGATAGCTTTTGATGTCGTGCATTTTAATTGCGGATTATGGGATATTTTGCGCTTATCCAATGAAAATGCACCATTTACAGATGAGAAACAGTATGCGGATCTTTTGGAACGCATGGTAAACAGAATCCGATATCTGTGTCCGGGCGCCACGGTGGTTTTTGCATTGACAACGGAGGTAATAGAACCAGGCTTTGAGCCGGGAGTCGAGATAGGTGAAAGACGAAATACGGATATCAGGCGGTATAATGAGATAGCCAGGGAAGTTTTCGGCGGCTTGAATATTGAAATTAATGACTTATGGAGTGTTTCGAAAAATCTTCCGCCGGAAGCACATTCGGATATGGTGCATTTTGAAACACCAATGGGAATGCAGGCATTGGGAGATTGGGTTGTCAGGTGCCTGGAGAAATATTGTTGAAAAATGAGAGGCAAGAAAATATTATGGTGAAGGTATCGGTAATCGTACCTGTATATAACACAGAACATATGCTAAAAGCATGTATAGACAGTTTGCTTCATCAGACATTACAAGAGATAGAGCTTATTTTTGTCGATGACGGTTCTACCGATGGCTCCCTTGACATGTTACATCAATATCGACAAAAAGACAGGCGAATCCGGATCCTTTCTAACAAAAAAAATATGGGAGGAGCGATTGCCAGAAACAAAGGATTATCTGTAGCTAGTGGAAAGTATATACAGTTTGTTGATTCGGATGATTATATAGAGCGGGATACGCTGGAAAGTTTGTACCGCATATCTGAGCAAAATCACGCAGAATTGTGTTATATGGGGATGCAATTTCATCTGGAAAAAGGAGTGGAGGAGTTAAAGGCACAAAACCGGATCCGGGGAAAGTATCCGGGGGTTTATGATGGAAAGGTATTGTTGGGAAAGTTTATAGAAAATAATGAATTTTTTTTGTATCTTTGTTCTGTTTTTTACAGGCGTTCTTTTTTGGAAGCGCATGAATTGAACTTTAGAAATCTTTTTGTGGGAGAAGGAGGAAATCTGATCCTACGTTCCTTGTGCCATGCCAAACGAGTGGTGGTTTGCCCAGAAAAATATTATCATTATCGGATTCATGGAAAATCAGTAATGCATAGTGCAAATACAAAAAAAGAGTTGTTGACAGGGCAGATTGTTCAGTTTATTGATGTTTTGCATTATTTTTCACAAGAAGAGAATGCCCCCAGTCTGGCCATTTTTTTAGAAAAATTGTGGAAGGAAGTAGCGGGAGGGATACAAAACTTATCGAAAACAGAGCGCTTAGAAATAGAGCATAGATTGGAGACGGGATTTGCCAAGTATATTTTTTATATGCTACAGCAAAAAAAACAGTCTTATGGAATTACATTTGACGAAAACGTGTTAAAACGCATTGAGAAGAAAGCGTCGGTTATTATCTATGGGGCCGGGTATGCGTCGCGGGAAATGTTGGAATTGCTAAATCAATATGACATTGCGATCGTTGGCTTTGCTGTTACAGAGCGTCGAACTGACCGGACAAGTCTGTATGGACATCCTATCTATGAGATTCAGGAATTGATCCAATATAAGGATTCAGCGATGGTATTGGTAGCAGCAAACATAATTTATAATCAGCAGATTCAAAGCACATTGGAACAATGGGGATTTCAGGATTATATCTTTTTAAATGTAGAGATATAAAATTATAATTCAAGATAACTCAGGAGAGGCGGAAATGACAGGTGAGGCGGAGGTTTCTGTAATCGTTCCTATTTATAACATTGACCAATATATTGAGCAATGCATTTCAAGTATTATAATGCAGACTTATGACAAGTTGCAAATCGTCCTGGTGGACGATGGTTCTACAGATAGAAGTGGACAGATTTGTGATCAGTATCAAAAAAAGGATGTTCGTATTGTTGTTATTCACAAACAGAATGAAGGGTTGGTCCCGGCAAGAAAGACCGGTTTGCTGGCGGCAACAGGAAAATATATCTGTTATGTGGATGGGGACGACTGGATAGAGCCAGATTTCATTGAATACCTGTTAGCAGGTATGGAACGGGCAGGAACCGAGCTGAGTGTAGCGGATTATTTTTGTGATATGGAAGAATATTCCTGGAAAGTGCAAGAGCGACAACAGGCTGGGGTTTATGATACAAAAGAGCTGATTTCAACAATGTTATATACCGGAGAGTTCTACGAATTTGGGATCAGCCAGTTTGTTTGGGCAAAGCTATTTCGGAGAGACGTATTGTATGAGATTCAGATGCAGGTGGATGATCGGATTTTTTGTGGGGAAGACGTGGCCGTCACGTATCCTTATATTTTAAAAACGCGAAAGATATGTTTTTTAAGTTATGCAGGTTATCATTATCGACAACGAAGAGGCTCCATGACAAGCGGCTATGATGCGAACGAGCAAATGAGAAACCGGATTTTGATTCAGTATTTAGCTGATATCTTTCAAAGTTCTGCCTATGCGGATAATCTCTATAGACAGCTGAACCAATATGCAAAAAACTTGTTTCTGGCAAGACAAATCGATTGTTTTGACACACCAAAGGGGAGGGGACTTCTGACTCCGTATGGGGGATTGCCGGAAAATGCCCGTGTAGTCATCTATGGTGCGGGAAAACTAGGGCAGAGTATATATGGTTATCTAGAACGTCAGACATCCGTTACAATCATAGATTGGGTGGATAAAAATTATAAAAGATATCAAAAAGGTGACAGGAAAGTAAATAGTCCCGAAAACCTGAAACAATTCGATATATCTTCCTATGACTGGGTGATTATCGGGGTTTGTAGTGAGAAAACAGCGGAAAAGATTAAGGAATATTTGATAGAATTACATATAGATAAAGAAAAAATAAAGTGGTTAAGGAAAGCGTTTATACAAGAAAAAACATGGATATTGGACACATGAAGATTGTTATAGCCAGACGTAGGATAGGTAAAGTGCAGAGGAAAGAATATGAAGAATCAAACGGAAAAGGTAGAGCAAGTGATTTATATTGTTGGAGCCCATTCCAGGGGGCGAACATTGGGAATGTATCTGACAAAATTATATCCAGATATAAAGATTGCCGCATATTTATATGATAATGATGAGCCAAATCAGGACGAAATAGATGGGATTCCGGTGATTCATTTTGATGAAAACACGAAATTTCCGTCTGACAGGCTGGTATATCTTGGGACAAGAGGAATATATCATCAGAAATTGATTAAAAAATTGCACAATATGGGTATGGAGAAGATCATTCCGGTTACTCCCGAGTTCGATCGTAAGCTGCGCAATAGCTTTTTGGAACGCTATTTTGCGGAAAACGGCAGAGAATATTATAAGTTGGATGCAGCTGCAGATGCGGCGTGTATCTACATTGCAAGGTCTGTTTTTGACAAACCGTTGCAACAGGAGTATTCGTTGTCTGGATTTCAGAAAGAAATTCAAGTTGGCGCAGAACTGACGGATCAACGCATTTGTGATCTGACAGATAATAAAGGGGAACATATATCAGAAAAAAACAAGCAGTTCTGTGAATTGACGGCGCTTTACTGGATCTGGAAAAATGCTAGGCAAGATATCGTAGGTTTGGAGCATTACCGGAGACATTTTCTTTTGCAGGAAGGGTGGCTACAGGATATGAAGGAACGGTGTATTGATGTGATTTTACCGACCCCACTTTATGTAGCGCCAAACATTGCACAGAATTATAAAGAAAGACATGTAGCCTCCGACTGGGACTTTATGATGGATTATATGAGGAAAATTCATCCTGCTGATTATCGAAAGGCCGTTCGTTTTTTTGACATGAATTTATATTCTCCTTGCAATATGTTTATTATGAAAAGACAAGTGTTGCATGAATTATGTTCATGGCTTTTTCCTATTTTATTTATTTGTGCAGAGCACGGTGGGGAAAGGAAAGATGGTTACCAGAACCGGTATCCAGGATTTTTATCTGAAAGGCTGATGACTTTTTTCTTTGAAAAAAACCGAAATGAATATCGAATTGCCTATGCAGATAAAGATTTTCTAAATTGATTTATCGCAATTTATAAAGATGGGAGAGAACGGAAATGGACTTTGAATTGACAGCCTCTATGATGTGTGCCAACTATGGCAATCTGGAGAAGGAAGTGAGAGATTTGGATGAGGGAGGGATCGATTCCTTTCATATTGATATTATGGACGGGCGATATGTGCCTAATTTTGCCATGTCTTTAAACGATATGCGTTACATAGCGAAAGCTTCAGAAAAACCTTTGGATGTACATCTGATGATCGAGCATCCGAATAATTGTATCGGATTGTTTCTTTCTAGTTTGCGTAAAGGAGATACCGTATATATCCATCCAGAAGCGGAGTATCATCCATCTACCACTCTGCAGAGTATTATTAATGCGGGAATGATTCCGGGAATTGCCATCAATCCAGGGACTTCGGTAGAGACCGTGATGGAAATGCTGCGAATTGTCAAGAAAGTATTGGTCATGTCGGTAAATCCGGGCAATGCGGGACAGATGTATCTGCCTTATGTGGGAAAGAAAATTACGAAGCTTCTTGCGCTAAAAGAAGATATGGATTTTGAGATCTATTGGGATGGGGCCTGCAGCGCAGATAAGATTCTGGAATATGCCCCGAAAGGTGTGAAGGGATTTGTTCTGGGAACAACATTGCTGTTTGGGAAGGGAAGACCCTATGGAGAGACCTTGCAGAATATTCGAGATTTGAAATTTTAATCGGTTGGGAAATTTTTTGTTTTTGCTGTAAAGTGAAAATATAAATGAGGATTTTGCTATGCTTCGGTGAAGGGAGTTCTACTGGACCGAAGCTTTTTGCTACGCAAATAGTTGTAATATAATGTGAGAAATTTCTGTTGATTTATAAAACATTATTTAGTATAGTAAGGAGGGAATGGAAAGACTGTTTTTAGAATGGGAGAGGAGAACGGTATGATTAAAGTGGCAGTAGATGCGATGGGTGGCGATCATGCCCCTGGTGAGATTGTAAAGGGTGTGGTAGATGCGGTATCCCACAGAGCGGACATTCAGGTTCTATTGGTGGGGAAGGAGGATATGGTGACGAAGGAACTTTCTCGGCATACATATCCAAAGAAACAGGTACTGCTGATTCCAGCATCGGAGGTGATTGAGACAGAAGAGCCACCCGTCAATGCCGTGCGCCGGAAGAAGGATTCGTCGATTGTAGTAGGGATGAATCTGGTAAAGGCCGGGGAAGCGGATGCCTTTGTGTCTGCTGGAAGCTCCGGGGCGATTCTGGTCGGCGGCCAGGTGATCGTTGGCCGTCTAAAAGGGGTGGAACGACCGCCTTTTGGGGCTCTGATTCCTACAGAAAAGGGAGTTTCTCTGCTGTTGGACAGCGGTGCAAATGTGGATGCCCGCCCTTCTCATCTGGTACAGTTTGCCCGAATGGGAGCGATCTATATGGAGCATGTGATTGGGATTCCCAAACCGCGTGTAGGGATTGTCAACATTGGCGCCGAGGAGGAGAAAGGCAATGCCTTGGTAAAAGAAACGTTTCCTCTGCTGAAAGAATGCCAGGATATCAACTTTACCGGCAGTATTGAGGCCCGAGAGATCCCTCATGGAGGAGCTGATGTAATCGTGTGTGAGGCATTTACCGGTAATGTAATTTTAAAACTTTATGAAGGAACTGGGGCTACTTTGATATCGATGGTGAAGAAGGGGATGATGAGCAGCCTTCGCAGTAAGTTGGGGGCATTGCTAGTGAAACCGGCCTTGAAGGAGACATTGAAAGCGTTCGATGCATCCCGGTACGGCGGGGCGCCGCTTCTGGGATTGAAGGGGCTGGTAGTGAAGACTCACGGCAGTGCGGGAGCTCGGGAAGTAAGCAATTCTATCATCCAGTGCGTGACATTTAAGGAACAGAAAATTAACGAGAAAATTAAAGAAAGCCTGGAAATTGGAGAATCGTGAGTAACAGTTCAATATTTGAACTGCCACAAAATTAAGAAAGAAAGGGGGGAAAAGGATGGAATTTGAGAAGCTGCAGGGAATTATTGCCGAGGTGTTGAATGTGGAGACAGGAGAAATTACACTGGACACCACATTTGTAGAAGATCTGGGTGCGGATTCACTGGACATTTTTCAGATTGTTATGGGAATCGAAGAGGAATTTGATATTGAGATACCCAGCGACGCGGCGGAACAGATCGTTACAGTGGGTGATGCAGTGGAACAGATTAAGAATGCACTAAACTAATGGGAAAGTGGTTTGTTGACTTGCTAGTGAGCAATCATGGAAAAAGAGTGCATACCAAATAGAAAGGGGGAGGGCGCGTCGCAGGAGAGCCTGGGTAGCGCCCTCTCCTTGTAAGACGGAAAGGGAAAGTATATGAATCGAGATTTGAAAGAATTAGAGGTGAGGATTGGCTATACGTTTCGGCAGAAAAAGCTGTTGCGTCAGGCTATGATTCATAGCTCTTTTGCCAATGAGCATCATATTGATAAGCTGAATTGTAATGAACGGCTAGAGTTTTTGGGGGATGCCGTTTTGGAGGTGGTATCCAGCGATTTTCTGTATTGGCAATATCCGGACAAGCCGGAAGGAGAGTTGACAAAGATTCGGGCCAGTCTGGTCTGCGAACCCACATTGGCCTATTGTGCATCAGAGATCGGATTGGGCGCTTATCTTTTCTTAGGAAAGGGGGAGGAAGCCACTGGCGGGAGAAGCCGGGATTCTGTAGTGTCGGATGCTATGGAGGCATTGATTGGGGCAATCTATCTGGATGGTGGTTTTGCTAATGCAAAAGAGTTCGTTCACCAGTTTGTGCTGAACGATTTAGAGCATAAGCAGCTCTTTTATGATAGCAAGACTATCCTGCAGGAAATCGTGCAGGCCGGGGAGGGCGGGCAACTTCTGGAATATGAGATACTAAAAGAAGATGGGCCCGATCATCGTAAGGTATTTGAAGTGATGGCTGTGCTCAATGGAGAGGAGATCGGCAGAGGAAGTGGCAGGACCAAGAAAGCAGCAGAGCAGGTTGCCGCCTACCGGGGAATACTGAAACTGAAGGAGCATATATGTACTTAAAGAGTATCGAGATACAGGGGTTCAAATCCTTTGCCAACAAGATTACTTTTGAATTTCATAATGGCATTACCGGGATTGTGGGTCCGAATGGCAGCGGCAAAAGTAATGTGGCAGATGCGGTTCGCTGGGTTTTAGGAGAACAGCGCATCAAGCAGTTGCGGGGCGCCAGTATGCAGGATGTGATTTTTGCCGGCACGGAGCTGCGAAAGCCCCAGGGGTTTGCTTACGTGGCAATTACTTTGGATAATTCCGATCATCAATTGACCATCGACTATGATGAAGTAACGGTTGCTCGTCGCTTATACCGTTCCGGGGAGAGCGAATATCGGATTAATGGCAGTGCTTGCCGGCTGAAGGATATCAATGAGCTGTTTTATGATACCGGAATTGGCAAGGAGGGATACTCGATCATCGGCCAGGGCCAGATTGATAAAATTCTCAGTGGAAAACCGGAGGAACGGCGGGAGTTGTTTGATGAGGCTGCCGGGATTGTCAAATTTAAGCGGCGCAAGCTGATAGCTCAGAAGAAGTTAGAGGATGAGAAGCAGAATCTGGTGCGGGTCAGCGATATTCTGGCGGAGTTGGAAAAACAGGTGGGTCCTCTGGCCAGACAATCCGAAGCCGCCCGGAAATATTTGAATCTGAAGGAGCAACTTAAGACTTATGATGTCAATCTTTTTTTGATGGAATCGGAGGGCATTCGGACTCAGTTAAGTGAAGTGGAGAAAAAAGAAACGATTGTGTCTCAGGATATGCGGGAAGCAGCTCAGCAAACGGAGGAGGAAAAAGCTACCTATGATCGGTTGGAACAGGAACTGAGTCGGTTGGAAGAAGAAATCGGTGAAAAGCGAGAGCGGCTAGGCCAGGCAGAGATGGAGAAGGGAAATCTGGAAGGCCAGATTAATGTGCTTCACGAGCAGATTAATACAGAACGAATGAATGCCGATCACATCAATGCTCGCATAGAGTCTATTCAGAGAGAACGAGAGCAAAAAGAGCGGCAGGTTGTTGATTATGAAAAGGACAGTGCTGAGATTCGAAAGCAGGCGGCGCTCAGCAATCAGGAGCTTTTGCTGGCAGAGGAACGATTGCGTCAGGAAGATGAAACGATTATGCTGTTAGATCAGCGGATTGAGGCGGGAAAAGGCAATATTATTGATAGTCTAAATGAAAAAGCATCCTTGACAGCCAGAGAACAGCGCTATGAAGCCATGTTAGAGCAGGTACAGGTGAGGCATTCTGAGGTATGCCAGCGACTTTTGCGCTACAAGAGCGACGAGTCAGTGCAGGAGGAATTGCAACAAAAGGAGCGACAGAAGCTGGAGATTTCCAGACAGCGGATGGAAGGATTACTGTCCGAACAGACCGATTGTGAAACGGAGATGGAGCGCTGTGAGCAGGAGGTGCGGCGGCTGACCCGAGGATTAAATGAAAAGCAGCAGGAGTACCAGAGAGCGACCACCCGCCTCGAATCTCTGCGGAATCTGGCAGAACGTTATGAGGGATACGGCAATAGTATTCGCAAGGTGATGGAGGTGCGGGACCGGGTTCATGGCATTCATGGCGTGGTGGCAGATCTGATCACGACAGAGCGGCAATATGAGACGGCGATTGAGACGGCTCTGGGTGGCAGTATTCAAAATGTGGTGACCGATTCAGAGCAGACGGCGAAGCAACTGATTGAATATTTAAAGAAAAATAAATATGGCCGAGTGACTTTTCTGCCATTGACCAGCATCGGGCAGCGGGGAGATTTTTCCCAGCCAGAAGTGCTTCGAGAGCCAGGAGTGATTGGCCTGGCCAGTGATCTGATCCAGGTAAGACCCCAATATCAGGTGTTGGCAAAATATCTTTTAGGCCGGGTGGTGGTGGCGGCTACGATTGATCATGCCGTTGCTGTGGCCAGAAAATATAAATATTCTCTGCGGATTGTGACGTTGGAGGGCGAGCTGCTAAGCGCAGGGGGCTCGATGACGGGAGGTGCATTCAAAAATTCCAGTAATCTATTGGGAAGAAAACGGGAGCTAGAAGAATTGGATGGTATCTGCAAAAAGGTATTGTCTATAGCGGAGCGACTGCAAGAAGAGCTAAAGATGAATGAAGGAATGCTGGCAGAAAAAAGAGAAGAGTTGGGGAAGATTCGCGAAGCGTATCATCAGGAATCTCTGAATCAGAATACACTGGAGTTAAATGTCAGTCAATTGGAAGAAAAGAAGGAGGAAATTCAGGATTCTTCTCGGGATTTGGTACTGGAAAATCAACAATTGGAGGAACAGATTCGGGAGATTGAACAGAATCGTCAGCAGATTGCCCGGGATTCGGAACAATTGCGCCAGCAGAATGAGCAGGCAAATCAGGAGGTGGAACAACTTTCCGGACAGATGGAGAAAACCAGGCAAGTGAGAGAAACGCTAGCCCATGAGTTGGAAGAGATTCGTCTGCGGGCTGCCAGTTTAAAGCAACAGGTGGATTTCGTGATGGAGAATCTTCACCGAGTCAGGGAGGAGATTCAAAAACAGGAGGAAGAACTGGTGGGTTTGAAAACCGGAACCGGAGATTCCAGGTTGGCAATTGAGGAAAAACAACGGCAGATCGGAGAGCTGAGGGAACGCATTGAAGCGGCCATAGATCGTCGGGAACAGTTGACGAAAGCGTTAGAAGTGCTGGGAGCCGGAAAGGAGGAAAAGACCCGGGAACAAAAGAGTATTTTTCAGAAACGTGAAGAACTGACAGAGCGAATCAGTCATCTGGATAAAGATCTGTTCCGGCTGCAGAACCAGAAAGAGAAACTGGAGGAAAGGCTAGAGAATCATGTAAACTATATGTGGAGCGAATATGAACTGACCTTCACTACAGCAGAGCCTTTGCGGGATCCAGAGCTAACTGTGATTTCCGAGGTACGAACCCAGATTGAAAAGTTAAAGGGGGATATCCGGGCACTGGGGAGTGTTAATGTCAATGCGATTGAGGATTATAAGGAGATCTCTGGCCGTTATGAATTTATGAAAACCCAGCATGATGATTTGGTGGAGGCGGAACAGACTCTCTTGCAGATCATTGAAGAGTTGGATACCGGGATGAGGCGGCAGTTTGCAGAGAAGTTTAAGGAAATACGCAGCGAATTTGATCGGGTGTTTAAAGAACTGTTTGGCGGAGGACACGGAACGTTGGATCTGATGGAAGATGAAGATATTCTGGAAGCAGGAATACAAATCATTGCCCAGCCGCCAGGAAAAAAACTGCAGAATATGATGCAGCTGTCCGGAGGAGAAAAGGCTCTGACAGCGATATCCTTATTGTTTGCGATACAGAATCTGAAGCCATCCCCCTTTTGTTTGTTGGATGAGATTGAAGCAGCGCTAGATGATTCTAATGTCGAGCGGTTTGCAGGCTATCTGCATAAGCTGATTAAAAATACCCAGTTCATTGTGATTACGCATCGGCGGGGAACGATGGTAGCTTCGGATCGGCTTTATGGGATTACCATGCAGGAAAAGGGGGTATCCACACTGGTATCAGTGAATTTGATAGAGGATCAGCTGGAAGGATAGAAGCTGATAAGAAAGCGTTTGAACAATTAGAGACCGGAGGCAAAAGTTGGGGGTTTTGTCTGAGAAATATCAAAAAGGAGCATATCGGAAATGGAAGAGAAGAAAAGAGGATTTTTCAGCCGTCTGGTGGATGGACTAGCCAAGACCAGAGATAATATTGTGTCCGGAATGGACTCCATCTTCAGTGGATTTTCAGCGATTGATGAGGATTTTTATGAAGAGCTGGAAGAGACTCTGATCATGGGGGATCTGGGAATGAAGACCACCATGTCGATTATGGAGGATCTACGCAGACGGGTAAAGGAACAACATATTAAGGAGCCAGGAGAATGCCGCCAGTTGTTGATCGACTCCATCAAAGATCAGATGAATCTGGGAGAAAATGCCTACGAATTTGAGAACCGTACCTCGGTGGTGCTAGTAATTGGGGTCAATGGAGTGGGAAAGACCACTTCTGTGGGGAAGTTGGCGGGCCAGTTGAAAGATGACGGCAAGCGAGTGATTTTGGCAGCAGCAGATACCTTCCGGGCGGCGGCAATTGAGCAGCTGACGGAGTGGGCCAATCGAGCCGGGGTGGAGATTATCGCCCAACAGGAAGGATCGGATCCGGCGGCAGTGATTTATGACGCGGTGGCGGCGGCGAAATCCCGAAAAGCGGATGTGCTGATCTGTGATACGGCGGGACGGCTTCATAATAAGAAGAATTTGATGGAGGAGTTAAGAAAAATTAACCGGATCATTGATAAGGAATATCCGGGCGCTTACCGGGAAACATTGGTGGTGTTAGATGGAACCACAGGACAAAATGCGCTTTCCCAAGCCAGACAATTTATGGAGGTGGCAGACATTACCGGAATTATTTTAACAAAGCTGGATGGGACAGCGAAAGGCGGGATTGCGGTGGCGATTCAGTCGGAGTTAGGGATTCCAGTGAAATATGTGGGGGTTGGAGAAACGATTGATGATCTGCAAAAGTTTAATTCGGGAGATTTTGTGAATGCATTGTTTCAAGTGAGAGAAAGTTGATTTTATCAAAGGTTTTGCCATGAATATAATTTTAGAAAAGAGGAAACAAGGATGGAAGAACTGACATTAGAGAAATTTGAGGAAGCTTCAGAGGAGGTACAAAAGGTTACCCAGGAGACCAAGCTGGTATATAGTGAGTACTTTTCGGCCCAGACAGGAAACAAGATTTATTTTAAGCCGGAGAACATGCAATATACCGGAGCTTATAAGGTTCGGGGAGCTTTTTATAAGATCAGCACTTTAAGTTTAGAGGAAAAAGAGCGGGGACTGATCACTGCGTCGGCAGGGAATCATGCACAGGGGGTGGCTTATGCTGCGAAGTTAGCCGGGATCCGGGCAGTGATTGTAATGCCTACGACTACACCGCTTATTAAAGTGAACCGTACGAAAAACTATGGAGCAGAGGTGGTTCTTTATGGAAATGATTTTGATGAAGCCTGTTCCCATGCCTACCATTTAGCGGAGGAGCAAGGCTATACCTTTGTCCATCCTTTTGACGACCTTGACGTGGCAGCAGGCCAGGGCAGTATTGCCATGGAAATTATCAAAGAGTTGCCCACAGTAGATTATATTTTGGTGCCAGTGGGAGGAGGGGGCTTGTGTACCGGAGTGTCCACCTTGGCAAAACTGTTGAATCCCAAGATTAAAGTGATTGCAGTAGAGCCGTCGGGAGCCAATTGTTTGCAGACATCTTTAAAGGCAGGAAAAGTGATGACGCTTCCCACGGTAAGTACAATCGCAGATGGTACAGCGGTACACCGTCCAGGGGAGAAGCTATTTCCCTATTTGCAGGAAAATGTGGATGATGTGATAACGATTGAGGATTCGGAGTTGATTGTGGCATTTTTGGATATGGTAGAAAACCATAAAATGATTGTGGAGAATTCGGGACTGTTGACGGTGGCAGCATTGAAACATATGGATGTGAAGAAGAAAAAAATCGTATCAATCTTGAGTGGTGGGAATATGGACGTGATTACCATGTCTTCCGTAGTGCAGCATGGGCTGATTCAACGGGATCGGATCTTTACGGTGTCAGTTCTGCTGCCGGATAAGCCAGGAGAATTGGCGAAAGTTTCCTCTTTGCTGGCAGAGGAAAAGGGAAATGTTATCAAATTGGAGCACAACCAGTTTATTAGTATCAACCGGAATGCGGCAGTAGAATTGCGAATTACCCTGGAAGCGGAGGGAACGATTCACAAAAATCAGATTGTTCAGCGGTTGAATGATGAGGGATACCGGCCCAAATTGGTAAAATCAAAGGGAATGTAAAAACAAGAAATAAGGATCAGGGGAGGAGCTTATGCAAGAGGAATATGAGGAAGAGAAACAGGTAAGGGAACAACGCAAGCCTGGAGAATCTGGGCATACCGACTGGAGGAAGACGCCACTGGCAGATAATATCCATTATTTTATGAAGTGGACTTTCATATCTGTGATTATCGGTGTAACAGTGGGTGTGGTTGGCGCTGTATTTGGTCATGGGGTGATATTGGCTACAAGGCTGTGGCAACAATTTCATTGGACCGTTTTCTTTATGCCAGTGGCAGGATTGCTGATTGTGTGGCTCTATCAAATGGGACATGAAGAAAAGAATCGGGGAACGGATCTGATACTAGAGTCCGTATCGGCGCATCAGGAGATTCCGGTGATTACGGCACCTTTGATTTTTGTATCTTCCATTTTAAGTCATGCAGTCAGTGCGTCGGCAGGACGAGAAGGCGCGGCACTTCAGCTGGGCGGCGCTTTGGGGAATCTGACTGGAAAGATGATGCGGCTAGATGAAAGGGATCGGAAGATTGCGATTATGTGTGGGATGAGCGCCTGCTTTTCGGCTCTTTTTGGCACGCCGCTGGCCGCCGGGGTATTTTCCATGGAGGTGGTTAGTATCGGAATTATGTATTATGCGGCTTTGGTGCCTTGTTTATTTGCCTCCTTTATCGGTGCAGCAGTATCTGGAAGATTGGGACTGGTGGCGGAGCATTATGATATTGGTCTTGTGCCAGTTTTTGATTTTGAGGGAGCAGCATTGACGGTTCTTTTGGGAATTCTTTGTGCGATTGTAGGGATTTTTTTGTGTCAGGCTATGCACAAAAGCGGATCTTTATATCGGAAATATTTTCCCAGTCCTTATTGGCGGATATTGGCAGGAAGCGGAATCTTTATTGTTTTGACTATGATTTTCCGAAGTCGATTTTATAATGGGGGTGGTTTGCATCTGATCGAGCGCTGCTTTGAAGGGGAGACTGTGCCCTATTATGCGTTTGCGATCAAAATTCTGTTTACGGCTGTGGCATTGGGAGCTGGGTTTAAAGGTGGCGAAATTGTGCCGACACTTTGTGTGGGAGCTACCTTTGGCTATACGATGGCGGCGCTTTTGGGGATGCCTTCTGGACTTTGTACAGCAGTAGGAATGGCCTGTTTGTTCGTCAGTGTGACGAATTGTCCGGTTTCCACAATATTTATGGCATTTGAATTATTTGGTTTTGAAGGTATGCCTTTTTTTGCACTGGGAATTGCAATCAGCTTTACATTGTCAGGATATTATGGACTATATCATAGCCAGAAATTTGCATATTCAAAAATTCGGACAGAGTATATTGATCGGAAGTCAAATTAAATGTGGTGATTCACAAAGAAAAGGGAAGAGAAGGAAAAGGACAATCAGGGAGAACAAGAATATGAGAACATTGATTGAAAAGGCGGCTATAGTGACGATGGACGAAAACGAAAATATGTGGCCGGAAGGCTATGTCTTGTTTGACGAGGAAAGTATTCTGGCAGTGGGAGAGGGGAGCTGTAGCCAGGAGGCAGACTTGCGGATTGACGGAAAAGGCGGTATTTTAATGCCGGGGATGGTGAATGTTCACAGTCATATTTCCATGATGCCTTTTCGCTCGATGGGAGATGATTGCCCCGATCGTTTGCGGCGCTTTCTGTTCCCTCTTGAGTTGGCCGCCATGACTCCTGAGCTGGTGTATGCGGCGGCTCGCTATGCCGTTTGTGAACTCTTATTGTCCGGAGTGACCTCAGTGCTGGACATGTATTATTTTGAGGATCGGGTAGCC
>Ga0137306_101322_pt1 | contig 25932 bp, 23 predicted proteins | sample Inofroosms_March_FD_97187 | JGI IMG/M metagenome (GOLD analysis project Ga0137306, IMG submission 97187) | Mouse cecal microbial communities from Vienna, Austria - N-Acetylneuraminic and N-Acetylglucosamine D2O microcosms_March | ecosystem: Host-associated > Mammals > Digestive system > Large...
ACATACACTAATCAAAATTGCCGACAAAAATGTAAAAATCCTTCGTCGCCTTATAAATCAGATACTTGACTTCAGAAAATATGAAAACGGCAAACTCGACCTGCATCTCTCTGAGATAGATTTCGGACATGCGATAAACGAATGGATGGAATCATTCTACGCTGTAGCCAGGAAACGCGATATCAGACTGTCGCTTGATACACCCGCTGGCGCACCTGTCACAGGAGCATTTGATGCAGAAAAAATCGAGCGTATATTCTTCAATCTGATTTCCAATGCATTCAAATATACTCCCGACAATGGCTCCATACATGTGTCATATAGCGTAGAAAACGAACGACTTACACTTAAAGTGGCCGACACCGGCGAAGGCATAAGCGAACGCGATCTCGGCAACATATTCGACAGGTTCTACCAGGCCGACCGTATACATCCAAGAGGATCTGGCATAGGTCTTTCACTGGTAAAAGCATTTGTAGAACTACACGGAGGCACAATCTCTGTAAAAAGCGCACTTAACGAAGGGTCGGTATTTACTGTCGAACTTCCCATAAGGCACATTTCCGACACGACCGTTGCCACCGAGCAAAATATCACCCCCGAGGATGTAGCAACAGAATTATCCGGAATCGAAGCCGACCTGACCTTTGATGCGGCGAAGCCTCTCTTACTGATTATTGATGACAATAAAGACATACTCCGCCTTGTAAGCGAACTCCTCAATACATCCTACAATATAATCACGGCTACAAATGGTCGCGACGGCATAAGAATGGCAACAAAATATGTGCCTGACCTTATCATTTGCGATGTCATGATGCCTGTGATGGACGGCATGGAATGCTGTCGGCGTATAAAGGAAGAGATATCCACCTCACACATACCCATACTCATGCTCACCGCATGCTCTATGGATGAGCAACGTATACAGGGATACGACAATGGAGCCGACGGATACCTTGCAAAACCGTTCAGCGGAGCCGTGCTGGCTTCAAGATGCGCATCGCTCATCTCCAACCGCAAGCGTATAAAGGAGATATGGAGCGGTGACACTACTCCTGCGGCGGCATCTGCGACTAAATGTATGTCACCGGACCCACAGAATCCGGCAAGCAAGCCGACATTACCGGTATCAGAAATCGACAATGATTTCTATCGTCGATTCATCGAAATATTAAAGGCCGATATGGGAAACTCCGATTTGAATGTCGACAAGATTGCTTCGAAGATGGGGCTTGAGCGCTCACAATTCTATCGCAAGATAAAAGCTCTGACCAACTATTCTCCGGTAGAACTGATAAGACGCATACGCCTGAAACACGGTCATAACCTAATCGTATCGACCGATAAAACGATAAGTGAGATTGCCTATGAAACCGGCTTCTCTACTCCGGCCTATTTCACAAAATGCTATCGCGATGCCTATGGAGAAACTCCTACCGAGGTACGCAATCGATTGGGAAAATAGCAATCCGTCAGTTCAGTGAATGTCTCCTCTGTGGGCATGACACATTCATACCCCACATAACAGTCATGTAAATCAACGGATTAATACCATTTCACAATCTATTATCACTTTTGTTGCATATTCTGTCAAAAATCGTGCGACACACAGATTTTGATAACCGACGCAACATCCATTATATGCTGCACCATATTGTGCGAATTAAATTTGCAGCATAAAATTTACCAACCAATATCAACATGAAAAAACAGATTCTCAGTGCGATTTTGCTGTTTGTCTTTGCAATTGCCGCACAAGCACAGAACATCACGGTGCATGGAACAGTGCTTTCCAAGACCGATGACGAGCCGCTGATTGGCGCAAGTATTATTTCAGATGTGAAAGGGAGCATGGGTGCCGCCACCGATTTCGACGGTAACTTTACCATGACAGTTCCCGAAGGCTCATACATAACGGTGTCGTACGTCGGCTATACTACAATGAAAGCTGCGGCTCAGCCCACTATGACAATATACCTTGAAGAGGATGCCGAACACCTTGACGAGGTTGTGGTTGTAGGCTATTCTTCCGAAAAGAAATCCGACCTCACAGGGTCAGTCTCTGTTGTAAAGATGAAAGATGTCGCCGACACTCCTACAGGCAATGTAATACAATCCCTGCAGGGACGTGTAGCGGGCATGAATATCACTACCGACGGTACTCCCGGTGGCCTGAGCACAGGCACATCTATACGTGGCGCCTCGTCATTCCGAAGCGATGCCAACGGACCGCTCTATGTAATCGACGGTGTGATGACCCGTGAGAATCCGGGGACAATTCTCAACAGCAACGATGTAGAATCAATTCAAGTACTGAAAGACGCCGCATCTGCATCAATCTACGGCGCACAGGCAGCCAATGGCGTAATCATCATCACCACCAAGCGTGCCAAAAAAGGCGAATGCCGCGTGACTTTTGATGCAACACTCACACTACAGACCTACCAGAGCGGACTTGACATGCTCAATGCCGACCAGTGGGGTCAGGTATATTGGTCCGCCTACAAGTATTCCTACGGCACCACCCCAAATTCCGAACTATACGGCAATGGCGCTACTCCAAAACTACAGCCCTACACTAATCTCAATGGCGTAATCGTAAATCCTCAGAATACCGACTGGGAAAAGGAGATACACCGCACAGCTCTGATGCAGACATACAGCATCGGCATTTCAAAAGGCGATGAAAACGGCTCATCATCTCTGTCGGTCAGCTGGCTCGACCACGACGGTATCATCAAAGGTTCCGACTTCCAGAAAGCCAACACCCGTTTCAGCTCCGACTACGGATTCCTCAACAACCGTCTGCGTGTCGGTGGCAATGTTACTGTCAACTGGTGGCGTCAGCACAATGCTCCCGGCGGCATAGAAGAAAATGCTATCAAAATGCATCCGGCCCGTACTGTCTACGACTCTGAGGGCAACTACAACGACCAAGTGGCATTCGGCCTCAACGACACCCCCAATATCATGCGACAGATTGAAGAAGAAGGCAACAACAAGCGTGAATATTGGCGCATATTTGGAAATGCATACCTATCTGTAGAGCCCATTAAAAACCTCATACTGAAAACCAATTTCGGCGTAAACTACCACAACGGTAACGACAAAATTTTCACTCCGGCCAACCTTCGCGACAACACCAACAATCTGTACCAGTATTCAAGCAAGACTACCGACTGGGTATGGACCAATATCGCACAGTATAACGCCGACTTCGGCAAAAACTCAATAATGGCTCTTGTCGGCATAGAAGCAAAGCGCAACCACTTCGAAGACATGTTCGGAGAGGGAAAAGGCCTCGAGATCGAAGACCCCAACTACCTGTATCTCGGCAACGTAACCGCAAACAAGAATACAGGGTCCGGTGCATCCAACTACTCTATGTTCTCCGTTTTCGGCAAAATCAACTATAGCTGGGACAACAAATACCTACTTTCGTTCACTCTCCGGCGCGATGCATCCTCTCGTCTGTCGACTGCCCACAACTACGACTGGTTCCCGTCTGTTTCTGCTGGATGGCGCATATCTCAGGAAAACTTCATGGAAGCCACACGTTCATGGCTCAGCGACCTCAAAATACGCGGTGCATACGGTGTCAACGGTAACGACATCATCGCCAACGATGCCTTTTATGCCAAATATGCGATGGATCTCGACCGTGCCGCTTATGCAATCGGCGGAGGGAACACACTCCTCCCGGGAGCACTCCGTTCTCGCAGCACCAATCCTGACCTCACCTGGGAGAAGACATATCAGACCAACTTCGGTTTCGACGCATCCCTATTCAACCACAAGCTGGCTCTATCATTTGACTACTTCCACAAAAAGACCGACAACATGCTCGTAGAAAAGCCATATATAGCCACTATCGGCGAAGGCGGATACTGCTGGTACAATGGCGGCTCCATGGTAAACAAGGGTGTGGAAATCACCGCCGAATGGCGCCAATCGATTAATAAGGATTTCAGCTATAGCATCGGTCTGAACGCTACCGTGATGAAGAATGAAGTCACTGATTTGATGGACGATATATACTACACCTGGGGTGGCGGCAACGGCATAGACAAAAGTATCGTAGGACAATCACTCGGCTCTTGGATGGGATACAAGACCGACGGCATATTCCGCACTCAGGAAGAAGTAGACGCCTATAAAGCGGAATATAAAGTAAGTTTCGGTAATCCCGCCGTAGGACGAGTACGATATGTGGACACCAACGGCGATAATGAAATCAACGACCGCGACCGCACATGGCTCGGTACTGATTTACCCAAAGCTCAGTTCGGTCTCAATCTCGGAGCCAACTGGAAAGGTTTCGACCTCAGCCTATTCTTCAACAGCATCATACGCGACGCATGGAACAACTCCAAATACTACACCGACTTCTTCCCTCTATGGACAGGCAATCATGGTATACAGTTGCTTGAGGCCTCCAACGCATACGACCGCTTCCTCCAGACCGGCTATTATGATTCCGACGTACCCGCTCCGGCTGTCGACAACTCAAACAACGAGAATGAAAGCTCGGAATACTTCATCGAAGACGGCTCATTCATACGCCTGAAGACACTCTCTCTTGGATATACATTGCCCGAGAAGCTGCGCAAGACTCTCCGCCTGCAGAACGCACGCATATATTTCCAGGCTCAGAATCTGCTGACCCTTACCAAATACTCAGGTGCCGATCCTGAAGGTCTCGGATATCCCTACGCCCTGCCACGCCAATACACTTTCGGCATACAGTTTGGCTTCTAATATACTCCCAATCATCAAATACTACAAAAATGAAACTGAAAAATATATTACCGATTGCACTTATCGGCCTCTCATTAAGTGCTTGTAGCGACGACTTCCTGGAAAACAAGCCACAAGGTCCGTTATCCGATGCAAACATGAATGATCCCGAGGCTGTCGACCTTCTCGTCCACGGAGCATACGCCACATTCGGATGTAGATATGCCGACTCCAATGATCCACACTGGTTTCCCGTTACAAACTGGAGCTACGGCGAGGTACGTGCCGACAATGCCTACAAAGGCGGCGGAGGTGAGACCGATGCATGGGAAATCCACGATATGGAAACCGCAAAAATCCAGCCCAACAACGGATTTCTTGATGGCAAGTGGTTTAACGTATACTGCGGAATATCCCGCTGTAATTCCGCCATCCGTGCACTCCGCAAAGTCGATGAAAGCATAATCCCACAAAAGAACACCCGTATAGCCGAAATATGCGTAATCCGCGACCACTGGTATTTCGAACTTGTACGCCTATTCAACCGCATCCCATATATGGATATCGACCTCCCTGAAATTGAATATCCCTACGTGCGCAACGATGAATTCTCACGCGAGCAACATCTTGACCGCATCGCAAAGGATCTACTCGCCGCAGCCGAGAATCTGCCCGACAATCAAAGCGAAATAGGTCGTATAAACCGCCGCATCGCTCTCGCCTACGCAGCCAAGGTCAAGCTATATCAGGCATATGAACAGGATTCACAGACTAATGCTGTAATAAATATTAACAAAACCCTCATGGGTGAGGTTGTGGAGCTTATCGATAAGGTTCAGGGGTATCAGCTCCTTGATGACTTCCAAAAGCTCGATCTCCTGGAATATGAGAACGGACCGGAATCGGTTTTCGCCATCCAATTCTCAAAAGACGACGGCTCAAGCGGAGTTGGCCGCATAAACTGGTCTATGCTGCTCAACTCCATGACCGGCCCCGGCTGCCCTTGGCAGGGTGACGGCTTCTTCCTCCCCTCGCAAGATCTTATCAACGCCTACCAGACCGATGCCAACGGTCTCCCCGTATTCGACTATCAGCAAAAGCCCGACTATGGTACAGTAGTCTTTGACAATAACGGAGGATACACACTCGGAAACGTCGACGGCAATGTAGACCCTCGTCTCGACTTTGTCATTGGGCGTCCTACCATAAGATATAAGACATACGAAGAACGTCCCTGCGGACTTTGGGTACGCAACAGCGACACCTACGGCTACAACAACACCAAGAGATTCTGGCTCTCGCCTGAGTCAAAAGACGCCACCCAGGGATGGCCTTGGGGAGCATCCGCTCTCAATTGGCAGGTTATCCGATATGCCGACCTGCTGCTCTACAAGGCCGAAGCATTGATTGAAATCGGTGGCAACGGTCTTGAGGAAGCACGCACACTCATCAACCAGGTACGTCAGCGCGCACAGAACAGCGCTTATGTCAAGGACTTCAACGACCCCACTAAAGATGCTGCCAACTACAAAATCGGTCTCTATCCGTCTGCGGGATGGAATCAGGATTACGCCCGCAAGGCTCTCCGCACAGAGATGCGACTCGAAAAAGCCATGGAGGGTGAGCGTTTCTTCGACCTTGTACGCTGGGGTATCGCCAAAGAGACGATGAACAATTACTTTGCCGCAGAGAAAGACAACCGTATTTACTACCAGAATGCTTCATTCGACACCGGTGAAGAATATTTCCCGGTACCGGTAGCTCAGTACAACTTCTCCGGAGGCATATACATACAGAATCCCGGATACCCCTCTTTCTGATACAGACACTACATCAACCAAATATTTTGAGGTAACAACAATGTGGAGAGACAAGCTGATTAAATCGGTGGTCTTCCACTTTTTCAAACTCCATCTACAACTTAAACCATATAAATCAAATCATGAGATTAATCTTCCTGCTACTATTTACAAATCTTGTTATCACGCTCTTTGCTTCCGACAGCATAACGTATAAAGAGAAGTATCGTCCGCAATACCACTTTACCCCGGCCCACAGATGGATAGGAGACCCGTGTGGAACGATTCGCCACAATGGCCGATACATGGCTTACAGTTGGGGAGCCGCAACATCCGACGACCTGATTCACTGGAACGAACTCAATGACCACGCTATAAAGGGACTTCCCCGCGATATCTCTGCCTTCACAGGAAGCATAGTCGTAGACCGCGGCAATACCGCCGGATATGGTGCCGACGCATTGATTGCAGCATTCACGTCATTCGACGAACACTCAAAAAAGCAATCCCAGAGTATAGCATTCAGCCTCGATAACGGGGCTACATTCCAATACTACGACCTTAATCCGGTAATAGACATCTGGAGCACTGAATTTCGCGACCCTACTGTAATATGGCATTCAGAAAGCAACAGATGGATAATGGCAGTGGCAAAAGCACTTGAAAAGAAGATAGCATTCTATTCATCCACAGATTTGAAGCACTGGGAATGGCTGAGCGATTTCGGTCCTATGGGAGACTCCGAGAAATCATGGGAATGTCCCGACTTATTTCAGTTGCCGACTGAAGACGGCAAGAAGAAATGGGTGCTTGTCATATCCGTAAACTGGGCCCGTGAACAATACTTTGTAGGCGATTTTGATGGAAAAAGATTCATACCCGAACGCCCCGAGGCCTCGCCTCTGTATGTAGATGACGGATTTGACTACTATGCATCACGTGTGTTCCAGAACTTCGACAATCCGTCAGCCGACGATGTATATACTATCGGATGGGTAAATACCTGGGACTACGCCACTGCAGCTCCCTCAGAATGGGGCAAAGGCATATGGTCGATTCCACGCAAACTGTCGTTATACTCCACTCCCGACGGCATGCGTATGCGACAGCAGCCTATCGGTTCTCTTGCCACTCTCCGCAAATCTCCGATAAAAATAAACCGTCGACTTCGCCCGGGTGTGACTAAGCTCCCTGCTATTTCTCCATTTGGCAATGTATATGAAATGAAACTCGCCATAAAGACCGACAAGCCCGACATATGCGGAGTAAATATATGCAGCGGCAACGGATACAAAGTGACAATCAGCTACGACAGCCAGACAAAATACCTTGTTGTCGACCGTACCGCATCGACCGACGTGTCGATACCAAAGTTCGACAGAATATCGCACACACGTATTCCGGATAAAAACGGAATACTCGACCTTGATATATTTGTCGACAAATCAACTGTCGAAATATTCGTCAACAATGGAGAAAAAACATTGACCATGCTCACATACTCGCCAGATACATCGACAGAAGCCAATCTGTTCTCTCTAAACGGCACCACCGAAGTCTCTCTTTCAGCATGGCCTATGAAATCAATCTGGTAAAACAAAATCCGGATACGCTCTCGCGCGGCCGGATTTCTAACCTATGATTCACTTATTTGTTGTTGCTTTTTTCTATTTCCATCAACCTCTATGCTTAGAGGAATCGAGCCTGTCATCATGAAAATGACTAATGCCATAATTGACAAAAATATGGCCCGGTGAAGAAAGCCGGGCCATATTGTAAATATTTTTATAATTTTGTTTTTTAGTATGGTATCCGATTTTCTACGTAGCAAAACTAAGTAATATTATCGAATTATCCAAATAAAACTGCTATTAATTTTCATATATCAACGATGGTTCGCTTATATATGATTTAAAACAATGTCATACAACATATCGAATGGTCTAAGGCTGGACAACAGCTACACTGCCAAGCTCACGAATCGCGCCGGTAACAGGATTCAGTATAAGATATGATGGATCCTTACGGTCATTAAATGGCTTGGGATCGAGCCCGAATACAATACCATACTGTGCGGCATCGATACTACCCTCCCACATGACATCGCCACGAAACGATATGCTCAGAGAAGCACTGCCGGGAATACAATAGGCTATGCCTCCCTTTGGAAATTCCTTAGGCTGTCCTTTCTCGTTCAGAGGCAGCCGTCCGCGGTCTGTGACCCGCAATGATAATGTTATAGGATCGCCCGACAGGTCGTTTGCATCGACTATGCCGCCGATAGCTGAAATTCGGGCTATGACCTTGCGCGATACGTCATCACCGGGAGTATACGTGATGGTATTGACATCAGTCTCGGTCTGAGTCGTACCGACAAACATCGCCGTAAGAGCAGCTTCCTGTGCTGCTATCTCATCAATTACAATTTGCATGGCCTTTCCATCCGGGGGCATCTGGTCGGCCTGTCCGGTTATCAGATCCGATCGGCTCTGACGCAATTCATATATGCGTTGTGCGGCAAGCTCGGCACGCTTTGCCACCGACTGGCTCTGCAGCATCTCAGCTGTGATTACCTGGTTGGCCGCAGGGGTCTGCAAAGGAGTCGGTTTAGCCGACACCGGCACAGGAATGACAGGGTCTTCCGCCACCGGCACATTTTCCGTATTGATAGCAACCGGCAGGTTGTTCTCGTCCATTATCAGATAAGGAGTGTAGCCTGGTTTAAACTGCATCAGATAGCGCTCAGAGTTGTTTGCGACACCACGCGCATTTACTACAACTGATTTTACACTCCAGCTTTCCGATTTCTTGGTAATCGGATTATCCACATTGAGATACTTCTTCGCATACAGGTAAAACTCGCCGGGCTCCTTGACAACATGCTCAGCCTCGATTGTAATATCAAGCACTGTTACAGGAAGGGAATATACAAGCCCGTAGTCATTGGCTTTTGTGGCCGAAAACTTCTGTGTGGTCTGGGCATTGCCCGCTCCTATCGCAAGCAGGCATGCCGAGATGAGTAGTGCACGGTTGTATTTCATATCTATGATGTTATCTGTTGTTGAATCAGTTTAAAATATCGCGTATGGCCTTTGAGATATTACGGGCAACATCTGTGGCGAGCACTCCAAAAGTTCCGTCATTCTCAGCAGCCAGCGTGCCTGCCATTCCATGTATATATGCCCCGATGGCTGCAGCAAGATCAGGAGTATACCCCTGGGCAATGAAAGAACCTACTATACCGGTAAGCACATCACCACTGCCAGGTGTGGCAAGTGCCTGACAGCCGCTACCGATAAAATATATCTTGCCGTCGGGACGCACTACACTTGTGTAACGCCCCTTTAGCAATATTATTATACTATAGTATGCCGACTTCTCTACGGCAGTCTTCAATCGGGACTCATGAGATGTATGCGGCCCGAACAATCTGTCAAATTCTCCGGCATGAGGTGTAATGACCGACATCGGCGGCACATGCTCCAACAGATTGGGACGCTGTGCGATACAGTTGAGTCCATCGGCATCAATCACCAATGGATTTGTGGACATATTGATAAAATTCTCTACTGCCCGCACGGTGTAATCATGAGTGCCGATGCCCGGACCAAGCGCCACGACATCATATTCATGCTTTGGCGATATGTCTGTGATTACGATATCATGCTGGTCGGCATGAAACATCGCCTCAGGTACGGATGTCTGCATAGGAATAAACCCACATCTGGGACCATGCACCGTAAGGCGTCCAATACCTGAACGGAGAGCTCCAAGAGCTGCCATCTGCGACGCGCCTATCATTCCATAACACCCGGCAACGAGAAGCATTGAGCCGAAATCGGCCTTAGAGCAAAATTCCGGACGCTGACGGAGTATCCGTTTTACATCTTTTTTCTCAAGCAGATAGTACGGACTCTGCTCGCCTCGCGACTCATTGCTCGCAAGTTTTATATCAAGCACCTTCCATTCGCCTAAAAACTCCGCATTGTCCTGAATAAAAAAAGACAGACGGGGGAACTCGATGGCAAGAGTAAGAGTAGCATGAACAACATCGCGCGACAAAGTAGCTTCGTTCCATTCGCCAAACATTCCCGAAGGCATATCGATTGAAACTATCGTTGCATTCGAACTGTTGATATAATCTACCAGCGACTTGAATCCTCCTTTAAGCGGTTCCTTAAGTCCGGATCCAAAGAGTCCGTCTATCACTATTGCGTCGCGGGTTATCACAGGCGGATTAAAATCATTCGTGATTTCTGTAAATGACACTCCAGGCACATTCGTAAGTTCATCGCGATAGTGGCGACACGCGTCGGAAAGTCCTCGGTCAGTGACATTGAACAACAGGACGGTGACAGTATAGCCCTCATCGGCAAGCATACGGGCCACCGCTAAAGCATCAGCGCCATTATTACCCGGACCGGCAAACACCATCATCGGACGCGATGGACGCCAACGGCTCATGATTTCCCATGTAATAGCCGAAGCGGCACGCTCCACAAGCTCAATTGACGTAACGCCCTCCTTTTCTATTACGGCATTTTCAATCGAGCGGATCTGGGCACTTGTAAATATCTTCATTAATGTCTTTGTCTATGTTTAGAGCATTCTGTCACAGTCATTGTTGCATCTCAGGCCATATGCACCAGCTGTATGGCGCGTCTGCACATATGTCGGCGCTCCTAAAAACGCTCTTATATATCGCAAAATTACAAAATCTTATCAGCCCATGAAAGATTTGTCGTGATGAAGTCATAAATTTCCTATAAATTTGCATTGAAAAAAATTGAGCAATATGTCCACAATAATACTCGGTATCGAATCATCGTGCGACGATACATCAGCAGCCGTAATAAAAGACGGACTTCTCCTAAGTAATGTAATCGCGAGCCAGAAAGTTCATGAAGAATACGGAGGCGTCGTACCAGAACTTGCATCAAGAGCTCATCAACAGAATATCGTACCTGTAGTCGATACAGCCATACGACGCGCCGGCATATCTCCATCCGACATATCGGCAATAGCGTTTACACGTGGCCCCGGCCTTCTCGGCTCCCTGCTTGTCGGCACATCATTCGCCAAAGGCATGGCTATAGGTCTCGGCTGCAGGATTGTCGATGTCAATCACCTGCACGGCCATGTACTGAGCCACTTCATACGCAATACTGTAACCGACCGTGTGCCCGAATTTCCATACCTCTGTCTGCTGATATCCGGAGGCAACTCCCAGATTATACTCGTCAACAGCCCCAGAGACATGCAAGTACTTGGACAGACTATTGACGACGCGGCCGGAGAGGCGTTCGACAAATGCGCGAAAGTCATGGGCCTCCCATATCCGGGAGGCCCGCACATCGACCGTCTCTCGCAAGAAGGCGACCCGAAACGATTCAAGTTTGCCAAACCTCATATCCCTGAACTCGACTACAGCTTCAGTGGGCTAAAGACATCTTTCCTCTACACACTTCGCGACAATGTAAAAGCCGACCCCGATTTCATTGAAAACAACAAGGCCGACCTTGCCGCATCGTTACAGGCCACCATAATAGCCATACTCCTCGATAAGCTAGACAAAGCAGTCAAGATTACCGGTGTGAAAACCGTGGCAATCGGAGGTGGAGTGTCGGCCAACTCCGGAGTGAGAGCAGCTGTCGCTGACTACTGTGCCAGCCACAATCTTGCGGCCTTCATCCCTGAACGCGCATTCACTACCGACAATGCCGCAATGGTGGCAATAGCCGGATATTTCAAATATCTTGATGGTGACTTCTGTGCCATGGATGCCGCACCATATGCACGAGTTTCCGTATAAGCGATTTCTTTAATTCACGCTACAGATATGAACGAGACCTCATACTTATCACCTGAAATAGAAGCAAAAGCTGTATTTGATATTCTTCAGCAACGCAACATCACTATTTCTACAGCAGAAAGCTGTACAGGAGGGAATATAGCCCACTATATCACCCTCATCTCCGGCAGTTCCGAGGTGTTTATGGGTGGCATCGTATCCTACAGCAACGATGTAAAGCACAGAGTGCTCGGAGTCAGTGAGTCTGCCCTCGCAACATATGGCGCAGTAAGCCGGCCTGTAGTCGAGCAGATGGCAGAAGGCGCATGCCGGGTATGCGCCACCGACTGTGCCGTAGCCACCTCCGGAATTGCAGGCCCCGGGGGAGCTGTTCCCGGTAAACCGGTAGGCACCGTGTGGATTGCCGCCCGTTGCCATGGCACTACAGAGTCACGTCTCTTCCATTTCTCCGGCAATCGCTCCGACATCATAAATCAGGCTACAGCCTGTGCCCTTTCATTGCTTCATAGTCTGATTCTCAAATAAAATCCGCACTCTGACGTTTCTATGCCGATTTTTTTTGTAATTTTGTCGAAACAATCATTTTCAAGATGGAAACAGTGACATATAACGGGCTGACATTCCAGCCCTATATTACCCACGAAACGATACAGCGCCGCATCGCAGAAATCGGGAAGGAAATAGGCCGGGAGTATGCCGGGAAATGTCCGCTTATACTCTGTGTGCTCACAGGTGCGTTCCCTTTTGCCTCCGATTTGTTCCGTTCGATAGGCATTGATGCGGAGATTGCGTTCATACGTCTGAAAAGCTACGAGGGCACCTCTACCACCGGCAATGTCAAGCAGGTGCTTGGTCTCACCGAAAATATCGAAGGCCGCCACGTGATTGTCGTGGAAGATATCGTAGATACCGGCCATACAATATGTAATCTTCTGAAAGACCTTAATGCGAAGAACCCCGCATCGATAAAAGTAGCGACCCTTCTGTTCAAGCCTCAGTCGGAACAATGTGGCGTCGTTCCCGACTATGTCGGTTTCGAGATACCTACAAAATTTATCATCGGATTCGGCCTCGACCTTGACGGCCTGGCCCGCAATCTTCGTGACATATATGTCATCTGCGACAAAGCAAATGACGCCAATGCTTAGAAACTTTTTAATTTATATGATACCGATTTTGAGAAGGATTGTCAGATGGATTTTTGCTTGTGATAAGGGAGTGTAGCCGTAGCGACATGACCGAAAAACAAACAAAAAGACGCCGACAAGACTCTCAAAAGCAAAGTAATATGAATTTTAAACAGTTTCTTAGACCGCTCCCATGCGGTATGGATGAATCTCACTGCTTGTAAACGCTACCTCGACCTATATTCATTTATATATATATTCCAATTTACCCAATCGTCATAAAGTTATGTTTAACATCGTCATATTCGGTGCCCCCGGGAGCGGCAAAGGCACCCAAAGCGACAAACTGATCGAAGAATACGGTCTTTATCACATATCAACCGGAGAAGTGCTACGCGACCACATCGCCCGCGGTACCGAACTCGGCAAAATTGCCGACAGCTATATATCCCAGGGACAGCTTATACCTGACGACCTGATGATAAAAGTGCTGGAGCATGTACTTGACAATACTCCTGAAGCCGAAAAAGGAGTGATATTCGATGGATTTCCCCGCACAATCCCGCAGGCAAAAGCACTTAAGGAGATGCTATCCCGACATGGCTCAAAAGTCCATGCCGTAGTAGGGTTGGAAGTCGATGACAAAGAACTCGTCGACCGACTGCTGAAACGCGGACAGATGTCGGGACGCAGCGATGACAATCTCGATACAATAACCCGACGCCTCAACGTATACCACTCCCAGACCTCCCCTCTGCGCGACTACTACAAGGAAGAGGGTAAGTACCATGCGATTCCCGGCTCGGGAGAAATTGACAGCATATTCTCTGACATCAAGACCCGGCTTGACGCCATTAAGGAAGATAAATGACAAAGGAAAATCCCATACAGTCAGCGGCGAAGGAAGTATACGACATGCTCCTTCGCCGTCAGGCTTTTGAAGCCATGCAGCTCGCCGACGAACTCACCGCCGACACAATGGCTCAGTGGCAACGCAACAATTCGCCACGACACGCCGATGACCTTTTGACCGCTGCATGCGCTTTGGCCGAGTCGCAGATAGCTGCCGGACGACTGAAGCAGGCCATAAATACCGCACTCAAAGCTATAGCCACCACTGCCCGCACCGAGGCCGGCAACGAACAGCGGATGATATGCTATCTGACAGCATGGAATGCTCTTGAGCAACTGCTCAACCTTACTATTCCCGATGACAGCCGACGCAATGCCGTAGCCGACGCCACACGCCATCTTGGCTCTCTGCTCTATCACTATTATTACGCCACAGGCCGCGACAACCCCGATTGCGCCGCTCTGCATGATGCATATGATGCTCTGAAAGTAATGTCCACTCTTGTAAAAATAGACTCGGACGCCGATACAACACAGACACTGCATCTGCTAATATCATCACTCGGAGCTGCAGATATCGCCGAATAAACATACCTTACATAAAGAGCCGGACTGCATAATGCAATCCGGCTCTTTATGTAGCGTATGAAGCGGCTTAGAAAAGCCATGCGGCTGTCACTGTCCAGAAACGATTCTTCCCATCAGCTCCATCAGGAGTCTCATAGGCTTTCGACAGGCCAAGGCCATAATTGCCGGCCAGCTGCAGATGCTTGAACAACTCTACACCAAGACCGAAATTCCACGAGAAATTGGATTTATTGTCATCAAGACCATCAACTTTGGTATGATGCACAAGATATGCCCACTCAGGACCGGTAGAGAGGAATGGCACGACAATACGGTTCACAACAGGAAAGCTGAAACGATACTTCAGGTTAACAGGGATAGCAACATAATCACTGTGGAAATTCTTACCGGCCTCACGACGCACATACATCAGCGATGCATCAAACGCAAAACCAAGCAGCGGCATATGGCCGTCAATCATCACACCTCCGGTAAATCCGGTACGGTTAGCAGTGTTTAACACATCCTTGTTGAAATGAAGCTCATTCACACAGATACCGACTTTCGGGCCAAATGAAATCTGGGCCGATGACGGCAGGGCAAATGCCAATGCGACAATGACAGTTGCAAGAATAGTTGATAGTCTCTTCATAAAATATATTTTATAAGTATTATGGTTTATTGTCAGCGTATACGTGTATCCATATCCGCACCACACTTGAAGCGAACAGCCCGACGGCCAGGAATTTCGATATGCTCGCCCGTGTGAGGATTATATCCGGCACGAGGCATCTTCTCTGATACAGAGAATGTGCCGAAGCCGGCCAGAGAAACCTTGCCGTCCATCTCAAGAACGTTGGTTATCGTATCGAAGCAGCAGTCAATAACCGCACGCACATCGTTACGCCCTACGCCGGTAATATCGGCCACCTTGGCTACAAGTTCGGTTTTATTCATGATGATGAGAGATCGATTTACGGTAAAAAATATAGCGGAATATGCTTTATATACATAGCAGCTGTATTCAGGTCTAGACCTTTTATCGCACAAATTTACATTTAAAATTCATATTTCACGGCCTTTCTGTTAAATTTTGTCGAAATTTTCTTTAAAAATGCTGTATTAGGATGGCTGGATGTGGCATTCCGGCTATTTTTACGTAATTTTGCAAGTTGAAATTTTAATGAGAAATATTGTAATCTGACTTATGTTACGCAACGGCAACTCATTCTGGAGCGCCATGCCTCCGGTAACCAAAAATCTCATCATAATCAATGTAATCATATGGATTGCCATGATTGTGCTTCCCGCTTCCACTACCGGGAAAATACTCGATATCGGAGGGCTCCATTACTGGAAAGGCAACGACTTCCATGTGGCCCAGTTGTTTACATACATGTTTATGCATGATACCGGGAGCATCGCCCACCTGTTTTTCAACATGTTCACCCTGTTCATGTTCGGCATCACTCTCGAACGCGTGCTCGGGGGACCGCGCTATCTGTTCTACTATATCACATGTGGAGTAGGAGCCGCCATTATTCAGGAATTTACCTGGATGCTTACAGCCGAGAATATGGCTATAAAGATTCTGTCCAATGCATATGGAGTCGGATTCCCCGAAATGGCCGACGCAATAAATCGCGTCGATATGGGTTTCACGGTAGGCTCAGTGGGCGAAAGTCTTCAGACATTTTACAATCATTACCTGGTGACGATAGGCGCATCCGGCGCCATCTATGGTGTGCTGCTGGCCTTTGGAATGCTCTTTCCCAATCGTCCGCTATATCTTATGTTTATCCCCATCCCGATAAAGGCCAAATGGATGGTAATCGGCTACGGCATCATCGAATTGGGATTGGGCATCAGTTCAGCTACCGACGGCATCGCCCACTTCGCTCACCTTGGCGGCATGATATTCGGCGTGCTTCTTATTCTTTACTGGAAACATCAAGGTGTAATCCGCAGAAATGATTTCTATTAATCCGCTCACAACAATGTGGCACAACAGTTCTGCCACAGTACGGCTTATAATCGTCAACACCGGAATTTTCGCCTTAATCATACTCGGCCGGCTCGTCGCGTCTCTGTGCAATTCCGGTATAATGGTCGAGCTTATGCCCCTGATTGAGTGCCCCGACAGCATGCTTATGCTTGCCTCGCGCCCATGGACACTGCTCACCTACATGTTTGTGCACGCCGACCTGTTCCACCTCATCTTCAACATGCTGTGGCTCTACTGGTTTGGAAGCGTGTTCATGCTTACAGGCATCTCCAGGCAGATTTACTTCCTATATATTGCAGGAGGCATAGCCGGAGCGCTGATGTTTGTAGCCGTAGGCACAACTCCTCCATGGCACAGCTATGGTCTTCTCGCCGGTTCTTCGGCATCGGTCATGGCTGTCGTTACAGCCACTACAGTGCTCCACCCCGACTACCGGTGGAATATGATTATATTCGGAGAGGTGGCTCTAAAATGGGTCGCTGTGATAACCATCGTTATAGCAATGCTTGGCGATGGTAGCAGAATAGCCCATATCGGCGGTGCCTCTGCAGGAATAATATATGCAGTGGTGCTGACACGCGGTCGTGATCTTTCTGCCTTTCTCTCGCGTTATAACTGCCACAGAAAGAATGCTAAAAGCAGTACATCCGGCTTCAACAAGGCATCCGGGGGGAGCAGGACAAACGAAGAGCAGCTTGATGAAATCCTTGACAAAGTGCGCCGGTCGGGCTACGCATCTCTGTCCAGTTCCGAAAAAAAGAGACTGATTGATATATCCCGCCACACCAAAGATAATGTATGAATATAAATCCGATAAGTAGATTAATACGATTTGGCATCCTCGCTTTCGACATTCTCGTAGCGGCCGGACTGCTCTTATCCGCATATGGAGGTGCCATTGACCCCAACAAGTCAGTCTGGCCTCAAATATTCGGTATGACTTTCCCGGCATGGATTATACTCATGCTTGTAATGGTGCCCGTATCGTTTATCATATGGCGCAAATCGGCATTACTCCCGACAGCGGCTCTCCTAATAGCCATGCCGGCAATTCTTACAATATCACCCCTTCATATCGGGGGGGCGCTATCACAATCGGAGCGTGCCCGCAGTTTTTCAGTAATGACATATAATGTATACGGCTTTGTCGACCACGAGTTCGAGTCAGATGACTCCGGCGGAAAAGGAGCAAAAGAAAGCCGAAGCCTGCAACAGATTATCGACACTCAGCCCGATATCGTATGCATGCAGGAAGGATACAACCCAAACTACAGATTCAAGCTGCAGATGGATACCATCAACAAGATATATCCATATAGCAATTTCATACCCGAGGGCGGAGAGATTATATTTTCTAAATATCCTTTTAAAATCGTCCCTACTCCACAGCCCGCATGGCATACAGCCCATTATTCCGCATACGAACTTGATGTGGACGGGCATCCGCTGCTCGTTGTAAACTGCCATCTGCAATCAATCGGACTGACACCCGACGACAAAGCGCTATATCGCGAACTTACCGACAAACGTATCGAATCCCCTACCCGCTCTGAACTCTCAAAGGTAAAAAACAGCATCCTGTCAAAACTCGCGGTTGCATTCAAGCTACGCGCCGAACAGGCACGACACATCCGACAGTTCCTTGAGGAGCATCCGGGCAACGCGATTCTTGTCGGTGACTTCAATGACGTGCAGGGCAACTACGCCTACCGGAGCATCTGCAGCGCCGGAATGCGCGACGCCTATGCCGATAGCGGATTCGGTCCGACCATCACATATATCGACAACAGATTCTATTTCCATATCGACCAGATATTCTACCGCGGCGACATGCGCGCCGTCGATATAGTGCGGGGCGATATAAAAAGTTCCGACCACTATCCGATGACTGCCACATTCGTATGGAATGCTCCTGATATCTCTCACACCGACTAATTCACCAATCAATATCATAAATATTTTGAACCGTTTATTAACTACCCTCGCATCAGCCGCTATTGTGGCCGGATGCGCCTTGACAAGCAATCATGCCATGGCCCAGCAACGTCAGAATCCGTTTCTGGTAAAGTATGACACTCCCTACCAGATTCCGCCGTTCGACCGCATCACTGTCGCCGACTACCTCCCCGCTCTGAAGGCAGGAATAGCCGAACAGCAGAAGGCTGTCGACGCAATCGTCAACAATCCCGAAGCACCGACTTTCTCCAACACAATTGTGGCTCTTGACCACAGCGGTCCGATTCTTGAGAAAGTATGCATGGTATTCTTTAATCTCGACGAGTCAAACTCGACTCCTGAGATGACGGCTGTAGGCGAAGAGTTTTATCCACTCTATTCGGCCCACACCGATGAGATTTCCATGAATCCCGGACTGTTCAGGCGCATAAAGACTCTCTACGACAACCGTACATCGGCCGGCTATACACGTCCGCAGATGCTCGCCGTTGAAAAAGCATACAAAGATATGGTGCGCAGCGGAGCTCTCCTCGATGCCGAAAAGCAGGAACAGCTAAAAACCATCAACACAACTCTCGCCGATCTCTATCTGAAATTCAATAAGAATCTACTCTCAGCTACCAACGAATTCTCAATCGTGGTCGATGACAGCAAGGAGCTGGCAGGACTTCCCGCTACAAGCGTTGCCGTAGCAAAAGCAGAGGCCGAAAAACGGGGTCTTGGCGAAGGAAAGTGGGTGTTCACTCTCCATGCCCCATCACGCCTCCCCCTACTCCAGTATGCCGACTCACGCTCACTGCGTGAGAAGATGTACAAAGGCTACACTACTCTCGCCTCTTCAGGAAAGTACAACAACTATCCCATAATCGCCGAAATCGTAAAGGCACGCACACGCAAGGCCAACCTGCTCGGATATAAGAACTATGCCGATTACATGACAGAGAATGTCATGGCCAAGAACGTGAAAAATGCCGAAGACCTCCTCATGCAGATCTGGAAACCGGCTACCTCCCGTGTGGCCGAGGAAGTAGCTGAGATGCAGGCTCTCGCCAACAAAGAGGGACACCAGATCACCATCGAACCCTGGGACTACTATTACTACGCCGAAAAGGTGCGTAAAGCCAAATACGCTCTTGACGAAGACGAGGTGCGCCAGTATTTCCATGTCGACAGTGTGCGCAAAGGCATATTCACCATGGCCAACAGACTGTATGGTGTCACATTCACCGAAATGCCCGACGCTCCCAAGTACGACCCCGAAGTTACTGTATATGATGTGCGCGACGCCGACAACAATCATGTGGCAGTATTCATGACCGACTATTTCACCCGCTCCTCCAAGCGACAGGGAGCATGGATGAGTGAGTTCAAGGGCTCATGGGTAGGAGATAACGGCGAGGTAGAGCGCCCCGTCATCTTCAACGTCTGCAACTTCACCCATCCTACCGGCGACTCTCCCTCGCTGCTCACAATCGACGAGGTCGAGACCATGTTCCACGAATTCGGCCACGGCCTCCACGGCATGCTCTCACGCGCCAAGTATAAGAGCCAGGCAGGTACCAATGTCGACCGCGACTTCGTAGAACTCCCCTCGCAGATTCACGAGCACTGGGCCATGGAACCGGAACTTCTGCGCCAATTCGCCCGCAACTACAAGACCGGCGAAGTAATACCCGACGTTCTTATCGAGAAGCTACAGAAAGCATCGACCCACAACCAGGGCTTCACTACCACCGAACTCGCCGGAGCCGCTCTGCTCGACCTTGAATGGGGCAAACTCACCTCGGCCGACGATATAGATGTCGAAGGCTTTGAGAAGGCTGTAGCCGCCAAGCTCGGAATGCCACGCGAGGTACAGTACCGCTACCGTTCTCCCTACTTCAAGCATGTATTCGGCAGCGACGGATATGCTTCGGGATATTATACATATCTTTGGGCCGAAGTGCTCGACACCGACGGCTTTGAACTCTTCAAGGAGCGCGGCATATTCGACCCCGCCACAGCCAAGGCTTTCCGTGAGAATGTGCTCGAAATGGGTGGCTCGGAGGATCCGATGCAGCTATACATCAACTTCCGTGGCCGCAAGCCCGACGCAAATGCCCTGCTCCGCAACCGCGGACTTATTCCAGAGGACAATAAAAACATTCCTGTGAAATCGGCCGAAGGAAAATAATACATCGGATTCATTAATCTATAGTATAGGCGGCATGCTGTCATCTCAACAGATAGCATGCCGCCGTTATTTATAGCCTGTTCGACACTCATGCCCTCACTTACCCGATTCCATTTTTATCTTTGTCTCGACGGAATAGCTGATAGCCAAAGAAAGCCAATCCAAATGTCGGAAGTAAAGTAAACGTGCCGATTGTCAGAATGAGATAACCAAACAATTCAATATCCGCATAAGTCTCTTTGGAAATCCAAGCATAAAGCGGGGTACTAATGAAAAACGATACCCAAAAGATTGCAGATAGAATCAAAAGAGAAATCACCTCATATATAATTCCAAATACCGCCCAATGCTTTCCGTCTGTCATAAGCCATGTCATAAGACCGCTTATCATGCACGAACCTACTATAATTAGTTTAAACCCCAACATGCTTGAGCCGAACAACAAGTCGACGATTTCCATCAGCAATACTGAATACAATATGCAGAATCCCTCAAATATCAAAAAGCGTTTATCCGTCAGTCTCATAAGTAAGTGGTAAAAATCATTTGGCGATTAGTATTATGACGTAAATCCACAAAATCGTTGTGACTGTCCAAGACCTGATTGTCCATTCTCTTTGTACCTTTTGTGGTAACTTGAGAAACTCCGAATAGTAGTGCCGAGTCTTTCTGTTATTAAAAACCGCATGAATAATAGCTCCGTAAATGGAGATAATTGCCCACCCCTATCGCGAACGTCACACGAATTAGATTTTTCATAATATCAATCATTTGAAACCCACAGTTCAGTCATTTCCTTATAATATGTCTGCATTGCCGGATTGTCAAGTCGGGCGATGGCTTCGTCGATGATTTTGCGAGATTGTGGAGTATATGTATAATAGAATCCAAGCGGTCTTGTCAAGGTCATTGATTTGTAGTCACGATTATCGTAAACCCACTTCAAGACCTTTTCAGGCTGTGGCAAGAATACATATTTGAAAAAATGATAAACGAATGATTCATAGGAAGCCGCATCAACCCGATTTCCCAAATCGTTCCATCGGTCAAGCACATGCTTATCGGAATAAGGATAGCGGGTCAGTGAGAGTATCTCATTCATTAGTTTCCATTCCTTCTTACTGTCTGAACCACGCCTTAATCTAAACACTCCATCTTCATATCCGTCTTCCATAGTTATGTCGATTTTACCGTTCGGCTCTATGTTACAAGTCATTGATGCCATTTGAGAGTAGGTGGTTGTGTCCTTGTCGGTATTGACGTTATGTTCTATTTCTTTGTATTCATGGTTATAAGTAAACTCATGGTCTCCAATAAAATACACTAAAGTATGATCGACGGAGACTAACTCTGTAGAGTCCGTCAGATTATAAGCTAATTCCGACTTATCCCAATCGTTACCTGCGAACATTGCGTCAATCAGATGCCCGTCAGTATCGTATGTGGCAATATACACATCTTCGGCATCGCTGAAAAGATATTTGTATTGACATAGGATTACATTATCGTTTATTTGACGGACTGCTACAAGATATGCCGATGCGGTATCCGACGGGGCAAAATCAGGAGTGATTATGCCTCTTAGTAATGAACACTGCTCATGAGTGGTGAGGAGAAAATCACGGTCAGATGGGGCCGGCAAAGAATCATTTTTAGCGATAAACGATTCATATTCTATGCCGAGTTTTCTTAAGAACTCAAAAGACCTGTTGTCATCTATCGCTGCAATCGAGTCATGAGGGCTATCATTCGATGCCGACGCTGATCCTTTGCCCCTGCACGAGACACACAAGATCAATATGGCTGTAATTATCAAAAGTATATGTTTCATATTCTAAACACTTTATGACAATAAATCCGTTAAATGAGGTTGATATTTACTGCCTCCGGCGATGTCAGCCAATTGCTTGGCACTCCATTTTTGCCTGTCTGAAAAGAGAGTTGACAGGCTGTTCTCTTGCAATGCAAACAAAAGGTCGAGATATGATTGCGGATCCTTGGCAATATAATTTACAATGCGGTTATCGTCCGCCCAGTCCATTTCGACTATCTCCCCGGTCGCTTTATGAATTGTAAGCGGAAAAGCCTCTCTCCATCCAAAAAAATAAATAGCTCTGTATCTTTCAATTCATCGGACCGATTGAAACTGAAAATCATTATTGTCAGCTTGGAGACATCATAATTTGACATCAAGTCTATAATAGCATTTTCCGGCTCAACATTCGTGTGAATACTCTTATTGCCAATGAATAGTTCGTCCAGATAGATTTGGGCGAAACCTTCAGGCAATTTCGTGAACTTACTTTCATCAGGAGTTATCTCCCTTATGGCGGTTACAAATTCGGCTGCTGTCATATCTTTCTCAACTTTTACTTGATATTTCTGAAATGGTAGTTGAATTTCAGGTTGTCATGGTCAATAAGTGACTCGCCTAACATAACTCTATCATAAGCTAGGATAGTATCGTTCCATGGAAAATTGCAATAGCTGATATAGACATCTTTACCTTTGATGCTGTCAATAGTGAGAGCAGCATCCTCGGCTCTAATATGTATACTCTCAATATGTTCCGCTTTACTGTTATAAATTCTAAGGTCGGCGTAGGAGCCAAATGCACCCTGGTCAAAAATAACCAACTCTGCCTGACCGCCATCAAAACTGATAGATTCGACTCGTTGTGGAACATCATGACTGTCACCGCTAAATAGAGCAGCCGCAAACACGAACATTCCTATTTGAATAAAGGGTAGAAACATCTTTAGATGATACAGAATGTCATTATCGTTTACAGGTGCAGTCTTCCGTTTCCCCTTTTGGTAATAACCTGCATCCTTGGGAAAGTTGTATTTTATGATAATGCCGACATCCGGCACCAGTTTCAATATCTTTGAAGCACATACCGACCCGAGAACCGCCATCGCTGCAAAAAACGCAAACAACCACCAATTCAAGCCCGTTCCAAGCATTACGCCAGCGCCCAAAGCCCCAACAAATGACATTATCAATGCAATACTAAGCAAAAATGATTTACTACCTGTCAGTTTCATTGCTTGCCCCCTTTCAGCTTTTCAAAGAAAGTTCTGACTTCTTTGGGTGTGAGATTGCCGACAGAATCTATGGGATAAGGCAATTCGATGATTCCGTTATTGATAATAGTAACCCGCAGACTGTCGCCATCAAGACGGTCAATAGTATTATAATTTATAGAATCCTCATAATTAATACTATAGGAATCATAATTTATTTCGGCGAAGTTGTCCGGGAAAACGAATGTCCCATGATAATAATCCCTGAACAAAGGTTGAGCTTGATATATGCTATCAATCAACTCGGTTATATCTTCCGCATATTGATGATATTTTATGGAGTCAAGCGGCAAAACCCATGAAACCTGAGCACCTCCACTGTTTAACCCATAAAAACAGCCCCTCAGAGTATCGACTTTGAAACAGTCCATCTTTCCATTGTCATAATCATTTATTCTAACAGATTTAGCCATAGGTCGAATAAATAGACCTTCTTTTTTACCTAAGGCATAGTGTGGCGCGGCCATCATTAAACCGCGTGTGTGATAGAGAACGTAATCACCATCTTCTGCATCTATATTATGTCTTCCGACATAAAAGAGCAATGGTAATACAAGAATTGCCGGTATAGCTGAAAGCCAGAAATCTATTCTTAACCACCATTTCAGTAGTTTTGGTTTTTCAAGCCCACGGCTGAGTGGAAGGGCAAGTAATCCGAGAATATAGCCGCCAACCATCAGCCAGTTAAGCAAATTCCATCGCCATATCAGTCCATTATTCGTGACAGCAAGCATTATGTAGATAATTGGCAGGAGCGCGAGTTGCACCCACACCATCCAAAGTACTATCTTATATCGGAGAGAGGTTTTCATATCTTGGCTCTTGGAATTAATGTGATTGATTCAAGTTTGGCGATATTGGTTGATATCAGCTTGATAGTCAGCCTTACATCGTACTGTTCAGGAAGTAGCTTTACATTTGGGTAGTTGTTGAGATTGTAACTTCTCCAAAAAGGAGTTCCGTTATAACGGAAACACACCTCATCTATTCGATTTGTTGAATATCCATTTAGAGAAGTTACTAAGGTTGTTGGAACGATGGACTGCGCCTTTATATTCCAATAGCTAAAGAGAGCAAAGAAAACTAAAAGTCCACCAATGGCAATAGATTTCAGATACTTCCCGTATTGGGATTTCCACGAGAGAACAAAACAACCGATTGCAACAAGCCATACGGCAATCATCAGGAAATCATATATCCGACTGGAGATAAGAAATCCTCTTGAAATCCATAACACTGCACCCATAAGCACTATAATCGCCCAAAGAGAATAGTCAACCGTCCGAGTACGAACAGCCTTATATATCTCCATACCAACGGCATAGACTATGACGGCAATGAATATGTATCTCAAAACATCTTCCATGGCGATTTAGAAGGGAATATAGCCGTTACCATTAGGCAGTTTATGCTTGTAAAGTGATGCAGTTCTTAATGTGGACACAGACGTGTCATTAAATACGAATTGTCTGTTATGAGTGTTTATCTCGATCCTATCTAATGATGATGAAAAATTCTCAGGCAATGGGGCTATTATAAACACTTTAGATGTATCTGAGGCAAAGACTCCTACATAATCATCTGATGAACGGATTTCGTTTTTCATTATTTCAAATTTTGTTGGCTCTAACTCTATTAGGCAGTAAGGACCGCCAACGATTTGTTTGTCTATTATATATCCTTCGATAGAATATTCTACCCTTGCAAAGTATCCATCTTGTTCTTTTTTGAAATTCTGAGTGAAATATGAGAATACCCCAAAGAAGCAAATTATAACAGTCAAGACACATGCCAATCCGCACAATATCCATAATG
>Ga0137306_100603_pt1 | contig 25906 bp, 27 predicted proteins | sample Inofroosms_March_FD_97187 | JGI IMG/M metagenome (GOLD analysis project Ga0137306, IMG submission 97187) | Mouse cecal microbial communities from Vienna, Austria - N-Acetylneuraminic and N-Acetylglucosamine D2O microcosms_March | ecosystem: Host-associated > Mammals > Digestive system > Large...
CGAGTCAGCGGGTTAAGTCTGAGGCGGAAACCCGTTTCCTGATTGATGAACAGCTTCGTAAAGTCGGCTGGGAGGCTGACACAAAACGGCTGCGTTATTCCAAAGGAACACGGCCCGCGAAGGGGCGCAATATCGCTATTGCAGAATGGCCTACTGACTCCACTGTCGGGAACAGAGGCTATGTTGACTATGCCCTGTTTATCGATCTGCGGATGATAGCCACCGTTGAGGCAAAGGCAATCCATAAAGATATTCCCTCCGTTATCGATTACCAGTGTAAGGAGTATTCCCGAAATATCCGCAGCGCCGATCAAGAGTACCAAATCGGCATATGGGGCGGCTATAAAGTGCCCTTTACCTTCGCTACCAACGGCAGACCATATTTAAAGCAATACGATACGAAAAGCGGCATATGGTTTCTGGATCTGAGACGGCCGGACAATGCGCCCAAAGCGCTGAAAGGCTGGATGAGTCCCATGGGAATGCTGGAGCTGCTTGACAGGGATATTCCTGCGCGGAATCAGGAATTGCGGGAAATGCCCTATGACCTGCTGCGCGATAAAGATGGTCTGAACCTTCGCGAATACCAGATCAGGGCCATTGAGGCTGCGGAGAAAGCGATCATGGATGGGCAGCGCGGCATCCTGCTTGCCATGGCAACGGGTACAGGAAAAACCCGTACGATTTTGGGCATGATTTACCGGTTTTTGAAAACGGGACGTTTTCGCAGAATTCTGTTCCTTGTGGACAGAACGGCTTTGGGGGAACAGGCATCCGATGTATTCAGGGAGGTTAAACTGGAGGATTTGATGACGCTTGATGATATTTATAACATCAAGGGTTTGGAGGATACGGATATAGATCGTGAGACCCGTATCCAGGTAGCCACGGTGCAAAGCATGGTCAAGAGGATTTTATATCATTCCGGAGATATTATGCCCGCTGTTTCTGACTTTGATCTGGTTATTATCGATGAAGCGCACAGAGGCTATATTTTGGACAGGGATATGGGTGAGGATGAGCTTCTATACCGTAATCAGACGGACTATCAGAGCAAATACTGCAGCGTAGTAGAATATTTTGATGCTGTGAAAATCGCGTTGACCGCGACGCCGGCGTTACAGACAACGGAAATTTTCGGACAGCCAGTATTTAAGTATACATACCGTGAAGCCGTTATGGAGGGGTATCTGGTTGACCATGACGCGCCCCACAAACTAACCACAAAATTAAGCAAAGAGGGTATCCACTATAAAGAGGGCGATACCGTTGTGCTGTATGATCCGGTAACCGGTGAAATCACAAATTCCGAACTGCTGGAGGATGAGCTGGATTTTGATGTGGAATCTTTTAACCGCCAGGTTATAACGGAACCGTTTAATCGGACGGTTTTTGCTGAAATAGCCTGTGATATCGACCCGGAAAGCCCTGACGTACAGGGTAAGACGCTGATCTATGCCGTCAATGATGCCCATGCCGATCTGATTGTAAAAATCTTGAAGGAAATTTATACGGAAAGGGGCGTGGACAATGATGCTATTATGAAAATCACCGGCTCTGTGGGCGGCGGCAACAAGAAAAAAGTGCGGGAGGCCATTAACCGTTTTAAAAATGAGCGTTATCCCAGCATTGTGGTTACGGTAGATCTGCTGACTACGGGTATCGATGTTCCTGAAATTACGGCACTGGTATTTATGCGCCGCGTGAAATCCAGAATCTTATTCGAGCAGATGTTGGGCCGCGCGACCCGCCTTTGCCCGGAGATCCATAAAACACATTTTGAAATATATGATCCTGTCGGCGTCTATGATTCTCTGGAAGCGGTCAACACCATGAAACCTGTTGTCGTCAATCCAAGTACCACATTTGAGCAGCTTTTAGAAGGGTTGGAGGTTCTGGAGGATGAAGATCAGGTGAAGCGCCAGATTGATCAGATTATTGCGAAGCTGCATCGAAAAAAGCGGCATATGGACGAGAGGACTGAGGAGCATTTTATCAGCATGGCGGGAGGGAAAGACCCGGCCAGGTTTATTGCCGATATACAGCGGTGCAGACCAAAGGAAGCAAGGAACCGGCTGCTTGCCTATGGGGAACTATTCAAAATGCTGGAACAGTTCAAAGCCGATGCACGCCGCCCGGTTGTGATCTCTGACCATAAGGATGAGCTTCTGGAGCATTGCAGGGGCTATGGCAGCGGCAGCAGGCCTGAGGATTATTTGGACGCGTTTGCCGCTTATATCAAATCGAATCTAAATAAGATTGAGGCGTTGAATATTATTTGTACGAGGCCGAAAGAGCTGACCCGTGAGAGCCTGAAATCCCTGCGTCTGACATTGGACAGGGAGGGCTTTACTGACCGGCAGCTTAACACTGCCATATCCCAGATGACTAACGAAGAAATCGCTGCCGATATGATCAGCCTGGTACGCCGATACGCCATTGGCTCCACCTTGATTTCTCATGGGGCGAGAATCAAGTGGGCGGTGGACAAGCTGAAAAAGGCGCATACGTTTTCCAGGCAGGAACTCAACTGGATTGCCAGAATGGAAAAGTATCTGATGGAGGAATCTGTTCTGAATATAACCGTATTTGATGAAGATGGGCGCTTTAAGGCACAGGGCGGCTTTGTGAAGATTGATAAGGTGTTTGGAAATAAACTGGAAAGCATTGTTTTGGAACTGAATGAATATTTGTATGATGACGGAGGAAAAACCGCATGATTTACAGCCAATACCCATACAACATTTATAATCCCGCTTATGTAAATTCGGCCTATCTGCGGCAGTTTGAAGCGCGGTGCCAGAATGCGGAACGTAAGCATTGGGAACAGCAGAAGAAAATAAGAGACATGGTAAAGGAAATTTCTGATTATTGCAGCGCGGCCAGAGAAATTGAGCCGGAATATCGACAGGAAGCCATGAATGCTTGTCTTGCGGAAATCGCGGCACAGGCTGCTGTTGACCGGCAGCGAAACGGAGGTTGTTTTTAATGACTACCCAGGAAATTGTTTCAAAATTGTGGAACCTCTGCAATGTTCTTCGGGATGACGGCATCACCTATCATCAATATGTAACGGAACTGACATATATTCTGTTTTTAAAGATGGCGAAAGAAACGGGGGCGGAGAGTCAGATACCGGAGGCTTATCGTTGGGACGGTCTGACTTCCAGAAGCGGTATTGACCTGAAAAAATTTTATAAGGAGCTGCTGAACCATCTGGGTGAAAACTGTATGGGTCGTGTGCGTGAAATTTATCAGGGCGCGTCCACGAACATTGACGAGCCGAAAAACCTTGAAAAAATCATTACCACAATCGACGGGCTGGACTGGTTTTCCGCCCGTGAAGAAGGACTCGGAAATTTGTACGAGGGACTTTTGGAGAAGAACGCCAATGAAAAGAAATCAGGCGCAGGGCAGTATTTTACGCCCCGTGTACTGATTGATGTTATGACCCGTTTGGCGAAGCCACAGCCAGGGGAGCGCTGCAATGACCCTGCCTGCGGTACATTTGGCTTTATGATCGCGGCCCGCCGGTATGTTGCGGCACAGACCGATGACTTTTTTGACCTTGACGCGGATACCGCCGCTTTTGAGCGTACGGAAGCTTTTACCGGTGTGGAACTGGTACATGATACCCACCGCCTTGCGCTGATGAATGCTATGCTGCATGATATGGATGGAGAAATCATGTTGGGGGATACACTGTCTAATCTTGGCAAGGGAATGAAGGGCTATGATGTGGTTCTCACCAATCCTCCGTTCGGAACGAAGAAAGGAGGCGAACGGGCTACCCGTGACGACTTTACTTTTCCCACCAGCAACAAACAGTTGAATTTTCTGCAGCATATTTACCGTAGTCTGAAAGCGGATGGAAAGGCCCGTGCCGCCGTGGTCTTGCCAGATAATGTTCTTTTCGCGGACGGCGAAGGCGAGAAAATCCGTGTCGATCTGATGGACAAATGCAATCTGCATACGGTTCTGCGCCTGCCTACCGGTATATTCTATGCTCAGGGAGTCAAAACCAATGTGCTGTTTTTTACGCGTGGCAAAACAGACCAGGGCAATACGGAGGAAGTCTGGTTTTATGACCTGCGTACCAATATGCCGTCTTTTGGCAAAACGAACCCTCTGAAAACAGAACATTTCGCGGATTTTGAAGCGGCGTATGAAGCGGCTGACCGTCACGCCGTACAGGATGAGCGGTGGCATGTGTTTACCCGTGAGCAGATTGGGCAGAAAGGAAACAGCCTTGATCTGGGACTGATCAGAGATGATTCCATTGTTGACTATGATGATTTGCCTGATCCGGTTGAGAGCGGCGAAGAAGCCATAGCGCAACTGGAAGAAGCGGTAGATCTTTTGCGCAGTGTGGTGAATGAGCTGAAAGCATTGCAAAGTCCGGAGGTGTGAATATGGCGCGGGGAAAAAAGGCGGAACAGGCGCTGACGCCGGAAGAAAAGCTGGAACAGGCGTTGGTGCCGGCAGAGGAGCAGCCGTATGTGGTGCCGGGGAATTGGTGTTGGACTGATATTGGTTCGATTAATCACTATACAGGTTTATCTATTGATCCAATGAAACGGCCTGATATGATCTTTGAATTATATAGTGTACCAAGTAGTGCTTTTGATTATCCTGAAATTATCACAGGTTCAGAAATTGGTTCTGCCAAACAATCTGTTATAAAAAATGATGTATTATTATGTAAGATTAATCCGAGAATCAATCGTGTATGGAAAGTTGTTCAGTATACAGATAATGAACTTATGGCATCCTCTGAATGGATTGTTGTTCGTAATGTAATAATAAATCCTGATTATCTTATGTTTTGTTTCAAAACACAGTATTTTAGAGAATTTATGTTGTCTAATGTTTCGGGGGTTGGCGGTTCTCTCATGAGGGCACAGCCTAAGTTTGTAAAAAATTATCCTATTCCTATTGCGCCGATAGCTGAGCAACAACGTATTGTAGATCGTATTGAACGTCTGTTTTTTAAATTGGATGAGGCGAAGAAAAAGGCACAAGCCGTTCTGGATGGCTTTGAGCTGAGAAAATCTGCTATTTTGCATAATGCTTTTACGGGTGAGCTAACTATACATTGGAGAAAAGAACATGGACTTGAATTGGATAGTTGGACAGAGAGAATGTTAAAAGATTGCGGAGACTGGTATGGCGGGGGTACTCCAAGCATGGCACATCCAGAATATTGGGAAAATGGAGAGTTGCTTTGGATTACATCAAAAGATATGAAATCAGATGTAATTGAGGATACACTTATGCATACAAACAGGATAGGAGTAAATAATTCTTCTGCAAATTATATTGAAAAGCCATCAATCCTTTTTGTAATGAGAAGTGGTATTTTAAGAAGAACACTTCCTATTGCAATGGTAAAAGTTCCTTTTACTGTTAATCAAGATTTAAAAGTAATTTCTCCGGTTGATGACTTAAACTTGGAATATTTTTTCTGGGGATGCAAAAACTCTGAAAAAAAGATACTTAATACTTGTATGAAAAATGGAACTACAGTAGAAAGTATCAACGCAAAAGCATTGATGAGTTTTAAAATTTCTGTTGCTTCACAAGCAGAACAAATAGAAATTGTAAATTGTATTGTTAGCCTATTGGACAAGGAACAACAGGCCAAGGAGGCCGCCGAATCCGTCCTTACCCAAATCGACACCATGAAAAAATCCATTTTATCCCGTGCATTCCGCGGTGAACTGGGGACAAACGACCCGACGGAAGAAAGTGCATTGGAGCTTTTGAAAACAATATTATGAGAAGGCTGCTTGTTATGTCCGGTCACGGCGGGCGTAGAAGTTATATTTATCATATCTCTGTTTTACCAGAATACAGAAACAAAGGAATCGCTAAAAACCTGTGGACAGTGTTATGAGTGCCTTAGACAAAGAAGGTATCAACAAGATCGGATTAGTCGCTTTTGAAAAAATGAATTGGGAAGAAATGGTTTTTGGAAATATATTGGGTTTGCCGTCAGAAATGATTTGGTGTACCGGACTAAAAATATTCATGAGGTGAAAAAAATCGATACCTGAATTGCCGGATTGAAAACATGTTGCTCTCCGTTCCTGCTGTCTGACACATGTAGAAGTTTTGAAGGAACTTCACGCGGAGTATGAACTGTAAGAATACAATTATATTGCAACATAACAGGAGATAGATATGAGTAACGAAAAAAGAGTGGAAATGCTTATTCAAAACGTTGGGTTTGATTTTAATACAATTTCCAAAAACGAAATCCGAGATTTGATTGAACAGGAAATAGAGTGTTTTCAGGAAGGCAGTTCTGAATATATACGGTTGCTTTGCGGATATTTGTTTTGCTTGGGCGATATGACGGATATTCCGCTGCTTGAGAAAGCAAAGTATGGAATCAGTTTTGACGTTGGCTGTATGATAGACCAGGAGTGGATAGACAGTCTGAAAAACGCCGGCGTTGGGGATGCGCTCGTCAATTCAAAAGAAGTGCTTATAGAAAAGTTTGTATCGTACTATAAAGATTTTGAGGCGGACGACGAAGACGAATGGGAAGGTTCCATGTTTTCCGGCATATTTTTTGATGATTGAATGATTATCAGGTATGAATATACAGAGAGCAGGCATTGGCCGGTGGTTCGGCAATTTCTGATGGCTGTTGATTTCACCGGCCTGCTGTTTACATGGCTTCACACTGCATTTTTCTGCCTGTGGAATTAAGAAATACCCTCGTTTTTTCAGATCTTCCATAACAGTTATCAAAAATATAAAAATCCATAAATAAATATGGCTGAAACCGCCGTTTCCGCTGCGGTCAGAAGTCCTATTTTCCACATTTCAGGAAACTCTCCTAATACAATACGGTTCAAGACCGAAACAATTGCAAAATAAATGATGAAGCAAATTGTTATCATGAGAGCGGCTTTTATTATTCCATATTGTATGGTCTTACGTAAAAGGCATTGGTACGCAAAGAATACAAACAGGACTGGCATTGCGGCATGGGCGATCCCATTGATGATGCTTAGACCTGTGTAGCCGGTATTTTCAATTAAGCTGCTTACTATCATAAAGGCATAAAAAAGCTGAAAAAGCAAGAAAACAATTCCTATAATAATCGCAATCCAATGAAACATGTTGTCCCTCCTGTTAAAATGTCATATCTTTATATGTAATCTCAACAATTTCCTTGTTTTGTATGCGGACGCCGATTCCATTATCGTCAAGATCTTCGCCGCCCCATGTTCTTGAAAAGAGTAAGTATAAACATCATATCCGATCCGTCACGGTTTTTACCTCTCTCTGTTTTTTGACTTGTGTATGGTCCTTTGATAAATTCCAGTTTACCACTGGCATCGTTATACTGCAATATATTTCAACATAAAATGGGTTTTGCCGCAGAATTACAGGGAATAAAAAATACTTAAACAATTTAATAGAAAAGAATCAGGACTTTTTTGGCGATTACCTGAATACAAAAGATCAATTGGAGAGCAGACTATATGATTATCTGAAAAGCAGAGTTTATGATATCAGGGATATTGACGGGATGGCTTTTGATGAAATAATGTTTATGAAAGACTTACTGGAACAGCTTGTTTACGGCAGAGTATCTTTGTATGATCTGATGCATGAAAGCGAAACGTTAAAATCATATTTTATGTCATTGGGTTTATATATTGGGGCTCTAAGTGTTAAAAATAATAATATGTATGTATCTGCATTATAAGCATAATACAAACAATCTGTTTTCAGAGGCAGTCTCCGATCTGAAAACTGCCGAATGGCTGGAGAACAGGCTTTTCCAACTGCCGAACCTGTCAATAGGATCTGTGATCTGTAAAGACGCCTTGTCCGGCAGAGGCGCGGAATCTAAGCTTTTAAGCGTCTCTGCCGAAAAAGGTATAGGCGTATCTGCCCATATGCGGAGAGCCGAAAACAAAGCACTGGGAGTCGGTTTCGTTTTTGCCCTTTATCCTTCGTTCATAAGATCCAGGGTCTGATATTCCTTCACACGATCCGCTACCTGCTCCCAGGTAATACGGGAGGAGACAAAGTCAAAATCATCCTGAATCCGTTTCAGCTCCGCCCTGATCTGGGGAACCTGTTCCAAATCCGCCGCGCCGGTGCGTACGTAGTAGTCTGGCAGCAGGGTACGGCCTACCAGACAGCTTTCCGCTTCCGGAGGTTCCAGGTCCTGGCTCAAGGCACTTAAAAAACGCAGGTGATTGTCTATGTAGCCGTTCAGTTCCAGATGTACCCCCACCATTCCGTTGAGATCGAATACCTGGAAGGGCGCGGAGCCGGGAACCGCAATCTCACCGCCGCCATAAAAGGCCGGGGAATCACCGAGCTCATACAGGTCATTGCAAACGTCCATTAGCTGACTGTACTCCTCCTGGGTGATCGGCTTCTGAAAGGACTTGCGTATGGTGTCTGTCGCCCAGCCCAATCTGCCTAAAACTTCACAGCCCGGCAGTTTGCTTAACATTTCCCCCAGTCTGACCAGCCGCGCCATGGATAAAAGCTCCAGGATTCGGATCTGAACATCATCCAGTTCCATCATTTTTTTCGTCCATCTCCGAATAATTGGATTGACAAAAAGACAACACAGTGTTATATTTTAAAAGACAACATAACGTTATATATTAGAGAAGGGGCAAAAAAATGATACAGCAAATATCCGATTCTGAACTTGAAATTATGAAAATTATATGGGGAAACCCGGAGAAGGTGACGCTTTTTCCCTATATTATGGATGGGCTGGCGTTCAGGGGCAGGCCATGTCAGAAAAATACCCTGATTGTGCTGCTGTCGCGGCTGATGAACAAAGGTTTTCTGAGCGCCAGGAAAATCGGCCGCCGCAACGAATATACCACGCTTGTTTCAGAAACGGAATACCAGACGGCACAGACGAAAAACTTCCTAGATAAAATCTATGAGGGGAGCGTAAAAGGGCTGGTTTCTAATCTGATTATGGGTGATCTGCTGGCAGAGGAGGAATATGAGGAATTGAAAAAGCTATTGGAGAAAGGGAAAGAGAACGAATGAACACAATTTTGAAAATCTTCCTGTCCATGTCTTGTTCCGGCGGTCTGCTTATCCTGGCTCTGCTGTTGGGAAAAGGCTTTTTGAAAAATAAAATCAGCCACCAGTGGCAGTATTACATCTGGCTTGTTGTGATTTTACGGCTGCTGCTTCCCTTTGGTCCGGAGGCAAGCCTGCTGGGAAAGACCTATCGGGCTGTCGATCAGGCCATTACGCAGGCTTCGCCTTTACAGCGGCAGTCGTACACGTCAGACGATTTGATTCCTGCCGTTGAGATGGGGCAGGAAAATGAAAATGTGAATCCTTCGGCGGAAGATCTGAACGCTGTCCGTCCGCTGCGGGATATCGGAGTGCTGCTGACAGAACATGTCTGGCTGATCTGGCTGGTGGCCGCGCTGGTGCTGCTGATACGGAAAGTGACAATTTATCAGGGGTTTGTGCGGTATCTCAATGCCGGATTAACGCCGGTTTCTGATATGGAGATTTTAGACCGGCTTTCCGTCGTGGCAGAATGGGCAGGCATTAAGAAGCCGGTAGAGTTATGTGTCAGTCCGCTGATTTCTTCACCGCTGCTGACTGGCTTTTTTCATCCGTGTATCGTACTGCCGGGCACGGATATTTCCGAAAAGGATTTTCAGAATATCGTTCTGCATGAGCTGACGCACTATAAGCGGCGGGATATGTTTTACAAATGGCTGGTGCAGGTTACGGTCTGCCTGCATTGGTTTAATCCGCTTGTCTATTGTATGAGCCGGGAAATTGGCAGGGCCTGTGAATTTTCCTGCGATGAAGCTGTTCTCGCAAAAATAGGGTGCGGCAGCGCACAGGATTATGGGAAAACTTTGCTTGATGCGATGGCGGCAGTCGGGAAATACAGGGGAAATCCCGGTATTGTTCCTTTGGGTGAAAATAAGCAGTTATTGAAAGAAAGGTTAGGTGCAATTATGAATTTCAGGAGAACATCAAAAACAGTTCGGTTTCTGACGGGTGTGCTGACGCTGTGTGTGATTGCCGTGGCGGCGGTTGCCGGCGTTTACCCCGCGGCGGCGGCTTCTGATCAGCCCGCCGGTAAGCCCCCGGTATCCGGAATTCAAAATTTTACAAATGTAGGAGATGACTCCTGTATCAGAGATTATGCTTCCCAGGCGGAGCAATACTATGAAGCGGGCAGCTTACCACTGTTTCAAATCGCTTTCTCCCGGCTGGACGAGGAAGCGCAGGGGAAATGGCTGGATCAGATTTATACGGATAATTGTATGATGTTTTGGGGGGCTGGGATTGGCATACTGGACGAGGATTGTGCGCTGATCCGGCGTTATGCCGAAAGAACCTATGCGGACGGCAATATTGCCTACTTTTCCGTTCTGTCTATGCATATGAGCGAGAAGGTGCTGGAAGAATGGCTTGATAAGGCGCTGGAAGATGGGAACTGGGCTTTCCAGTCAGTTCTGTTCAATGCGCTGGATTGGGATGATGCATTTGATGAATTGGAAGAAAAGCGGGAAAAGGAATGGGAGGAAGCGCAGGCAGCGGAGTACGGGGCAGCAGGCGTTACGCTTGACGGAAAAGAGTATTACTACCAGGGACAACTGGTCGGCATCTTTTTGGATATTCGGCCCAATAAATCCTTTTATACGCTGAATAGGAACCCGGCGGGAACCGTCAATATCAAAATCATTCGCGATGCGGAAAACAGAATTACAGGCGTTGCATATATGACCGATGCGGAAGTCACTGAATTGCTGGAGGACATGGAAGACATGTAGAGGCTTCCCCCCCCTTCTTTTTGGAAAAAACCAGTTTTCTCTGAAAATTTGTTGTAGTATAATAGAATCAGAGACAAATTAGAACGGGAGGTATCCATATATGAAAAATTTTAAAAGCTATACGCCGGAAAAGTATATGACATCTGATTTTGAACAAATCGAGGAAGGAATTTATAAAACCAAATCTCCATATGACACCGGTGATCAGGATATTTTTGTTGCCTCTCTGGCATTTGAGATGGAACCGGAATGTTATGGTGAAGAAGACGCGTCACCCCGGAATCTGACGCAGGTTCCCATCGAAGGCATTCTGGATGAATTCAATCTGTTTGTTACGGATTTTTATGAACAGTTAAATGAAACAAGTGAAACCATCTGCTATCAGGAATTTGGTTCCTTTGATTTGGAAAATATTCAAAAATTAAGAACGCTGATCGGGAAACGTTTTTATGCCGTACCATATCTGGAAGACGGAGAGGAATATTACGAGATGGCAGCAGAATAAGCGGATTCTGTCCGATCAGAAGCCGGACGGCATGCCAGGCAATATATGAATCTGAAAATGAACCGGCAGAAGGAATACCAGCGTTTTTTGGATATCTGACGAAATAATAATGATATCAAAAACTGAAAAGGAGAGCAATTGTGGGGATTTTTGAACTGTTCAAAAAGAAAAAAGCGGTAAAAAAACCGAAGCTGATTGTTTTTGAAAAAGAAAATCCGGATAATGATTATGCGGATTTTGAATCAAAGATGAAGCCTCGAATCAATATCGCGGATGATTTCCCACGGGAGGATTATCAGCTTCTTGCGGCAAGACGAAAAGAGATGCTGGAACAAATCGAGGAAATCATATTCAGGAATTATCTTGATGAAACCAGTGAAGACCTCGCTTCTGATATTGACAGTTTTCCCGATATCAGATATTTTACGGGAAATTATTATGTTGTGTATGAGAGTTATGATTTTACTTATCGAGATAAAGAATACCGTCCGTATCACATGAAAGACGGACAGTTCAGAAATGTAAGCTATTGCGGCAATAGTCGGAAGGAACGTTTTCTTCCGTTGGACACGGATGAACTGACAAAGTATTATCATATCTTTATTCAGGTTGGTCTGACCGGAATAGAAAGCGGAGAGGAAAGCGATTATATGAGCCTTGATCTGGTTGCGGAAATGGATTCGCCGCGGGATAAGATGACATTTGAGATTTTGTCTCATGGCGCGATGTGAGCGGGAAGATTGATTGAAGCGGTCTGAAACAGATTTAATCAAAAAGAGTATTGCAGGGGGGAATGCGGCATTATAAAATATTCAAAATTGAGGGCGATCAATGAAAAATCTTGATAAAAAACAGCAAAAACAATTGCAGGAAATTAAAAACTGGGCGTTGGAAAATGGAAATCAGATCAGCTACATAACGCTTCTTGATTTATTGAAATATGAAAGGCAGCCAATCATAAATGATGAAGCTGCAATCAATCAAATTGTTCGGGAACTGGTAGAGCAGGGCATTCGTGTGGAACCGCTGGATGAAGGAGAAACTTATCAGGCGCAGGCAGATGAGCGGGACGGATTTGTACCGGCGTTGGTAGACATCACGTCCCTTACGCAAAACGTATCAACTTTAATGGAACGTTTGTTCAATGAGGAAATAGATTTAAGCCCTGCATTCCAGAATTATCTGATTGGCGAAAGGAAAACAACGGAAAGCGGAGAAAGCATCCTTGTTAAGCGAAAATTTGAAGGTCTTCAATATTTACAGGATTTTAATGGGAAAACCTTTGACGAACTTCCGCGGCAGTATATACGCAGGATCAAAGAAGCCCAGGTTATCATATTTGGAGTGCAGAAAGGCACCCCTGAAAACGTTGTATATAATATTTTTGAGCGGATTAATACGGGCGGATTAAAGCTGGAACCGCAGGAAATACGAAATGCCATGTATCATGGAAAAGCGTCTGAGCTGGCAAAAAAACTGGCGGAAGGCAAGGAATTTCTGGACGCCACTCTGTATGCGGTAAAGCCGAAAAGAATGGCAGATCAGGAATATGTGATTCGTTTTATGGCTTTTACAGAGTTAGACTACCAGACGGAATATAAAGATGATATTGACCACTTTCTGATTTTAACGATGAAAAAGATTAATGATTACAGCGATAAAGATTTGAAGCGCATAGAGAAAAATTTTATGAAAGTGATGAGATATTCAAAGGATATTTTTGAAAAAAATGCCTTTCGGAAAGTTGGGGACGGTGGACGGAGAGGACCGATTAACAAGGCGCTTTTCGAACTTTTTTCCGTTTGCTTTTCCGAATTAAAAGAAGAACAACTGGATAAAATAGTAAATAACAGGGCGGAATTTTTAAAAAGGTATGGAAAATTATTTCAGGAGAAAGATTTTATCTCGGCTTTAAGATCCGGTAAAAGAACGGATTGCATACGACGGATTAATAAAGGAAGGGAACTGATAAAGGAGTTTATATGATAAAAGAATTGGAAATAAAAAATTTCAAATGTTTTGAATCATTAAAACTGGATTTAAAGCCGCTTAATGTTTTGATGGGACTAAATGGGATGGGTAAATCTACTGTCATTCAGAGTCTGCTTTTATTGCGGCAATCTTATCAGGAAAACGGATTGTCTGATCTGAAATTAAATGGAAGCTATGTGATGTTGGGAAACGGAAGTGATATTCTTTCGGAACAGTCGGAAAATGAGGAAATTGAATTCTGTATAAAAGAGGATGACGGCTATCTTCATGTTTGCTCTGATTATATTCCCGATTCTGATTTGCTGCCAAATAGCAGGCTGGATAATCAATTTTTAAAAGACAAGTCCAGTATAGTGTTTAATGACAGATTTTTGTATTTGTCTGCTTATCGAATTGAACCGCGTGCTTTATATCATATTGCTGACGAAAAAGAGCTTCAAAGACGAGATTTCGGTAATAATGGAGAACTGGCGATTCATTATCTAAATGTTTTTGGTCCTAAAAATATAGACAATGACTGCGTGATATACAATTCTGTCGAAGACCGTTCGCTTCATGAGCAGGTGAGGTGCTGGCTTTCTCTGATCGCTCCCGGCATATTGCCGCAGGTATCTGTTAATCAGGGACTTCGGAATGCGGAATTAAAGTATGCGTTCCGTGAGGGTTCGGAAAGAACAAATGCTTATAAAAGTGTGAATGTAGGATTTGGAATTACTTATGTGCTGCCGGTTATTATTGCGCTGCTGACATCAAAGTCAGGAGATTTGTTGTTACTGGAAAATCCGGAAGCGCATATTCATCCTGCGGGTCAGAGATGGCTGGGAGAATTAATTGCCCTGGCCTGTGCGGGCGGCGTTCAGATTATGGTGGAAACGCACAGCGATCACGTAATAAATGGCATCCGGCTGGCAGTGAAAAAAAACAAAATTCATCCGGAAAGTACAGGTATTTTCTTTTTTTACAAGGATGAGAAAGAGGATTATAAACATAAGGTAATTTTGCCGACTATTGATCGAGACGGCAGGATTGATATTTGGCCGGAAGGATTTTTGGATGAGTGGGATAATGCGTTATTGGACTTATTATAGTTGAGGTGTGTATGAAAGTTACGGTGAATGATCTGGCATTTGAGTTTCCTTTATATGAAAAGGCACAGACAATGAAAGCTGTAAAGAAATTCATATCTGTCTGCAGAAATTTAGAATCGGTTCGATGTCATAATGTGGAACGGCTTGCAGGCACGAAAATCAATATGGAAAAAGAATTGTATCCAACCGGGACATTGTATCAGATTGTCCGTGAAATTCGGGATAAGGATGACAGAACATACTTACTTGGATTGCTGGTTAATCGGGAATCACAAGGGATATCATCTGAAAAAACGTTTGTTTATAAGGATCCGGAATCATGCCATATGGATCAAACAACGCCTGTATGCAAGAAAAGGAAAACGTAATTACGCGTTTCAAAATGAGCAGGATTACATATATCACGGTTACATAGCAAATGATCTGGGGGATGATATTCTGAAAGAATTGTATAAAAGAAAATGGGATTAATCTGAATAAAGGAGCAGTCACCGGGAAATCCCCGGCGCGGCTTCTTTATAATTGAAAAAATGTATAAAAATTTTTTTGGTTTTGATACTGTGAACTATAAAACGGCAGTGGGTTCTTCCTCTGTTTTTTCCTCCTCCTGTCCATAATTGGATATCGTCACCGTCTGATAGGGGATTTCGATCTCATTCTGATTAAATTCTCTGACCAGCGCAATTCGGATATCACTGCATGCTTTAAAACTGTCATTGAGATTGTTGGTCCATATAATTGTTTTTAAGATCACGCCGTTCTGTGTGTAGCCGCTTACGGTGACTGCATTTTCCTTCGTATTCAGCGTCAGTTCATGGTCGATGCAGATCTTGTGCATAATCCCGATTGCTTTGTCCAGATCAGCGCCGTAGCCGATCTCGATCTCCACATAATTTCCGATATTCTCCGTGAAGTTGGTGTTGATAATTACGGAGGAATCCATAACGGAATTAGGCACGATGCAGGTTTCCCCGTTGAATTGGTAGATAAGTGTGTGCCGGAGTGTGACATCTTTGACAAGCCCTTCGGCGATCACGGTTCCGCCCTGGATTACCCGGATTTTTTCATCTACATTGTATGGTTTTGACACCGACAGGGAAATACCGCTTATGACATTGCCCAGCGCCTGCTGTGCGGCAAAGGTGGCGATGGCAAGGATCAGGGAGCCGCTTTGCAGCAGGGCCTTGCTGATATCTCTTGTAATTTCAAACTGCTGTGACAGGCTGTAAAACGCAATGATATCAATGATAACATTGACTGCGTATTTTGAAAAATGAAGGTGGACCGCCTTTGTCTTTTTCGAGATAAATTTAAAAATCAGGCTGATCAGATAGTTTGATGCTACGATTACGGCAATGAAAATGCCTATTTTGGCTACGATACTCATTTTGCCTCCCTTGGTGCTGAAACTGTATATTGATTGTAACACCATATGCCCGGATTTTTCAAGTACATAATCTGAGGAGGGGATGTATCTGTAAACGCAGAAGCAATCCCAGAGGTTCGGCGTTTGGAGACCTGTTTCGCCGTTCGACAATTTTTCTGTCGTTTGTGCTCTGATTCGAATGAAATGATAAGAAAGGGACCGCCTGTTTCCCGGCAGTCCCAATGCTTATCTCCTTATTTGACTTACAGCCCGCACCCCGTACGGCATTCGCTGTCGAACCGGTCATGCTTCACACTGGCATAAAACCGGTAGCCGCCGGCGAAGTTACTACAGTCAAATCCGTTCTGTGAAAGAATCCGGCAGGCCAGATAGCTGCGGAGTCCGGACTGGCACATCACATAGACAGGTTTTTCTTTGTCAAGCTCGCCCAGCCGTTCCCGCAGATCGTCCACGGGAATATGGGTTTTGAACCCTTCCGCATGGCCGTTTCCGTACTCTCCGTCGGTGCGCGCGTCCAGCAGAGTGACGCTGCCGTCACGGGGAAGGGTTTCCAGATCTTCATAATAGAACTGGCTCACCTTTCCGGTAATCAGGTTTTCCGCGATAAATCCTGCCATATTCACAGGGTCCTTCGCTGAGGAATAGGGCGGCGCGTAAGCCAGGTCAAGATTTTTTAACGCCGTCACTTTCATACCTGCCTGCATGGCGGTGGCGATCACGTCGATCCGTTTGTCTACCCCGTCAAAGCCTACGATCTGGGCGCCGAGAATCCGTTCCGTCTCTTTTTCAAAGAGCAGCTTCATGGTCATAACTTTCGCGCCGGGATAATAGGAGGCGTGGGAGGCAGGGGAGAGAATGACTTTGTCATAAGCCAGTCCCAGCGCTTTCGCCGCCTGTTCATTCAGTCCAGTAAATGCCGCCGTCATATCAAATATTTTCAGCACCGAGGACCCAACAGACCCTTGATAGCAGGCATCCAGGCCGGCGATATGGTCCGCGGCAATCCGTCCCTGTTTGTTTGCCGGGCCTGCCAGGGCGATAACGGCCTTTTGTCCGGTTACGGCGTTGGTGACGGACACGGCATCACCTACGGCGTAAATATCCGGTTCGGAGGTCTGCATATGTTCGTTGACCAGGATGCTTCCCTTGACGCCCAGCGCCAGACCTGCTTTCGCCGCCAGGCCCGATTCGGGCGCTACGCTGATGGCAAGAACCGCCATCTCAGCGGTAACGGGGGCGGCGTCTTCCAGAGAGACGGTAATGCCCTCCGCCGTTTCTTCAAATCCGGTTACATTCTTTTCCAGCAGAAGCCGAACCCCCTTTTCCCGCATATGGGCATGGAGGAAGCTGGCGATATCGTAATCTACCGGCGGCAGGATATGGTTGCTGCGCTGAATCAGGCTGACCGCAAGGCCCATTTCCCGCAGGTTTTCCGCCGTCTCTACGCCGATAAAGCCGCCGCCTACCACGACGGCTGATTTCAGCTTGCCGTTTTCCACGGCTTCCCGGATACGGAAAGTATCTTCTACGGTCCGCAGGGTATAAATCCGTTTGCTGTCGATGCCCGGAAGCTTCGGTCTGACAGGCTGGGCGCCCGGAGACAGGATTAATTTATCATAGCTTTCCTCAAAAGTTTCGCCGGTTTCCAGATTTTGAATGGCCACCGTCTTTCTGTCCGGGTGAATTTCCGTCGCCTCATGATGTACTTTGACCCGGATGCGGAAACGGTTCCAGAATCCTTCCGGTGACTGCAGGGTCAGCTCTTTTTTGTTTTGGATGACGCCGCCCACATAATAGGGCAGACCGCAGTTTGCATAGGAAATATATCCGGAACGCTCAAAAATGGTGATCTCCGCCGTCTCGTCCAGTCTGCGCAGCCTTGCCGCCGCAGTGGCGCCGCCCGCCACGCCGCCGATAATTACTATCTTCATTTACATATACCGCCTTTCTGTGACTGCCGTATTATGACAGATTTGATAACAATATAAATTTATATTACCAGAGAATGGGGGTATTGACAGTGACTAGGTCTCATTTCTGAAAAAATATTTTTCGATGCGCCGTGAGAACGGCAAGTGGTCGGAGAAAAACAAGGCGCCGCCGGGTTGTGCTGACCTGTTATCGTAATCTATGACGTTTCATTTCGTTAAGGTCAACAAGTCTTTGCGGTAATGTTCAGCTTATTTCCACCGCTTTAATGTGGGGAACCATTCCCGCATGATTTTTCTTGCCTGATCTTCGTCCAGATCCGGGTTGGCGGCGGCCATGTTGGGGACACAGATTTCAATCATTTCTTCCATTGTGCCCTGAAAGGTAAAAGCGCCTTTCTGAAAACAGTAATGGCAGTAATCTTCATTTTTGCTGCCGTCGGCATTGGTTCCGTACAGTTTGTCGGTATCTCCCATGGGCATACCGCAGCACTGGCAGAATTTCTGGTTCATTTCGTTTGTTGTGTTCATTTCATTACCTCCGTTTTGGGAATGTACGGCCGGAATCTCACAATATCAGACGCCGGAGTTTTCGGCCGTGCATGAAAAATAGGTTATCATACATCGTTTCCGGTTTGCGTATAGCCGTGTCGCTATGTCATATACTATAACACGGATATCCTGACATCATATGTCAGGGTTTGTTTTTTTCATATATTAATTTTGCCTGTTCCGCTATGATTTCTTTCAGATCAGCAGGCGACAGGATTTCCACCTGGGTTCCGAAGGACAGCAGAAACCCTGTCAGCCATCCGTCTTCCGGCATTTTTGCGGAAGCGATCAGGTCGCCGTTTTCCTGCTGCCGGATCTGAGACTGGTCAAACTCGTCGTAGACCCGGTATGCCATCTCTTTTGGAAAGCGGAGAGTAATCCGGCGATACCGGTCCCCGGAGGCGTCCTCCGGTTCCGGACATTCACGGCGCGCGAAGGTTTCATTTAAAAGTTCCAGATCTAAAATACGGCTTAATTTGAATACCCGCCAGTCCTGTTTCTCTGTGCAGAAAGCTTTCAGATACCACGCCGTCGCTTTGTAAACCAGTTTGCATGGCTGTACGATTCTTTCACTGACCGCTTTGTAGGAGCCGGCATAACGGATTTTTACATGGCGGCAGTGGATGACGGCAGATTTCAGCGCTTCAAATTTTTCATTGTCAGCGCCCTCATTTCCCCATCGGGAAAAGTCCACTTCCAGCCAGTCTGCCGAATCAAGGTGAAAGACAGCCGAAAGCTTCTGCAGAATCTGGCTGCCGCCGACATTCCGCAAAGTACTGATGCCCTTTAAGGCCATGAGGATTTCCTGTTTATCTTCCTCTGATAATACGGCTTTGTCCAGAACAAAATCTTTCATCAAACAGATGCCGCCGTTTCTGCCTGTTTCCGTGTAGACGGGAATGCCTGCCCCGCTTAAGGCGTCGATATCCCTGTAGATTGTCCGGACCGATACTTCAAATTTTTTCGCCAGCTCCGGAGCGGTAGCCTGCCCTTTGTCAAGCAGGTGGTATACAATCTTAAATAATCTGCTTTCCTGCATCGCCGTATCCTCCTGTATTTCCCCCGGCTTTTAAGCATGGGGTTCCGATGGACAGAATCATGTTTAAACCATGACATAATATGTCATGATTTATTATAGCTTTTCATTCTTGAAATCACAACCGTACGGATATAATTATGACTATGTGTTGACAAAAACCGGACCTTTCTATATGCTGTTTATTAAGGATAAGGTGTATATGATATCTGCCGCAATCAAAGAAGCGTGCGCCGTCTCGGAGGGCAGGTGAACGGATAGCCGGCCTGAAAGTGTGAACGGATGCGCCGGAAGGATAAGAGATGGGATGAAATTCGCCGGCTTATCCGGAAAAGACCTGAAACCTGTAAAAAACAGAGAGAAAGCGGGTGGGAACTGTGGGACTGGCTTATTTTTTTATCGTTTCGATGATATTGGGGGCGGCTGTGTCAGCCGTTATTTTCCTGAGAGCGGCGTGGGATATTTATAAGAAACCCCGTCTGAAAATCCTGGCGGTTTTCCCGTTTCTTTTGGCGGGGATTTTTGCTGCCGCCGCGTTTTATCTGCTGGCAATCGTCTGGCGGGAACCGCCCTGGCATTTTCGTTTCTAGCGTACCGGTTTTCAGTTCATCCCCAGATCCCAGAGGCTTAACTGTGTGGCGGGGTTCTTTTCCTCGAAGGTATGCAGATACCGGAAGATTTGTTCGTTATGATGAATGATACCGGTCTGTTCGCATGTTCGGTGAAACAGGTTCATTAAATGATGGCTGTCCGGGCTTTCAATGATATACTGATTTCCGTAAGTTCTCATATATTTTTCTTTTAACCGGGGAAACAGGCGGTCTAGCTGCGCGTAAAAGTATTCTCTGTTTCCCTCCCGGAGCGTCAGCCCCATACCAAAGCAGATTATGCCGTAAACGTCTGCTTCCGCGCACAAATCCAGAATACCGGAAATATTCTCCGCCGTATCATTGATAAAGGGCAGCACCGGCGTCAGCCACACAACGGTGGGGATTCCCGCGTCCCGCAGCCGTTTCAGTGCTTCGAAGCGTTCCATTGTCGTGCTGACGTTCGGCTCGATTTTCCGGCACAAATCTTCATCGTAAGTGGTTAAGGTCATCTGGACAACGCATTTTGTCTTTTCGTTTATCTCCTGCAAAAGATCCAGATCCCGCAGAATCCGGTCCGACTTTGTGATGACCGTAAATCCAAACCCATGCGCGCAGATCAGTTGCAGCGCTTTCCTGACGTTTCCCAGTTCCATTTCCAAAGGGATATAGGGATCTGTCATGGAGCCAGTGCCGATCATGCATTTTTTCCGTCGGTGTTTCAGGGCACAGGCTAACAGGTCGACGGCATTTTCCTTGACCTCGATATCTTCAAAATCATGTTCCATATGGTAGCATTTGCTTCGGGAATCGCAGTAAATACAGCCGTGGGAGCAGCCGCGGTACAGGTTCATTCCGTTTTTGGGGGAGAGTATCCCCTTTGCCGTTACAAAATGCATTTGTTCTGTCCTCGCTGATTGGTGCGTTTTTTTTGTCCGGGTTCTTTCTGTGTGGATTCTGTTATGACGGACGGGCTTGCGGTCCGCGCGTAATAGTTGCCGTTATATGAACTATATTATACATATCCTGACACCTTTTGTCAGGCTTTTTGTATCATTTCGGAAAATCCTTCGAATTTTCCTATGAAAAAAATTTGCCGTTTCCTATTGACCCTCACGGAACGTAATAGAGTACAATGACTCTGTCATGTGCTTTTGAAGTCAGGTGCCGCAGGGCTTTGGAAGCAGGGGATCAGGAACAGGAGGATGACAGCGATGAGGACAGTAAAGGAACTATCGGATTTAACAGGTATCAGCGTGCGCGCGCTTCACTATTATGATGAGATCGGGCTTTTGAAGCCGACGGAAAAAAGTGACGCGGGATACCGGCTTTATGACGATAAAGCGCTGGAGACACTTCGGCAGATTTTGTTTTTCCGTGAGTTTGATCTTTCCCTGAAAGAAATCAAAGCGGTCATAGAAAATCCGGCTCTTGAGAAAAACCAGATTTTACGGATGCAGCGGGAAATGCTTGCGGCAAAGAAAGAACGTATGGAACGGCTGATTGCCAGCATTGACCGGATTTTGAAAGGAGATCATAAGATGGATTTTGAAGTATTTGATAAAACGGAACTGGAGAATCTGTATCATTCTATGGAGGCGAATTTAAGCGGGGAGCAGAAAGCTGTTCTGATAAAGCGCTATGGCAGTATGGAAAAGTGGAAAGACAGTTTTCTGGAAAATGCTTCCTCAGCATCCGCTCAGAAAAATTTCAGGAAGGTTGCGGAATGGTACGGCAGCAGTGAAAAAGCAATGGAAGCGGCGAAAAATCCGGGGAATACGGAAATCATTTCGGCTTATCAGAAGCGGCTGGAAGGGATCATGAAAAAACTGTCGGAAAAGAAAGGGCAGGACGTAAATTCTTTTGAAGTGAAAGAACTGGTGGGCGAATATGATTTTGTGACTAAACAGATGTATCAGCTTCCGGATGCTGCCCCGATGGTTCTTGAGCTGGCCGCCGCCTACCGCTCGAATCCGGAAATTCAGGCAGCCCAGGACGGCCTTTACGGTGAAGGGACGACAGCGTTTATCGGGCGGGCGATTGAAGCGTTTTACAGGAAAGAATAAAATGATTTCCCAAAATGATTTCATCAGAAATGACAATGTGTTGACATAAACCGAGCTTTTGTATATTCTATTCATGAGAGAGGAGCGAAATGCGTTGATGCAGGCCTGATTTCTTATAGGAAAGGATAAAAAAGATGAAGTACATGGAAACCGCCATAGTTTCCTCCCAGGAGGCTCTGGCCCACGATATCTACAGTATGGTTATTACCACGGAGCAGATCGCGAAGGAGGCGAAGCAGGGGCAGTTTATCTCTGTCTACAGCCGGGACGGCGCGTCTTTGCTGCCCCGTCCCATCAGCATCTGCGAGATCGACGGGAACCGGCTGCGCATCGTCTACCGGGTGGCAGGAAAAGGGACGAAGGAGTTTTCCGGTTATCGGCCGGGGGACCAGGTGCGGATTATGGGACCTCTGGGCAATGGATTTCCCCTGGAAGCCGCGGAAGGAAAGAAAGCCTTGATTATAGGCGGCGGCATCGGGATTTTTCCGCTTTTGGAGCTGGCAAAGGGGCTGAAAGGCAGGAAAGAGATTGTGCTGGGCTATCGGGATCATGTGTTTATGAAGGAGGCTTTTGAAGCCTGGGGCCCGGTATCCGTAGCTACCGAGGACGGCAGTCAGGGAACGAAGGGAAACGTGCTGGATGCGGTCAGGGAAAAGGGAATCGAAGCGGACGTGATTTATGCCTGCGGCCCTGCCCCTATGCTGAAAGGGATTCAGGCCTTTGCGGCAGAGCGGAATCTGGAAGCCTGGATTTCCCTGGAGGAACGGATGGCCTGCGGTATCGGCGCCTGTCTGGGCTGCGTCTGCAAGTCGAGGGAAGTGGATCATCATACCAATGTACACAATAAGCGGATCTGTAAGGACGGCCCGGTATTCCGCGGGGAGGAGGTGGAGCTGTAAATGGGTGAGAAGATGACTATCAATACAACAGTGAATTTAGCAGGCGTGGAACTGAAAAATCCGGTGATGACGGCCTCCGGCACCTTTGGCTCCGGCCGGGAGTACGGGGAGCTGATCGACCTGAACCGTCTGGGGGCGGTGGTGACAAAAGGCGTGGCCAATGTTCCCTGGCCCGGAAATCCGGTGCCCAGAATCGCCGAAACCCATGGAGGTATGCTGAACGCTATCGGCCTGCAGAATCCGGGGATTGACCTGTTCTGCAAACGGGATATTCCGTTTCTGCGGCAGTTTGACACGAAAATCATTGTGAATGTCTGCGGCAGAACCACGGAGGATTATCTTGAGGTGGTGGAGCGGCTGGGGGACGAGCCGGTGGATATGCTGGAGATCAATATTTCCTGTCCCAACGTAAAAGAAGGGGGCATCGCCTTCGGACAGGACCCGAAAGCGGTGGAAGCGATTACGAAGGCGGTAAAGGCAAAGGCGAAACAGCCGGTTATTATGAAGCTGAGTCCCAATGTGACCGATATCACGGTGATGGCGAAAGCGGCGGAGGCCGGCGGCGCCGATGTGCTTTCCCTGATTAATACGCTGACGGGGATGAAGATCGACGTTTACAAGCGAAGGTTTGCCCTGGCGAACCGGACCGGCGGCCTGTCCGGCCCGGCCATCAAACCGGTGGCGCTGCGCATGGTATACCAGACGGCCCGGGCGGTCAGTTGTCCGGTGATCGGCATGGGAGGAATTGCCTGCTGGGAGGATGCCGTGGAATTTATCCTGGCGGGAGCGGCGGCGGTGTCCGTGGGAACGGCTAATTTTTACCGTCCCGGCGCTACGGTGGAGATCGCGGAAGGAATCGAGAACTATATGGGGCAGTACGGCGTGGCGGATATCAGTGAACTGGTGGGCGCAGTGGGAAAATAAGGGAAATAAGGCGGCGGTCTGTTACGCCATGCATCAGGGTTTGGCCGGAGAACGGCGGCTGTCAGTTTACGGATGGTATATGGATTTCATATGGATGTTTGCTTTTGGCCATCAAACCGGCAGCCGTCTGAACGGGCGGTGAAGGAAATTGAAAAGATAAGCAATTTATAAAGCCTGCGTTTTTATTTGACCGTTTCTTTTTATCTGTATTTCAGATATTGCAGTCCAAATTTGATTAAAATAATCGCATATACACTTATCATCGGTGTCAGAAACGCAGGTGCCAGGAACTGGTTATTGCACAGGCCGATGACAAAGACCAGCAGGAAGCTACAGCCGAAGATAACACACAGAGGGCGAAGCCTGTTTCTGCGCACACGGTCAAGCATCTGTATTTTGGATTCATTGTCACAGAAGATTTCTTCGTCGCCCTCTGTTTCATCGGCAGCTTTTTTGAAATAGCTGTATCCGAAAAACTCCTGTATATATTCCCATCCGCAGTCATGGAACATCTGCACATATTCCTCTTTATGATTAAGTCCCTCCGGGTTATAGTCAAGCCGGTAAATCACATCTTCCGGCGGACAGGTTTCAAAATGGTAGATGCCCAGTCCTGTTACTCTTACAAATTTCCAGCCGGATCTGTGCATTTCCCTCAGATAGTCTTCTTCTTTTTCGTGTTCGAATATGGTAAAGAACTTAAATACTTTCTTTGTTTCCATTCCGCATTTCCTCCTGTACGATCTGATATAAACGTTCAATCCGCCTCAGCTCAATCTGCAATACTTCTGTGCCTAGGTCGGTGATCTGATAAATTTTCCGTTTTTCTTCTTCCCTGATAAAACGGATCAGACCGTCTTTTTCCATTTTCGACAGGCTGCCGTACATGGTGCCAGGCGCGAGACGTATGGCTCCGTCGGTCAGCTTTTCTACTTTTTGGACGATGCCGTAACCGTGATTGGGGCTCTTTAGACAGAATAAAATGTAGAACGCAGTCTCGGTCATGGGCGTATACACTTTTTTAATGTGTGGGTTCAAATAGTCACCTCTTTGGTTTGGATAGGTTTCAGTGCGATAGATCGTAGTACAATGCATATGGGTAGTATATCGCAATGCGATATATATGTCAAGGGGATTTGCAGAGGAACCGGAAAAGGGGGTGTCCCTATTGTTTTTGTATATTTTATAAACTGCCTGAAAATTTTACTTTTCTTATAAAATTGCCGGTGGTATAATATGTCATGGAAACAATGCAATCGTCAGAATTGCGGAAACCGGAAGAATACAGTAATAGTTGGACGCAAAAAAAAGAAATACAGGTAAGAATAATGACAGGAGGTTCTGAATTATGGCATCACTGACAATCAGCCCCGCAGAAGAAAAACGGGTTAAGGGACTGGGATTTTTAAGCAACAAAGGCACCGATAATTTTTCCGGCCGTATTATCACGGTAAACGGCAAGATCACGGCGGCGCAGCAGCGCTGCATCGCGGAAGCGGCGGAGAAGTTCGGAAACGGGCAGATCACCTTTACCACCCGTATGACCATCGAGGTACAGGGCATTCCCTTTGAGAATATCGAGCCGTTTCGGGAATACATCGCCAAAGAAGGGCTGGCAACCGGCGGAACCGGCGCCCTGGTCCGTCCGGTGGTAGCCTGTAAAGGAACCACCTGTCAGTATGGCCTGCTGGATTCTTTCGGACTGGCTGAGGAAATTCATCACAGATTTTATGAGGGTTACCGCACGGTAAAGCTGCCCCATAAGTTTAAGATTGCCGTGGGCGGCTGTCCCAATAACTGTGTGAAGCCCGACCTGAACGATGTGGGTATTATCGGCCAGCGGATTCCCAGCCTGGATGCCGAAGCCTGCAAAGGCTGTAAAAAGTGCGGAGTGGAAAAGGTCTGTCCCATGGGCGCGGCAAAGATGGCGGACGGCGTTGTGGAGATCGACAAAACCGTCTGCAATAACTGCGGAAGATGTGTCAGCGGATGTCATTTTGACGCACTGAAAGACAGTACATATGGCTATAAGATTTATATCGGCGGCCGCTGGGGCAAAAAAACCGCCATGGGAAAAACCCTGAACAAAGTATTTACGGATAAAGAGGAAGCACTGCGCATGATCGAGAAA
>Ga0137306_101324_pt1 | contig 25898 bp, 19 predicted proteins | sample Inofroosms_March_FD_97187 | JGI IMG/M metagenome (GOLD analysis project Ga0137306, IMG submission 97187) | Mouse cecal microbial communities from Vienna, Austria - N-Acetylneuraminic and N-Acetylglucosamine D2O microcosms_March | ecosystem: Host-associated > Mammals > Digestive system > Large...
ATATAATATTAAGCGTGTGTTAGGTATAGATTGCGGAGATGATGAAAAAGAAATTGGAATAGAACAGGTGGAGGAAACTATTCAACACATCATCTATTATTCAGAAATGAAGGAGCAGATAATGGAACATTGCTATATAAATGCTGATTTTAACAAGATAGACAACTTCCGGTTTGCTGAATAGTTTTATACTGTTAAGGAGTGACGTAAAGATATGAATATCCGATTTGCAGAAATCAAAGATAGGGAGCTTCTTATTTCATATGATAAGCATATCTCTAAAGAAGAAATGCGAAATATTATACAGCAGAGCCGCATTATTCTTGTTGAAGATCACAATCAGTTTGTCGGATGGCTGAGATACAATCTGTTTTGGGATCATACACCTTTCATCAATATGCTGTACATTTTGGAAGAATACAGAGGAAAAGGTTTTGGAAGGCAGGTCGTTGAATTTTGGGAGAATGAAATGAGGCAACAGGGGTATCATACATTTATGACTTCAACCCAGGCAGACGAGTATGCGCAGCATTTTTATTTCAGGCTTGGATATGAGGCCGCAGGAGGCTTTCGCTTAGGTAATGATCCGTATGAAATCATATTTTCAAAGAGTGAAATGTCTGACAAGCATAGCAACGGTCATACTGATACTCCTCCAGGAGAAACTTGCTGATACCTCATTCACATCCTCTGCCATGCTTGAAGAACTCAGACACCAACAAGGTATCGTATATGATGATGCCATAGTTCCAAGTGTTGCGGTAAAGAAAATGAATGATATATACAAGTTGTTCAAGGTGAAGTGCCCTGATGAAATGGTGTCCTTGTAAGCAAAGCCTGAAACAGATCAAGCTTTCCCGCCGCCAGTTTCATAAGTTTTGCAATATATCCCACGCTTGGGCATACTTCCCCCTCGGTTATCCCTGACAGCAGGAGCGCAGCCTTATTGATCGGCGCGTTTGTTGTATTTATAAGGGAAAGGGCAGTCCGACGATGGGATCAACTCACCTGCCTCTGGATCTTCCGTCCCTAAATATTTTCTTTTTGGCCTCGACTGCTTCGCTTTCGGATCATAATGTGATGTCGCAGATCAAAGCCATGATCATGAGCGGAGAGCTGCAGCCCGGCGGCAGGGACGGTTATTTTCTTTGATTGGAATGGAGATGGTGTCAGCTGTGCGGATAAATTTTTGGAATGATATCCTCGTGCAAAATATTCAATAAAAACGTGCCAGAAGCTGTTGGCTGAACGCAAACTGCCGGGTCAGAAGATGAAGAAGTTCTTCTTCTGATTCCAGGCAGCCGCCGTTCAGCCATTTTTGTATGAAAGCAGTCAGCCCGGCAAGGAAAAATGTCTGGCAGTATTCATATTCTGAAATACGATTGATCTCAGACTGACGCATGAATTCCTGAAGCCGGATATCGGATACGGATAACACCGCATAGTCAAAAATACTGGGTCGATACTGGCCGGACAGAAATACCCGGTAAAAATCCTGATGTTCTTTAATAAAAGAAAATAATTGCAGAAAACGTTCCCGGAGACAATATTTTTTTCCGGGGGAGGTAAAAATCGCATTGAAATAATGATACATATCCGATTCGATACACTGCATTAATCCGTAAATATCCTCATGGTGGAGATAAAACGTCGTGCGGTTGATATTCGCCAGACAGCAGATTTCCCTGACTGTGATCTTTGACAATTCTTTCTTTTTTAACAATTCTAAAAAAATATCCCGAATTTTCCGTTCCGTCTGTTGGAAACGCAGATTGTTCTTTGAATTCATAAATCTCTCCAAATTCTATTAACACGACACATGATGTTATATTGATGATTGTACAACAGTGATGTCCTATTTACAATAGATATATCGAAATAAAATCATCAAACACTATCATGGAGGAAAAAGAGATGGAAAAAAATGAACAGATACTGAAACAAGGTTCTTTTCTGCAGCTGGCAGTGAACCTCTGTATTCCCACAATTGTGATCATGCTGGTGATGGTCATTTACAACATGGCAGATACCTATTTTATAGGAAAGACAGGGGATCCATGTAAGATTGCGGCAGTCTCTTTATGTGCGCCGGTGTTCAGCATTTTATCGGGGCTCGGCACACTTTTGGGAAGCGGGGGCTGCACCGTGGTCTCTCTGTCTCTGGGAAAAAAGGAATATGACAGGATCAAGGCATGTACCAGTCTGTGCTGTTACGGTTCATTGGTGATCGGACTGATCTTTTCCGCGGCGGTCCTCATGAACCTGACCGGCATCAGCAGCACGATCGGGGCAAATGAGGATACACTGGGGTATACCCGTACGTATCTGAGGATTCTGGCTTTCGGCGGACCGATTATTTTGTTCGGAAATGTCTTCAATAACCTGATCCGCGGGGATGGCTCCGCAAAGCAGTCCATGATCTCCAACGGTCTGGGGACTATCGTAAATATCATTCTGGATCCGATCCTGATCCTGGGATTCCGTATGGGAGTTGCCGGGGCCGCGGCCGCGACAATCATCGGAAATATGGTCAGCTTCCTGTATCTGCTCTGGTATGTCATAAAAAAGCAGAAAATATTTTCTCTGGATATCCGGGATCTGTCACTGAAAAAAGAGGTGGTCCTGCCGATCGTGACGCTGGGGCTTCCGCTGGCCTGCAGCACGATCATGATGAGTTTTTCCCATATGTTCATGAATCATATACTGGCAGGCTACGGCTCCGTTGCCGTGGCGGCAAGCGGGGTGGCCGGAAAAGTTTCCATGGTAGTGTCCATGATCGCTATGGGGCTGTGCATGGGCATGCAGCCTGCGATTTCCTACAACTGCGGGGCGGAAGACTATAAAAGGATGTATCAGATCATCCGGAATCTGGGAATCCTGACAGTGATCGTCGGCAGCCTTATGACTGTGGGCTGTCTGATTGGAAAGAGCAGCCTGGTAGCGGCCTTTATCGAACATGAGGACGTGATCAGGCTGGGAGAGAAGATGGTCGTCGCCTCCATGCTGATGGGACCCTTTTATGGGCTGTATCAGCTTTGTACCACGTTTCTGCAGTCTACAGGAAAAGCATCCTATGCAACGGTGGTAGCCCTGCTCGATAAAGGAATCATCTATCTGCCCATGCTCTTCGGGCTGAATGCGTTATTTGGCTTAGACGGCGTGATCTATACGGCTCCGCTTACGGATATGGTCTCCCTTCTGGCCGGAGGGGTCCTGTGTTTCCTATGGAACAAAAAACTGCCCGGCAGCAGCCAGAGATAGAAAAAAGAGAGGACGAGTTACAGTTTGCGGCCGGTCAGGCCGTGAACTGTAACGATGACGAATTTATGACGAATTTATATCCAAATTCGCTAATCTATGTATATACAGATAAAACGAATGATGATAAAATGCAGTGTATTTCCACCTGTACGGTTGGATCATCTAAAGATGCTCCAACCTGCTCATCCATTCGCAAAAACAGTGCTGACGCAACCGTACAGATGGAAAAATTTTGGAAAGGGGTGTGATGATTGATGTATGATTCTATACGTCCGGGACAGATATGGCTGGACACAAAGGGAGAAAGAATCCAGGCACACGGCGGTTCCGTGATGTATCTGGACGGATTGTACTACTGGTATGGAGAAAATAAAGGACTTCGGGAACCACGGGATATCTTCCCAATCCGTCAGAGGCCGCGGTGGCAGAGACCTGGCACGGTCCATATCAGGTGCAGGGAAATCCGCATAGAAATGATCCCTCTAATACCTCTTTTCATTCACAGATTTCTTCTGTATTCAAAGTGCATGGAAAAAAAGATCTGTATATAGCCTGTGCGGATCGCTGGCTCCCGGAATATACGGATTTAAACTATGAAGATTATAAAAAGGGATATGAGCTGCTTTTTCATCCGGAGGAGGAAAAAAGAAAGAGCCTGGAGGAAATACTGCGGACAGAAAATATGGAGGGACAATGGTTCCGGGATAATGAACAAAATACGGCTATTGCGGATTATGTATGGCTTCCGCTAAAATTTGACGGAGAAACAGTTTTTATAGAATGGATGGATGAATGGAAGATGGAAGATTTTAAATAGAAAGAAGGAGATTCCAATGGAAAAGTATTTGGACAAAAATTTACCGGCAAAGGAGCGGGCGGCTGATCTGTTAAGCCAGATGACCCTGGATGAGAAAATTGCGCAGGTGGCGGGAGTATTTGCCGTTCCGGGAAGAGAAGAGGAAATGAAGAGGTTTTTGCGGCATGGGATCGGCCAGGTGAGTACCCTGGAATTCAGAAACTGTGAGTCCATGGAAGAGGCGGCGCAGTGGCAGAGGACGCTGCAGGAGCTTATCATGGAAAGCAGCGAGCACCACATCCCGGCGGTATTTCACATGGAAGGCCTGTGCGGGGCGTTCATCCAGGATATGACTGCGTTTCCTTCCGGGGTGAACCGCGGTTCCGCCTTTGATCCGGAATTAGAACAGCGGATCGGGGAGATCGTATCCAGGCAGGAGGCGGCTTTTGGTATTACACAGGTTCTCGCGCCGGTACTGGACATTTCCAGAGATTCCAGGATGGGGCGCCAGTCAGAGCCTTATGGGGAAGACCCCGCGCTGGCCGCGGCGCTGGGGACCGCATTTACAAAAGGGATCCAGAATACGGAGACGGCGGGCCGTCATCCGGAGTCGGTGGCAAAGCATTTTCTGGGATTCCACAATTCCCAGGGAGGGATCCACGGGGCGAATGTAGACGCGGGAGACCGTCTATTGTCCGAAATCTATGGAAAACCGTTCCAGGCGGCCATCCGGGACGCGCGCCTGCGGGGAGTCATGCCCTGCTACTGTTCCATCGGCGGGCTGCCGATCCATGCGTCAAAGCAGTATCTGACAGGACTGCTTCGGACGGAAATGGGATTTGACGGCGTGGTGGTTTCGGATTACAGCGCGGTGGAAAATGTACATCAGGTGCAGCATGTCGGCGAGTCGAAAGGGGAGGCCGGACTGCGCTGCATGAAGGCCGGAATGGATGTAGAGCTTCCGATGCCTGTCTGCTACAGCGGGGAAATGAAGGAATATTTTGAGGAAGGGAAGGAAGACACGGCGGTGTTGGACCGGGCGGTGCTGCGGGTTCTGGAAGCGAAATTCCGCATGGGGCTTTTTGAGAATCCTTATGCCCTGACAGGGGAAGAATTGAAGAAGACCGTACATCATGACGGAGATGATGAAGTCTCAAGACAGGCGGCGCAGGAGTCCCTGGTCCTTTTGAAAAATAACGGGGCGCTGCCGCTGACCGGAGAAGAAAAGACGATTGCGGTCATCGGGCCCCATGCAGGAAACGCGCGCTATTATTTTGGAGGATATACCCATCTGTCGATGGTAGAGGCCGTCCATGCGGCGGCAAATTCCATGGCGGGAGTAGGCGCGGGAGGAGATACCGCGGGCATCCAGATGGAACGGGTGCCGGGGACCAATGTACAGGTCGATGAGACGGACGAATTTCATGAAGTGCTGAAAAAAATACATCCGCAGTGCAGGAATCTGGTGGAAGTATTAAAGGCAAAGCTGCCGGAAACAAAGATCCTCTATGCGGCAGGATATCCCAAGGCAGGGGCGGATACGTCAGGCTTCGAGGAAGCGCTTGCGCTGATCAGGGAGGCGGACGCGGTGATTCTCACCCTGGGCGGAAAAAATGGTTCCGGCTCCGTGGCGACCATGGGGGAAGGCGTGGATGCGGCAGATATCAACCTTCCGGCCTGTCAGGACACGTTTATCCGAGAAGCAAAAAAATATGGGAAACCGCTGATCGGGGTGCATTTTGACGGAAGGCCGATCTCCAGCGACACGGCGGACGAGCTTCTGGACGCGATCCTGGAAGCCTGGACCCCGGCGGTGTTCGGCGCGGAGGCAGTGGTGAATGTGCTGACAGGAGATGACAATCCGTCCGGGAAGCTGCCTTTGACTGTGGCAAGGTCCGCAGGGCAGATTCCGATCTACTACAATCATCCCAACGGTTCCGCATGGCATCAGGGCGCAAGCATCGGATTTCAGGATTATGTGGACATGTCCCATACGCCCCGTTATTCTTTCGGACATGGGCTGAGTTATACCACATTTTTATATGAGGATCTGGTTTTGGAGAAAAAGCAGGTGAATCCGGCAGAAGACCTGAAGCTTTCCCTGACTGTCCAGAATACCGGAAACGTATCCGGCACGGAGGTCGTGCAGCTATACCTGCGGGATGAGAAAGCCTCAATGACCCGCCCGGTCAAGGAACTGCAGGGATTTGCAAGGGTGGAGCTTGCGCCGGGAGAAAAGAAGAAGGTGGTATTCACCGTCAGCCCCAGCCAGACGGCATTTCTGGATGAGGACATGCGGTGGAAGATCGAGAAGGGAGAGATCAAGGTCCAGGCGGGCTCTTCCTCGGAGGATATCCGGCTGGAGGACGCGTTTGAGATCAGCCAGGATCTGTGGATCGAGGGCAGGGAACGCAGGTTTTACGCGGATGTAAGACAGGAGGACGCAAAGGATGGGATATGAGCAGGGAATGGACGATCTGGAGGAATATCGATAGGGCCAGGGTTGTTGTAGAATAAAAAGTATTCAGGAGGAAAAAATGGATATTGAAAAAATTCTTAAGGAATTAACCACGGAAGAAAAAGCATCCTTATGTTCAGGACATGATTTTTGGCACACCAAGGCGGTTGAGCGCCTGGGAATTCCATCTGTAATGATGTGCGACGGCCCCCATGGGCTGCGCAAACAAAAGGGAGAGGGAGACCATCTTGGTATTAATGAAAGCATTGAGACGGTATGCTATCCATCGGCCAGCGCGCTGGCTTCCAGTTTTGACAGGGATGTACTGTCAGAACTGGGAACGGCTCTTGGAAAGGAGTGCCAGGCAGAACAGGTGGGGATGCTTCTCGGACCTGGCGTGAATATCAAGCGGAGTCCGCTCTGCGGCAGAAATTTTGAATATTTCAGTGAGGATCCTTATCTGTCAGGAGAATTGGCGGCGTCTTATGTTTCGAGCCTGCAGAAGCAGGGCGTTTCAGCCTGCGTGAAGCACTTTGCGGCCAATAACCAGGAGACCAGACGGATGAGCGGGAGCAGTGAGGTGGATGAGCGTACTCTGCACGAAATCTATCTGCCGGCCTTTGAAACTGTTGTAAAGAAAGGAAAGACACGGAGTGTCATGTGCGCTTATAACGCTTTGAACGGAGTCTTTGCATCAGAGAATCAGTTCCTGCTGACAGATGTTTTGCGGGAAAAATGGAATTACCAGGGGATGGTGGTTACAGACTGGGGAGCTGTAAAAGACAGGGTAAAAGGCCTTCTGGCAGGATTAGATCTGGAGATGCCGGGAGGACCGGGCGTCCAGGACAGGAAAATTGTAGAGGCTGTAAAAAACGGAGATCTGAAAGAGGAAGTTTTAGATAAGGCGGTCAGAAATATCCTGACTATGGTCAGAGATTCTATGGATAATCAAAAGGCAGATGCCGTCGTTGACCGGGAACAATGTGCGGATTTAAGCGCCCTGCTGGCTGAAAAATGTGCTGTATTGCTGAAAAACCAGGGAGTACTGCCGATCTCAAAGGAAAAAAAGGTGGTATTTATCGGGGAGTTTGCGAAAACTCCAAGATATCAGGGGGCAGGCAGCAGCCACATCCATGTCGCGCATGCGGTCGGGGCCTGTGAAGCGGCAGCCGGACTTGGCATCGAAGTGACATTTGCGCAGGGGTACCGCATCTGTGAGGATGAAGACACGAAACAGCTGAGAGAAGAAGCGGTAAAGGCGGCGCGGGAAGCAGAGACAGCAGTGATTTTTGCCGGTTTGCCGGACAGCTATGAGAGTGAGGGCGGAGACAGGGAAAACCTGGCAATGCCAGAAAATCAAAATCTGCTGATTTCTGCCGTGGCGGAGGCACAGCCAAATACGGTGGTCGTACTCCATGGAGGAAGTTGTATGGAACTGCCCTGGATCGAACAGGTGGCGGCGGTACTCTGCGTTCATCTGGGCGGGCATCAGGTAGGCCGGGCTTCGGTGCGGCTTCTTTATGGAGAAGCAAACCCAGGTGGGAAGCTGGCGGAAACCTGGCCTTTGAAACTGGAAGATAATCCAAGCTATCTGAATTTTCCGGGTGAGGAAGGCGTTGTTCAGTACCGGGAAGGGATTTTTGTCGGCTACCGTTATTATGATAAAAAGAAAATGGATGTCCTGTTCCCGTTTGGATATGGCCTGAGTTATACGGATTTTCGTTATGAAGAGTTGAAACTGGATAAATGCCGGATGGAGGATACAGAGGAACTTACCGTGAGCTGCAGGATCACAAATACAGGAAGGTATCCGGGCAGCGAAGCGGTACAGCTTTATGTACGGGATGCCGGATGTACGGCAATCCGTCCGGTACGGGAACTGAAAGGATTTGAAAAAGTGGCACTGGAACCGGGAGAAAGCAGGGAAGTTTTCTTTACACTGGATAAACGTGCGTTTGCAAGCTACGACATCGGCCTCCATGACTGGTATGTGGAAAGCGGGACATTTTTCATTGAAGTTGGGGCATCCAGCCGTGATATCAGACTGAGCGGGGAAGTGAAAGTGACAGGAACTCTGGAAAAACCGGTTTATTATACAAAGCAGTCCACAGTCGGAGAACTGATGAAGACAGACCGGGGCAGAGCCTTTATAGAACAGATGATGAACAGGGGGCAGGATGGCGGCGGAGAGGCCGCAAAAGCGGAGAATGTAAAAAACATGGGGGAAGGCAGCGATAAAATAGTAGAAAGCATGATGATGGAAATGCCGCTGCAGTCCATTGTGACATTTGGCAGGATGACAGAAGGGCAGCTTGATGATCTGCTGCGGATGCTGAATGTGGATTTCAAAGGAAGAGACTATGAAACAAATAGAAAAGTATAATGTATTGGAATTAAAACTAGAAGATGTGGATGAAACTGTCCTGACAGCAGAATGTGCTGTTTTTGAACAGAAAGAGAAACAGGTTCGGGTATCGGCATTCCGGAACAGAAATAAAGAATATATTGTAAGATTTATGCCGGACAGGGCAGGGATATGGAAGTATCATATCTCACTTGCGGGAAAAGAAATACAGGGAGAGTTTGAATGTACGGAGAACACAGGGGATAATCACGGACGGGTGGTGGTTCATGGATATCATTTCAGATACGAGGATGGGGAACGGTTTATCCCCTTCGGGACCACGGCCTATGCATGGATACACCAGACAGAGGAATTGCGCAGACAGACGATTGAGACGCTTGGGAGGTCTCCATTCAATAAGATCAGGATGTGTGTATTTCCAAAATCCATGCCATACAACACAAATGATCCCGACTGCTATCCATTTGAAAAAAAGCCGGACGGTACATGGGACGTGTTCCAGCCAGATCCGCAATTCTGGGAAAAGCTGGATCAGAGTATCGAGATGCTGATGGAGCTGGGGATCGAGGCGGATCTGATCCTGTTCCACCCATATGACAGATGGGGATTTGCGGAATTATCCCAGGAGGATTCCCTGGCCTATCTGGAATACTGCATCGCCCGTCTGTCGGCATACCGCAATTTGTGGTGGAGCCTGGCAAATGAATATGAAATGGTATATGCGAAATCCATAGAGAATTGGGAGGAATACGGGGAAATGATCTTGCGGAAAGACCCCTATGGACATCTGCGGTCTGTTCATAATATTCTGGATCTGTTTCCCAAAAGGCGGTGGCTGACACACTGCTCTGTCCAGTCATCCGAGATAGACAGGATCCCCTTCTGGCAGCAGGAATTCTGTCTGCCCGTCCTGATCGATGAGTGCGGTTATGAGGGAGACCTGCCGTATTCATGGGGAAGCCTGCCCGCTTTCGAGATGGTACACCGCTTTTGGCAGAGCGTATGCAGAGGCGGTTTTTGTACGCATGGGGAAACCTATCACAGAGAGGATGAGGTACTCTGGTGGTCGAAGGGTGGAAAGCTGCATGGGCAGAGCGCGCAGCGGATCTCATTTTTAAAAGAGATATTGTACAGCCTGCCAGGAGAATGGCAGATGCCCAGATACCATGGGAACAATCCGAATCTGGATGAGGAGGATGAAAAAGCGGTGCGGGAGGAGCAAAACTTCCAGAAGATTTTGAGCAAGACATCCCGAAGGACGAGAGAAAATTTCTGCGCCTATATCACTCCGATGAAAATAGAGGGAGAGGGTTATACTCTTGAATATTTCGGGCATTTCCGGCCGGTGTATCTTGATCTGAAGTTAAGGAAGGACAGGGAATACCAGGCAGAGATCATTGATATATGGGAAATGAGCAGGCAGTCTGCGGCAGACCGACTTTCTGGAAATACAAGGGTACAGCTTCCAGGAAAAGAAGGGATAGCCCTGCTTGTAACCGAGAGACCATAAAAAATAGTGGCGGGCGGAGTTAGGAACTGTCTTTACAGTTCCTTAGTCATGAAGAAGAAAAACAGCACAAATTAGCGATAGGGAGACAGAATATGAAAATTTATGATTGTAAGGTAAATCATTTGACAAACCCGCTGGGCTTTCGTATGACAAGGACTGTTTTTTCATGGAAAGTGAAGGAAGCGCAGGGAAAGAAGCAGACGGAAGCACGAATACAGGCGGCCAGGGACCAGGATATGAAAGAAATCATCGCAGATACCGGATGGGACGCGGACGCTGACAGCCTGGGCTACAAAATGGAATTGGAACTGCAGCCAAGAACCCGCTGTTATTGGACGGTTTCTGTCCGAAGCGACGGGGGGGAAGAAGCGGTCAGCGAGGCGCAGTGGTTTGAGACAGGGAAACGAGGAGAACCGTGGGTTGGAAACTGGATCACCTGCGACAGTACAGAGAAGCGCCACCCCTATTTTGAAAAGGAGATCCTGCCCAAAAAGGCGGTCAGGAAAGCACGCCTTTACCTGTGTGGGCTTGGGCTCTATGAAGCATTTTACAGGGGCACAAGGATCGGGGAGGAGTATCTTACTCCATACAGCAATGATTACAATGAATGGGTGCAGTACCAGACATATGATGTGACAAAGCAGATGCAGGAGGGCGGAACGCTGTCAGTGCTGCTTGGGAACGGCTGGTATAAAGCCAGGTTTGGTTTTCATGCCCATGAAAATAAAGGATTCTATGGAAATGAATGGAAGCTGATCGCGGAGCTTCGCCTGGAATACGAAGATGGCACGGAGGAAGTCATCGGTACCGATGAGAGCTGGACGGCGCGAAGGAGCAGGATCACATTTTCCAACCTGTATGACGGGGAATGGCAGGACGACACCCTGGAAGAGATGCCTATAGAATCTGTATGGCTTTGCGAGGCGCCAAAGGGCGGACTGACAGACCGGATGAGCCTGCCGGTGACGGTGCATGAAGTGCTGGAACCAATCGAACTGATACACACTCCGGCAGGAGAGCAGGTCTTTGACCTGGGGCAGGAGATCACAGGTTTGTTTACTCTGAAGGTTCATGAGCCCAAGGGGACGAAGATCCATATCCAGACCGGGGAAATCCTGCAGCAGGGAAATTTCTACAATGAAAATCTGCGGACGGCAAAATCGGAGTATGTATATATTTCTGACGGGGAAGAACATACATTGATGCCGCATTTTACTTTTTATGGCTACCGCTATGTGAAGGTGCAGGGTGTATCTGAACTGAAAAAAGAGAATTTCAGAGGAATCGCGCTGTACAGCAGCCTGGAACGAAAGGGGAATCTCCGAACAGGCCATGCCCTGGTGAACCGGCTGATCGAAAATATCCGATGGGGATTGAAGGATAATTTCCTGGATGTGCCGACGGACTGCCCGCAGAGGGACGAGCGAATGGGATGGACCGGAGACGCCCAGGTATTTTCCGCGACGGCCACATATCTGAAGGATACCTATGCATTTTACGCAAAATATCTGTATGACATGGCCAAGGAACAGTCTGCGATGGACGGCAAGGTTCCGGATGTGGTTCCGTCGGCAGGGATCGACTCTACGGCATGCGTGTGGGGCGACGCTGCCTGTATTATCCCGTGGAACCTGTATCTGTTCTATGGTGATAAGAGCATTTTGGAGGATCAGTTTGAGAGCATGAAAAGCTGGGTGGATTATGTCCGCAGGGTAGACGGGGACAACCATGGCTGGCGGTATGTTTTCCATTACGGGGACTGGCTTGCTCTGGACAACCTGAACCAGACGGCAGAACAGGTCATGGGCGGCACGGATGAGGAATTTATCGCGAATCTGTATTATGCCGTCAGCGCGGGGCTTGTGGCGGACGCGGCAAAGGTACTGGGAAAAGAAACGGAGGAACAGGAGTACCGGAAGCTTTCCCGGGAGCAGTTTGATATCGTAAAGAAGGAATACTACAGTGTGACCGGAAGGTGCTGTATCAAGACACAGACCGCGCTGCTCCTGACTTTGAAATATCATCTGTCAGATCATGAGGAACTGGTAAAATCTCAGCTGCGGAAGCTGTTTGATGACAATGGAGGGAAACTGCGGACCGGATTCGTGGGGACCCCTTTGATGTGTAATATTCTCTCCGACCACGGTATGGATGATATTGCGTACGGCCTTTTATTAAATGAAGAATACCCGGGATGGCTCTCCGAGGTGAAGCTGGGGGCCACCACCGTGTGGGAGCGCTGGAACAGCCTCCTGCCGGACGGGACGATATCCGGCATCACCATGAACAGCATGAACCATTATTCCTACGGGGCGGTCGCGGAATGGATGTTCCGCCATATGGCAGGCATCAATACCATGGATGCGGCGCCGGGACTGCGCCGCGTTTCCATACAGCCGGTACTGAACTGGGAGCTTGGCATGGCGGACGCGTCCTATGATTCCGCAAGCGGAACCTACCGCTGTGCATGGAAGCTGACAGATCCCGAACATGTGGAACTGACAGTAAGCGTGCCCTTTGGCGGAAAGGCAGAACTCCATCTCCCGCTTGCGCCAAAGTCCGTCATGGAAGAGAAGGGCAATCCCATGTTCGGAGATGTACAGGAGGGCGTGTGTATGCTGGAAGCCGGGGAATACAGCGTATCCTATCGGCTGATCCGGTCTTTGAAAAAGAAATATGATATGGACAGCACCTGGCAGGAATTGTTTAAAAATCCGGTGATTTCCAGATTCCTGAAAGAAGAATTGGATATGGAGATTCCACGGCAGTACTGGAACCGGACCGTGAAGGAACTGGCAGAGACACTTTCATCTGAAGCGGAAGGCGGGAAGCTGGAAAAACTGGAAACGTTTTTGAAAATTAAAGGCTGAATTGGATATTGCGGCTCTGATCCGGCACAACCCGGCGATATCTCAAAAACAAATTGCGGAGCAGCTAAACCGGAATGTAAATACGGTGAAATATTGAGCGGAGAGCAGGGCGGGGTGAGCCAGGAATAGAGGTTTTCCCCGCCGGCTGGCCGCTTTCGGAGTGCGGTGCGGATACCGCGACGCGGCCGCCGCAGACGCAAGTTTCATAAGCGAAACAATTCATTCTTAAAATTCACTACTTTTGATACACTTCTGACGAATTTACATATCACCAAATCCCACATATTTGATTATAATATCCTTAACCTGAAAAAATCAGAACAAAAAATTTGGCATTTTGCGCAAAAAGATGCTGATAAATGTTCGGAAAATCGGCAGACTGCATATCGTCTGCCGCATAACCTGTTAAAGTGGAGGAACTGCAAAATGAAATTTGGGATTGAAATGACCTTAAAACAGGTGTGCGATCACCCGGCTGCCGCAGTATCTTCTGGACGCGGAATTGTCCGACATTTTTACCCGGGCAGTCGCAAGATGCTATGATCCGGAAGGGTATCAGGTGACGGCAGAGGAACAGAGGCTGTTTGATGAAAGTCCGGATCTGGAAACGGCAAATACAGGGATCTCGGATTATGTATGGCTTCCGGTCAGGATCGTGGACGGAAAAGCACAGATCCGATGGTATGACCGATGGACGGTAGAAGAACTGGCAAGTGAAAACTGACAGACTGCCCTTGGACAGGCAGGGGCGGCATGTCTCAGATGAGGAGAAGAAAAATGAGAAGAATCAAAGAGTGGAACCAGGACTGGAAATTTTCAAGATCGGCGGAAACAGAAGGGGAAAAAGTGGCCATCCCCCACACCTGGAACGCCTTGGACGGGCAGGACGGCGGCGACGACTACTATCGGGGGCAGGGATATTATACCAAAGAGTTCCCGTGCCCGCAGATGGAGGAGGGGGAGCAGGTATACCTGGAATGCGCGGGTGTGGCAAATTCTGCGTCGGTATCTCTGAACGGAAAGGAACTGTGCAGGCACGACGGCGGTTTTTCTACGTTCCGGGTGAACCTGACGCCGGAACTGAAGGAGACGAACCGCTTGACGGTCATTGCGGATAATTCAGTAAATGACAGGGTGTACCCGCAGAAGGCGGACTTTACATTTTACGGCGGGGTCTACCGGGATGTACGGTTGGCTGTCGTTCCCAGGGTACATTTTTCCATGGATTACTTTGGCGGAAACGGCCTGAAAATTTCTCCCGTGGTGAAAGACGGACAGGCAGAGGTCACCGTGGAAACATGGCTGTCCGGCCCGGCATCATCCCCCTGGCAGGAAAACGCCGAAGTGAGGATCACGCTGGAAGGGGATCACGCGCCGGAAAGCAGAGTGATGCCGGTGAAACGCGAAGCGGGACAGGAAGCGGACAAAACAGCGTCTGTGCCGGGCAGCAGTACATCCGGATACGCGAAGGCGGTATTGAAGATCTTGTGTCCCCATTTATGGAATGGCCGGAAAGACCCCTATCTGTATACGGCAAAGGCAGAGCTTTTGCTGAACGGGGAACTCCAGGATGAAGTGAGGCTCCGTTTTGGATGCCGCAGTTTTTCAGTAGACCCGGAACAGGGATTTTTCTTAAACGGGGAAGCCTATCCCCTGCGGGGCGTCTCCCGCCATCAGGATCGGGAAGGGGTCGGCAACGCGCTGACCAGGGAAATGCACAGGGAGGATATAGAGCTGATCGCCGAGTTGGGGGCAAACAGCATCCGGTTGGCACATTATCAGCATGACCAGTATTTTTATGACCTCTGCGATGAGTACGGCATGGTGGTATGGGCGGAAATCCCATATATCACCAGGCATATGGAGAACGGGCGGGAAAATACGCTGCAGCAGATGCAGGAGCTGATCGTCCAGAACCACCATCACGCTTCCGTCTGCTTCTGGGGGATCTCCAACGAGATTTCCGCCGGGGGCCTGGATCAGGCGGTACTGGAAAACAACCATGCCTTAGAGCGCCTTGTGAAAAAGCTGGATGACACCCGGCTGACCACCATGGCATGCGCGTTTATGCTGGAGGAAAACAGTCCCATGCTCTCGGTCACGGACACGGTGGCATACAACCACTATTTCGGATGGTATATGGGTTCGGTGGAGGAAAACGACCGCTGGTTTGACCGTTTCCACCGGGAACACCCGGCGCTTCCCGTGGGGCTGTCGGAATACGGCGCGGAGGCGGTGATGCAGTGGCAGACAGACAAGCCGGAACGGGGGGATTACACCGAGCAGTACCAGGCGCTCTACCATGAGCATATGCTGCGGATGATCGAGGATAGGCCTTATCTGTGGTGTACCTATGTGTGGAATATGTTTGACTTTGCCGCGGACGGCCGGGACGAAGGCGGAGTGAAAGGGCGCAACAACAAGGGGCTTGTAACCTTTGACCGGAAGATCAAAAAAGAATCCTTCTATCTATACAAGGCATACTGGTCCGAGGAGCCGTTTGTTTATATTACGGGAAGAAGGTTTGTGAACCGCGCGGAAACAGAGACTGAGGTGAAGGTCTACAGCAACCAGAAGGAAGTCTCTCTGTATCAGAACGGGAAGTTGGTGGGGAGCGTAGAGCGGAGCGGACACATTTTCCGGTTCCGTATCACACTGGAGAAGGACAATGAATTGACGGCGAAGGCCGGGGAAGCGGCAGACAGCATCGTGATCCATCAGACAGATGCCCCGGACCCTTCCTATACCATGCCGGTCATGGAGGAGATCACAAACTGGCTGGACGGTGTGGACATCCAGTTAAAGGAAGGGTATTTTACCTTGGACGACCGGGTGGAGGAGCTGGTCAATGTGCCGGAAGGGGAGGCAGTTTTCCTGGAATTCCTGGCTGCCTATGACAGCCGCAAGCAGGGCGCGGCCGCCAGTGTGAAGATGACGATGGAGCAGCGGATGGCAACCATGCGTTCCATGAAGCTTTCGGAATTCGCAAGACGCACCAATACCCCGGCGGAGGAAGTGACGGAATTTTTGCGGAAGCTGCAGACCGTGAAAAAACCAGACGGAGACATGTAATCTGGATAAATCTTCCGTGAGTACAAAAAAGAATAATCGCTGTAATCTTATAAAAATAGAGACAAAGGAGAAAAAATGGAAGCACAAAACAGCAAGAAAAAGAACAAAGTTGGAATTTTGAGGCTATTCTGCTGGCAGAGCAGCGCCGTATCTGTGTCGCTGTCCACCCTGGTCCTGATCTATGTGACAATCTACTGTACCGATACCCTGGGCATGCCCCCGGCACTGGTGGGGACACTGTTTATGGTCAGCAAGCTTGTGGACGGTGTGACGGACGTGCTTGCCGGATTTATCATTGACCGCACGGAGACCCGGTGGGGGCGCGGGCGTCCTTATGAGATCTTTATGGTGTTTTTGTGGCTCAGTACCTGGCTGTTGTTCTCTTGTCCGGAAAGCTTTTCCCTGGCGGCAAAGAGCGTCTGGATCTTCTGTATGTATGTGTTTATGAACGCGATATGCGTTACTTTCCTGAATGCCAACAACGTGGTGTACCTGGTGCGCGCATTTGAGACCAAGGAGCAGCAGGTCAAGCTGACTGCCTACGGCAGCTTCTTTACCATGGGGGCGGCAGTCATTTTTAACATGATGTTCCCGATGGCTATGAGCAAAGTCGCGACCTCGGCGGCGGGATGGAGCAGGCTGATCGCAATGCTGGCAGTGCCGCTGACATTGCTGGGTATCATCCGGATGCTGACTATCAAAGAGCAGTATAACAATGATGTCAAGGCAGAGGGGGAGAAGCTGAAGCTTGCGGATGTCTTTACCCTGGTCAAGACCAATGAGTATGTGGTGCGGCTGTCCCTGGCAAGGTTTATTGCCAATACGGTGGGAAGCATGGGCGTGACCGTCTACTTCTGGACCTATATCGTGGGAAATGTGTCTTTGATGGGCGTGACGTCCGTGACCTCCATCATCCTGCTCCCGCTGGCGTTTGTACTCCCGCTCCTGCGCCGGAAACTGGGGCTTGGCAGGCTGGTGATCTGGGGCTTCTGCGTGAGTATTGCCGGATATATCATGATGTTCTTTTTCGGCGGGAACCTTCCGGCCGTGGTGGCGGCCACCTTCCTCACCACCGGTGGTACCGTGCCGTTTTCCATGCTGTTTAACATTTTCCTGATCGACTGTGCGGACTACAATGAGTGGCAGGGAAATCCCCGTATGGAAGGAACCCTTGGAAGCCTGACTGGCTTCGCGAACAAGGTGGGAGGTGCCTTCGGCGGATTTTTCCTTGGGATCATGCTCTCCCTGTCAGGTTATGACGGAACACTGCAGGTACAGGGGGACGGCGCGATCCTGATGATTCGGCTGCTGGCAAGCGTGATCCCGGCCGTGTTCTATCTAGTGATCATCCTGATCATGAGGACATACAAGCTTGACAAGGAACTTCCGAAAATGAAAGAGGAGATTGAGGCGCGCAGGGCGGCGGAAAATTCGGCAGAAGGGGTACATTAATTGATTGGGATGTGGTATCATATGCATGACAATTCAAAGTCTGGCGGAATTGTAACTTATCCGGATGGAAAGAGAGGTATGAGTTTATGGCGGATTGGCAGGTAGAATGTCCGATGCGTATCTGTCTGCTTGCGGGACATATATACGCGGCGACCAGGATGGGGATGTGGGGATTTAACGGGAGGTGGGAACTGGCTTTTTCTACCAGCGTCTATCAGAAAGAACTCCAGAACCTGTTGGAGCTGAGCGGATGCATGGATTATCTGAAATCAATGGAAGGCGGCTGCAGAACCCCGGTGCTGCTGGGGGATGAGATCGGGATGATCTGGATCGCGGAGCATTATTACCGTGACGGGAAGCCTGCGTGCCTGATCCTCTTCGGTCCCATGTTCCTGAGCCAGCTGTCTGTAAAAAGTGTGGAGGAATCCCTGAAAAAAATGACTTTTTCCATGAGCGCCCGCGTTCAGTTGTTTCGGATTCTGGAATCGCTCCCGGTCATGCCGTTCTCCCTTGTGCGGCAGTATGCCATGATGCTGCACCACTGCATCACGGAAGAGACCCATCAGGATTTTTCCTACTATCAGGAAGCACAGCTGCAGTTCCAGAATGATTCGCTGAGGGCTGCCTGCGAGGGAAAGATAGAGTCAGAAGATAGCTTCGGCTCCGACCCGGAGCGGATGGTAGCACTGGAACGACAGCTGCTCCAGTGTGTCCGGGACGGCAACGGAAATAATGCCGAACTCATGAACAGCGTGACGGAACTCAGCAACCTGCCCGTATCCCATACCGGGAATCCTATTCGGGACGCAAAGAACACAGTCATCATTTTAACCGCCCAGTGCTGCAACGCGGCCATTGAGGGCGGACTGTCTATCCGGAAGGCCAAGGAGATGGAGAATGAATATATCCGAAGGGCGGAGTCCTGTACCACTGTGACCGAACTGATGACGTTGGACCGGAAGATGTTGGAGGATTTTATCATCCAGGTGCGCAGAACCAACGAGAACCCGCTCATCTCTCCGGCGATCCGGGAGGGCTGCGATTTTATCCGGGCAAATATCATGAAAAGCTTTACATTGGCCGATGTGGCAAAGCATGTGGGGTATACGGAATATTATTTTACGAGAAAATTCAACAAGGAAATGGGGATCCGTGTCAATGATTTTGTAAAAGAGGCGAAGGTGGAGTATGCCAAGATCCAGCTCCTCACCACCTCGCAGGGGATCCAGGAGATCAGCGATACCCTGAACTTCGGAAACCGCACCTACTTCAGCAAGGTGTTCCGGGAGATCACAGGGATGACGCCGGCAGCATTTCGAAGCCAGTTGGGAAAGGAGAAGGAAGATGAAACTGCAGAAAGGACTTAGACATCAAATCGAACCTGTTCATTTTCTGAAGGCGGTCAACCGGTGCCGTGGGGAGGTGGTGCTGACCACCGGGGAAGGGGACTGTCTCAACCTCAAATCCACATTGTCCAGATATATCTTTGCCGTAAATGTGGATCAGCAGGAATTCCCGGAGAGCAAGATCTGCTTCGAAGAAGGGGATTATGACTGCATCCGGGAATACCTTATGTGACAGGTTGAAACAAACATCAGGGCTCACGAATGAATATTCGTGAGCCTGTATCTTTTTTCGGAGATTTTTAGAAAGATAACAAATTTTGAATTAGAAAAACGAATTTCGGACTATATCATACTCCTCCATCCGAGTATACTTTTAAGTAACTATTGAGAGCGGCGGAAGACGGGTCTGGGGCCTGCCGTTCTAACAGTTACAGTTTTTATCAGGGGATGAGGAAAGGACGGGGGTGCACACCTGTTTTTTCTCTCAGGGTACTCTAAAAAATGGGGAATTTTTCAGAACCGCGGAGCACAGACCAGCCTGCCGTTCTGAACAGTGAGCCAAAGTGATTGACAGGAATTGGAGGAGAAAAGAAATGAGTAAGAACAAAACGATCGAGTCCGGGGAAAAACTCGGTTTCGGAAACCTGCTGCTGTGGAACAGCCGTATGATCTCTACATCCATCTATGTCCTGCTGGCAGGATTTTTGATGGCATATTGTACAGATACGCTGGGTGTGACGCCTGCCTATATCAGTATCATCATGGTGGCCAGCAAGCTGGTGGACAGCGTGACAGATGCCTGTGCGGGATTTATTGTGGACAGGACAAAGACCAAATGGGGGAAGGCCCGTCCTTATGAAGTATTTATCATACTGATGTGGGTCTGCACCTGGCTGATGTTCTCCTGCCCGACCGGACTGAGTGAGATCATGAAATGTGTCTGGATCTTCGTGATGTATACGATGGTGAACGCAGTTTCCTATACATTTCTGAATGCCAGCAATACCGTTTACCTGGTGCGCGCGTTCAAGGGAAACCAGATTGTCAAGCTGACTTCCTACAGCAGCGTCATCACCATGCTTGCGTCTGTGATCTTTAACGTCGGCTTCCCGATCCTGATGTCGAAGTATGCCACATCCGCTTCTGGATGGAGTCTGCTGGTAGGGACATTTGCCATTGCCATGGGCGGCATCGGAATCCTCAGGATGATCTTCGTAAAAGAGAAATATAATGTTGACGCAGAGAAAAAGCAGGAAGAATCCCTGAAATTTTCGGATGTCATCGAACTGATCAAAGGCAACCGCTATATCCTGATGCTGGCACTGATGGGCCTGATCTTCAACTTCGTGACGAACATGGGGACGATCGTGTACTACTACACCTGGATCGTGGGAAATGTAGGATTGATGAGTGTTGCCAGCCTGGTCCAGATGATCGGGATCCCGCTTGCATTCGCGTTTCCGCCGCTGTTGAAGAGAACCACGGTAGCGAAGCTGATGTTCGCCGGATTTGTGTTATCTGCGGCAGGCTATCTGCTCAACTTCTTTGCCGGGGCAAATATCGTCCTGCTGGCGGTTGCGGCCGTGATGACCGGAACCGGAACCGTTCCCGGAAGTATGCTGATCGCCCTTGCAGTTCTGGAATGTGCGGAGTATAACGAGTGGAAAGGCCGCCCCCGTATGGAAGGAACCATGTCCAGCGTAGTCAGCCTTGCGAAAAAAGTGGGCGCTGCAGTCGGAAGCGCGGGCCTGGGCGTGATGCTGACGATCGTGGGCTACAACGGGTCACTGGATACCCAGTCTGACGGGACGCTGATGGGGATCCGCCTGTTATTCAGCCTGGTGCCGATGGCTCTGTATGTTGTTGTTGCCCTGTCCTTGAGAGGATATTTTAAGCTGGATAAGCAGATGGCCCAGATCCGCAAGGAAAATGAAGAACGCAGGGCTGCCGCGTCTCAGGAAAATCAGGAAGCGCAGGTACAGGAATAAAGAAGCATAGATACAAGAGTAAAGAGACGTAAATACAGGAATCAAAAGTCAGGAGGCCGGCACGAGATAACGGGTATGTGTTATCTCGTGCCGTATCCTAAAATTGGGCAGTATCAGGTATCCTAAAATTGGGCAGTATCAGGTATCCTAAAATTGGGCAGTATCAGGTATCGTACAATTGGGCAGTCCATCTGCCGTATAAAGAAGGAATCGTTCTTAAACTACAGTATATGGAGGAAATAATTATGGAAGCAATTTATGACGCAAAACTGGATCCGGAATTCCAAAATGCTTTTATTGACATAGATAAACAGGATTCACGAAAACTTCCGGACGGGACGGAGATTCCGCTCCGCTACATCCACGGAGGTTTCGAGGGGACCGCTGTCCGTTTCTCGTTCTTTTATCCGGAGAAGGAGCGGTATGAGGGACGGTTTTACCAGTATCTTTCGCCCTTTCCGGGGCCGGACGAGGAGATCGCGTCCATCTCGCTGACCGGAGGGGATGACAAGATCGCATTCGCACTGACCCACGGCGCTTATTTTGTAGAGACCAACATGGGTTCCGCCGCTATTTTCACAAACAGCAATGACAACACGATGACGCACCGTTCCAGTGCGGCGGCAGCGGAGTATTCCAGGAAAAAGGCGCGGGAGGTCTATGGATATGAGCACAGGCCCTACGGCTATGTGTACGGCGGCAGCGGAGGCGGATACCGTACGATGGCATGTATTGAAAATACAAATGCCTGGGACGGGGCGGTGCCCTACATCATCGGTTCGCCTTACGCGATCCCAAACTGTCACACCACCCGGGTTCATGCCATGCGGATCCTGAGACATAAAATGGATCAGATTGCGGATGCCATGGACGCAGGCGGCAGCGGCGATCCCTATGAAGGACTCAACGAGGAGGAAGCGGCAGCCCTCCGGGAGGCGGAATTGTTCGGATGCCCGCTTAGGAGCTGGTTTTCCTTCCGGGAACTGGGAGACGGGGCGGTTCCGGTACTTCTTCCGGGAGTCAAGAGGATGGATCCGGATTATTTTGAGGATTTCTGGAAAGTGCCAGGCTATCTGGGCGCGGAGCCGGACAGCAACGCTGTGCGGGATCGGATCAAAATGACCGCCCATGTGCGGATGATCTATATCCCGGAGAAAAAAGCCGCCGCCCTTGCCGGAAATGTAAACGGGGCCGATACGGCATGGCTGAAGATGCTCAGCAGCAATATGTCAGGTGAGCCCTGGATTGAGCTGGATCAGATTCCTGTGGGGGACGACCTGTATCTGACCGGGGTTCAGATATTAGTCAAAACAGGAGCGGCAGAGGGCAAGAAGCTGATGCTCGACCATATCGAGGGCAGCCGCATTTACCTCAGCAAGGCCTACGGCGTGGACGATATACCGGAAGTCATGGAACTGCTGCAGACCGGGGACGAGGTTCTTCTGGATAATTCGGATTACATCGCGTTCCAGACCTACCACCGTCATCAGGTGCCGTCGAAGGATTACCATGGATGGGATCAGTTCCGGGATGCCGAGGGAGAACCCCTCTATCCCCAACAGAAAAAACTGGTGGGACCGATCTTCAGCAGCAACGGGCCGGGATGTAAGCAGAACGGGCTGATCCAGGGGAAGGTCATCATTGTGGCGTCCCTGATGGACGAAAGCGCCTATGCATGGCAGGCGGACTGGTACCGCAGGAAGATCGCCTCGGTTCATGAGGGTGTGGACGAAAGGGAACTTTGCCGTCTGTGGTATGTGGACCATTCCCTCCACGATGACCGTGCGGAAACCATTGACGAACTGCATGTGACCAGTTATCTGGGCGCGCTGCGGCAGGCGCTGTTGGATGTGGCACAGTGGGTGGAAAATGGAACCGCTCCGCTGCCTTCCAGTGAATATGAGGTCAATATCGGGCAGATGAGCGTGCCGGAAACGGCGGTTCAGCGCAAGGGCATCCAGCCCGTTGTGACCCTGCTTGCCAACGGCAGCGCCTGCGCCCATGTAAAATGTGGGGAACAGGTGGCCTTCCTTGCGGAGGCGGAGGTGCCGGACGGCGCCGGAAGCCTGACCCATGCGGAGTGGAGCTTTGACGGAGACCCGTCCTATCCGGACGAAGGAGAACTGGAACTTACCGACAATGGCCAGAGGGCTGTGATCCGTGCGGAACATACTTATGATGAGCCGGGGACCTACTTCGCGGTCATCCGGGTTTCTTCCGAGCGCAATGGGGAAGCAGGAGCGTTCTTTACGCAGGTGCGCAATCTGGAGCGGGTGCGTGTGATCGTGGACTAATACTAGTACAGACATATTTGAGGAAGAAGAAAAGGTCACAATCCCAAAGCTGATGAAAAAGACAGGGCTGTCCCGGGGATTCTTTTATAAGAACCCAGTGGCGTAAAAAGAGATGGACAGGGCATTGGATCTCCAGGCAGGGATGGCGTCTGTTTTTTGGGGAGTCAGGGGATTTGGGGAAAGGGTACACATTACACAAATGTGTATGCCGTTAAAGCCAGTATTTTCAAGGCATGAGGGGGATGGGGTACAGATTAAGAAATGTAAACCGTTTATTTGATATAAAGGGAATGAACAAAATATCGGAAAAACCGCAGAAATAAAGGATTTCGGAAGATCCAGCACGACCGAGAGCCTTTATTTTTTTGCGGATTGTAATAGTCGGTGGAAGAGGGGGCAGATTTGAACCCTCTCAAGGAAAAATCAAAAAGTAATAACTTGCTTTTGTTCGTTTTGCCGTATATAATTAGAATGGACAGATTGGAGGAACTAAAATGTTTGATTATATTTCTGTTAGGGATGCGGCAAAAAAATGGTGCATATCAGAACGTCGGGTGCAAAAGTTATGTGAGGAAAAGCGAATTGAGGGGGTGATACGCTTTGGGCATTCATGGATGATTCCAAAACTATCATCAAAACCAGTAGATTTAAGAAGGAAAAATTCGAAGATCCCTTCTGACGAAAAAAATGATATATAATTTTCAGGGGTACTTGTATTAGGTGCAATAAGGGGGCATATATGACATTACAGCAGTTAAAATACATGATAACAATAGCGGAAAAGGGTTCAATTACAGAAGCGGCAAAGGAATTGTATATTTCTCAGCCCAGCCTTTCTGGAGCGATAAAAGATGTCGAAAAGGAAGTGAAAATTACAATTTTTAACCGCTGCCGGGCAGGTGTGGCTCTGACAACGGAAGGTATGGAATTTTTAGGTTATGCAAGACAGGTAGTACAGCAAATGGAGCTGTTAGAATCAAAATATATCAATAATCTGCCGGAAAAGCAGCGATTTTGTGTATCCTCGCAGCATTATACTTTTGGAGCAAATGCTTTTGTTGAACTGGTACAGCAGTTTGGTCAGGAGAGGTATGAATTTATTTTAAATGAAACACAGACACATCAGGTTATTAAAGATGTACGGAATCGTTTTAGCGATTTGGGGATTCTTTATCTTAGCAAAAATAATGAAAATGTACTGATGAAAATTTTTGAAGAAAACAATTTAAGCTTTTATGAAATATTTTCAGCGACACCCCATGTATTTTTGAGGAGGGAACACCCATTAGCTAAAAAAGAAAAGATTAAGTTAGAAGATTTGAAGCCATACCCAAGGCTTAGTTTTGTACAGGGGACTTATGAATCTTCTAACTTTGCGGAGGAATTATTTAGTAATGAAACGGCAGAAAAGAGCATTAAGATTAGCGATCGGGCTGCCATTGTCAATTTCATGATAGGATTGGACGGATATACCATATCCAGCGGTATTTTTCCTAAATACTTGCATGGGGATTCTATCATTTCAATCCCGCTTGCTGAAGATGAAATCATGCATATTGGTTATATTTTAAATAAGGACAAAGAATTGTCGGAATTGGGGAAGATTTATATTAAGGCCCTTAAGCAGTATCAGATTGAATGAAATATAGGCTCATCCTATGTTTTAGCATAAATATTCGATATTACCTATTTCATGACGTTCCATGGTACAATCATACATGGAAGGAGGCGTTATCATGCCGGGTTATGTGATAGGTAATTTTTTTGTGTATTCTATGATCAATGCGTTCACGCCGGGACCAGGTAATATCCTGGCTTTAAATACCGTGACGAATTATGGATGGAAGAAAGGAAAACCGTTATTTTTTGGGATATTTACTGGATATTATGTTGTCCAGATATTGTGTGCAGTTTTTGTGTTCGGTGTCAGCACGTTTCTGCCTATGGTACTTGGTGTTATGAAATACATAGGGGCCGCCTATATTTTGTGGCTTGCATTTCATATTGCAGTCAGTAGACCGGAAGAAAATTGTGTGGAAAAATCTGCTTCTTTTACAAAAGGATTTTTCTTGCAATTTGTAAACGTGAAGATATATTTGTTTGGCATTACGGCTCTGACCGGGTACATTACAGATTTTAGTACTTCATTTGGCGTACTTTTTCTTTTTGAACTTGTAATTGCAACGATAGGAACCATTGCTACAACAACATGGATTGGGGTAGGTCTGCTTATCCAGAGGGCTTATCAAAAGTATTACAGGCCAATCAATATCATTCTGTCTTTCATTTTGCTGGAATGTATATATGGTATGTTGAAATAAACCTTAATCCGTGAAGTTTAATTATTATTCCATCGATGCCACAGAGAATATCGAAATCTGGGACTCTTGCTTACAAAATGAGAATTTTATTTACAAAACGGGACTCTTGAGTTACAAATAGGATTCTCACCTTGCAATTTACCGTCTTGTCTTGCAATTCAACCT
>Ga0137306_101325_pt1 | contig 25892 bp, 19 predicted proteins | sample Inofroosms_March_FD_97187 | JGI IMG/M metagenome (GOLD analysis project Ga0137306, IMG submission 97187) | Mouse cecal microbial communities from Vienna, Austria - N-Acetylneuraminic and N-Acetylglucosamine D2O microcosms_March | ecosystem: Host-associated > Mammals > Digestive system > Large...
CGGTTGAAAAGAAGAATAGTATTTTTGCCAAGGGTGGTTATACGGATAAAGAAGCCGAGAGAAATATCCTATCTAATCCGTTCAAACGCTTTGAGGATATGTAGATGCTGCGACACACCAAGACGCTGGGCATTGTGCAAGTGGACGAGGCGGTGTGGAAGCATCTGAGCAAAGGGGAAAAAGCTGAGATTGTAAAAATAAGTGACGAGAAGCTGACTCAGTATTTCTCAAGAATCAAATGATTGCTATCTGATTAGGAGAAAAAACTATGCTACACCCCGGTCTATACGAACAAGTCATCAATAACGCTCTGACCAGCGAGCTTGCGGAGATTCCGGAGGCCCGCAAGTCTGTTGCGCCCATTGACAAGGCGGAGGCCTCCAAGGTGCTGGCGCAGTATCTGGCGGATGTGGTTCAAAAGGGCTTGGATAACGTGCTGGACAACGGCGGGGATATTTCTGCCCAGATCGGGCTGACCAACCAGATCGTTGATCTCATTCAAAATACGACGCAAGAAGATGACTTTGCCGCGCTGGGCGTTGACCGGCGGGCAGAGCAGCTTTTTGCGCTTTTACGAGAGACCGACCCACGGTTAGCAGTGGGAAAAACGGCGGCGGACATAGAGCGCCCGGAAACCTCCATCGCACAAAGCTCGCTTTTCACCGGCGCGGTGCATGAGCCGCAGATGTTCACAGAGCTCAAAAAGGAGATCGTCTCTGCTGACAGAATTGACATGCTGGTGTCCTTCATCAAATGGAGCGGTCTGCGACTCATCATGGACGAGTTGCGAGAGTTTACGCAAAACGGCGGCGAACTCCGCATTATTACCACTTCCTACATGGGCGCAACGGATGTGAAAGCCATCGAGGAACTTCGCCAGCTGCCCAATACGCACATCAAGGTCAGCTACAACACCAAGACGACCCGCCTCCACGCCAAGGCATATATTTTTTACCGCGAAACCGGCTTCACGACGGCTTATGTGGGCTCGTCCAATCTGTCCAATGCGGCATTGACTAGCGGGTTGGAATGGAACACAAAAGTAACGCGGCGCGACTTGCCCGAAACCATCGACAAGATCGCCGCTACCTTCGAGTATTACTGGAATGACCGCGAATTTGAATACTACGCGGAGGATCAGCGAGAGCGCTTGGCGCGGGCGCTGAAAGCGGAAAAATATTTCGACACCAACAATGCCGACGTCTACACCATGGACATCAACCCCTATTCCTACCAGCAGGAGATTTTGGACAAGCTGGAGGCAGAGCGCACTGTTCGTGGCTATGCGCACAATCTGGTGGTGGCGGCCACCGGTACCGGCAAGACGGTCATCTCTGCGCTGGATTACAAGCGCTTCCGCAAGCAGAATCCGGATCGACCCTGCCGCCTGCTCTTTGTGGCGCACCGGGAGGAAATCCTCAAGCAGAGCTTGTACACCTTCCGCGCCGTGCTCAAGGACGTAAACTTTGGTGAGCTGTTTGTGGGCAACTATAAGCCGGAGATCATCGACAACCTGTTTCTGTCCATTCAGACTTTCAACTCACAGAGCTTCACGGAAAAGACGAGTCCCGATTTTTACGATTACATCATCGTGGACGAATTCCACCATGCCGCCGCGCCGACTTACCAGAAGTTGTTGTCCTACTACCAGCCGCGCATCCTGCTGGGCTTGACCGCTACTCCGGAGCGTATGGACGGCAAGAGCATCCTGCCGTACTTCCATAACCGCATTGCAGCGGAGATCCGTCTACCGGAAGCCATTGATCGAAAGCTCCTGTGTCCGTTCCAATATTTTGGCGTTACCGATACGGTGGATCTGGATGCGCTCAAATGGTCTGCCGGTGGCTACCAAAAGAGCGAGCTGGAGCATATCTATACGTTCAGTGGGGCGGTTGCCGACCGCCGCGCCGACCATGTTGTGACGGCACTGCTGAAATATGTGACGGACATTGACGAGGTGAAGGGCCTCGGCTTCTGTGTGACGGTAGATCACGCGGAATTTATGTGCCGCTATTTTAACGACCACAACATCCCGTCCATGTGCCTCACCGGGCAATCTTCGGACGAGGAAAGAGCGGCGGCCAAGCGGCGCTTGGTATCCGGCGATGTGCGGTTTATCTTCGTCGTGGACATCTACAACGAGGGCGTGGATATTCCGGAAGTTAATACTGTTCTGTTCCTGCGCCCCACCGAATCCCTGACAATCTTCTTGCAGCAGCTGGGACGTGGTCTGCGTCTATCTGAGGACAAAGAATGCCTGACCGTGCTGGACTTCATCGGTCAGGCAAATCGAAAATACAATTTTGAAGATAAGTTTGCGGCGCTGCTGTCGAATACCACCCGCAGCGTGAGCCGTGAAATTAAAGATGGTTTTGTGTCCGTCCCCAAGGGCTGCTACATCCAGCTGGAGAAGAAGGCAGCCAAATACATTTTGGAGAATATCCGCGCGTCCTATGGCAATACGGCTGGGTTGGTGGCTCGCGCAGCCTCCTTTGCGGAGGACAGCGGGCTGGAGCTGACGCTCAAAAATTTCTTGGATTACTACCATCTTGACCCACGGGCGATCTACAAGTTTTCCTCCTTCTCTCGCATTTGTGCCAGAGCGGATGCCATCGAGGACTTTTCGGAGCCGCTGGAGGACATCCTGACCAAAGCGTTTGCAAAGCTTGCTGTGGCTGATTCCCGCCGCTGGATTTCGTTCCTATTGGATGTTCTTCCGCGTTTGGACAACCTTGATTTTGCAGCGCTTCCGGATGCGGAAAAGCGGATGATGCAGATGTTTTACATCACCGTCTGGGGTAAGGCTGTGGAGGACTGGGACGACGAAGAGGTGCTTAGTAACCTCTATGCCCTGTCTGACAGCACAGTTCTGCTCGGTGAGTTCCTGGAGCTGCTGCGCTATCGCTTCGAGCAGATCGACTTTATCGACGAGCCGGTGGAGCTGGGCTTTGACTGTCCTCTGGATTTGCATTGCACCTATACCCGCGACCAGCTCTTGGTGGCGCTGGACTTTATGAAGCTGTCCACCGTTCGTGAGGGCGTGAAGTGGCTGCCGGAGAAAAATATCGATGTGTTCTTTGTGACGCTGAACAAGGCGGACAAGGACTACTCGCCAACCACCATGTACAACGATTATTCCATCAATGAGAGCTTGTTCCATTGGCAGAGCCAGAGCACCACGGCGGAGAATTCGCCCACCGGTCAGCGCTATATCCACCACAAGGAACGCGGCAGCAAGGTGCTGCTGTTTGTCCGTGAGTTTAAGGCAGACCGTGTGACCGGTGGCGCGGAGGCGTACACCTATCTGGGCACGGCGAACTACGTGAAGCACACAGGCAGCAGGCCGATGAATATCACCTGGCAGCTGGACCGCACGATCCCCGCGAAGTTCTTGAAGAAGATGAATAAGTTGGTAGTGGGCTGATTAAATTCGCACAGAAACGCCATAACGAACTGGAACAAAAAGACCGTTGTGGATCAGAACCCAATCATTCATATATTCCAGGCGAACATCGAGCCAGCGTCCATCCAGCCAACATGCAAAGCAGTCTCCACAGTGAAGCCCGCCATATAGTGTCCCCGTATCGAATACGATATCTGGCCTATCCTGATTCCAAATTAATCGTCCAATCATAATTGTCGTCTCCTGTAGGAGGAAGGTTCATGAAGTTTTTTGAAGCGGTTCCTGGTGAGCTTTTTTCACCTTTGGCCTCGCCCAACCGCGCACTATACGCAGATGCTCTGGATGTGCTGTACACCGCATACCGTGAAAACCTTAAAATACGCGAAGACACGCTGTATTCTATGCTCCGCAGTAGATTGGAGCAGCAACTGGCGGATGCCACATTTGAAGGGGAAGATATTGACGAGGATGAGCTGCGGGATATCTCCGGCCGTGCACACTTTTTGATTCGGAAGCTCTGCGGTAAAGGCTGGTTTGAAAAGGAACGGGGTGACGATTTTGAGGAGTATATTACCGTCCCAAGTTACAGCAGCCGGCTGCTGGAGCTGTTTCACCAGCTCCGGGATGATCGTCCTGCTCGCGGATTTTCCTATGTGTTTGGTACCTACTCTGCTCTGAAGGTCGCCAATGAGAGCGAAAGCGTTTACGATAAGATGGCCGCAATTTACAGTGCCTATGATAACACCAGTGCTCTCATAAATTTGTTGCAAATGGTCTATCACAATGTGAAGCATTATTTTCAGATGCAGATAGATATGCAGGACGTCAATCAGGTATTGGCCTCTCACTTCAACGAGTTTGGACAGAAAATAGTTGAGGCATACATACGACCGTTGAAAATTAAGGACTCCGTCCCAAAGTATCGCGTTCCAATTCAATCTGTTTTGAGAAGCTGGGCTGAGGATGATGCTCTGCTGCTTGCCATGGCGAACGCAGCTTTGCAGGATAAACGAGGAGATACAGTGGAAAACTGCCGTTCCGATCTGCTGCAAAAGATTTTCTGGATCGACGAGCGATATGACAATATAGAGCATGACTATCTCGATGAAATAGATGCGCAGGTTCGCCGCTATACGAGAGCAGCAACGCAAAAGGTAGAAAACCTGACAAATCGCGATCAAAATGTTCGGGGAAACTTGAATGTACTGCTCACGGCATTGTCGCGCAATCGACGCGCCGGTGATTTAGTAGACCGGATACAACCGGTATTTCAGCTTTATGAGCAGTCATTCCTTTCTGAAAAAAGCTTGTGGTATCGGAAGCGCCCCGAAAAACGGACAAAAGCTGCCACGGTTCTTATTCAGGAAACCGCTTCCGATGCAGATGCGGCCACGCAGGCCGCACAGCTGCTGCGTTCCGAATATGGCCGCGCGGCCATTGCCGCCTATGTGCAGGGATGGTTGGGGGATGCAGATGTTCGCTACTCCAAAGATTTAAACATTAAGGATGATAAATCCTACATCATGAGTTTGCTGGCTGTATTGACCAGCGGAGATTCTGCCGCAGGCTATCAGATCAAAGAGCTGGGCGGCTCGTTTCATGAAAATGGCTATTCCATCCCTCAGATGCAGATTCGACGGAAGGAGAAGAAAAATGGATTTTGACTTCATTCGTAGTGCAACCTCCAAGGAATTAGAACAGTTCAAGTCCGTTTGCAACCAGCTTCTTAGCCGGACTTATATTGTGCGAACACTGTTTCGGCCGGGCAAAGGAAGGGTGAATAACCCGGATTATACGTTTTTATCTCTGCATTACGAAGCGGTGCAAGAATATCTTAGTCTGCTGGATTGGGATCTGCGCAAAGATGATTTAAACGGCTATTTCTATGTGATCAATACGGACGAAGCGAACCGCTGCAACCTGAGCAAAAAAGAAACAGCCATTCTCCTTGCCCTACGCATGATCTATGAAGAAAATCAGGAACAACTCGGTCTGGAGCAGGATGCCGTTTGTACCGTGCGTGATGTTTTAGAAAAGGTCGTCACGGATTACGCAATCCTTCCAGCAAAGCCCAATATGGACGAAGTGAAGCGTGCGTTGACATTGCTGGAAAATCACTCGATTATTCAGCGGATTGAGGGAAAGTTCAATCAGAGCAGTTGTAAATTTGCAATATTGCCGACTGTGTTGGCTGCGGTCTCCAGTGAAAAGCTGAATGATGTTGTGTCTGTACTGCGAAAGGAGGGCGATACCGATGAAAAAACTGAAGAAGATCCTGCTAATTAATTGGCTGTATTTCAGCAAAGAGATCATCGAGGTGGGTGATGTTAATTTCCTGACTGGAAAAAACGGTGCGGGAAAATCCACGGTAATTGATGCCCTTCAAATCGTTCTATTGGGAGAAACAAATGCCCGCAACTTTAATCAGGCTGCCAATGAAAAGTCTCAGCGCACGCTGGACGGTTATTTGCGGGCAGATATGGATGAGAATAACCCGTATTCCCGCCGGGGAAAAGATTTCTCCAGCTACATTGCTTGTGAGTTCCAAGATGACGTAGTGGGCAACAGTTTTGTCACGGGCGTCGTTTTTGATTGCCGCAGTGACGGAAGCAGGCAGGAACGCTTTTTCATTTATGTGGAAACGCTGCCCGAGAACTGCTTTGTTGAAAATGGAGAGGCTATGGAGATTCCTGCGCTGCGCCGTTTTTTGAAGCAGAATTACGCTAAGGCAGAGATCTATGACACGCAGAAGGAATATCGCAGGAATATGCTGTCGCGGTGGAATGTGCACAATGAGCAAGTCCTGCGAATGATGAAAAAGGCGGTATCTTTCCGTCCTATCGTGGATATCCAGAAATTCATTACCGAGAACATCTGCGATATACCAGAAAAGCCTGATATTGAGGCCATGCAGCAAAATATCCGGGATTACAAGCGCCATGAAATGTTGGCACAGCGTCAGGAGGAGAAACTGACTGCTTTACAGGAGATTGACAGGCTCTATCGTGAAATGAATCAGGCCATTGACCGCTGGCGGGTGCAGTCATTTTTGGTACTTTGGTCCAAAAAAGAAATGGAACAAGCCCAAATTGACCGATTTGAGTTTGAAAAGAGAGACATTACCACAGAATTAGCCGCGATTGAAAAGAGTATCATAACGATCTCTGATCGAATCGCGCAGAAGGAGAACCGCAGGCGCGAACTTGACTTGGCCTGCGCGCAGAGTAGTGTGTTTCAGGAGGAAGAAAGACTCCGCAATCGGAAGCAGGCGCTGCTGGATGAGCAAAAAAGACTGATGCAGGATCTCCAATCCTTGGCATTGGAAATAAAAAAGGAATCCTTTCAGCTGAACGGACTGTGTGACTCGGTATTGAAGCAGAATGCAGAGGAAGTCCTCGTGCCTGTGCAGGAAGCGGCCGAAAGCGTTCTGAAGGCTTATTCGCTTTTTACATCCGGAAGCTATGAGATATTTTCCTATTCATCGGCACCTTTTGAGATCGCCCAGCAGGCAGCAGCTGAGCTTGCTAAGACCATCCGAGATGCGCTGCACAAAGCAGAAGATCGTCTGGCGGAGTTGAAGGAGGAACAGGATCAAAAGCGCACCGTCCTCGCAAATCTCCAAAAGGACATTAAAGACTATCCTCGAGGTCTGCTGCAATTGAAGTCCCGCTTGGAATCTGAACTGAACAGCGAGATTGGCGGTCCTGTGAGAATAGATATCCTTGCGGATGTCCTGGAGCTTTCGGATGAACATTGGCGCGGAGCTGTGGAGGGATATCTCCATACGCAGAAGTTTTATTTGTTGGTTGAGCCGACGTATTATAAAAGTGCCTTGTTGATCTTTGACAGGATCAAAAAAGAGTTTGGCTTTGCATCATTTGGACTGGTGGACATCGGTAAGCTCCGCGAACGAGAAACGATTCGTCCACGCGACGACAGCCTGGCATGTAAGGTAGAGACTGAAAGTGAACTGGCGCGCAGCTATATTGACTATCTGTTGGGGCGCGTCGTATGTTGTGAGGCGGCTGAACAGCTGCGCAATTTCAAAACCGCTATTACAACAGACGGACTCCTCTACCAGGGGTATGTTGTGCGTTCAATTCAGCGCAAGCTGATGGATGACGCATTTATTGGCCGTCGTGCGATAAACCTGCGTGTGTCTCGCTTGGAAGAGGAGTTAAAGCAGATTGACGAACAGCTGTGTTACTGGGATCCTATCCGCCGGCTTTTGACGCAGTCAAAAGAGCCGTTATTTACGCACTTTTTTATTCAAAACACCGTGGCAGAAAAGCAAAAAGCATATCTACGCGGCATGGAGATCACCAAGGAAGTGACTGATATCGAAGATCAGCTTTCAAAACTGGATCTTCTGTGGCTGGACGAACAGCGCCGTACCATTGCTGCGCTCGGGGATGAAATCATAGCGCTGAATAAAGAAAAAGAGCAGAAAGGAATTCAGATTGGTCAGCGTAAGGAGCGTATTCGCCAGCTCGACTATGAGGTACTGCCGGATCATTACCAGCAGCTATCTAATATGGAGGATCGCCTGCAAGATGAATTTCCTGTTGAATATCAGGAAAACATTGGCCTCCCCAGATATCAGCAGGAGCTTGACCGACTGAAACGCGCAGATATCGTTCATAAGAACTTCAGCAATCGTTTGGAGCAGAGCGTAAAGGAGCAGGATACTGCTCAGAGAAAACTCTTCAACGCGCGCAGGGAGTACACAGACCGGTTCAAGCCCTGCTCCTTCCGCGTGGAAGCTGTGGATAATGATGAGTTTGAAGCAGAGCAAAAGCTCCTGGAGGAAAGTGAGCTGCCCAAATACCGAGAAAAGATCAAAGCTGCCCGAGAGAGTGCGATGGAACAGTTTCAGAATGATTTTTTGGCCAAATTGAAGTCCAGCATCGACCAAGTGCAGGATCAGGTGAAAAATCTAAATCGTGCACTGCGCCAGGCTCAATTCGGAACGGACAGTTATCAGTTCCGTGTGGAGCGTAATCCGGATTATGCGGAGTATTATGACATGATTATGGATCCGGAACTTGTGGAAGGCGATGTGGGTTTGTTTGCGCGGCCTTTCCAAGATAAATATGGCCAGCTGATAGAGAAGCTGTTCAGCCAGATCACCACGGCGGATGATACTCAGTTAAATGCGAGAAAACAAAGTGAACTGCAGGAGAATATCCAACGATATACCGATTTTAGAACATACCTGAAGTTTGACCTGGAAACCACGGATCAAAACGGAACAAGGCAGATGCTTTCTCAGACCTTGAATACAAAGTCCGGCGGTGAAACACAAACTCCGTTTTATATTGCTGTCCTGGCCTCCTTCGCTCAGCTCTACCGTGTGAACGATACATCCAGTTTCGGCAATACCGTTCGGTTGACAGTATTTGACGAGGCATTTAACAAAATGGATAGTGACCGAATTATTGAGAGTGTTCGCCTCCTACGAAAGATGGGTTTGCAGGCCATTATCTGTACGCCGCCGGATAAGGTTTCAGATATTATGCCGATTGCAGACCGTACGCTACTGGTAAATAAGGACAAATACAGAATGCATATTCTGCCCTTTGGCAAGGAGATTGCTCAGTGAAAAACCAGAAAATCATTCTAAACCGCCTATTGAATAAATATGAAAACAGTAAGCATCTCCTCGATCCTGGAACATCGCTCAGAAGAGTTATGCTAAAAGTGGAAAAGAAAGACTTTCCTGAGTATATCTACGAAGATGCTGTGATACGGGATGCTTATAACGAAGCAGCCTTGGAACTTGAAAAGAAGCACTTGGTGCAGCTCGAGTGGGTGAAAGGCCGCCCGGTACTTTCGGCTATTGTGTTGCGCTTGGATCAGATCTCGCAGTGCTATGCTTTTGCCGAAAGAATGCATCCCAAGGTGCGAGCAAGTCAGATTATTCAGCTGATAGACGGCAGCCTGAAGGACGTTGCGATTCCCTGGATTATAGCATGGAAGGTAGATGTTTGCAGATCGGCAGCAGAGCAACTGAAAATTCCTGTCTTCTGCAAAACGGACGATACTCCATTGCAGGACCTACTCTGCGCTTTCCGTGAGTATTCTGCTCTGTCCGGCAGTATAACGATGCGCGCATTCAGCAGCAAGTGCTTTTCCGATACCAAATACTTTGAGCGAAATGTGCGGGATCTGTTTTTGCGGATCGCAAGAAAATACGATGCAGATTTAGCGAATTCCTGCGATGAAAATGAATTGGGGGAAAGAGAACAGCTGGCATACTTGGGTATCTATGCTCGCCCGGAGTTATACGAGCTTGCAGGAAACTGTCTGGTTCGAACAGAACAGGGAACTATCTGTATTGGTGCCGCACCATACGGCTTGGCCTTACCCAGCACTTTGATCGATTCTATTACAGCAATCGACTTGACGGCAATTCAATGCATCACATTCATTGAGAATAAAACCAATTATGATGAATATGTGATGTCCGAAAAACAGCCGGGAGAGTTGGTGATCTATCACGGCGGATTCCTTAGTCCCCAAAAACGAAAGCTGGTTACATTGATCGCTCATGCGGCAGCGAAAGGCGTTAAAGTGCGATTTTGGGCAGATATCGATGCGGGCGGTTTCCGAATGTTCGACAACTTGCAGAAGCTAATTTCTTCTGTGCTGCCCATGCGTATGTCTGGCGAATTTGTGGATTTTTTTCACGAGCATGGTTTTGAACGTTCCAAAGAGTATTTATCCGCCCTGCAAATCGATATGGAGAATGGAAAATATCCGTTATTTCGAGATGCAATAGAGAGGATCCTGAATTATGGCGTCACAATTGAGCAGGAAGTATTCTTGAATGAATAAGAGACAACAACGAGAATCATTTAACCAGGAAAATGGAGGAGAGTCGATTGACTCTCCTCCTAATAAAAATATTACAGCTTGGGGATAGGCATTTCGACCTCGACTTCTCCATTTTCAACAGCCAATTCAATTTCGGTTCGTATCGGTTCATAGATCGGTATATCCTGATTGATAGCTTCAAAACTGACAACTAACGAATATTTTGCTTTAAACAAGCCTCCCCAGCCTTTGTGACCGCGAACTGCAATGCAAAAAGCGTCACTCAATTGATTGGATTTGATTATACACCAATCCTTTTGAAGAGTGCCGTTTTTTCGAGAATATCCTTCCGCCGCCCCCCGATTGGTTGCCTCTCCAAGTACCCAGTCAAAATCGCCATCATCGTCAATAATAGCGCCCGTTTCAAAGATACGGCGAGCAAATGTCTCCGCATTCTCTCCAATCCGGCTGCAGCACCAGTCTAGCCATGTTGACAAATATCCTTTTACGTAACGCCGAGTCCGGCGAGGATTCGCTACGTAAGACAGGGTAACTTCGACCAAAATATCATAGTCTTCACCAACATTTGATAATTCTTCCGGAATAGGAACTTGAAAAATATGAGTTTCATCGTCTCCAAGTTCCATAAGGGACGGTGTTACCAAAGTTATTCGGTACTCGTCATTGTGAGTAGCACGTTCGACATCTGGAACACCATATCCTATACGACGCAATGTAGAAACACACTCTTCTTTGCTAACTTCATTGATAATCTTGGGCCACCGGGCAGATTGGGCTATTAATGCTCTGTACAACAACGCAGGAGACTCTGGCAAAGTTTTTTCAACCTGTGACGCAATATAAGTGACTTTTGGCGTTGAAAAAGACGTGCCAACATCATCACGTGCAAAAGCGGGACCTTCTGGAGATTTACGAATTAGTTCCGGACATACTTCCGGAGGCGTTGTAAGTTGAGGAGGGATGCTCCCCTTATTATACATGTGTGTCCCTCCATATTCGACAACTTCTGGCTTTAAGACATCCCAAATACCTGGCCCCGAGCGTGAGAATGAAGAGACCTCCATATGTTTTCCCAATGCGATAAAGTCATCAGTTTCTAACTCATCTGCCGACACAGATCCTACGGTAATTGCTTGTAGGCTCTGCGCTGGATTCGAAATTCTACATAACTCTCTGTCAAAATATTCAGGATATGGATACCCTGCCTGCCAATAAGCCGATATGACATCTGTGGAAATATTCCCCGCCGCCTGTATAAACAAGACGTCGTGATTGTAAGACTGACTATCAATTTCGGCAGCCCATGGCGTCATATGTTTCATTTCACAAGATCGACGGCTACCAACGGAGTGATTAAATATTTTAGTTGGGTTTTGGTTCTCAACATTATATTTCTGCACAGCGATAGCAATTGTCTTTGGCGGATACACATTTTCTGGCAGGCAATTGTTTTCGTCAAGAATTCGCATATTGCGAATCCAGCAAGGAAGTTGATAAACTCCATCTGAAGGAACCTTCTTTGGATATAAGACTGCACCAGCCACTCGTGTCCCGTGTCCCCCTCCAGCAACGTCGTCACTCGTACCCGTATTATTTGGGAGCAAACTGATGGATTCGTGACTAGAAATTGCTGGTGCTAAATATTTATGTTCCTCCTGAATACCACTATCCATTACACATACAATGGGAACGGATTGGGCAGGGGCCTCGATCTGTACGGTTTCGATAAGATTGTCTTTATTTTCGGGAGCATCTCCCATAGCTATTATCTCAGCTTCGGAAACTTCAAATATATACGCGAAATTCAACACTAAGTCAAGCAAACATTTACCAGATATTCTTAAACGTGTCGAGAAACTGTCAGGCAAATCGGCTATCTCTGATACGCCGTCAGCGAGTTCCATAATTTCACCATTATAATCTGAAACAAAACTTTCTATTGTTTCTTCTCGCTGCATCTTGATTTCGTCCCAAACCATATAGGCAGTATTAAACTTTTCCGTCCACCGTTGTTCACGAACAGAATAGTGTTCATCGGTTTCATCATCTTTTCGATCGGGCCGTTTTGGCAACTCAATGTTTCCACAGCAACTAACGCCAATATCGATAACATATATTGCGTCTGGTGAAATTGTTGCCCATTTTGCATAGAGTTCTTTTGATAAAATCCTCTTAAGCCTATCACCATCTTCGCAGAGAGCATAAACTTTTGCTGGTGAATTGCACCTTGCCGTTACATTTGCAACAAAAGCATCTGCTTTCTCATTTAACACTGAAAGGTCAACATCTTCTGTAGCAACTATAATAAATCCTTCCTCAATCTCACAGACAATTTCAAATCCTAATCCACGCAGGAAATCGATATCAGCGGAAGGATCTATTTCCAGCAGTATAGGAATACCGGTTTTTATTTCAGGTAAGGCGTTTTCTGAACGTTCTGCACGACGCTCTTTCCAAAAACAAGACAATTCAGCAGAGCGACGTTTCACATAGCTACCATGAGCAATTCGATTAGCAGTATTCCTCTTTGTCTGAGCAGATACTGCACCGCCACCACGCAATTTCGGTTTCCCTTGAAATAATAGCGGAAGATGTAAATGCGTAAAGTCATTATTCTCTGCCATTGTCGTACCTCCTTACAGATTAAAATTTAGAGCTTTCTTCCAATGCTTTTACAAAATGTTCATTACATACTTTTTTGCACCCTGCAAGAACACCAATCTTTGCAGCCCGTTGCGCAATCAAAACAATATTGGCAGCAGAGTATCCATCCAATTTGTTTGATATTTCATCCATATCAACATCCGGAGAAACTGGTATTGCAGATAAAGTCATCTCCAATAAGCGCATGCGTTCTGATTTCCCCGGCATCGGCATTTCAATAACATCATCAAATCTTCGGAAAAGAGCCTCATCAAGAGATACTTTCAAATTTGTAGTGGCTAAAACCAATCCAGGAGCATCATATTCGTCTAACAAAGTGAGTAGCATATTGACGATTCTAGGAACTTCGCCAACATCCTGCGTTGTGATGCGAGATTTAGCGATAAAATCACACTCGTCAAGGAGTAAAACAACAGGTTCGCTTTTGCAATAATCAAATACCATTCTAAGATTTGATGCTGACTCTCCAAAGTAAGAAGAAAGTAAAGAATCGAATCGAACTTTCAATAGTGGTAACCCGAGATTCCATGCAATTCGTTCGGCGCTTAAAGTTTTACCGCACCCCGGAGGGCCATAAAGAAGTATTTTCCTTTTAGGCACGAGGTTGAATTTTTTTAGCCTTTCGCGAGCCACGTATTCCTGCTCAATCGAAAGAAGGCGTTCTTCAACTTCGTTCGGTAAAATCATATGATGTTTTAATTGTTCTCTCGGAATATACGATACTAATTGTGAATTTGTACGCTTGCTTTTCGGCAAAGTAGATAATCCGCTTTCGCTTTTTCTGCTCTCAAACAGAGTATATTTTGGCTTTTCGGTAACTGAAATTTTTTCTAACGAGTCTGCAAGAATGTTGTGGCCTAGTTTGCGTTCCTCTTGAATGACTGTAATGGCTATTTTTTTTAATGATGATACATCTTCGGAAAAAATGGCTCGAAATAGCCTCTTATATAGTTCTGCTTTCATATAGCAAATCCTCCCTCTCGAATAGTTGTCATTCTGATAGCGTATAAACCATCAATTGCCGCTGACTTTATACTTTTGCTGTCCAGAGGAAGTTTTTTCGATAGGTTCCAAACGGGTTCCAGAGGTGTGAACATAGTTTAAGAACAAAGTCCCCAATAACAATCTGTCACTTCTTGATATTCGGTTCCATTCATAGCCTTTAAATAAATCTCGTACAAGAAAGATTTCATTAATATGCAGATGCTTTGTTTCCTCTATAGCCCGATCTAAAAGATCGTTTGCAATTGCCATTTCATGTCCTCCTCGTTGTAAACAATATGATAAACAACGTTGTTTATATCATAGCATGTGAATATTCAAAAGGCAATAGTTATACATGTGTTTCTCGGAGATGAGATGATCCGCGTCAATGATTTGCCTATAAATGATACATATACGTTAGGTTAAATTATACCCCATTATACCCTTGACTTTGAGGGTATAGTTGGGTATAATTCTACATAGAATAGTATCTCACAGGAGGTGCGCTATGGACTTATCCGAAATGCAGGTACGGGCGGCGGAGCTGGAACAGCAGATTTCTGCTTTGCCTGCTGGCTCTGTTACGAAGAAGACTGTCAACGGCAAGGAGTATTTTTACCACCGTTGGACGGAGACCAAGAAGCGGCGGGAGAAATATATTCCTGCGGATGAACTGGAGAGCTTCCGTGCGCAAATCGAGCGGCGGAAGGAGCTGGAGCAGGAACTGAAGGCGCTGAAAAAGCATCTGCCGAAGGAAAAAACTGTAGATGCTTCCGCGTTTACCACCAACATTCGCACCGGCGAGGCGCTGCGTTCCTTCGTGGCGTCTGTTTGCGGCTATCGCAGGCGCGAGTGCTTCCGGCAGCTGCACGACTTTATCTACGGCGAGCCGCAGGACAAGGTATTCATCCTCTACGGCCTGCGCCGGACGGGGAAAACCACCATGATCCGCCAGATTTTTGCGGAGATGAACGACGCAGAGCTTGCCAAGGCAGCGTTCATTCAGATCACTGCAAAAGACACGCTGGCAGACGTGAACCGCGACCTCAAGGCATTGGAAGCGCAGGGCTTTTGCTATGTGTTCCTCGACGAGGTGACGCTGATGGAGGATTTCATCGAGGGCGCGGCGCTGTTTTCTGATGTGTTCGCGGCCTGCGGCATGAAGATCGTGCTCTCCGGCACGGACTCGCTGGGCTTCCTCTTTACCGAGGACGAGCAGCTTTACGACCGCTGCGTTCTGCTGCACACCACATTCATCCCTTACCGCGAGTTTGAATCTGTCCTCGGCGTTTACGGCATCGACGAGTATATCCGCTACGGCGGCACCATGAGCCTCGGCGGCGTTCACTACAACGAGACCTCCACCTTTGCCAGCAAGGAAAGTACCGACGAATATGTGGACACCGCCATCGCCCGCAACATCCAGCACTCCCTGCGCTGCTATCAGTACGAGGGCCATTTCCGCCATCTGCGGGATTTATACGAGAAGGGCGAGTTGACCAGCGCCATCAACCGGGTGGTGGAGGACATCAACCACCGCTTCACGCTGGAGGTGCTGTCGCAGGATTGGAAGTCCCACGACCTCGGCATTTCCGCCAGCAATCTGCGCCGGGATCGGGAGAACCCGACGGACATCCTCGACCGCATCGACCTTGTGCTTGTCACCGACAGCCTGCGGAAGCTGCTGGAGATCCGCAACAAGGCGGAACAGACCGTGGCGCTGGACGATGTTCACGCGGCGGAGATCAAGGAGTATCTGGACTTGCTGGACTTAACGCGGGAGATCGATGTGCTGCACCTGCCGGATGTCAGCACAAAGTCCGGACGCACGGTGATCGCGCAGCCAGGTCTCCGCTATGCACAGGCAGATGCCCTGATCCGCAGTCTGCTGCTGGATGAGACGTTCAGTGCGCTGTCTCTGGCGGAGCGCACCGCCGTGCAGCAGCGCATTCTGACCGAGATCAAAGGACGGATGCTGGAGGATATCGTCCTGCTGGAAACCAAGCTGGCAAACCCCAAGAAGCAGGTGTTCGTCCTGCAATTCCCTGTGGGCGAATTTGACATGGTGGTGTTTGACCCGGAGGTAGGCTCCTGCCAGATTTTCGAGATCAAGCACAGCGAAGAAGCTGCCCCACAGCAGTATCGCCATCTGATCGACGAGCAAAAATGCGCACAGACCGAGCACCGCTACGGCCCAATCACCGGAAAGTTCGTCCTCTATCGCGGAGAAGGCCAAGTGATAGACGGCATTCAGTATCAGAATGTGGAAGAATATCTGAGAAGTCTTGCATGATAACAGTTCAATAAAAACTTAGGCAGCCTCTGGTTGAAACCAACCGGCGGCTGCCTTTTACTTATTGAATCGCAACTTGTTTATCCGATATGCTATAAACAAGTTTGCTGGAATTGACTTGACGTATGACAAGTAGTGAAGCGCAAAAATCGTGCGGCGCGACTGTACGAATGCAGTCGATGACGAAAACAATAATGTTCTAAATAGCACGCATCGCTCATTCCATCAATCATTTTCTCGATGCACATGAGCGATGCCCTCCGAACTGGCACAATCAGCACGCGAAAACCTCTGCCTATCCGCAGAAATTTTCAGATTCTTCCCTTGGGTACCTTTTCAAATGGATTCCAATCCGTTATAATATATCTACCAACCTAACGAATAATGCGAGGTGCCGTCATGAAAACGAAAGATACGCCGAAGCAATACGTCATCTACTCCCGCAAGTCCAAATTCACCGGCAAGGGCGAGAGCATCGAGAACCAGATCGAGCTGTGCCGCCAGTACATCGCCATGCACTTTGGCGAGGATGCGGCGGAAAACGTGCTGGTCTACGAGGATGAGGGCTTTTCCGGCGGCAATCTGGAGCGCCCGCAGTTCAAGAAAATGATGAAGGACTCCCAGAAGATCGCCTTTGCCGCCATCGTTGTCTACCGCCTCGACCGCATCAGCCGCAACATCGGTGACTTTGCGAAGCTCATTGAGGATCTGGGCGACCGGCACATTGACTTCATCTCCATCCGCGAGCAGTTCGACACGTCCTCCCCCATGGGACGCGCCATGATGTACATTGCGTCCGTGTTCTCTCAGCTGGAGCGGGAGACCATCGCCGAGCGCATCCGGGACAATATGCACGAGCTGTCCAAGACCGGGCGCTGGCTGGGAGGCACAACGCCCACGGGCTACGCCTCAGAAAGCCTGTCCAGCGTGACGGTGGACGGCAAGGTGAAAAAAGCCTGCAAGCTCAAACCCATTCCGGAGGAAATCCAGCTGGTCAAGACGATCTTCGAGGTGTTTATGGAGACTGGCTCTCTCAGCAAGACCGACCAGTACCTGTTGGAGCACCGCTGCGTCACGAAGCGCGGCAAGCAGTTCACCCGCTTTGCCATCCGGGGCATTCTCACCAACCCGGTCTATATGATCGCCGACGAAACGGCGTTTCAGTATTTGAAAGAAAACCATGTTGACCTGTTTGCCGAGCGTTCGGAATTTGACGGCGAGCACGGCATCATGGCGTACAACCGCACGCTCCAGCGCCCCGGCAAGGCGAATCAGATCCGGCCCATGGAGGAATGGATCGTGGCGGTGGGCAAGCATCCCGGCATCATCGCGGGCGGCGATTGGGTGCGGGTGCAGGCCATGCTGGATGTGAACAAATCCAAGAGCTACCGCAGACCCCGCAGCAACGTGGCGCTGCTGTCCGGGCTTCTGCGCTGCGGCGAATGCGGCGACTATATGCGCCCGAAGCTGACCAACCGCAAGAATGCGGACGGCGAGCTGATCTACACCTACATGTGCTCCACCAAGGAGCGCAGCCACGGCACGGTCTGCTCTATGAAAAACTGCAACGGCAACACGCTGGACGCTAAAATCATCGAAGAAATTCGTAAGCTGTCCGCCGACAAGGAGACCCTTACCCGACTGCTGGCGCAGACCAAGAAGGTTATCAGCGGCAGCAAGGAAGGCTACGACGCAGAGCTTGCGCTGCTCCGGGAGAAACACGCCGAGACGGAAGATCGCATCAAGCGGCTGGTGGAATCCCTGTCCGTTGCCAGCGACACCTCCGCGAAGTACATCATGGAGCAGATCGACGCGCTCCATCAGGAGAGCGAGACCCAGCAGCTGCGCCTTGCCGAGCTGGAAGCGCTCACCGAGCAGAGCCGGATGCTGCATCAGGAGTTCGCCTTCCATCAGGAAATGATCGAGTCGTTTGCTAGCGCGGTGGATTCTGCCACGCTGGAGGAAAAACGCCGCCTGCTGCGCACCATCGTCAAAAAGGTGGTCTGGGACGGCAAAAACGCCTATGTGTACCTCTTTGCGGAGGATGGAGAGGCGGATTTGCCGCCCATTGACCAACCTATGTATCTGTTAGGAGAGGATAGCGAATGAAATTCTAATGCAGTTCCGCGCAGGCAAAAAAAGCCAGAATGACGTCTCGATCCAGGATCCGATCGACAGCGAACAGGACGGCGGACTGACGCTGAACGACGTGATGGCCGACAGCTTCAATATGCTCGAGGACTACGAGCGCAAAGAAGAAGCGCAGACGCTGCACCGTGTGCTGAATCGCCTTTCGGGCCGCGAGCGGCAGATCGTCATCCTGCGCTACGGCCTTTCCGGTGCCGGCCCGCTGACGCAGCAGCAGATTGCCGATATTTTGCATATCAGCCGCAGCTATGTATCCCGCATTGAAAAAAAGGCCCTTGCCATACTGCGCGAAATGCTGTGCGAAGAAGCGCAGGGCACCGCCGAAGCATAAGCTTGATGTGCTTTTTGATGGAAAATCTCAATCCTTTCCGCCAAAATATCCTCCAAATTTTCCGCCCGAATTTTTAAAAATGCAGACCAAATTTTGAAAAAGGGCTTGCAATCCGTGCCGCGGTCTGGTAGAATAGTAAAAGTGTGTGATGGCTTGTCCGCGAAGGTGCGAACACATCGGAACATAAAACGCAAGCGGGAGGAACGAAAATGCATCGGTACGGCGAAAAGCTTACAAAACAGCCCACGATTTTCCGCGCGGCAGCCGGCAGCGTGGGAAAGCGTTGTTTTCCGTTTTCACCTGTTCCCCTTTTTTGGGATCCTTCCAAAGGCATTTCCCGTGGATGACCGTCCGGGAAATGCCTCTTTTTTTCGGGTTTTTTCCAAAAACGAAAGTCTCAAAAGCGCCGATGCGCGCCGGCGCCCATCGGCCATAGCAAACCCGAGCCGCCCAACGCAGCGCCCGGCTGTTTTGTCCGAAGCCGATCTGGAGTAGGACGAGAAGGATTAGAGCCGCCCTCGGTTCCCCGACCCTTGATCAAGGCCGCCCGGCATACCCGAGCCGCCCGGGCCCGGCCCGAAAACGACCCGGTTTTCGGCTTTTCCGCTGCCCGCGTTTCCGCCGATACGGCGTTAAAAATAGATCGTCCGTTTTGCAGTTTTATGAATTCAGCGCTTCGGCAAACAGAGGAGGAAGTATTGATGAGCGAAAATGCAAAAAAAGTTGAGCTTGGCAAAGAGGGCCTGTACGACGCCCGCAAGCTGGGCATTCCCAAAATGCTGGTTCTCGGCGCACAGCACACGTTCGCGATGTTTGGCGCGACGGTGCTCGTTCCCATTCTGACAGGCATCAGCGTCTCCACAGCGCTGCTGTTCGCCGGCCTTGGCACGCTGCTGTTCCACCTTCTTACAAAGGGCAAGGTTCCCGCATTTCTCGGCTCCAGCTTTGCCTTTCTGGGCGGCTATGCGGCGGTGGCGCCGCTGGCGGCAGACGGAACGCCCAGCGAGATGCTGCCCTACGCAGCCGGCGGCATTGTCGTATCCGGCCTGCTCTATGTTATCATGAGCGGCCTGATCAAGCTGTTTGGCGTGCGCAAGATCATGCGCTTCTTCCCGCCCGTCGTCACCGGCCCCATCATTATTTCAATCGGCCTGATCCTTGCGCCCAGCGCCATCTCCAACTGCCAGTCCAACTGGCTGCTTGCCTTCATCGCGCTTGCGGTGATCGTCGTGTGCAATATCTGGGGCAAGGGCATGGTAAAGATCTTGCCCATCCTGATTGGCATCGTAGTTTCTTATGCGGTGGCGCTGCTGATGGGTGAGGTGGATTTTGAGGCGATCAATCAGGCGAAGTGGTTCGGCCTCGCCATCAGCACAGGCGGTATGGCGAAGTTCAGCATCAGCGCCTGCGTTACCATTGCGCCCATCGCTCTTGCCACAATGATGGAACATATCGGCGATGTCGCCGCGATCGGCGCCACCTGCGAAAAGCCCTATCTTTCCGATCCAGGCCTGCATCGCACTCTGCTGGGCGACGGCCTTGCCACCAGCCTCGCGGGCTTTTTTGGTGCACCTGCGAACACCACTTACGGCGAAAACACCGGCGTGCTTGCGCTGACGAAGGTATACGATCCGCGCGTGATGCGTATTGCCGCCTGCTTTGCCATTGCGCTCAGCTTCTTCCCGAAGATCGGCGCGGCCATCCAGACAGTGCCCTCTGCCATCATCGGCGGCATCTCGTTTGTACTGTACGGCATGATCTCCTCGGTAGGCGTGCGCAACATCGTGGAAAATCAGGTGGATTTCACCAAATCCCGCAATCTGATTATCGCCGCAGTGATCCTTGTCTCGGCGCTGGGCTTCAACAGCGTGGGCGGCATCACCGTACCGCTTGGCAGCAGCTACAGCTTTACGCTCTCCGGTCTTGCCATTGCGGCCATCGTGGGCATTCTGCTGAACGCGGTTTTGCCGGGCAACGATTACGAATTCGGCGCCGATTTAAAGGGCGATACGGCGGTAAACTTCAAGGTTTGACGGCTGCCCCTCCATGCGCTCGGGAAAGCGTTTGCACGTTTAACGCCTGCGCAGCGGACAAGGATAATTCCTCCGTCCAATAACGATTCTTCTTAAAATTGGGAAGGATGCTTCCTTACGGAACAAACTTACAATTGAATCAATATATCAAGTTAGGAATTTGGCAATGTATAACCACCAACTCGACACCTTCATCCAGGTTGCCGATGCCGGCAGCTTTTCCAAAGCGGCGGAGGCGCTGTTCATATCCTCCACAGCGGTGATGAAGCAGATCAATCTGCTGGAGGGTAGCTTGGAGGTGCGGCTATTCAACCGCACCCCCCGTGGTCTGACGCTGACCAATGCGGGCAAGTCCTACTATCAGGACGCCAAGTACATGATCCAGTACGCCAGGGATGCCCAGGTGCGGGCCAAGAACGCCATGCAGAGCAACGAGAGCGTGATCCGTATCGGTACATCACTGATGACGCCCAGCCAGTTCCTGCTGGACCTATGGCCCCGGGTGCATGAGGTCCACCCGGAGCTGAAATTCCAGATGGTGAACTTTGATAACACCCCGGAGAACGCACGCGAAATTCTGGCAAACCTGGGGCAGAACATCGACATTGTGGCTGGTATTTTTGACGAAACCATGCTGACCCTGCGCGCCTGCGATGCGCTGGAGCTGATGCGGGTTCCTATCTGCTGTGCGGTGTCTATTTACCATCCGCTGGCCCAGAAGAAAAAGCTGACAGTAGAGGACTTGTATGGACAGCGGTTTATGCTTATGAAGCGCAACTGGAGCAAGTATGTGGACAGGCTGCGGGATGATTTGTGGGAACAGCATCCAGAAATTCAAATCGTTGATTTTTCCTTTTACAATCTGGAGGTATTCAATCAGTGTGAGCATGAGAACGCTCTGCTGATGGCGGTTCCGCAGTGGGAGGGCATACACCCGCTTTTGAAAATCCTTCCCGTGGAGTGGAACCACTCCATTCCCTTCGGGCTACTGCACTCGCCCACACCTTCGCCCACAGTTCAAAGGCTGATTCGCACCGTGGCCCATGTAATGAACGCAAAGTTATAAGCCAAAGGTTGATACTCATAAACAAACCGATACTTCTGTTTTCAGCAGAGATGGGGTATTCTTAATGACAAGAGTACCCCATCTTTTTCTTGTAAGGAGAATTTCGATATGAATGAACAAATGACTTTGACACTGACGGGCGGCGTGGTCATGCCCATGGCCGGTATCGGCACCTTCCTGCTGTCCCCTGATGAGGCGGAGGCATCCTGCGTCAGCGCCCTTGCGGGCGGCTACCGCCTGATCGACACCGCCAACGCCTATGTGAACGAGCGAGCCGTGGGGCGGGCCATGAAAAAGTCCGGGCTGAAGCGGGAGGAGATTTTCCTGGAAACGAAGCTGTGGCCGTCCTTCTACGAGCAGGCTGACGCTGTGGAGAAAACCCTGGCGCGGCTGGACACCGGCTACATCGACCTTCTGCTGATCCATCAGCCCGCCGGGAACTATGTGGCCGGTTACCGGCTGATGGAAAAAGCGTACCGGGAAGGTAAGGTCCGGGCCATCGGCCTGTCCAACTTCAACATAGAGCAGGTCAAGGAAATCCTGTCCGTCTGCGAAGTGAAGCCCACCGTCCTCCAGACGGAAGTTCACCCTTACTTCCAGGAGACGGAATTGAAAAAATTCCTGACCAGCCATGGCATGGCGATCCAAGCATGGTACCCCCTGGGTCACGGGGACAAGGCGCTGATCGAAGAGCCGGTGTTCTCCATGCTGGCGCAGAAGTACGGCAAGAGCAGCGCCCAGATCATCCTGCGCTGGCATATCCAGTCCGGCAACATTGTCATTCCCGGCTCTAAGAATCCGGCGCACATCAAGGACAACCTTGCCCTTTTTGACTTCGCCTTGACGGAGGAAGAAATGGCCGAGATCTCCGCTCTGGATAAGAACACCCGCTACTACACCAGCACACCGGAGATGCTGAAGAAGTACGCGGAGATGGTGCCCCCGGTAGATGAACAGAAATAAGATGAAAAAGCCGATCGCAAAGCGTGCCGTTGATTTTCTGATGACGGCGGCTCTGCCGCTCCTGATGCCTTACTCGCTGATTGGGGAAGCGGCCCATGAATGGATTGGGATGGGGATGTTCCTGCTGTTCGCCGCACACCTTGTTCTGAACCGGAAATGGATCGGGAGCTTGGGCAAGGGGCGTTGGCCGGCTTATCGTACCGTGCAGACAGTGATTGTCGCGCTGTGCTTTCTAACAATGGTTGGGCTGATGGCCAGCGGGACGATTCTATCGAACCATCTTTTCTCCGGTCTTCATATCCGGGGACAGAACGCTCCGGCAAGGCAGGTTCATATGGCAGGCTCCTTCTGGGGCTTTGTGTTCATGAGCCTGCACCTGGGCCTCCACTGGGGGATGGTGCTGAATGCGCTCCGCCAGCCCGCCGGGATACAGGCATGGCTTCTCCGGGTGTTGGGCTGGCTGACAGCGGCCTATGGCGCATATGCGTTTTTTAAGCGCGGTTTTCCTGATTATCTGCTTTTGCAAACGCATTTTCTGTTTCTGGATTATGAAGAGCCCATCCTGTTTTTCTTCCTTGATTATCTGACAATTATGGGGCTGTTTATTTTCTGCGCCCATTATGGAGGGCGCTTGCTGCACCGAAAAAAAACTATATTGAAAAAGGACGATTGACCATGAATAACTTTATTTTTGAGAACGCCACCAAGACCTTCTTTGGAAAAGGTTGTGTGAAAGAGTATTTGAGCTGCCTCGTCGGAAAATACGGTGATACGGTGATGCTGGCCTACGGCGGCGGCTCCATTAAGCGCAACGGTATCTACGATGAGGTAACCGGCATTCTTACCGCCGCCGGAAAAACCGTGGTAGAGTTTCCCGGCATCATGGCGAACCCCACCTACGCCAAGGTGCAGATGGGCGCGGCTCTGGCGCGGGAAAAGGGTGTAGACGTAATTCTTGGCATCGGCGGCGGCAGCGTTATGGACTGCTGCAAGGCTATCTCCATGGCCGCGGCTTACGATGGGGACATCTGGGACGATTTTTGGGCGCGGCCCGGTGTGGTGGATTTCCAGCCCCTGCCCCTGGGGGTGATCGTCACCGTAGCCGGAACCGGCAGTGAGATGAACGGCGGCGCGGTTATCACCAACGAGGCCCGGAAGGTCAAAACAGGCCGGGACTATCCCGCCGCCAATCCCCGGTTTGCCCTGATGGACCCCACCTACACGTACAGCGTCCCCAGGTTCCAGTTGGCCTCCGGCGGCTTTGATATTCTCAGCCACATCATGGAGACATATTTCAGCCCCTGCGACGCGGAGAATGTATCGGACGATATTTCCGAAGCCCTCATGCGGGGCGTGATCCGGGACCTGCGGGCGTCTCTGGCAAACCCGGAGGATTACAATGCCCGGAGCAATCTCATGTGGGAATCCACGATGGCGGAAAACCGCTTGATCAAGCTGGGCAAAAAGGGCGACTTCCAGTGCCACCAGATGGAGCATCAGCTGGGAGCCTACACCGACTGCAATCACGGCGCGGGACTGGCCGTCCTGCACCCGGTGTACTACCGGCACATCTACAAGGACGGGCTTGCAAAGTTCAAGCGGTTTGCCGTCCGTGTCTGGGGCATCGACCCCACCGGAAAGACCGATGATGAGGTTGCCGCCGCTGGTGTGGAGGCTTTGGCGGCCTTCATCAGGGAAATCGGCCTGCCCACCACTCTGCGGGAGCTGGGCGTGGATGAGAGCATCGACCTGGGGATCATCGCCGCCTCCTGCAATGTGGCTCCCGGCGGCTATGGGAAAATGTGCCACGGGGCAATCGCGCGAATCTTCCAGGAGGCATATTGACCATTTTATCAGAAAATATATCAGGAGGAAGCAAATCATGGAGCATAAAATCATTGAAATTTCGCAAAAGTTCTGGCAGGCGATGGAGCGGGCTGACGAAACAAAAATGCGGGAGATTGCCGACCCCAGCTGCCGCTTCGTGCACATCGGCGTTACCTGTGGGTTGGATGAAGAGGTTCGCTGCTATACCAGCGGCCAGTTCAAGCCCACGGAAATCAAATTCAACAGTCAGAGCGTACAGTTCTTTGGCAGTACAGCGATTGTCATTACAGACTGCAATTATGGGCTGCTGCTGAATGGCGTGTTCACAACACACCATTTTGCGGTGACAGAAGTTTATATTCAGCGGGAAAAAGAATGGAAACTGGTTCAGTTTTCTTTCACGGCGTTGGTATATTAAGATGGAAATGCCTTTTGTTGTCTGCCATATGCTGATGGCGCTGGACGGAAGGATTGACGGGGCGTGTATGTCCGCCGCCTGCGCCAAAGCCTACGGCCAGCTGCGCGCCACCTTCGGCTGTCAGGCCACTATCTACGGTACAACCACCATGGCGGGAACCTATTCCAACGGCCTCGCTCCGGCGGTGCTGCCTGCCTGCGAAACCGTCTGGCCCCACGAGGACTATGCGGCCCCGACTGACGTTCATAACTTCATCGTATCCGTAGACCCCCAGGGGATACTGGGCTGGAACAGCAAGTACATTGAGAAGCGGGGCCGTCCGAAAGCCCATGTGATCGAGGTTCTTACAGAGCAGGTTTCCAATGAGTATCTGGCCTATCTGCGGAAGGTGGATGTGTCCTATGTGTTCACCGGGAAAGACCGGCTGGACTGTACTCTGCTGCTTGGTAAACTAAAAGCTTTGTTTCACATTGACCGGCTGATGCTGGCGGGCGGCGGCCAGATGAACTGGTCTTTCTCCCAGGAAGATTTGATTGACGAGCTGCGTATCATCCTCGCTCCCACAGCGGACGGGAACCGGAAATCGGCATCCTTGTTTGAGAAACCGGCGTTCCTCCCGGAACGGCTTCCGGCGGTATTTCATTTGAAAGCCGTAGAAAAACTGGATGATGATGCTCTGTGGCTGCGGTATACGAAAGTCTGAAAAATTTTCGAACACTCTTGATATGGAGTAGGCTTTAAGGTCTATACTCGGCTTATCATAACGAAACGGAGGATCACTATGAGAAAACATTTTGAGAGTAACCCCTGGTTCTTTCCTCTGCCGGTGCTGATTATCGGCACTTATGATGAGAACGGAAGGGCGGATGCGATGAACGCCGCATGGGGTGGTCTGTATGACCGGGATAAGGTAGTCCTCTGCCTG